>Ga0075030_100006332_pt1 | contig 10589 bp, 8 predicted proteins | sample LitLauG_LLR_2012_FD_71393 | JGI IMG/M metagenome (GOLD analysis project Ga0075030, IMG submission 71393) | Freshwater sediment microbial communities from Pennsylvania, USA - Little Laurel Run_MetaG_LLR_2012 | ecosystem: Environmental > Aquatic > Freshwater > Creek > Sediment | place: USA...
GTGGTGCACCTGGTCTTCACCACCGGGCACACGGCACCGGTCGGGAGCGATCTGGTGCGCACCGACTTGGTCGAACAGGCGCTCTACCTGGCCCGGATGCTTCGGACCCTCCTGCCCGACGACGCCGACGTGGCCGGCCTGCTGGCCCTCATCCTGTTGACCCACGCCCGACGGACGACCCGACTGTCGCCGGACGGGTCGTTGTCGCTGCTGTCGGAACAGGACCGGACCCGCTGGGATGCGGCCGAGATCACCGAGGGGCTCGGCCTAGTGCGAGAGGCACTGCACCGCCGTCCGCCGGGCCGCTACGCCCTCATGGCCGCCATCGCCGCCGTCCACGCCGAAGCCCCGACCTGGTCGGCCACCGACTGGTCCGAGTTGGTCGGCCTCTACGACCTGCTGGTCATCATCTGGCCCTCGCCCGTGGTGGCACTCAACCGGGCCGTGGCCGTGGGCTTCGCCGATGGTCCGGGCGCCGGCCTCAAGGCCCTGGACGAGCTGGCCGGCGAACCGCAGCTGGCGTCCTACGCCTACCTGCCCTCGGCGCGGGCCGACTTCCTCAAGCGGCTCGGCCGGATCGACGAGGCCGGCGCCGCCTACGCCGAGGCCCTGGCCCTGACCGACAACGACGTCGAACGGGAGTTCCTGAGGGCCCGACTGGACGAGACGGGCCCCCAGGAAACCTGAGAGTCCCGCCGGTCCGGCAGTCCGGCACCTGATCCTCGCCGTCAGCCCAGGGTCGCCAGTACCTCGTTGAAGGTCGTCGACGGGCGCATGACGGCGTCGGCCATGGCACTGTCGGGCAGGTAGTAGCCACCGAGGTCGACCGGCGAACCCTGGACGGCGAGCAACTCCCCCACGATGACCTCCTCCCTGGTCGACAGACGGTCGGCCAGAGGGGTGAACGCCGCGGCCAACCCTGCGTCGTCGGTCTGGGCGGCCAGGGCACGGGCCCAGTAGAGAGCCAGGTAGAAGTGACTGCCCCGGTTGTCGATACCGCCGAGCTGGCGACTGGGTGAACGGTTCTCGTCGAGAAGTCTGCCGGTGGCCCGGTCGAGCGTGTCGGCCAGCACCTGGGCCCGGGCGTTCCCGGTGCGCTGGGCCAGGTGCTCGAAGCTGACGGCCAGGGCCAGGAACTCGCCCAAGCTGTCCCAGCGCAGGTAGTCCTCGGCCAGAAGCTGCTGCACGTGCTTCGGGGCCGATCCACCCGCCCCGGTCTCGAACAGGCCGCCCCCGTTGATCAGCGGGACGACCGACAACATCTTGGCGCTGGTCCCCAACTCCATGATGGGGAACAGGTCGGTGAGATAGTCGCGCAGGACGTTGCCCGTCACCGAGATGGTGTTCTCCCCGCGGCGGATGCGTTCGAGGGAGAGTGCTGTCGCCTCCTCGGGCGCCAGGATCTCGATGCGCAGACCCTCGGTGTCGTGCTCGGGGAGATAGGTGCGTACTTTGGCGATCAAGTTGGCGTCATGAGCCCGTCCCTCGTCCAGCCAGAAGACAGCGGGGTCACCGGTGGCACGCGCCCGGCTCACGGCCAGTCGCACCCAGTCCCGGACTGGGACGTCCTTGGTCTGGCACATCCGGAACACGTCGCCGGCGGCGACGGGTATGTCAAAGACCACCGTGCCGGCTGCGTCGGTCACCCGGACCCTCCCGTCGGAAGGGATCTCGAAAGTCTTGTCGTGGCTGCCGTACTCCTCCGCGGCCTGGGCCATGAGGCCGACGTTGGGCACCGATCCCATGGTCGCCGGGTCGAATGCCCCGTGGGTCCGGCAGTCGTCGATGACCACCTGGTACACGCCGGCGTAGCTGCTGTCGGGGATGACGGCCAACGTGTCGGCCTCGGCCCCGTCCGGACCCCACATGTGTCCCGAGGTGCGAATCATGGCCGGCATGGACGCGTCCACGATGACGTCACTCGGCACGTGGAGATTGGTGATCCCCCGGTCGGAGTCGACCATGGCCAGCCGGGGACCGTCCTCCAGCTCGCCCTCGAAGGAGGCCCGGATCGCCTTCCCCTCGGCCAAGCCGTCCAGCCCGTCGAGGATGGCACCCCAACCGTCGTTGGGGCTGAGACCGGCGGCGGCCAGCACGTTCCCGTATTCGGCGAAGGTCCTCGGGAAGAAGGCCCGGACGACATGGCCGAAGATGATGGGGTCCGAGACTTTCATCATGGTGGCCTTGAGGTGGACCGAGAACAGGACGTCCTCGGCCTTGGCCCGGGCGATCTGGCGGTCGATGAAGGTCCGTAGTTCGGCCACCTGCATCACGGTGGCGTCCACGATCTCGTCGGCCATCACCGCAACGGGGGCCCGGAGTTCGGCGGCGGCACCGTCGGCCGTGACCAGCTCGACCCGCAGCGACGAGTCTGCGGCCATGACCGCCGAGAGTTCGTTGCCTCGGAAATCGCCGCCCTCCATGTGGGCGATATCGGTTCTCGAGTCCGGCGACCATGCGCCCATGCGGTGGGGATGGGTCTGCGCATAGTGCTTGACCGAGGCCGGGGCACGACGGTCCGAGTTGCCCTGGCGGAGGACCGGGTTGACCGCACTGCCGAGGACCTTCCGGTAGCGGGCCAGCGTGTCGAGGTCTTCGTCGGAGAGCGCGTCCTCGGGAAAGTCGGGCACTTCGTAACCCTTGGCCTGCAGCTCGGCGACGGCAGCCTTCAGCTGGGGGATCGACGCCGAGATGTTCGGCAGCTTGATGATGTTGGCCTCGGGGGCGAGCACCTCGCGGCCGAGTTCGGCGAGGGCGTCGTCGACGCGTCGGTCGGCATCCAGGTATTCGGGGAACCCGGCCAGGATCCGGCCGGCCAGCGAGATGTCCCGTGACTCCACCGTGATGCCGGCCTGGGCGGCGAAGGCTTGTACCACCGGGAGCAGCGAGTACGTCGCCAGCGCCGGGGCCTCGTCGGTCCGCGTGTAGATGATTGTCGATTCGGTCACGCACACTCCGTAGGCGGTCGGCGGTCAGGTCGCACCAACGATAGACGGCCCGGATCGGGCGCCCGGGAGGCGGTCCGCTCTCAGTCGGTGCAGCCCCGGTGGACGACCCTGTTGTCGATGTCGGCGTCGTTGTACTCGTCCGGGATCCGGGCGTGACCGGCGTCGTTGTCACGGAAGGGCGGTTCCGTCGTCGCCGGTGCGATCGCGGTGGGCGTCACCGCCGTCAGCCGGCCCGGGCCCGGAGTCGTACATGTCGTCGTCGTGGTTACCGTGCCCCGATGGGTCGGGAGGGCAGTGGTGAGGACGGCCACGACCAGCAGGACGACGACCACGGCGGCGGCGGCCAGCCCGGCGGTTCTGGCACGGCGTCGTCCTGGATGATCCTCCATGGTGTCCATCCTGCGGTCCTCCGAGACCCTCGATCACACATCCGGGACCCCGGACACCCTACGGCCGTCGGATCGGCAGTCCCCCTCGGCCGTCCCAGCCGGTTGTCCCTATCGGCCGGAAAGCCGGTCGAAGGCCACGGCGGCCGCCGTCGCCACGTTCAACGAGTCGACGCCGGGCGCCATGGGGATAGATACCACCATGTCGGCGCGGTCCAGCGCCCCCGTCGACAGTCCCGGTCCTTCGGCACCCAACATCAGCGCCACCCTGTGCGGTGCGGAGGCGGCGCTCCGTGCCCCGAGGTCCTCGAACGTGATCTCCCGCGCTGGACCGCCCGGGTGCGGGACCAGAGCGCACACCACGAAACCGGCGGCGCGGACCCGGCCGAGCCCGGCCGGCCACGGTTCCAGTCGGGCGAACGGGACGTGGAGGGTGTGGCCCACCGAGACACGGATCGCCCGTCGGTAGAGCGGGTCCCCGCAAGTCGGGTCGAGGAGCACACCGGCCACGCCGAAGGCGGCGGCATTGCGGAAGAGTGCACCGACGTTCTCGGGGTCGTTGAGGCCCTCGAGGATCGCCACCAGCGTCGGCCGACCTCCGGAGCCGACCCGGAGCGCGGCCTCGGCCAGCACCTCGTCGGGTTCGGCGGGGCGCGGCCGGTCGGCGATCGCCACCACCCCGCGATGGAGCCGGAAGCCGACGAGGTCGGCCATCTGGTCCCGGGGTGCCACATACACGGTCACCCCCCGGGCCCGGACGGCGGCCACCAGGTCGGCGGCCAGCGTCACCTGATGATCGTCGACCAGGAGCGACCGCACCGGGTGCACCGAGTCGAGCAGCTGGCGGACGGCCACCCTGCCCTCCACCACGATGATGGACAGCTCCGCTTCGAGGAGGCGGCGGGCCGTCGGGTCGTTGAGCCCGCGGTACTCGAGGAGGCGGGGGTCCTCCAGGTCGTCGACCAGCATCACAGGGCCCGCGGTGCCGCCAGGGACGCTCACTCCGTCAGTCGGTGAGGTATCCACCACGCCACTGTAGGGACCCGCCGGGACCGGCACTCGGTCCGGGGAGCGAACCCGGGAACATCGGGGATCCCACGGGTGCCCCCACGCCTCACTTCCGCTCCGGGGGCAGTCGCGCGATCGTGTGGGTCAGGGCGGCGAGGGAACGGAAGGGGTCCCGACGACCGGCTTCCTCCTCGGCCGCGACCAGTTCCGGGAAGTCCCTGCCGGGAGGCCGCTGACCCAAGTGGTCGGAGAAGAGACGCACCCCGTACCAGGCCACGACGGTCGCCCCCGCGGCTGTCAGCGCAGCCCGGACCTCGTCGGGCTCATCGGCGCGGACGGACGTGATGCCGAGGCGGTTGTCGTAGTGGCGAGCATCGAAGGCCTCGAGAGCCGCGGCCCAGTCGCCGGTCATCCCGGCCCGCATGGCGATCCCGGCCCGGTTCCTCGTCAGGATCGAGATGACGCCTCCCGGGTGACACGCGCCGACCAGCGCATGTGCCGCGCCGCCCAGTGAGGGAAGGTACATGGCGACGCCGTGGCAGCAGACCAGGTCGTACCGCTGTGCATGTCCGTCCTCGAGGGCCAACAGGTCGCCGGCGACGAAGCTCAGCCGGCGGCGCACGTCCTCCTGCTCACCAGATGCAGCGATGTGCGCCGCCTCCAGGAGCGTGTCGGACAGATCGACGCCGACGACCCGGTGCCCGAGGCGGGCCAGCTCGATGGCTTGCGTCCCCTGCCCGCAGCCGGCATCGAGCACCAGGAGCGGCTCGGGTCCCGCGGGCAGATGGGCGACGAGTTGGCGACGGACGAGCTCCTGGCGCACCCGGTCGCGGACGAGGCCGAGGCCGGCCAACCAGGCGTCGGCACCCGGATCGAACCTGTCCGGCGCGGGGGATGCCTCCGTCACCGCCACGACCGTAGTGCCCTGACGTCCCCCGGTCAGAGTGTCGGCACCTCGATCGTCCGTCCCTCGCGGTTGGGATTCCCGACGCCCGTCGTGATCAGGTTGAACAGGCTGATCTGGACATACTGCGTCCATGCCGGTGCGCAGGCTTCGAAGCACTCGACCCCAGGAGCCAGACCCTCGTGGGTGAAGGCGAGCTGTGTCCTCCCGTCCTTCTCGGAGATGTCGAAGATGACACGCGTGCCCACCCACTCACGTTCGTCCTCGAGAAAGGTCATGCAGGCGTCCGTCACGAGCCACACGACCCGTTGGTCAGGGACCACCTCGACCAGCCGCTGTGTGGTGCGGTGGATGCCTTCGACTTCGAACAGGAACTCGTCATCGAGCTGCTCGGTCGGACCCACGATGCCTGTTGACCACCAGCCCCGCACATTCACGACCGCCTCGAACACCTCGCTGGGCGACTGGTCCACCACGATCGTGGTGGTGAAATCTCTGCGTTCTCTCGACACGTCAACTCCTCAGTTGTGTGAGCTGCTCGGGGATGCCATCTCCTCGTCGGGACCGGCATCACCTCCGGAAACGGCGACGGACAGTCGGTCGAGGTAGTGGCCCCAACCTGAGGTGTGGTCGCTCACGGCGTCATCCGGCAGTCCCCGGTGCACGAGGCGGACCGTCGTCTTGTCGCCGTCGGGGAGCAGAGTGATCTCCACCTCGGTCGATCCGGCCGGGATCGGATGGTCAGGCTCGTCCCACCCGAACGTGAAGACCACCTTGGTGTTGGGGACGACCTCCACGAACTTCCCGACCCCAGGGTGTTTCCCCTGGACCAGGACGCGGTAGTCGCCGCCGGCCCTCGGATCGAGGTCGGCCTCGCTGCCCATCCACCGCACGTGATGGGCCGGGTCGGTCAAGAAGGGGAAGATGGTGGCCGGGCTGGCCTCCATCACCACCTCGCGCACTAGTTCAGCCATGACTGGTTCCTTTCTCCCGTTCGGCCGATTCGGCCAGGTCCTGCAGGTTTCGCAGACTTGTGTTCCAGTACTCGTCCAGGAACCGCCGGAGCCGCTCCATCTGGACGTGATTGGCCCGGTAGAGGCGGCGTGTGCCGTCCCGCCGTTCGATCACCAGTTCCGCCTCACGAAGGACGCCAAGGTGCTGGGAGACGGCCGACCGGGTGACATCGTCGAATTGGGCGGCGATCGCCGCCGCCGGCAGTTCGCTGGACCACACCAGACGGAGGATCTCCCTGCGTCTGGGCTCGGCGAGCGCCTTGAATGCCGTGTCCACGACACTTAGGTTAGTTCTTACTAACGTAAGTGTCAACTAACATTAGACGGAATTGACGATGACGGAGTCAAGGCGGCCCCGGGGCCACGGCCCGGTCGGCGGCCAGTTGAACCACACGTTCAGCGGGCGTAGCGCCCGACACGCAACTCTGGGTGTTGTCCCAACCGAAGAGCCGACATGAAGAGGGCGGTAGTCGGCCACCCTGGTTGGGCAGAGCCCCTAGGTGAGGTCCCTTCGTCGACACCCCGCGCTTGCGCGCCGAATGGCATCCGATGAGAGCCCGCGGCGCGTGAGTCCGCCGGTGCCGTCCTACCCCAAGCGCGTCAGCACGTTCCGTGTGATCTGTTCGATCTGCGGGTCTCGCCCGGCCAGACCGTGGGCCCAGTCGGTAGACCCCGACGTCATCACCGTCGCCCCGGCGTCGTTCGTGTACACACCCAGCACGGCGTGGCCGTGACGGATACGTTCCATCGCCTCGGGATCACGTGTCCCGAAGACGCGGGCCGCAATGTACTCCAACTCGCTGGGCTCTCCCGGCTTGGGTGGACGAGGTGCGGTCTCACGCGTGAAGTGCTGCGTCGGGCACGTCCCGAGGATCTCGAACGTCGACGGCGTTCCGTCCTCGCCGGTCGGGTATGGCAGCCCGTCACGGTACGTGAACACGCACCCGTCGCACTCGTAGCCGACGACGGTGGCACCGGCACCGAGCACGTCGCCGTAGCCCACACCCGTGCCGTCGAAGATCCAGTGACCCGCACGGTGCACCGTGTAGCCACCGAGTCCGGAGGTCACATTGCGGCCGATGCGGTGATATCCGCCGCGGGTGAACGACACGCCGGTCATGAGGTTCTCGGGTCGACCGATGATCACGTCGGACCAGAAGGTCGTCACCTCCGGCTCGCGGTCGGTTCCCATCAGGGGATCGTCCTTGAAGAAGCCCTTGTACCCCACCATGACGTCGTGATCGTCGCCTTCGATGCGCACCTGCCACAGCGACGTGTTGCCCGAGAAGAACACCGCGTTGCCACCGCGCCCGATGAATGCCTCGACCGTGTCACGCATGCCTCGCGACCAGTACTCGTCATGGCCGACCGACAGATACAGACTGGCGCCGTCCAGCACCTCGCTGTGCTCTTCGAGATCAGCGTTCGTGCACACGCCGATCTCGAATCCCTCGCCTTCGGCCCACGCGATGAACGGCAGTTCCCAGTCGGGCCAACCCGCCGACCCTGCGTAGCCCGACAGATGGTTCAGCTGGATGTATCCGACGTGAGCGGCGTTCTGCGGATCGGGCGCTCCCGTTCCGGTCACCCGGCGACCCTTGCCCGGCGGCTTGTGGAGGTAGCCCGCCGACATGGGCCGCTGCATGGCGACGTGGGTTCCGCCGGTGTACAGGTTCGATCCGCCAAAGTCGTTGTACGCGTGCCAGGTATTGGTCGCCAGCGCGATCACGATCCGCCCACTCGAAGTCGGGCGCACGACGAAGAACGCATAGTCGCGCCGCACCTTCTCGCCGACGTCGATCTCCATCACGACCTCGTAGTAGCCCGACCGCCACGTCGGGTCGACATCCATCGTAAGGGCAACAGGCCAGTCGCACCCCTTCGACGAGGCGTCGCGCGGCGTCTCGTGCTCGTCGGTCACGACCGGGTCAGACCGGAACACGACCTCGCGAAGCGCACCGACGCGGGCGACCTCGACGCGGACCGGCCGTCCAGCGGAAGACGACATGTGCAGACCGACCTGTTCGCCCGGGCCCACCGACTGCGGCCAGCAGTACCCCGTCACGACGTCGCGTCCCATCGCCCGACTCTAACTTGGCACGTCTAATGCCTGCGCCCGACGAGGAGGGGTAGTGCCATCGTCACACCGCTGCCTCGTGCCGGATCTTGCGCTGCAGAGACTCGAATGACCCGGTGCTGACGCGCGTACCCGTCGGACGGGTCCTGGTCCCGGACACAACAAAGGACCACCGACCACAGCCGTGATCGATGGTCCCTGGTTGTCTCCGATGTCTCGCGACATCACTTGGTGGCGGGGGCAGGATTTGAACCTGCGACCTTCGGGTTATGAGCCCGACGAGCTACCAGACTGCTCCACCCCGCGTCGTGAGGGGACAGAGTACCACCCCTCCCAGGGGACCCGTCCAGCGCCTCCGGGTCCGCTCCGGTCTCCCGCGATCAGTTGGAGAGCGCGGAGGCGGCCGCCGAGCCCGGATTGGTCGTGGTGGTCGTCGTGGTGCTGGCGACCGGTCCACCGGTGAGGGCCTGGACGGCCTGCAGCGCTGACTCGAGCGCATTGATGTCGTTCTGGTAGGCGCCCAGATTGCCGGCCTTCAGGTCGGTCTGGGCCTGTTGGTACGAGGCTTGGGCCTGAGCCAGGAGCGCCTGGGCCTGCGGCGACAACGACGTCGACGTGCCGCCCCCGCCGGACGGGGTGATCTGGATCGGCGCCGCGAACAGGGTGGTCAGGGCGGTCGACAGCGAGTTGGCGATAGTGGCCTGCTGGTTCCCATACTGGGCGATGACCCGTTGCAGTTCAGGGAAGGGGTTCCTCGACGATTCGACGTACAGCGGCTGGACGTAGAGGAGCGATCCGGCCACCGGAATCTGCAGGAGGTTGCCGAGCAACACTGACGACCCGTTCTGGTTGAGCAGCGATATCTGGCTCGAGATGTTCGGTTGCGCGTCGATCTTGGCCGCCACGATCGCCGGGCCGTTGGGCGGATTGTCCCGCGGTGTGACGAACATCTTGAGCTCGCCGTAGTGTCCCGGGTCCGAGCCGGCGATCATGAACCCGGACAGGTTCTGGATCTGGCTCGACGACGACACCGGGACGAACGCGTCGAGCAGGGTGAACGTCTGCTGGGTCTGTCCCGGGACGCGCATCATCTGGTAGATCGGCGACATCCGCACGAGCTGGCCCGTCGAGACCACCTGGCCCTGGGCGTTGACGGTCTGGGTGGTGGCGAGGGCCTGGGACGGCGAGCCGGCCCCCGGGTCGGGCGACAGTGCCCAGGCGTCAGCCGCGCTGTAGAAGCTGGGCGCACCGGTGATGTGGTACTTGCCGTACATGGTGGCCTGGACGGTGAAGATGTCCTCGGGATAGCGGATGTGGGCGCGCAGGTCGGGGGACATCTGGGAGCCCGGGGTGAACATCCCTGGAAACGCCTTCTCGTAGGTCTGGATGATCGGGTCGCTCGGGTCCATCACGTAGAAGGTCATCTTGCCGGTGAAGGCGTCGATGACCACCTTGACCGAGTTGCGCACGTAGTTGAACGAGCCCGACAGTCCGCTGCCCGAGGCCACCGCACCGGTGTCGGCGTTCTGGGAGTAGGGATAGTTGTCCGAGGTCGTGTAGGCGTCCTGGATCCACTCGATGTGCCCGTTGATGATGGCCGGGTAGGGATCGGCGTCGAGACTCAGGAACGGTGCTGCTTTGGACACCCGGGCCTGCACCCCCCGGTCGAACATGAGCCGGGAGTCGTTGGTGATCTGACTCGAGATCAGGAGGTTCAGATCGTTGAACCGGACTGCGAACATCACCTGCTTGAAGAACGACGAGAGCTGTACTCCGCCGTCGCCCTTGTAGTGGGTCTCGTCGTTGCTGCCGGCGGTCAGCTCATAGTTGATCTCGAGCTGCTTGGTGTTGGCCACCACGTAGCCGGAGTTGTTCAGCCCGAAGTAGACCGACGGCTGGGTGATGGTCGGCAACCCGTTGGTCGACACCGGCGGCACGTAGCCCACCGCGAACTGGGGGTCGCCGGCGGCGGTGGTGCCGTTGGTCGTGGCCACGTTGGTGGGCGACACGATCATCCCGTAGCCGTGGGTGTACTGCAGAGTGGTGTTCACCCAGGACGTCGACGGCAGGTCCTGGGAGTTGATCTCGCGTACGCCGACCACGGTCGGTGCCTCGGCACCGTCCACCTTGTAGCGGTCGATGGGCAGGCTGTTGAACTGGTAGTACGACTTGGTGTCCTGCAGCTTGTCGTAGGTGGGCTGCGTCTGGAGCGGGTCCCACAACCGGATGTTGGCCAGGGTGTCGCTGTTGGCG
>Ga0075030_100006333_pt1 | contig 10587 bp, 10 predicted proteins | sample LitLauG_LLR_2012_FD_71393 | JGI IMG/M metagenome (GOLD analysis project Ga0075030, IMG submission 71393) | Freshwater sediment microbial communities from Pennsylvania, USA - Little Laurel Run_MetaG_LLR_2012 | ecosystem: Environmental > Aquatic > Freshwater > Creek > Sediment | place: USA...
CACGCGGCCCACGATTGAAGCCACCATGACCGATGCGCGCCCGCAGATGAACCGCATTCCCGATTTGCTGGGTTGGAACATTTATCCCGGCTGGTATCGCGGCACCAAGGAAGATTACGGGCACGAACTGGATTCGCACCGCGACTCCAGTCATCACGGGGGTTTTGCCGTGAGCGAATACGGCGCGGGCGCGAACACCGCGCAGCACGAGCAAAATCCCGTTCAGCCCAAGCCGAAAGGTCCGTGGCATCCCGAAGAATGGCAGGCGCAAGTTCACGAAGCCGCGTGGGCCGCTCTGAAACAGCGTCCATTTGTCTGGGGCACCTTTGTCTGGGCCATGTTTGATTTTGCGGTCAGCACGCGGCACGAGGGCAGCCAGGATGGACTCAACGATAAGGGTTTGGTCACGCGCGACCGCAAAACCAGAAAGGACGCCTTTTATTTTTACAAGGCCAACTGGTCGGACGAACCAATGGTTTATATTACCAGCCGCCGTTTCATCGCCCGCACGAATGCCGTCACCGAGGTGAAAATATATTCCAACGCGAAACAGGTGGAATTATTTCTTAATGGGCAATCGCAAGGTAAAAGTGAACCAGACCAACTACACATCGCCCGCTGGGACAAAGTCCAGCTTGTCGCCGGTAAAAACACTATAAAAGTCACGGCGCAGGCGGCGAATCAAGCCGTCGAGGATAGTTGTGAATGGACGTTGAGCAAACAGTAGGCAGTTGGCTGAAAGCCCATCGGAAACCCTTTTTGGTTGCTGCTATTGGTGACAGCCTGTCTCGATATGGATGATCTCGATGGCATTCGCTTGGAGCCGCCGCAGAATCACTCGGGCAATGAACTCAGCCCGTTGTCGCTGTGAAAGTTTTCACGTGCACCATGTCGCGCCATCGCCTCTTGTAACCCCTGCAACACATCCTCCGCTTTGATCGTCCGCTCGCTTCGGCAATCGGCCTATGTTTTTGCACATCGGCATGGGCAACTTCGCGGACTGGTGGATACAAATTCAGAAAAGAGGTAATTTAGCCTCGTGTGTGGATGAAATCTGTGCGCGGTTGCAGTGATTTTGTCCGGCATATTTCACATTGCCCGCCGGTTTTCAAAAAAGGGAGGCAAAGCAAGGAATCCTCAAATTCACCAACAAAAACGGCCCTGAAACGTGAGTCTCAGGGCCGGAAATTGGTTGCGGGGGCTGGATTTGAACCAACGAACTTCAGGTTACGAGAACGGATTTGCCTTTTTTAAAAAGTTCGCAAAAACGTCATGTTAACAAGATTTATCAATGGTTTCATGCGCTTTCAAAATCCTTGCATCCGGCATATTGTGACATCATTCTGACATGTTATGTGTAGGCAACTGTAGGCAAATGCGACTTCCCGGTTTTTGCTGTTGGTTGGCCAAATCTTTCGACAACTGCCGGCGATATGATTTTCTTGGGAAGCCGGTACCTGATGGCGTTCTTTTTTGTGTCGAAAACTGCCTGCGAGCGAAGCAGGGCAGGGGCTGGTTGAGGCTCTTGCGCTGATGCAACAGCCCCTCCTTTCGTGCTATAAATATTGAATCGGGACGCGTGTCTCTTTTCAGTCCCCGGCGCTTTCAGTGCCGGGGATTTTTCGTTTCATAACCCCTCCACCGAAAGGAATCATCATGTTCCCTCAAGCTGGCTCATGGCCTGGTCCTTGACCACGTTGAGGCCGCCATTTAATCTGTCGGAAGGTGCGCAAGGAAAATCCCAAATTGATTTGTTCCCTCACGAGGCTTGCCTTGATTTTGGCCGTGTGGAATGGCATCGCCGCCCGCGCCGGTACGCTCCTGAGCACGGATTTTGAGATCGACCCGCTGACGCAAGGCTGGATGATCAACGGTTCTGGCAACGCCACCTGGACCACAAACGAGGCTTTCTCCGGCACGCATTCGATCACTGACAGCAATGGGGGCACATGGCTTTCCCCGCTGCTTAATACCACGCCGCTGCAGTGGTATCGCCTTTCGTTCAAGTCCAAGGCGCCGGGCACACAGTGGCCAATCCGGGCTCCATTGGCTATGCCTACTGGGCCGCACAGTTTTTCGACACCAATGGCAGCCTGCTGACCGCGGACCAGTATTCCGCCATCTTCCCGTCGGCGGACTGGGTGACCAACGAGTTCCGGATTCGCGCCAAGAACATAGCTGGCCTCAACGCCACTCTGTTGCCTGTTCAGATGCAGATTCGCTTCCAATCCATCGCCCCGCAGTTGTTCATTGACGATGTGCTGGTGGATACCACCACACCGGCGGAAGTGGCGCAGTGGGGCGACATGTATTATGACACGCTGCCAGCCAAACTGGCTTACGTGCCGAAATCAGACCACGGCTCGCGATTGCCGCTGACGCTGAATCGCCTGCGCACCGGGCAGCATCTCCGCATCGTGATGCTCGGGGACAGCGTGCAACAGGACACGGCCAACGCGCCGTTTGACGCCTGGCTTCAGCGCCTGTATCCCGGCGCCACCATCGAGGTGATCTCCTCCACGCGCGGTGGTACCGGCCTGATTTATTATGTCACGAACCTGCCGGCCTACGTGCTCGCGTATCAGCCGGACCTGCTCTGCATCGGCGGCATTGACAACCCCGACGACATGACCTATTTCCAGAGCGTTGTGAATCAGGTGCGCGCCGACAATCTCGCGCATGGTTACACCACCGAGTTTCTCATGCTCACGGAACAGTGGAGCCCAAACAACAACCAGGGAAATTATTATCTCGCGCCCGGCCTGACGGAACTCGACCAGGTGCCCGCCAACAACCCCGGCGGCGTGCCGGCCGGTTACCGGGGAGATCTGCTCAATTTCTGCGCGGCGAATAACATCGAATATCTCGATCTCACCGGGGTTCAAAACGAGTTCATCTACGGGCCGGCGACGGCGGCGGCAGTTGGTCCGCCGGCCAATGCGAATGGCGATCCCTACAGCTACTGGATGCGCGACTTTGTTCATTCGAGCGATCATGGGAAGATGATCCAGGGGCGAATGCTCGAAGCTTTTTTTGCACCCACGCCCAGCTTGAACATCCAGCAAACCACCGGCTCCGTGCGGCTTGCCTGGCCGCTCGCGGCAACGGGATGTCATCTGGAGACCACTACCGCGCTCGGAACGAATGCACGATGGACTTCCAACACGATCACGTTCGGCATCACCAATGGGCAGAACGTAATCAACACGAATTTCAGCAATTCGACCAACCAGCTTTACTTCCGGTTGGCCAAGCCGCAATAGCTCAACGTCTACAATGGCCCTGCTTTTTGTGTTATAAACAAATGACAACGCCGCCATCGGTTTGTCTGGTGCCAGCCCGTTAAAAGGGGCTGCCACCACCCACCCTAAATCCCCAGACAAAAGCCTCGGCCCAAACCGGGGCTTTTGCTTCCCCTGAAAGGAGTGCCCTATCGAAAACTCACATCTCACCCCGATCCTCATCACCGGCGGCGCCACCCTCACCGCCCTGCTGCTTCTGCGGCAGAGCAACAAAAAGCCGGTCCCACCGGCACCCATCCAACCCTTCACTCAGGAAAACCTGACCGAACGGTTCATCTCGGCCATTCCGGAGCTCACCTGCGAACTCAACCTGGAACTGGCCACGGCCACCTTCACGGAGACGTTCAGCAAAAGCGATTCGTTGAAGTCGTGCTGGGGGATGCTGGATCTGGGCACGTCCGTGGTGCAGATCCAGGTGCCAGTCACGTACCGCTACCACCTCTGTTTGCGGGACGCCTGGAAACTCGAAATGCGCCAGCGGCGTTTGATCGTCCACGCGCCGGCGATTCAACCGAGCCTGCCGCCGGCCCTCCACACCGACCAGCTGACCACGCTGGCGGTGCGCGGCTGGGCGCGGGGTTCAACCGGCGAACTGCTGGCCCGGCTGCAGCAATCCATCACTCCGACGCTCAACCAGTATGCCGGGGACGCCCGGCATCAGGAACTGGTCCGGCCGCAGTGCCGGTCCTCGGTCGCCGAGTTCATCCAGCTCTGGCTGGAACGCGAAGGCCAGGCGGCGCGGTTCATCGCCATCGCCGTCGTCTTCGCCGACGAAAACCAAATCCCCAACCACAACCAAGAAAGGAAATTAACATGATCATCATTGAAGCCAATTACAGCAAAAAAATCGGCCTGCCCGGATTCTCATCGCACCAGTTCAGCGTCAGCTTGAAAACCGAACTGGCCGACGTCTCGCAGGTGCAGACGGAAAGTTCGCGCCTGTACGCCCAGCTCCAACAGAGCGTGGACAACAGCATCCAACAGAGCGGCTACCTGCCGGGCGTCGTCGGGAATGGCCATACAAATGGCAACGGTCATGTGAAACCGCAGCCGGAAACTGACAACTGGAACTGTTCGGACAAGCAACGCGACCTGATCCTCAAAATCACCGAGGAGCACAAGCTGGACAAAACCAAGGCGGATCAGCTGGCCGTGGACCGGTTCGGCAAGGGCGTCAAATCCCTGAACAAACTGGAAGCCTCCGGCCTGATTGATGAACTGCTGGTGCAGAACGGCCAGGCCAAACCGCGCAACAGGCGCTTTCAAAAGGCAGGTGGGCGATGATCGCCATCATTGAAAACGGGGCCGGGCCCGTCACCGAGGTCAGTCCCCTGGAAAAGTTGAAAACGACCGTTTCGGCGTCCCGGTTGAACTGCTGGCTGCAATGTCGGTTGAAGTTTTACTTCCGCTACGTCCTGAAGCTTACCAAGCCGAAGACGGCGGCGTTACACTTCGGCTCCGTGGTGCATCTGGTGTTGCAGCAATGGAACCTGACCCGCTGGCGCAGACAGCCCTTCAAAATTGAAAAATTGAAACAGGTGTTTGCCACGGGCTGGCTGGATCAGGGCGGCGTCATTGACTGGGACGGCGAAGAGCCGGAACAGAAGAACACGGCGTGGCTGACCTTGGAAAAATACTTCACCAACAAGCCGATCAAGGCGGATGAAATGCCCGAGGCGGTCGAGGTGCCGCTGGAGGCGGATCTGGCGCAGCACGGCCTGCCCATATTGATCGGCATCCTGGATCTGGTCCGGGCCGGTGGGCGGATCGTGGATTTCAAATCCGCGGCCAAGACGCCGGACAACGACATGACGCTCCATCAAAACGGCGTGCAGCTCGATTGCTATTCGGTGCTCTACCGGGAGGCGACCGGCAAAAGGGAGGCAGGCCGGGAACTACATCATCTCATCAAAACGAAGGTGTCCAAGGTCGTGATCACGGAAGCCGGGCCGATGCTGGAATACCAGCGGTCCAGGTTGTTCCGGCTGATGGAAAACTACGTGGAGGGCTTGGAGCGGGAGGATTTCGTGCCGGCACCCGGCTTCGGGTGCATGGGCTGCGAGTTCCTGAATGAATGCCGCGCCTGGAATGGAGGTCGTCATGGGTATGCGAAGGGGAAAGTCCGTCACTATCGCCATGACTGGCTGTTGTGCCTGGTGGACATCAGCCTCATCCTCGAAGCGTGCTTGAAGCATCAGGTGCTGCCCGAGGAAATAATTGGCGCCTTACGAACCAGGCTTCTAAACCAACCCCAACCCCCACGGCCGGATGCCCACGCATTCGGCCTTTTCATTTTCATGAAATCAAAATATCAACCGCACGAGTTCAAGGTCATCTGCGTTCGCGAATGCGTGGGCACCGAACTGATCGACACGCCGGAGCAGGCTGTCAAATATTGGCGGGAGAACATACCGCAGGCACCGTGGTTTGACCCGATGAAGGAGGCGTTCGTCGTGCTGGTGCTCAACACCCGCAAACGCATCCTTGGCCACAACCTCGTGGCGCTGGGCAGCCTGGATACGTGTCCTGTAACCCCGCTCCATGTGTTCCGCCCGGCCATCGCGCTTTCGGCGGCCAGCCTCATCCTGCTTCACAATCATCCCTCAACCGACCCGACGCCGAGCGAGGCCGACATCAAGGTCACGCGCGATCTGATGCGGGCCGGGCAGCTGCTCAAAATCGAAATCGCCGATCATCTGATCATCGGCGGCGACCGGCACTCGTCCCTGCGCAGTCTTGGGTATTTTGCCTATTAGTCCAAAACAACCTGCGGATGGACCGGGGTCATGGGCTGACCTGTGCGCGATAAAACCTGCGCGGACCGTTGGTGTTGGGGAAGGAATAGCTCAACGCAGTGCCACTGGCCGGATTATTGGTCAGCGTAGTCCAGTTAATCAGATTCGTGGAAGTCTGTAGCGTGGCAGAACCCTCGGTTGGCACATCACTCAAATTCAGTTGGTAGGAACTCTGGGTGAAATTGGTCAGGGTCAGCACGCCGTTTGGTTGAAAATAGGTGGTGGCTGAATACGAATTATAGGTGCCGCCCCCCGTCCACCACCAGTTGGGAACCTGGAGAAAGGTGAAATTGTTGTAGGGCAGAACATGTGCGTCCCCGGTATCCACCGCCAGGTATTCATTGGCGTTGGGAACGTAGCCAAAATAATAAGCGTAGGTTCCGGTTGGATCGGCGCCGTTGCCATCCGTCGGGTCGCACAGGATCCACTGGACATCGGGCAGATGAAATTCAACGCGGCAATGCCATTGGGTGTCCCCCTGCCAGAAACCAGAAATCATCCGCGCCGGTATGCCGACATTTCGCAGGCAGGCGGTCAGGAGATGGGCAAAACCTCCACAATCAGCGACGCCATCCTGATAGACACCCACCGCGTCGAGATGCAGCGGCGGTGATTGATAGGTGAGTCTCCTCATGACGGCCCGGTGCAGCGTGCGGGCGGTATCGTACGGCGTCAGCACGGATTGATAATTGGCCGGCAGCGACTGTTGGACAAACGTGGCAATGACCGGATTGGTCGATTGATCCATCTGGTCCGGAGCGATCCATTGCGTCCAATTCGTCGGCATCGCCGCCAGGCCGGCCCAGGTGTTGGTCCGCAATATCGCCGGGTTTACGCGGATATTGTTCAATTGGACCGTGAAATAATTCGTGTCCTGAAAGATCTGGGCGGGCACGTTGGTCCGGGAGATTGCATAGACCGGCACGCCGTAGGGGGGCGTGAGAATGGTTTGTCCATTCGTCGGCGTGGTCACGCTCAGAACCGCTTGTGCTCCATGCGTGCTCGGCAGGCCAAATAACACCCAAAGATTGTTGAGATTGCCGCTGCCGGGCTGAAAGTTCAGCGTGTAATATTCATATCCGTGCATCATGCGGGGATCATAAAGTTCCACGGCATTGGTCGGCGGAATGGGCGTGAACGTGCCGCTGGCGGTATTATTGATCAGATTGGTGTCCCCGCTGACGCCATCAGGATCAAGCGTGACGCTCCACGGTATGGGGTCGTCCAAAGCAACCCACCAGGTAAACGGCCACCAATAGCCGTTGCCGGGCCCAACCGTGATGTTGTTGTAATAGTACGTGGTGTTGGCAATCGTCCATTTGATGCGGAACGGCTGCCTGGGCGGCCCTTTGACATTGATGGTCACTTTGAGGCCGTAAACGTCACCAACGCGCGGTGTGCCGGTGGTGCTGTCACCGAGGCAGGGACCGGCACTTGCAATTTGGAGATCACAAGAACTGGTGGTTACCACCGAGCCGGCCGTGATTTTCAGGTTGTCACAATAGAGCGTTGAGTCGATGGCGCTGCCCCCTTGCAAAACCAGACTAACCGAGCCGAGCAGATTGCTGGCAGAGTTGCCGAAGGCCATCGCGCCGCAGGAAAAACCATCCTTGAACAGAGTGATGGTCCGGTTGGTGAAATTGAGTTCCAGCATCAGGTTGTGAAACCCGTTGGTGGCGGTGCTGCCGTCGCCGATCACCTGATTGGGGCTGCCCCAGTTTTGCGCGAACACCACGCCGTTTTTATCAATGCCAATCGTTCCATAGGCCGTTCCGTTTTGATCGTTCAGGATCAGGAACGCAAATTGCCAGCTCGACTGGCTGGTGGTCGGCCCTTGATTCTGCCACAGGTCCGCGCTCACGTCCACGATGGGGTTTCCCGCTGCGACCGGGTTATAATTACCCAGGGATTTGCTGAAGCTGCTGTAGTTTTGGGCCACCAGCGGACCCGATATTTCAACTTCCTGACCGCCCGATGCGGAAATAACCAAGGCGGCGTTTTTCGATGCGCTGCTGCCCGCCGTCCAGCCATTTTGTCCGGCCAGGTTGCCAAGTGTGTAACCAGGGGCTTCAAAGCCAGTTTGATAAACGACCGTTTGTGCGGTTAGGGCCGGCACCACCGCCAGGGTGAACAAAACCATCGAACACACAATCGCGTTCGCCCAGCGCAGTTTTAAATAAGCGGCGGCTATCACACCGTGGGATTTTTTGTCCGCAAGTTCCAGGTGTCAAGGATGATTCCGACCACGACCACTTTCCCCCGGGCAATAACACCAAATCAACCATCAACCAAAGGAAAAACCAACATGCAAACACTCGTGGAACCAAAACTGGAAAACATCACCCTGTATTACCGTGAAGGCAGTTTGGACAAAGTCTATCAATGTCAGATTGAACCGGCGGGCGAACGTTTCGTTGTCAACTTCGCTTATGGTCGGCGCGGCTCCACACTGAACACCGGCACCAAGACCAACGTGCCGGTTGAATATGAAAATGCCAAACGCATCTTCGACAAGCTGGTGAAGGAAAAGATGGCGAAAGGCTACACGCCCGGGATTGACGGCACGCCGTATCAAACTCCGGACACCGAGGAGCGCTTCACCGGCATCCTGCCGCAGCTGCTCAATCCCATCGATGAAACCGAAGCCAACCGGCTGTTGAATGATCCGGCCTTCGTCATGCAACAGAAGTTTAATGGCCGGCGGATGCTCATCCGCAAACAGGATGTAGCCATTCATGGCATCAACAAGAAAGGGCTGCTCATCGGTCTGCCGGAGTCGGTGTTTCAAGACATCAACGCACTGCCGGGCAAGTTCATCCTCGATGGTGAATGCATCGGCGACGTGTTCCATGCGCTTGATCTGCTCGTGGTCAACAACGAGGATCTGCGTCCGCATCCATACCGGGAGCGGTTGACCGCGCTGATGAACCTGCTGGCCAGTGCGCAGCATCGGTTTATCAAATATGCCACCACGGCATTCACCGCCCTGGAAAAAGTCCGGCTCCATGCCGAACTGTTCATGGGCAAACAGGAGGGCGTGGTATTCAAGCGGCTCGATGCGCCATATACGCCGGACCGGCCCAACAACGGCGGGCCGCAGTTGAAGCACAAGTTCTACGCCACGGCGTCCTGCGTGGTGGCGAAGATAAATGTGCAGCGCAGCGTGGAGGTGCGCCTGCTCGGTGAGGACGGCTGGATGCCCTGTGGCAATGTCACCATCCAGGCCAACCACAAAATCCCCACGGTCGGCCAGGTGATCGAAGTCCGCTATCTCTACGCGCACCGGGAGAGCCATGCGTTGTATCAGCCCATCTACCAGGGGCTGCGCACGGATGTGGAACCGGCGGAATGCCTGCTCACCCAGCTCAAATACAAACCGGAAGACTAACTGGCTGCGGTCACCTGACCGCTCTCCCACGGGAGACAAACCAGCCGCCCGTCATCACTGTGACGGGCGGCTTTCTTTAAACCCTCAACCAACCAGGGCCGGGGTTCGCCCCGGCCCTTTCAACCAAGGCATGCAAAACTCCAATCGGACGATCGGACTGGGCATCCTCGCCATCGTCGTCATCTTCATCCTCTATGAAATCTGGCCCTATATTGTTGACTTTCTCACCGTTGTCGGCGGGGTCCAAGTCTATCGCGTCTGGCGCAAATATTATGGAAATTAAGACCATCCTGCACATCGCCACGGACAACTGCCGCCGGATGCAGCGCAGATACGTCGTCTTCAAGCCCGGCAAGCACTCGGTTCTGGCCGGCAATCTCCTGAAATCCGGAAAAATCATCGGCCGCATTCTGCGCGTCACTTCGGAACAATCCTTAGCCGACGCTCCAATATTTCCACATGAAAACCATCACCGTCCGCCGGCTCGACCTCCAGTTTGATGCCGGCCAGATCACCCACGGCCAATCCGCGGATCAAGTGGATCAGGCCATTAACCTCATCAACCTCGCCCTGCAACGGGAACCATTCGGCCTCGGTGCCCAGCTCTTTCTGCACCGGGACGAAATTGAAATCGAAACCCACCATGCCTAAATTCATCTGTTCGTATGCCCACGACATCGCCTGCTTTGCCGATTTTGTCGTCGAGGCCGGCTCGGAACGGGTCGCCCTGCGTAAAATCAGGAAGGCGCTGAAAGCTGGCAAGTTCGAGAACGTGGACACCACGCCGTGCTGGGAAAACGGCACGACGAATGAACGGGTGTTTGTTCAGGGTGAAGCCACAGAACCTGCGCCCACCACGAAACTCGAAGATTTGATCGGCAAGGAACACCGGTTCAGCCCAACCACACACCGATGCATTCATTGCGGCATATCAGCCGAGGATGATTTGCTCGAAAACCAACCCTGCAAATCTTAACTTCAACCAAAGGAAAGCATCATGGGGCTAACCATCCATTATAAATTGAAAGCCAAAGGCACTGACGTCAGTGCCTTTGGCTTTCAATTTATAATGGATGGTTAGCCCCATGATGCTTTCCTTTGG
>Ga0075030_100006336_pt1 | contig 10584 bp, 9 predicted proteins | sample LitLauG_LLR_2012_FD_71393 | JGI IMG/M metagenome (GOLD analysis project Ga0075030, IMG submission 71393) | Freshwater sediment microbial communities from Pennsylvania, USA - Little Laurel Run_MetaG_LLR_2012 | ecosystem: Environmental > Aquatic > Freshwater > Creek > Sediment | place: USA...
CGCCGCCACGACGCCGGACGCCATGCCGTCGTTTTCGGAAACGACCGCGTCAACCTTGTTGCCCTGCTTGGTCAGGCACTGCTCCATTTCCTTCTGGGCGTTGTCGGGCTTCCAGCCGTCCGTGAACGTCTCGCAGACGTTCTTGACCTTGCCCGAATCCATGCCTTCCTTCAGGACTTCCTGAATGCCGGAGAACAGGAAGGTCGCGTTCGGATCGCCCTTGTCGCCCTTGATGAAGGCGTAGTTGCCGGCAGGCTTGGCCTTGTAGATCTCCTTGGCCATCAGGCGGCCGACGCCGATGTTGTCAAAAGTGATGTAAAGCGCGCTCGGGTCCTCGAACTGCACGTCATAAGCGATCGCCTTCACGCCCGCGTCATTGATCTTCTTGATCGAGGGCAGGATCGCGTCGGAGTCGAAGGCGACGACCATGATCACGTTGCATTTTTGCGAAAGCAGCCCCTCGATGTCGGACGCCTGCTTGGACGCCGAGCCCTGAGCGTCTGCGGTGATGAAAGTATCGCCGGCCGCGTCGACGGCGGTCTTGATCGCCTTCTCGTCGGTCTTCCAGCGCTCTTCCTGGAAGGTCTTCCAGGACACGCAGATCTTATGCCCCTTGGCGAGGGCCGTGTCGGCGGCGCCGAACAGGAACGCAGCGGACAGGGCCGATACGGCCACGCCGGTCACAAGGCTTTTGATGGATTTCATACGCTTCCTCCTCCGGTGGCCACACAGGGCCGTTAACCTCATATCGGCCGCCTCGGCGGCTCGTTTGTAACGCCGATTGATGCCATCAATTTCTGACGTATGCAACTCCGCAAAAGAGGGCATTGCTGCATCGCAGCGCCCTCAAGGCAGATTGTCCCGCATCACGATGTCGATCCTGATCTTCTCCTGCTCGGGAAGCCACCGCTCGCCGCGCGTCAAAGCCAGTAAAACCCTGATCGCCGAACGCGCTTCATGCCCGGCGTCCTGCGAGATCACCGCATCCACGAGGCCGCGTAGCAGCGCCCGCCGGGTGAACGGCGTCAGGTCATGCGCGACGAACACGAGATCCTCGCCGCGTCCCGAATCCGAGAGCGCCTTCGCAACCCCTTCCGTACCGGCGCCAACGTTATAAACCCCGACGAGGTCGGGATGCTCGTCCAGAAGCCTCGCAGTGAGGGCCTCATTCACCTCATTCTGATCGAATCCTTCGACGGACGGCAGCGGCGACAGATGCCGGTGCTCCAGACTCATCACCTGCTGGAAGCCGAACAGCCGCTCGGCATGATCTCTCAGAGAATAGGAGCCGGCGACCACCGCGATCTTGCCCGGCCGGGCCCCGTTGAGCCGCCCGAGCAGCGTGGCGGCCGTGCGCCCGGCCGCAACATTGTCGACGCCGACATAATGCGCCCGCGCCGAGCCCGGCACGTCCGACACCAGGGTCACTACATGCGCGCCGCTCGCTGCGAGATCGTCGATGGCGGCGCGCACGCTCTGGTGGTCGAGCGCGACGACCGCGACGCCGTCACAGCGTCCGGCAAGCGATTCCAGCGCCTTGGCGAGCGCAGGCGGATCGAGAATGTCGGCGGTGACGTTCTCCACGGTGATGCGGCGCGCGGCGAGCCAGTTCGACATGTCAGCGACATGATCGACGATCATTCGCATGAACACATTGTCGCCCTTCGGCGTAACAAACACGAACTTGGCGGGGCGCGCCGTCTGATCGCCCTTGTGCGGTCCGTCATGACGCTCGATGGCGGCGCGCACGCGGCGCGCGGTCTCCTCCCGCACGCCGGGCCGGCCATGCAGCACGCGATCCAGGGTCGCGACGCTGACGCCCGCCTCCCGTGCGAGCTGCTTCAGCGTAAGATGTCCCGAGAGCGTTTCCATTTTCGTTGGGGCATTGACTAACTGCCATTTTTGAGGGAATCAACTCAGAAATTGAGGCTAGACCTAAATCTCGCTGTCGCGGCGCTTGTTCTCCACGCCGGGCGGCAACATGATGCCGGCAAGCCAAACGGAGGACGTCTTGGCGCGAAGCGGGGGATGGGCGACCGTGTTGGCCCTGGCGTTCGCGGCGCCGGCGCTTGCGGCCTCATGGGACGAGCGCGTGTTCTCCGCACACGTCGATTTCGACGCGGTCGCCGCCGCCGGGCCGTCGGCGTTGCCCGGCCTGATCTCGCGCGGTCGCGAATTGTTCAAGGCGAAATTCACCACCGCCGACGGGGCCGGTCGCCCGAAGGCGACGCAGGCCATCGTGCCGACCAAACGCAAATTCGGCGTCAACCCGGCGTTCTCAAGGCTCAGCGGACCGGATTCCAGCGCCTGTTCTGGCTGTCACAACGACCCCATTCTCGGCGCCTCGGGCGATTTCGTCGCCAACGTCTTTGTCTCGGAGGGATTCGAGAGCGCGCAGTTCGACACCACCGACCCTTCGTTCTCCAGCGAGCGCCACACGACCTCGCTGATGGGCGCGGGTTTGGTTGAATTACTCGCCCGCGAAATGACCGCCGACCTGCGCGCCGCGCGGGACGAGGCCGTAGCGCGCGCCCGCGCAAGCGGCGCGGATGTGGACGCCGATCTCGTCGCCAAGGGCGTGCGGTTCGGCATGCTGAGAGCGCACGCCAACGGCCTCGTCGATCTCGACCGGCTCGACGGCGTCGACGCCGACCTGATTGTTCGCCCGTTCAGCCGCAAGGGCGTGTTCACTTCCCTGCGCCAGTTCACCATCAATGCGCTCAACATCCATCACGGCATGGAGGCGTCCGAACGCTTTGGCGTGCGATGGACCGGCAGCCACGATTTCTCCGAAAGCGGCGTGCCGGACGCCGTGACGTCAGGCGACGTCTCCGCGCTTGTCGCCTTTCAGGCGATGCTGCCGCCGCCGACCGTCAAGGCCGATCTGCCGGACGACTGGCGCCAGGCGGCGGCGGAGGGCGAGCGGCGTTTTCAGGACGTCGGCTGCGCGTCCTGCCACCGCGCGACGCTGCCGCTGAAATCGCTGACCTTCACCGATCCCGCGCCCTACGACATGGCGGGCACTTTGCGTGAAGGCGAAGTCAGAAAAGGCGTCGCCATCGACCTTTCCCCGTTGGCCGCACACCTCAAGCGCAACGACAAGGGCGAGTGGTTGATCCCGCTGTTCAGCGACCTTAAGCGCCATCTGATCGTCGATGCGCAAGTCGCCGCGCTCGGCAACGAATTGCAGGCGCAGCGTTTCGTCGAGCGCGACGTGTTTCTGACGCCGCGCCTGTGGGGCGTCGGCTCGACGGCGCCCTATGGCCATCGCGGCGATTTCCGGATGCTCGGCGAAATCGTCGCCGCGCATGGCGGCGAGGCGCGCTTCGCGCGCGACGCTTATCTGGATCTGCCGAAGGAGCAGCGCGACGCCGTGATCGCGTTTCTGCGTTCGCTGGTGATCGAGGCCCCATGACGCGCTGGTTCTGGTTGCTGGCCTTCGCGTCTACGCCCGCGCTGGCCGATCCGCTCAACGCCGACGTACCGGTGCTGCATGAAGAGGCCGATGCAGCTGGACTGCATCAGACCTACGACGGGCCGTGGGAGCATTTCGTCGGCGGCGGCGGGGCGGCTTTCGATTGCGACGGCTCTGGTTTTCCCAGCGTTTTCCTCGCCGGCGGCAAGAACCCCGCAAAGTTGTTCGTCAACAAATCCTCGCACGGCGGCCCGCTCAAGTTCGAGGAAAGGCCGCTCGACATCGAACCACGCCTGCTGACCGGCGTAATCGGCGCCTATCCTCTCGACATCGACGGCGACGGCTTGACCGACCTGTTCGTGCTACGTGTCGGCGAGAACTTGTTGCTGAAGGGCGGCCCCCACTGCACCTTCACGCTCGCCAACAAGGCGTGGAACTTCACGGGCGACTCCGGCTGGACCACCGCCTTCGCCGCGACCTGGGAGAAAGGCGCCAAATTCCCGACGCTCGCCATCGGCCATTACGTAGATCGCTACGCCCCCGGTTCGCCCTATGGAACCTGCGAGGAGAATTCGCTCTACCGCCCACAGCCCGGCGACGCGCCGGATTATTCCGCCCGCACGCCGCTGACGCCCGGCTATTGCGCGCTCTCGATGCTGTTTACCGACTGGAACCGTTCGGGCGCGCCCTCGCTGCGCGTGTCCAACGACCGTCAATATTATCGCGGCGGCGAGGAGCAGCTCTGGCGAATGAATCCCGACAAGCCGCCCAAACTCTACACGCCCGCAGAAGGCTGGCGGCATGTGTCGATTTTCGGCATGGGCATCGCCGAGGGCGACCTCGACGGCTCCGGCTTCCCGCAATACGTGCTGACCTCGATGGGCGACATCAAGCTGCAAAAGCTCAACCGCGAGCAGAGCGAACACGGCGAATTTCCGGTTTATGAGGATATCGCGGGCGAACTTGGCGTCACCGCGCATATTCCTTACACCGGCGGCGACAAGAAACCCTCGACGAGCTGGCACGCCGAATTCGCCGATTTCAATAATGACGGCCTGCTGGATCTGTTCATCTCCAAGGGCAATGTCGCGCAGATGCCTGACTTCGCCGCCAACGACCCTAACAATCTATTGATCCAGCAATGGAGCGGCAAATTTGCCGAGGCCGGCGACAAGGCGGGCGTCGCCGAAAGCGCGCCAAGCCGAGGCGCTGTGATCGCCGACTTCAACTTATCTGGAAACCTCAGCCTGCTCGTCATGCATCGCGGCGCGCCGGTCTCGTTGTTCCGCAATCTCGGCGCCGGCGACGGCAAGGGCGGCGTGCTGCCGCCCGGCAACTTTCTCGAAATCAGGCTTGCCGAACCCGGTCCCAATCGCGACGCGGTCGGCGCCCATATCGCCATCAAGACCGGCACGCGAACTCAGATGCGCAACGTGCAGATCGGCGGCGGCGACGCGTCGGGTCATCTGGGCTGGGTCCATGTCGGCCTGGGCACGGCGGAGCGCGCTGAAATCCGCGTGCAATGGCCGGACGGCGAGTGGAGTTATCCCTATCGCGCCTTCGCCAACCAGTTCATCGTCGTGGATCGGACGAAGCCGCAGCCCGATTACTGGTATCCGGGGCGCTGACAGGAAAATCTCCCGACCGTCGTGCGGCCATCGACGCCGCGCCCGTTCGGTGCTAGCCCTCGCGCCCGAAACGGGAGGAGTTGCGCGCGTGCGCAGTTGCGTTCATGTCTTCGTGCAGGCGACAAGGTCCTTGTCTTCGACGGCAAAGACTTTTCCCGTAGTGATCGCGAGGGCGCGCACTGTGCAGGTGCGGCCTCCCTTGAACTTAAGCTCCAGATCATACGCTCCGGTCGGCAGATCCGAGATTTTCGCTCGCTCATCGTGGTCGACGCCGTCTGCGTCTGCGGCGGCGACATTGGCGCCATATTCGCCTGTCCCCGCATGCGAGAGCCGCAAGCTGGTGACCGTCGCCGACGTGAGGTTCCAGAACTGCGTGGGCTTGTCGGCCGCCACCGCGTTCGTCACCAACACCAGGACCGCCATCAACCACTTCATGCGCCGTTCCTCCCTTTTGCTCCTCGTCGCATGCGGGGCGGGATCAGCGCAAGCCGATCCGCTGGAGGTGAAGATCGGCGTGCTTCGTGCGCCTCATTCGCGCGAGACGGTGTCGATATCAGACATTCCGCCAAGCGACGATTTCGTGGCGGGCGCTAAATCGGCGCTGGAGGACAACAATACGACGGGCCGGTTCCTCGACCAGAGCTTTGTTCTGCTGGACGCCCGACTCGGCCCCAACGACGACCCCGCCGCAAAAATCGACGAGATGAGCGCTCAGGGCGTCAAGCTGTTCGTGGTCGATCTCCCGCCCGAAAAACTGCTCGCCGCCGCAGATCACGCGAAGGACGCGCTGATCTTCAACGCCGGCGCCCCGGACGAGCGACTGCGGGAGGAGGATTGCCGCGCCAATGTATTTCATGTCGCGCCGAGTCGCGCCATGCTGGCCGACGCGCTCGGCGAATATCTGATCTGGAAACAATGGCGCCGCTGGTTCCTTGTCGTCGGCTCGCACGCGCAAGATAAGCTACTGGGCGACGCCTACGCGCGCGCCGCCAAAAAGTTCGGCGCCAAGATCGTCGAGACCCGTAGCTATGAGGACACCGGCGGCGGGCGGCGCTCCGACAGCGGCGTCGTGCAGGTGCAGCGCCAGATCCCCGTCGCCACGCAGAAGGCGCCCGACTACGACGTGCTGATCGCGGCGGACGAGAGCGAAGTGTTCGCCGGCTACCTGCCCTATCGCACCTGGGACGCGCGCCCCGTCGTGGGCTCGGCCGGGCTCGTGCCCACAAGCTGGGACGCCTCCCATGAACTGTGGGGCGCGATCCAGTTGCAGAACCGCTTTTACAAGCAGTTCAAGCGCGGCATGAACGCGCGTGACAATCAGGCATGGCTCGCCACACGCATGATCGGCGAGGCGGTGGCGCACGCCAAATCCCCCGATCCCAAGACGCTGCGCGACTACATGCGCGCGCCGGAGTTCGAGGTCGCCGATTTCAAGGGCACGCGCCTGACGCTGCGACCGTGGAACCAGCAATTGCGCCAGCCGATCCTGTTGAGCGACGGGCGCGGCACGGTCTCGGTTTCGCCGCAGGAGGGGTATCTGCATCAGGTGTCGGAACTCGACACTTTGGGGCTCGATCAGCCGGAGACCAAATGCAAGCTTCCCTGATCTTTTGCGCGGCGCTGCTGGCGGCGACCCCTGCACTGGCCGACACCGCCTACATCACCAACGAAAAGGGCAATTCGATCACCTTGGTCGATCTCGACAAGCTGGCGGCGGTCAAGACGGTTGACGTCGGCCAGCGCCCGCGCGGAATAGCGTTGTCCAAGGACCAAACAAAGCTCTACGTATGTCTGGGCGACGACGACACCATCGCGATTCTCGACGCTAAAACGCTGGCGCGCGAAGGCGACCTCCAGTCCGGCCTCGATCCCGAGCAGATTCGCATCAGCCCGGACGGAAAACTGGCCTTCGTGGCCAACGAGAACGACGCGCTGCTGACCGGAATTGATCTGGAGACAAAACGCACCATCGTCGAAGTCCCCGTCGGGGTCGAGCCCGAGGGCGTTGCGATTTCCAGGGACGGCGCCATTGTCGTCAACACTTCCGAAACAACCAGCATGGCGCATCTGATCGACTGGAAAGCCAAGAAACTGGTCGGCAACATCCTGGTGGGCGGGCGCCCGCGCTACGCCGAGTTTACGCCCGACGGCAAAGAGCTTTGGGTCACATCCGAAGTCGGCGGCGGCGTGACGATCATCGACCCCGAGAAAATGGCGATCACGGCAAAGATTCCCTTTGAAGTGCCGGGCCTGCGCAAGGAGCAAATCCAGCCCGTCGGCATCCGCTTTTCGCCCGACGGCAAGCAGGCGTTCGTCGCGCTCGGCCCCGCCAACCGCATCGCCGTCATCGACACGGCGACACGACAGGCGACCAAATATATGTTGGTAGGCCAACGCGTCTGGCAATTGGAGCTGACGCCGGACGGCAAGACGCTCGTCTCGACCAACGGCGTCAGCAACGATATTTCGGTGATCGACGTCGCATCGCTGAAAGTCGTCAAGTCGATCCCGGTCGGTTCGTTTCCCTGGGGCGTGGCGATTTCCTCGCCATGAGAGACGCCGTCAACGCCCTGACGGTCGAGCACGTCTCGCACGCCTATGGCGCGCGGCTGGCGCTGGACGACGTTAGCTTCACAGTGGCGCCGGGTTCGTTCTCTGTGCTGCTGGGCTTGAACGGCGCCGGCAAGAGCACGTTGTTTTCCGTGGTCACACATCTCTACGCGCCCAAGTCCGGCGTCGTGCGCATCTTCGGCCATGACGTCGCGCGCGAGAGCGGGCCGGCGCTGTCGCGGCTGGGCGTGGTGTTTCAGAGCCGCACGCTCGACCCCGATCTGTCGGTTGAACAAAATTTGGCCTATCACGGCGCCTTGCAGGGAATGACAGGCCGGGAGCGGCGCGAGCGGCAAAAGATTCTGCTGGAGCGCGTCGGCCTTGCGGACCGTGTGCGCGACAAGGCCCGGCACCTCTCGGGCGGACAAGCGCGGCGCATCGAGATCGCGCGCGCGCTGTTGCATCGGCCGAAGTTGATCCTGCTCGACGAACCCACGGCGGGGCTCGACATCAAGGCCCGCGCCGACGTTCTCGCCATCGTGCGCGATCTGGCGCGCGACGAGGGCGTCGGCGTGCTGTGGACGACCCATCTGGTTGATGAAATCCGCGACGAAGACCATGTCGTCGTGTTGCATAAGGGCAAGAAGCTCGCGGATGCGCCGTGCGGCGAGATAGTCGCCAGCGTCGGCGCGGCGGGGATCGGCGCCGCCTTCACCAAACTGACAGGCGCCCGCGAGCAAGAGGAAGTCGACGCATGAGCCTCGCCTTCGACCCTCCGCGCCGCTTCGGCTTAGCCCAACTCTGGATTTGCCTGTGCGGCATCGTTTGGCGCGAATCCTTGCGCTTCTTGCATCAGCGCGAGCGATTCATATCCGCGCTTGTGCGCCCGCTCGTCTGGTTGTTCATCTTCGCGGCGGGGTTCCGCCAGACCCTCGGCGTCTCGATCATCCCGCCCTACGACACCTATGTGTTGTACGAGGTCTATATCACGCCGGGCCTGATGGCGATGATCCAGTTGTTCAACGGGATGCAATCCTCGCTGTCGATGGTCTATGATCGCGAGATGGGCTCGATGCGCATGCTGCTGGTCAGCCCCGCGCCGCGCTGGTTCCTGCTGACCGCCAAGCTGATCGCGGGCGTGGCGGTGTCGATCCTGCAAGTTTACGCTTACCTCATTATCGCGCATTTCTGGGAGATCGACCCGCCGTCGTGGTGGGGCTATCTGACGGTTTTGCCGGCGCTGATGCTGTCGGGATTGATGATGGGGGCGCTGGGGATGCTGATGTCCTCGCTCATCAAACAATTGGAGAATTTCGCGGGCGTCATGAATTTCGTGATCTTCCCGATGTTCTTCGCCTCCTCCGCGCTCTATCCGTTGTGGCGGGTGCAGGAGGGCAGTCCTTGGCTGGCGCTGGTATGCAAGCTCAACCCGTTCACCTATGCGGTCGAGTTGATCCGTTTCGCGTTCTATCAGCAAATCGACCCGCTTTCGTTGGGCGTCGTGTTCGGCTGCACGGTCGTTTTCCTGAGCGCGGCGATTTATGCCTACGATCCCGCGCGCGGGATTCTCATGCGACGGGGAGGATGACCATGTTTGTTCGTTTCATTGCAACGGCGCTCGCGCTGACGCTCGCCGCGCCGGCCTTCGCCGCCGACACGCTGCGCATCGCCGTGCAGAAGACCGGCACCGTCTCCTGGGAGATCGCCGTCGCCAAGGCTCGCGGGCTCGACAAGGCCGCCGATCTCGACATTCAGACGCAGGAGCTTGGCTCCACTGAGTCCGGCAAGATCGCGCTGCAGGGCGGCGCGGCGGACATGATCGTCTCCGACTGGTTGTGGGTCGCCCGCGAGCGCTCGCTCGGGGACGATCTGTTGTTCACGCCCTATTCCACCGCGCTCGGCGCGCTGATGGCCCCTAAGGACTCCGCCATCGCCACGCTCACGGATCTCAAGGGCCGCTCCATCGGCGTCGCCGGCGGCCCCATCGACAAGAGCTGGTTGATGCTGAGGGCGTTGGCGCGAAAGTCCGGCTTTGATCCCGCCAAGGATTCCAAGCCCGAATTCGGCGCTCCCCCGCTGATCGCCGAAAAGCTCGCGCAAGGCGAGACGGACTCCGCGCTCGAATTCTGGAATTTCGGCGCCGATCTGGAGGCGCGCGGCTTCAAGCGCGTGCTGGAGATGGTCGATGTCGAGAGAGCGCTCGGCGCCAAGGGGGCGGTCGCGATCACCGGCTATGTGTTCAAGGCGGATTTCGCCAAGAACCACGCCCCGGCGCTGAAACGTTATTTCGATATGTTGGGCAAGGCCCGCGCCGCGCTGGCGGAAAGCCCGGACAACTGGGCGCCCATCCGCGCCCGCGTCGGCGCCAAGGATGACGCCACCTTCGATCTCTTCCGTCGCCGCTATCTCGACGGCGTCTCCACGCGCCCCGTCGCCGACGTTGCTGCGGACGCTCAGGCTTTGTTCAAATCCATCGCCGAGGTTGGCGGCCCGGATCTGGTCGGCGGCGCCAAAGATCTCGATCCCGCCGCCTTTTACGACCCGGCTAAGTGACGTGGGCGCAAGGCTGGGCTCGCTGGTTCTGATGCTGCTGGTCTGGCAGGCGGCGGCGCATTTCGCCAATCCGCGCCTGCTGCCGAGCCCGCTCGCCGTGCTTGATTCCGTGCGCCTGCATACCGCGAGCGGCGACTTGCCACGCGCGTTGGCGGCCACGATCGCGCGTGTCGCGGTAGCGTTCGCGCTGGCGATGGCGGCCGGTTCGGCGCTCGGCTATGCGATGGGCCGCGCCCCCGTGCTCGACCGCTGGTTGGACGCGCCCATCGTCGTTCTGCTCAACTTGCCCGCGCTGGTGCTGATCGTGCTGGCCTATGTCTGGATCGGCCTCAACGAGACGGCCGCGCTGATTGCGGTGGCGCTCAACAAGCTGCCCAATGCGGTCGTGACGATCCGCGAAGGCGCCCGCACGCTCGACGCCGGGCTCGACGAAATGGC
>Ga0075030_100006337_pt1 | contig 10584 bp, 4 predicted proteins | sample LitLauG_LLR_2012_FD_71393 | JGI IMG/M metagenome (GOLD analysis project Ga0075030, IMG submission 71393) | Freshwater sediment microbial communities from Pennsylvania, USA - Little Laurel Run_MetaG_LLR_2012 | ecosystem: Environmental > Aquatic > Freshwater > Creek > Sediment | place: USA...
TCGTAGTGTCCATAAAAAAGGATAGTGGGCTTGCCGGGAGCTTCCAACGATTCCGCATAGACCAGCGGGTGCAGATTGGTCGGCACGATCTCCACGTGCTTGAATCCGGCGGCGCGCAGATGATCCGCAACCCAGCCTGCGCCGCGTTCGATGTCGGGCTTGTGCTCGCTCTTGGCGCTAACGCTGGGAATGCGCAGAAATTCGCAAAGTTCTGCCAAATGCTGATCGCGAGAGGCGTCAATCAACTCAGCAAGGTTCATATGGGGTCCTCAGGGGACTTGAGTCCTTTCCAGTATGAATACGCAAAGCTTGATGCGAATGTTTGCGGCAGCGGAATGAACGCGGAGCTACGGATGACCTGCCGTGGCCGCCCTTCTATTTTAGGGCCGCCCGAGGGACTTGTACAAGCGAGGGATTGGGAGACGAGGAAGATCAGCGTTACGTACAAATGCAGCAGGTCAAAAGTTTTCCATCATCCACATATTGCTGTTATTGGTCCAGCCGAACATCGCGAGGTGGCGGCCGTCGGGGGAAGGCACACCGTACGGGCCGCCACCGCCCGTGAACTCCCACAGCACGCGAGCGTTGCCTCTGAGATCCATGCTCAAGAAAGCTGATCCTCGCTTCGTCAGGCTGGAGACAAATAGACTCTTCCCATCCGCCGCCCAAACCGCGCTTGTCAAGGTATCCCATCCCTTCACTTTGACTTCCTTAAGCGCCCGGTCGTTCAGTGAAAGTATTTGGATTCGTCCTTCCTTGTTCTTGAGGAGGGCGATGCGGGCGCCATCAGGAGAAAGATCCCATTGATAGACAGCGGCCGCGTCAGTTTTCAATTTAGCTAATTCGTGCCCAAGGCCTTTTACAGGGTCAAAGGCTGCGAAGACAAGCTGCTTGCGATTCAAGCTCACCTCAGCGACGGCACACAAAGTCGCTGGGGACTTGGCGCAGCGTGGCCCCCGCTCCAGTTTCGCCGTCAACACCAACTGCGGAGATCCTCCCGTTATCGGGACCCGCATGAGTTTGCCTGGCGCCGGGGGACCTCCCTCTTCCGGGCTAGCCTTGTATAAAACCCAGGAGCCCTCCGGGCTTACACAGGCGTCCATTACGTATCCGTCCTCTTTCGCATTGCTGAGGAGCTCCGCTGTGTCCTGGCCAAGAGACTGTTTGTAAAGCCCCTTAGCACCATTGCGGTTGGAGAAAAAAACAACGGCGTTGCCATCGGCCGTCCATCCTAAGGGGTTATTCCACCCTTCGTCCAACGTGAGACGGGTTGGGGTGGTGATGCGCGTCCCGCTGGCATTAAGGTCAACCACATATACGCTGTTCTGGGGTTTCCATTCCATAAATGCAAGACGTTTGCTGTCGGATGTCACACTCGTGTCGGCCACGCAAAATCCTGCCCAATTGGTGATTCGCCGGGGCTTCTCGATGGGTTCACCATTTCGTGGATCAATTCGCATCTGCCAGTAATTGCAGGTTTGCTCATTGGGGTCTGGTTCTCGCAGTGCATAAATCATCCGGCCATCAGGCAACCACAAAAAGTCATTCAGTCTTAGTGCCTCAGCTGGTGTAAGGATCGCGACAGGAGGCCCACCCCTCAGATCGCGGGTGATAAGGCCCTGGCCAGCCTCGTCGATCTTTCTGTAGAGGACCCGTTTTCCATCCGGAGACCAATTTAGTTCCACAATCGCACTGTTTTCGTCAGTGTCATATAGTTTGCGCGCCTGCTCCCCGTCGGGCCCCATCAACCAGATTTCACGATCACCAAATCTACCTGGGTTTGTCTGGAATGAAATCGTGGAACCATCCGGAGAAATTGAGTCGCCGTAGGCCTCATCGCGAAGCTTACGTGGAGGCCCACCCAACACGGGGACAATCCAAATGCTGGTGCCGCTGGAAGTCCAATTACTGCCATCACCCCCTGGCGGATGCGTATACGCGAGAAACCTCGTGCCGTCAGGGAACCAGGTGCCAATCTCCCAGTCAACCCACTTGCTCTTGAGCTCGTCCGGTTGAGGAATGGTCTGCGTCTCGCCACTTGCGATGAGTTTGATATGCATCCCCAAACTGTCTGTATATGCCAGGTATCTTCCATCGGGCGAAATTGTACCCCCCACGCCGCCGCTCTCGATGGAGTTACTGGTGAGTTGCCGCATCTTCAATTCCAGTGGAGCATTCTTGGCAGCGGACTGGCGCTTGGTGAACCAGAAAGCCGCGCTCACCACGAATAGTAGGACGACACCTGCTGCTGCTAACTCCCGCCATCGAGTGCCATGTTTTGTCTCGATCTCCCGTTTCAGTGCCTCGAAATTCGCGCGCATCTCCGACGCGGACTGGTATCTCGCTATGCACTCCTTCTCGAGCGCTTTGCCAATGATCTCTTCGAATTTCGCGGGGAGTCCGTGATTCTCTTCCCGCACCGGGCTTGGCATCTGCGTGAGGATGGCTTCGTGGAGCTCAGGCCTTGTGTTACCCGCGAAAGCCCGTTTCCCCGTGGCCATTTCATAAAGCACCAAACCAAAGGAAAACAGGTCCGTCCGCGCGTCCAACTTCTCACCGCGCACTTGCTCCGGCGACATGTAACCTGCCGTGCCCATGGCCACCCCGGTCAGGCTCAGAAATGCATCGGGAGTTGCCGCCGCCCCGCTTTCGCGAGGTGCTCCTTCTGTGCCGCGAGAGCCCGGATCCGAGTCATCCTCCGCGCCAGATACAAGGCGTGCAAGCTTCGCCAAACCGAAATCCAAAATCTTCACCTGGCCGTCCCTGGTGACGAAGATATTTGCCGGCTTGATGTCGCGATGGATGATCCCCAGATGGTGCGCCGCTTCCAATCCGGCAGTGATTTGAATTGCGAGATCAAGCAGTTTGTTGAGTGCGAGCGGTGGATTTCCGGGGCTCGCAGCAGGGATCAATTCCCGTAGCGTTTGTCCTTCGAGCAATTGCATCACGAGGAAGGGTCGACCCTCATGCTCTCCGAACTCGTAGATGGGGCAGATGTTAGGATGCTCCAGAGCGGAGGCCGCGCGGGCCTCGCGTTCAAACCGTTCCATCGCTCGCCTGTCGCCTGCGGCTTCCTCCGGCAGGAACTTCACCGCAACGCGACGGCCCAGCTTTAGGTCTTCCGCAGCGTATACCACCCCCATACCTCCCCCGCCGAGGAACTCCAATGCTCGATAGTGGGAGAATTTCTTGCCCGAGAGAATGCCAGCTGGCACGTTCGGGGCATTCCGCTGAAAGCTGGCATCCGGTTCCTCAGGAGACGGCCCTGCGGGCTCTGGTTCGCTCGCAGACTGCGTCGGCTCAGCATTCACCATCAGTCGGTAACCGCGGCGAGCTACGGTTTCCACGTAGCGGGGATTCTCGGCTGAATCTCCCAGGGCTTGACGAAGCTTTGTGACCGCCGTGTTAATGCTGTGATCAAACTCTACAATCGTGTCATTCGGCCAAAGCCTTTTCTGAATATCCTCCCGAGTTATCAGATCGCAGGGACGCTCGACCAGCATCAGCAAGACTCGAAAGGGCTGTTCCTGTAGAAGGATCTTTCGTTCTCCCTGCCACAGTTCGCCGGTCTTTCTGTCGAGCTCGAATGGCCCGAACCGTATGCGATGTGAAGGCGAGTTTTTCATTTCTGGAACGTAGCGGGGAGCCGAGTCTAACACAATCCTAAGGGTGTTTGGCTCAGTGGTGAACCGCTCGCTTTGGTGAAGAGGCGGGTTTGCGTATCGCTATCGTCCCTGTTGTCAGTCACTTAGGCTGTTGACCCAGAGTTAACCGCCGGATGTTCACTGGTGCATTGTCTTCCTTCCCGCCTTCGTGCGGAAATGGCGCCTTCCACGAACCGCGTGGATCAAGAGTTCGAATCGTAAGACAGAAAGGAAAGAAATATGAAATCCAAAACATTCACGAGGCTGGCAGCGATCACGTTTTTCGTGGCGCTGGCGCTACCACTTGTATCGTCGGCGCAGGAAGAAAAGAAAGAGCATCATCACTACAAGCTGATCGACGTGGGCACGTTCGGCGGACCAGAAGGCCTGTTCAGCAACCCCGGGAATAGGGTCATAAATAATTGGGGCACGGCTACCGGGGATGCTGATACAGCTGTTCCTGATCCCTACTTTCCAAATTGCTTCCTCGACTGTTTTGTTGATCAAGGGTTCATGTGGAAGGACGGCGTGAGGACCGAGCTCGGCTCACTACCGGGAGGTCTCAGCAATTTCCCAGTTGAAGTCAACAAGGGTGGGCTGATCGTCGGCCAGTCGCAGAACGGCTCAATTGATCCGCTTACTGGCGCACCGGAAGTGCGTAGCGTCCTTTGGCGGAAGGGTCAGACTATCGATCTGGGAACGCTTGGAGGAAATGCGAGCAACGCGAGCGCAATCAACGATCGCGGCCAAGTGGTGGGAGCTGCGACGAATGCGACTCTCGATCCTTTCGCGAGTGCCCCTCAAGGGGCGTGTATGCAGTTGCCGAGCACGGGTTCCTGTTCTGGTTTCACGTTCGCATACAATTCTCTGTTCTCCAACAGTACAACCGAGACGCACGCCGTTATTTGGCAGCACGGCTCGATGCTTGATTTGGGCACGCTCGGGGGACCAGACAGCACTGCCTGGTTCACCAATGAATACGGAGAAGTTGCGGGCTGGTCTTACACCAGTTTTGTCGCGAATCCGTCGACTGGAGTGCCAACCGTGGATCCATTCGTTTGGAGTCCGGAGAACGGCAAGATGACGGACCTGGGCAGCCTGGGCGGGACGTTCGGAGCGCCGTTCTTTCTCAACAATCGCGGTCAGGTCGTCGGGATTTCTAATTTGGCCGGAGATATCATTCCTCGCCCTTTTATTTGGAGTAAGCCCGAAGGCATGAAAGACCTAGGCACACTAGGAGGGACTTTCGGATTCCCCACCTGGATCAACGACGCAGGAGAGGTTGTCGGCGCCTCGAATATAGCGGGCGACCAGGACAATCACGCATTTCTCTGGCGCCGAGGCGCGATGACGGATCTGGGAACTGTAGGCACCGACCATGGCAGCGAGGCTTTCAACATCAACTCGCAAAGTCAGATCGTGGGCGATTCAGGCAGTTTCGGCGTCGATCTCCACGGATTCTTGTGGGAAGCCGATGGTCCGATGGTCGACTTGAATGAGTTGGTCATTCCGGGTTCCGGCGCGACCGTGGTCACAGCAGTGTTTATAAATGAACTTGGAGAAATCGCGGGAACAGCAAGGTTCCCGAATCGTAGCACCCACCCAATGCCGGTTCTACTGATTCCGTGCGACGAGAATCACCCAGGAGTTGCTGGCTGCGACTACTCGCCTGTTGAAGTGAACACCGAAGCCCCAATGGGGTCAGCCCAAATCATCCACGCGGTGGCGGGAAGCCCAGCCAGCTTGTCCCCGGCTCAAACGATGCACCCATCGCCATCCTTAAGGGAGGGCAGCAATCGCCGCCACAGAATGCCGCGAATTTCACCCAACTAGTGTGACCTGCAAAGGCTGCATCGTACCCGCAGCAATAATGGTCAGACCGGCCCACGCCTTCGATTCCCGAAAGCGTGGGCCTTTTAACGTTCCCCCGCCTTTTCGCCCTACCCTATCTTCTATCTTGGAACAAACATGAAACCAAAATTATTCGTAGCGCAACGCAACCATGGGATCGACTTTCGTGGCGCGGCGCGCCGGAATGAAACAAGCTAGTAGCGCCGCGGCGACGAGGAGCAGTGTAACGCCGCCAAAAGTCAACGGATCGGTGGCAGTCACGCCAAAGAGTAGCGACGCCACGGTGCGCGTCAATGCCAGCGAACCGGCGATGCCTATTGCCACGCCAATGAAAATGGTACGCAGGCCGTGACCCAAGATCATTTTCAGAACGTCGCCGGAAGCCGCGCCGAGAGCGACGCGCACACCAATTTCGCGCGTGCGGAGGGTGACCGAATAGGCCATCACGCCAAACACTCCTGCCGTCGCGAGGAGCAGCGCGGTGATTCCAAAAAATCCGATGAGAATGACGTTGAATTTCCGCGAGCCCAGCGAAGCAGAATAGATTTGCGAAAACGTTCGGAACCGCGCCGGAATTTCAGGGTTGAGGTCCTGCAGCATTCCTCGCGCCGCGGAGGTGACCAAGCCGGTGTCGGCATCGCTCAGCATCGTCAAGGTGATCGCCGCGCGCGGCCGCTGGAACAAGTTCACATAGACGGTGGGACGGGGAGGCGCATCGAGGCCATATTCGTGAGTGTCGCCCACAATCCCGACGATGGTCAGCAAATGCAAGTCGCCATCCATGTTGCCAAACTCAATGGTGTGGCCGATGGGATCCTGCTTGGGCCAGCGGTCACGCGCCAGCGATTCGCTGATCACAGCAACGTGCGGAGAATTCGCGCCGTCGCGCTCGTCGAAAATTCGCCCTCGAATCAGCGGAATTCCAAGAACCTGGAAGTAGCCGTCCGTGGCGACGCAGAAATCCGCATTGCCAATGCGTTCTTTCTGCTGCATCAGCGGCCCGAAACCTTCGAAGGTTTTGGGGACCTCATTCTCAGTCATCAGCAAAAACATGCCGTCGGGAAGCCCGCCATCCATCGGCAGCCCGCTCGTCGCGCCCACCTTGCGCACTCCGGGAATTTGTTTGAGCCGATCGATCAGATTTGAAAAGAAAATCGCCTGGCCTGCTTTTGCCTTCGGGTCTTCCACCCACGGAAGCGAAACATCCATCGTGACAATCTTGTCCACGCGGAATCCGGGATTTACTTCGAGCACTTTCACCAGGCTGCGCCCGAGCAATCCGGCTCCGACTACGAGAACCAGGGTGATCGCGATCTGCGCTGCTACGATTATCCGGCCAACACGCTGGCTGCCCTGCGAGCCCGCTTGTCCACGTGCACCTTCCACAAGCCCCTTGCGCAGGTCCCCAGAAGTCGCGCGTGCGGCAGTGAAAGCTCCAAGGCCGGTGGCGACCGCGGTGGAAAGGAGGAGCGCGAACAGAAGCACTGGAATACTGACTGAGACGCTTTCCAGCCGGGGGAGATTTCCCGGCGCCAGTGCAATCAATCCCGCCACGCCCGCCATCGCTCCCAGCACGCCGAGGCCGCCACCGACCAGCGCAAGCAGGAAAGCTTCGGTGAGGAATTGACGGATCAACCGTCCGCGCGCGGCACCGAGCGCGCTGCGAATGGCGAGCTCGCGCTCCCTCACCGACGCTTGCGCCAACAGCAAATTCGCAACATTCGCGCATGCCACCAGCAGCAGAAACCCCACTGCTCCGAGAAGGACCAGCAACGCTGGGCGAGCCTTGCCGGTTATCGAGTCTTGAAGCGGGACGACAATTCCATCTTTAAGGAGATAATCGCCTTGCTCGCTCGATGTATCGTGAATGCGGCGTGCGATCACGCTGATGTCTTGATTTGCTTGCTGGACCGTCACACCGTCGCGCAGGCGGCCGACCGCCTTGTAGTTATGCGAGGTCCTGCTGGGGTTTTCGCCATCCAAATCAGCCGGCAGCCACAGATCGACGTCTTCTGGGAAACGAAATCCGGCCGGGAGCACGCCGATAACGGAGTAGACCGCGCCATCAATCTTCAGATGGGACTGCGAGAGGTCCACCGGCGAGCCGAGACGCTGACTCCAATACCCATAGCTGACAAGGACGGTGGGGCCGGCTCCTTTTTTCACGTCGCTGGCGCTGAAATCCCGCCCCAGCAGGGGTTGAACTCCAAAGACCTTGAGAAAATCAGGCGACACGCTCGCAACCGTGGTGCGCGTCGGCTGCGAAGCGCCCGAAACGGACGCGGTGTTGTCAATGTACTTTGCGAACGCCTGGAAGCTGCGGTTTTGGTCGCGAACGTCGTCGAAGTTCGGGTCCGCAAAACGTGACCAATGGCCCTCTGAGTTGACCTCGTAGACGGCCATGATGCGGTGCGCATCGGTGTACGGCAACGGCTGCAGCAACACGCCGTAGACCACGCTGAAAATTGCCGTGGTGGCGCCGATGGCCAGCGCGAGCGTAAAGACCATGACTGAAGTGGCACCGGGATTCTTGCGGAGTTGGCGGAAACCATAGCGACAGTCGGCGAACACGGAGTGGAACCAGCTGCCAACCTGCTGTTCGCGAACCTGTTCTTTCACCTGTTCGATGCCGTCCAATTCGATGCGCGCTGCGCGTTGCGCTTCCTGCGGCGGCATGCCGGCGCGAATTTTTTCTGCAATCAGCAATTCGAGGTGAGCACGAACTTCCTGGTCGAGGTCCACATCCAAACGGCCCCGCGAAAAAAGATTTCGCAGAAAACTTCGGGCTTTCACAAAAAGTGGCATGTCAAAAACCTCTCTACGATGCTTCCAAAGCCTGAGCAATCGCCCAGGAAATGCGGCCCCACCGCTTGGTTTCGGCTTCCAGCTGTTTCCGCCCCGGCTTGGTCAAGCGATAGAATTTCGCGCGGCGATTATTTTCAGAGTCTCCCCAAAACGAGGAAATCCAGCCCTCTTCTTCCATGCGGTGCAGTGCAGGAAAAAGCGAGCCTGGCTTAACGATAAAGGTGCCGCCGGTGATTTGCTGGATCCGGCGGGAGATTCCCAAGCCGTGCATCTCGCCAGCAATCAGCGATTTCAAGATCAGCAGGTCCAAAGTGCCTTGCAAAAGACTGGTCTGCTCCGAGCTCAATGGATGTCTCCTATCGTCTTTCTATAGGGAGAATAGGCGGCTACGTATAGAGTGTCAATAGGAAAGATTGGCGCGGCGGAATGATAGCGGAGATGCTGAAGGTTTCCCGCATTGTGTCGTTGCGAGAAAGCTCCTGAGTGGGCAACGCAAGGCGGGATAGCCAACAGGGGTTTTTGCAAGCCGCCGAAGCTCAGGGAGAGGGAGGCAGATTCGCGCTGAGCTTTTTGTATTCCGCTTTAGCCTCTATAAGGAGGCGCAGATCGGGGTCGGCATTTTTCCAGTGGGACAACAATTCCCGATACTGCGCCAGGCTCTTCTCCGTATCTCCGGTTTGCGCATAGGCGCGCGCCAGGCCGAGGCGTGCGAGCGGCCAATAGATGTCCACGATCACGACGCCGCGGTTGTCGAGGATTTTCTGGAACTGGGCAGCTGCCTCCTTCCCTGACTTGAGTTGCAAATACGCCAATCCACGATAGTACAGGGTAACGCCAGAGGACTCGCCCCCGAGGTCGTAGGGAATGGCACGCTGCAATTCCTCGACGGCAGCAGCAGGATTTTTGAGATTCAAATCCACGGCCGCCCGAATGCTCGGGAGAACAACTTCGCTCAGAGCTGTACCCAGCCTGGGCTGTTTGTTCAACTCATTCATCAAGAGTTCCGCGCGCGTCAAGTCACCGGCTCGGGCCAGTGCCAGCGTGGCAAAGGCTTTATGGCGCGCAGAGTTTGCCGACTCTCCGAGAGTCCGGTCCGCCATGGCGCGCGCCTCTGTGGCGTACCCTAAGTCAGCCTCGAACTGCGCCTGGCCATTGTTAATTGCGATTACCTGCTCCTTAAGTCCGCTGCGTTGAGCGAGGGTACCGGCACGTCCAAAAAGTTCTCGCGCCTTGCGAAGCTCTCCCAGGCCCAAGGCTGCCTTTGCTTCGTAATAGATGCCTAAGCTTTCCGCGGGTTTGCCCTTAAACCAGCCCGTCTCCCGTTGCATGGCTGGTTCGTCCCCTTCGACGAAGGCTATCTCGTAGAGGATGTGATGGGTGGTCCAGTTGTCCAGCTTTTCTGCGACAGCCTTTTCGCCAACGGCTTTTGCCTCGGGGAAGTGAGTGGCACGTTGATAGGCTTGGCCAAGACACGCGTAAGAGGCGGCATGACGAGGGTTCAGCCGCAAGGCCTGCTGGCCCGCCTCGACCGCTTTCTGTAGTTGACCAGCTGCGCAGTAATCGTTTGCGAGATTGACGAATGGAACAAAGTCGTGCGAGTACACTTCGGTCCACAGTTCGTAAATCTCGATTACCTTGCCGGCTTCCCTGGTTACCGTAGAGTAGTAGCTTGCCTGAATGGAGAGTTTTTCCCTCTCAGTCGCATGCTCTCGCCGCTCAAAAGCCTTCTGCATGTACTCCTGCGCAACATCAGGCTGCTGGAGGTTAGCGTTCACAGAAGACAGACCGGCATAGGCCATGGCGAAATCCGGATCCAGGTCAACGGCCATTTTGAAAAAAGGCAGACTTTCGGCCTCCTGGCCCTGCGCCCGCTTCTGGACCCCCGATGTAAAGGCCTTCAGAGCGGGGAGTGATTTGGTGGTGGCCTGTTCGATGGGAGTATCGAACTTCTGGATGGAGGCGACCGATTCTCCGAGTTTGCGGCGCAATGGCGGAATTATCTGCCCTAACTTGTTCAGAACTTGTTCTCGATCAAGGGCCTCAATCTGTTGATGTGCCACGGATGCCCCCGTAAGGCAGTTCGTGGTGTCCAAGCCGAGTACATATTTGTTTCCAAGATTAAGGATCGATCCGCCGACCACCACCTTGGCGTCCTCGCGCTGGCATACCTCCCGTGCAATGGGGGGCACGACGTGTTCGTCGGCCGAGCGGCCCATCAAGCCCAGAGTCTTTCTGATCGTGGCTTCCGGGACCATGCTGAAGTAGGGCGATTCGGCGAGCTTGA
>Ga0075030_100006338_pt1 | contig 10583 bp, 7 predicted proteins | sample LitLauG_LLR_2012_FD_71393 | JGI IMG/M metagenome (GOLD analysis project Ga0075030, IMG submission 71393) | Freshwater sediment microbial communities from Pennsylvania, USA - Little Laurel Run_MetaG_LLR_2012 | ecosystem: Environmental > Aquatic > Freshwater > Creek > Sediment | place: USA...
TTCCCGAGGACTGAAAGGCTTGGTGACGTAGTCGTCCGCCCCCATTTCGAGACCAACGACGCGGTCCGCTTCATCGCCCCTGGCGGTGAGCATGAGGATAGGCAGACGATTGAGCGCTTCGTCACGGCGAATTTCGCGGCAGATGTCCAAACCGGACATTTTGGGAAGCATTAAATCGAGCAGCAGCATGTCAGGCGGGGACTTTTTCAAGCCGGCGAGCCCGGTTGCGCCATCTTGAGCGGAAGCCACTTGAAAACCTTCATTGGCGAGGTTGTAGCGGACCAGTTCGACGATGTCGCGATCGTCTTCAATAATCAAGATGCGTTTCATGCGTCCAGACCGCATTGGGAGCCGTCCCGGGGAGAGTGTACCGTACGGCTGCGAATCTCGATAGCTAGCTGGTTGAGTGTGGTCATCGGAAGCCTGTCGTTGCATGAAGAATTGTCGCAGCAAGAGCGGAGAAAGTTGGTAACGGCACGTTTACATGATTGTGAACGCTGTGTGAATAGATAAGGCCATCGACGGAAAGACTTTAGCGGCTGGTTACTGTGAATAAATCGGTGTCGTGGTGGTGAAGGCGAGAGTGAGAAGCGTTTTCTGCTCCAGCTCGTGCGCTTTTGCAGAACCGGTGGCCGGGCTCGCGCTGGCTGAACGTTTGACGGACCGAATATTCAGGCCGATGGAACCTGCGATTCGCTCCAAACGTGGCAGCACAAAGAACAAGCCGCCCATGTTGGCGGGCTCTTCCTGAACCCATACGATTTCCCGAGCATTCGGATGCGCCGCGAGGGCGGCGCTGATTTCAGTCCGCGGGAAGGGGTAGAGTTGATCGAGAAAGAAAATGGCCGTGGTGTCGTCCTTGCGGCGGCGGCGTTCAGCACGAAGTTCGTGTCCCACTTTGCCGGTGGCGAGCAAGACTCGGCGGGCGTCAATAACTTCTTTGTCGGGCACAATTGGCAGAAACCGCGGCGCGGTGAAATCTTCGATGGATGAAGAAGCGTCTGGATGGCGGAGCATGCTCTTCGGAGTGAAAACGATGAGTGGTTTACGCCAATGCCGACGGGCCTGGCGGCGGAGCATGTGAAAGTACTGAGCTGCAGAAGAGGGCTGGCAGATCTGGATGTTGTCTTCCGCGGCGAGTTGCAGAAAGCGTTCAAGTCGCGCGCTAGAATGCTCTGGGCCTTGCCCTTCATATCCATGGGGGAGAAGCATGACGACGCCGGCCGGGAGGTTCCATTTATCCTCACCGGCGCTGATGAACTGGTCGATGATGACTTGAGCGCCGTTCGCAAAATCTCCAAACTGCGCTTCCCAGAGAACCAGAGCTTCTGGATAGTCCCGGCTGAAGCCGTACTCAAACCCGAGGCAGGCAGCTTCTGAGAGCGAAGAGTTATGAATCTCACAAAACGCCTGTCGTGGCGATAAATTCGCAAGGCTGAGATAATTTTGCTCGGTGACCGTGTCAATCAGGGTGGAGTGGCGTTGATTGAAGGTGCCGCGCTGCGAGTCCTGGCCCGTGAGGCGGACCGGAGTGCCTTCCAGAACGAGCGAGCCAAGAGCGAGAGCTTCGGCAAAACCGTAATCGACAAGCCTCCTGCCGTGACCCATTTCGGCGCGTTGCTCGAGAAGTTTTGAAATCTTCGAGTGGACGTGGAACCCTGAGGGAACACTCACCAGACTGTCTGTTAGTTCAGCGAGTTTTTCTCGGCCCAGACCTGTATCAACATCGTATTCCGGTTTATAACGGCCGTGGTGGTAAGGGCTCCAATACTCTGGCAGTTGACGGAGATGCGGGATTTTCTTCAGAGCGCGGGCTTTGGTCTGTTCTTCTTCGTACTCTTTGCGAATGGCATCGGCGAGTGTGGTGGCATCCCTGGAGACTCGCTCCGCGTAGAGTTTCCAAAGAGGCGGATGATTCTTGATGCGCTCGTAGAGGATTGGTTGGGTGATCGTGGGATCGTCTACTTCACTGTGACCGTGGCGGCGGTAGCCAATCAGATCGACGACAACATCGCTGCCAAAAGTTGCACGATAGTCGGCGGCAAGCTTGCCAACTCGAACGACCGCGTCGGGGTCTTCTCCATTGACGTGGAAAATGGGGACGGACTGACGTTTGGCAATGTCAGAAGCAAAACGAGCGGAGTGTTCCTGCTCGGGCCGGGTGGTGAACCCGATAAGATTGTTCACGATGATATGGATTGTGCCCCCGACGGTGTACGCGCGAAGATCTGCAAGATTCAGAGTCTCCGCCCAGATTCCCTGTCCTGCGAAAGCTGCATCGCCATGCATGACGATCGGAACAACTTTGTTCCACGATTCCCGAGACTGGTCGATCAAGGAGCCGCTTAACCCAAAGCGAGTCTGCTTGGCCCGTGCGCGGCCAATGGCAACAGGATCAACGGCTTCCAGGTGGCTGGGATTTGAGACCAGATGTATGCCAATGCGCTTGCCGGTTGAAGTGACATAAGTGCCCGTTGCGCCGACGTGATATTTGACGTCGCCAGCACCAAGAACGCTGCGGGGATCAACATCTTCAAAACCACCGACAACCTCATGCGGGCTCTTGCAGGCCGAGTGAACCATGACGTTCAGACGGCCGCGATGGCTCATGGCCATGACCGATTCGATCGCCCCGTGTTCGCCTGTTATGTCGAGAATTGAATCAAGCAGCGGAATCAGTGCAGTGGCGCCTTCGAGAGAAAACCGCTTGGTGCCGAGGTAGCGGGCTTGAAGGACTTGCTCAAACAGGTCCGCGCGAATCAGGCGATCGAGGATTTGGTGTTGATCAACTTCTGGAGCAGGAGATTCCAGGCGTTCGGCGATCCAGCGGCGGCGTTCCGGTTCGGCGAGATGAGCGAAGTCTGCGCCAATCGTGCCGCAGTAGATGCGGCGAGCCTGGCCAGCGATCTCTCCAGAAAAATCGGCGAGGTCGGCTTGCTTCTGGGGTTCGAAGAGCTGAAGCGGGTCCAGGGATGCTTCCAAGTAGCCCCAACGGCGAAATGCTTCGAAGACGCGCTGGCGTTCCGTATCGGAAGTGGAGCTCGCGTGAGCTTGAGCACCAAGCCGGATCGCCGGTTTCGCCTTTTTCGCTACCTGATTTTCTTCCAGGGTTGTGCGTTGGGCCATAAGTCGAACTCTAGAAACTAATATTCTGCCACAGTTAGCTGCCGGGACGCTCGGGGAGGCTTGGGAGTTAAAGTGAGCGCACTGCATTTTCAAGAGTGCGGACGATCTCCTCCCGTGGAGCATCCGGGGAAAATTTGATCGCTGCGCCGATTCGGACGGTGACTTCACCGGGTTGGGCGAAGCGACGATGCTGGCGCTTCATTTGCCAGACTCCATCAAGCCGCATGGGAATAACCGGAATATTGAGATTTTGCTGCAGCAGGCTGATGCCCCCTTGGAAGGGGGCCATTTGGCCGTCTTCTGAATTATTGACCGTGCCCTCCGGGAAAACTAGCAGAGAATAGCCGCGATCGACCGAATCGCCTGCGAAACGAAAACTTTCGCGGAAACCAGAAAGTTGCGGCAGCGGGAAAACATTGAAAAGGGCAGTAACCAGCCAATATCCCAGTTGATAGGCCCAGCGGCGCAGAACGAACCATTCGCGCGGAGGCTGGCGCATGTTCTGAAGAGTTTCTCCCCCCATGGCAATGGCCAGGCGATGACGAAAACGGAGAGGCAGCGCCAGTAAGATCAGGCCAATGTCTGCACGGCGAGTGATGTGGTTCGAGATTACAAGGACGGGGCCGCCGACGCCGCGGAGGTGGTCGCGGCCGGTGATCTGCGGATGGCCCAAAATCTGAGTGGCGGGCCAGACCAGGGAGTAGTACATGAGGAGCCGGAACCAGCGAATAGGTTCAAGTTGGGCCCAGCGGGGATAGTTGTATTCCGGCTTCCGAGAGGAAGGATGATGGATGAGACGTTCGAGGTCAGCGACGGTGTTGGCGTTAGCAAACTCGGTTTCGTTAAGTTCCACGCGAAATTTTTCTTCGAGCGCGCTGAGGAGTTCGACGCGATCCAGGGAGGAGAGGTTCAGTTTTTGTTCGAGATGAGGTGCTGAACCAGACCGCGACAAGAACTGCGAGAGGAGATCTTGAAGGGGGGGGTTCTCTGAAGAGGTGGTGTCGTCTTCATTCTTGTGGGCGCCAAGAAGGAGTCTTGAGACGCGGCCTGAAATCAGCCCCAGTCTGGGTTTCCCAGTAGGGGTGCGAGGAAAATCAGATTCGGGCCACAGGAGCCAAAAGCGGATTTTCTGGTAGTCGGCCAGTAACTGATTGGCGGCTCCGACGGCTTGTTCGCAAATTTCATCGCGGGTCGAGGATTGCTCAGGGTCGAGCTTGAGGGAAGGCTGAGGCAGAAGTACGGCGCAGGGTTCAACCGATCTGCCTTGAGTGATCGGCACCACAACACAATCGAGAATCGAAGCTTGATTGCGAAGGGCAGCTTCAAGGTCTTCAGGGTGAATATTGAGGCCCGCAGAGGTGACGATCACGTTTTTCTTGCGTCCACGGAAGCGCAGGTTGCCTTCCTGGTCGAGTTCACCAAGGTCGCCGGTGGGGAGCCAGTCCTGCTCGGTGGATGGCTTAATGTTTCCATTTTCCCAGTAGCCGGGGGAGACGTTTTCTCCGCGAACAAGAATTTCGCCGTCTTCGGCAAGTTTGAACTGGCGGCCGGGAAGAATCTTACCCACCGAACCTTCGGCCGCGCGAAAAGGATGGTTCAGGCTAATCAGGGAGGCAGTTTCGGTCATCCCATAGCCTTGAACAACGGCATACCCAAGGCGCTTGAAGAAAAGTTCGGTGTCTGCGGAAAGAGCGGCGCCACCGGAGATGAAAGCCCAGAAATTCCAGCCGAAGCGGAAGTGCACTCCTTGAAAGATCCAAGCGCGGCGAAGAAATTTTCGATTCTTGGCTTTTTCGTAGCGAACGTCAAATGGAAGCCGCATGCCACTGACTTGCTGGCAGCGTTGAATGTCTGACTTGAGAGCCTCCAGCATGCGCGGGACGGCGATCAGAGCGGTTGCACGCTCGCGCTTGATGGTTGGAATAATCTCAGACGGACTTGCGGAAGGCTCGAAAACTATGGTTGCTCCGAGAAGCGGTGGAACAAACAGAGCCATGAATTGACCAAAGACGTGACTCAAAGGAACCAGTGAAACCAAGCGAAGGGGATGAAACCAGCGTTCAAATTTGCGATACCGCTCAAGCCCCTTTTCAATGGGTTCTAGATTGGACAGAAAATTACCGTGAGTTAGCGCGACGCCGCGTGGTTCCGCAGTCGTGCCTGAAGTGTAGAGGATTTCCGCGATGTGCGTGCGCGTGATGGGTTGGTCGGCGAAATTGATTCCCGTGAAGTCTGGTGAGCGGCTTAGTTCCGGAACGGCGTTCCCCAGAAGTGGGCCGGAGAGAATGTCGGGTAAATCCTCCACTGTAAGGGTGGGGACGCCAAGGCCATGAGGGGGGGTTAGACGGGATGTAAATGCAAGGGCCACATCGGCGTCGCGCAAAACACGGATAGCAAATTCGGGTGTGGCGCTGGCATCCATTGGGACCGCGATGGCGCCGCGCAGCATACAACCCCAGAAAGCAATCAGCCACTCCGCACTGTTAGGTCCCCAGAGGAGCACACGCTGACCGGTGTGGATGCCGCGCGTCTTCAGTTCAAGAGCGCATAGCGCGGAATATTCTGCGATTTTTCCGTAAGTCCATTTCTCGCTGCGATATCCACGCCGTTGGATTATGGCTACGTCCTTAGAGTACCGGGCAAACTCCCCCAACAAGCTCAGTAGATTGGATCGCGGTGACATTGGTTCATCTCTCGGCTGGCCTCCGATGGCTCGAGCATACTCCTTTGCGCCGGGTGCAAAGTTCCCCGATTTCAGGCAAGCATTGCGCCGGGGCCAGACTTCGGAGTTGCACCTGCAATGCCACTGGGGGCACCGGCCAAAACCAACCGTCGAGAATTTAGACTTCTCAGGTACAATATAAACCAGGGGGTTGCTTGCGTGAAAACCAAGCAGGAAGATTAAGTACGCCCCTACCTAAAGATAGGAAAAGCAAGGAAAATGCCAGTACCCATATCCCAAGCCTGGACGGTTGCCGCTTACGTCCTCAAACAGAAACTCAAGGGCCGCAAGCGCTACCCATTCGTACTCATGCTGGAGCCGCTTTTCCGATGCAATCTAGCTTGCGCAGGGTGCGGCAAGATCCAATATCCGGCGCACATTTTGAAGACGGAATTGAGCCCGGAAGAGTGCTGGAAGGCCGTGGATGAATGCGGCACGCCGATGGTTTCGATTCCCGGCGGCGAGCCGCTGATGCACTCGCAGATCGATAAAATCGTCGAGGGACTGGTCGAGCGAAACAAGTACATCTATCTGTGCACGAACGCGCTGCTCCTAAAGGAAAAGCTGCATCTGTTCAAACCCAGCAAGTACCTGACTTTTTCCGTGCACATGGATGGGCAGAAAGAGCATCACGATTTCTCGGTGTGCCGCGAGGGCGGCTACGAACTTGCCATGGAGGGCATCCGGGAAGCCGTGAAGCGAGGCTTCCGCGTGACCACGAATACGACGCTGTTCGATGGCGCGGATCCGAAAAGCGTCCGCGCGTTTTTCGACGAAATGATGGAGGCGGGTGTTGAAGGGATGATGCTCTCTCCGGGCTATTCTTACGAGAAAGCGCCCGATCAGAGGCACTTTCTGGGTCGGGCTCGCACGCGGCGTTTGTTCCGGGCAATTCTGTCGAACCGCAAAACAAGCTGGCGGTTCAACCAATCCAAGCTGTTCCTTGAGTTTCTGATGGGCAAGAGGACCTATGCTTGCACGCCTTGGGGCATGCCAACTTACAACGTTTTCGGGTGGCAGAAGCCTTGCTACCTCTTGCAAGATGGGTACGCTGACACCTTCCAGGAACTGCTGGACTTGACTGAGTGGCAGAACTACGGGACCGAATCAGGCAATCCGAAATGCGCGAATTGTATGGTTCACAGCGGGTATGAGGCTTCGGCTGTCGACCAAACCTTCAGCGGATTAGGTGGTCTGTGGGCGACTGTAAAGGCTGAGTTTTCTACCAAGTACGTTGATGCTGACGCGCTGGTTATGCTGAGCGAACCGGTAGGGCCCGTGCATTCGCACAACCCACTGGTTCAGATCCAAGCAGGCAAGAATCAGATGGAGGAGACCCGAGCATGACCGGACCTCGCCATGCAGATCGACCCAGCCACACCGAAGGCTTTGCGCTAGATCCCGATATTCTGGAGGTAGCTCCCGGTACCCAGAAAGAAAGTGTTCAAGGTTGGGTGCCGACACTGGCAACGGATCAGGAACTACGACTGGCCCTGGAGAAAGCTTTCGACTATCGGGGAGATGTGACCATTACCCTCAAAGACCAGACAAGAATAGAGGGGTATATTTTCGATCGGGTTGCCGGACCGTCCCTCGAGACCAGCTTTGTGAGGATTCTTCCGAAGGATTCCAGCCAGCGGCAGAGGATCGGCTATGACCAGATCGCGGCCCTGGCGTTCACGGGCCGAGACGCCGCTGCGGGGAAGAGCTGGGAAGCGTGGGTCAGTCAGTACTGGGAGAAGAAGGCTGACGGCAGCCAGAAACTGAGCCTCGAACCGGAATCCCTGGAGTAAGCGGGCCAAGGTAAGGCTAGAACCCTCCGAACACCAGAGTCAACTAACTCCTTTTTATTCATTAGTTTACGGCTCCATCCCGCCTTCTGGCGTGTGTCTAAAGGTAGACAGGTGCGTTCTTCTGTGCTAGGGTAGATAAAGTAATTGTTGCTCTTGTGATGCTTTTTTGACTCGTTTGAGGGGCTTTTGGTTCCGCGAGATTCGCACTGCGGCTTTGGCGAGAGCAGTCCGGGAGGAAGTTGTGCAAGCAATGCAGGAAGGGCAGACCATTAAACACGATGTCTATGGCCTCGGGATTGTGACGGCGTCCGACCAAGAACGCACCAGCGTGGACTTTGACGACCACGGCATGAAGCTTTTCGTGACCAGCATCATGACTGCTGAACTAATCGGCGAAGCGCCAGCAACGCCGCCAAAGACGAAGCGGCGCCGTAAAGCTTCCACGGCAGCAAAGGCCGCCAAGAAAGCTGCGGCCGCAGCCCGTTCCTAAGTTGCCGAATCGCAGTTCGGAATTCTCGCTCCGCCTGGGCAGGGAGAGTTCTTTTTGGAGAACGGTTCGTCGCTGTCTTATTCCATCTGAAGGTGGCAGAGTTTGCGAATGAAACGCAAGGGAGCGGTGACCGGTATTGTCTTGCTGATCCTGGGGATTGTGGGGCTTGTGCATCCCAGTTTCAGTTATCGCCAGAAGGAAGAAGTAGCCAAGATCGGGCCCCTCAAAGCCACGATCGACACGGATAAAGCAGTTGAGATCTCCCCGTTTATTTCCGTACCGCTTTTGCTCGCCGGAATTGCTTTGATTCTCGCAAGTCCCCGTCTCAGAGCCTGAATTCGCCCTCTGCTACTTCCTAGCACCCACCACTGACTCGATTACCGCAACTGGGCTCGGCTTGGATTGACTTCCGGTCGCGCGAAGACTAAATAGTTATCGGGTTTAGAGCGTCGAACAGGTTCGACGATGGGAGCCAATTGTGAAAACTACAAGGAAATGGAGCGTAGGGCTTGGCTTGATTCTTGCCGGTATATTTGAATCCTCCTCCCCGGTGCTTGCTCAAAGCACAACAGGGGTCACAGACAAAGAGATCTTAATCGGGTCTTGCGCAGCACTAGAGGGCCCATCCCGTTTTCTGGGAATAGAAACCGTAGCCGGAGCGAAAGCCTATTTTGAATTGATAAACGAAGCAGGCGGGATCGAGGGGAGAAGATTAAGGCTCATTTCGCGCGACGACAGCTATGATCCAGCTAAGACCGAAGCCTGCTTCAATGGATTGATGGATCAGAAGGTTTTCGCTCTGGGCTTTTTTGTAGGGACTCCGACTGCCGTGAAATATGTGCCCCTGGCTGAGGCAAATAGGGTCCCGCTGGTCGGACTGTTCACCGGGGCGCAGACCTTATATACGCCACTGCGTCACTGGGTAATTAATGTTCGTGCTTCCTATTTCGACGAAACGCGGGAGCAGATTGACGGCTTATGGGGAACATTGGGCTACAAACGGATAGGCGTGATTTATCCGGAAGATGCGTTTGGCCTAACGGTGCTGGAGGGCGTTAAGTCCGCGCTAAAGACGCATAGCGCCGAGCCCGCAGCCGTTGCTTCCTACCCGCGGCAAACCGCCGAAGTGAATGGTGCAATCGACAAGGTGAGAGGGGCAAATCCCGAGGCCGTGGTGCTGGTAGGTCCCCCCAATACGGTCGCTCCGATATTGAAGAGCGCCCATGCAAAAGGCTGGAAACCACTCTTCCTCTCGGTCTCGTTCGTGGGCACCGACCAACTCATTTCCGAGGCGGGAGCGGAAGCGGAGGGAGTCGTCATCACGCAGGTAGTTCCCCCTTATTACTTGACGGACCTAAAGACGGTTGCGCTCTATCGCCGAGCGCTGGGAAAATACTCCCCAAGTTCCCAACCGAATTTCGTGAGCCTGGAAGGATTCGTGGATGCGATGGTGTTAGCGGAAGGATTAAAAAAAGCGGGTAGGAATCTGAGCCGGGAGGGCCTGGTACGCGCAATTGAATCCATTCACGATATGGACATAGGACTGGGGCCGCAACTCAAGCTGACCTATTCGGCCAAAGATCACCAGGGTCTTGACCACGTGATCCCAACGGTGGTGCGCGGGGGACGCGCTGTGCCATTTACAGATTGGTCAAACGTGGCGCCTAAGTAATGGAAGAGGATGACGGACCCGTTTGGGAATCAAGATCTACTTGATGGCGGATTGCGCTTGGTCAAAGGCGTGGTAAGAAGAGCGGACCAGGGGTCCAGATTCAACGTGCCTGAATCCCATACCCAGGCCCAGGATCTTGAATTCGGCGAACTCATCGGGGTGGACGAAGCGAATCACGGGGAGGTGATCGCGGGTAGGTTGGAGATACTGCCCAAGCGTTAAAATGTCTGTCCCCTGAGCTGCCAGCTCCCCCATGGTGGCAATGACTTCTTCTGTTTCTTCCCCAAGTCCCAGCATCAAGCCGGTCTTGGCGGGGGTTTCCGGGTGCGCTTGTTTTGAACGTCGCAGCACTTCCAAGGATCGCTCATAGAGCGCGCCTTTGCGAACTTGTCTGTAGAGACGAGGCACCGTTTCTGTGTTGTGATTCAGGATGTCGGGATGAGCGTCAAGAACAACCTCCAAGGCGTTCCAGTCGCCTCGGAAATCGGGGATGAGCACCTCCACCTTACAGTCCGGAACACGGCGGCGAATTTCTTGAATGGTGCGGGCAAAGATCCGTGCACCACCGTCTGGCTGATCGTCGCGATTGACAGAAGTGACCACTGCGTACCGAAGGCCCATTTGCTCGACAGCCTCTGCCACACGAAATGGTTCATCCTGGTCCGGGGGACCGGCCGGTTTGCCAGAGGGTACAGCACAGAACCCACAAGCGCGTGTACAGATATCGCCAAGAATCATGAACGTTGCGGTTCCGTGTTCCCAGCATTCCCCCATGTTGGG
>Ga0075030_100006339_pt1 | contig 10583 bp, 8 predicted proteins | sample LitLauG_LLR_2012_FD_71393 | JGI IMG/M metagenome (GOLD analysis project Ga0075030, IMG submission 71393) | Freshwater sediment microbial communities from Pennsylvania, USA - Little Laurel Run_MetaG_LLR_2012 | ecosystem: Environmental > Aquatic > Freshwater > Creek > Sediment | place: USA...
CCCGCCTTCATCCAGATGCTGAAAGGCGGAACCACCGCGGTTTCCAACGGCACCCCTGCTCAAAGCGACGCGGCCATTCAAGCGATGCTGAACGCCTCGTATTCCTCCCTGCCGCCCAGCGAAGTGACGGCCGCTCCTGCGGCTCCGTCCTTCACCGTGCAGAGGGCCCACGCCCTCGGCAACTTCCGCGCTTAGCAGCAGCCTCGCGGGTCATCGACGGCGCAGGGGCGACGGGGTAGGTTCCCCGCCGCTTGAAGAATCGCGCGCCATGGCGGGTTGCAGCTTGGGTCGCGTTGGGTGGGTTGTGGGCATGCGGCCGGGTGGGCCCGCTGCAGGGTCTGCCGGACGGCTCGACGGCCACGGGTGACGCCGGCCGCGACGCAGGTTCGGTTTCCACCGACGCTGGCGGCGCCTTCGGCGGCTTCGCCGGGGTGTGGGACGTCGCGGGCCACGACGGCCGGGGCGCCTATTCAGGCCAGGTCGAGCTCACACCGGACGCCGGGGCGTTTGGTTTCACCCGCGTCATTCACTACGACGCCGCCACGGTCGAAGGAGGACAAAGCCTGTGGTGGGTTTGGCAGGGCACCGCTTCTGCCAGCGCGGCAAGCGCGCTGTCCATTCAGGTGACGCTCCAGCACGGCGACTTCATCCTGACGCGCGGAGCGTTGACCCGCAGCATGCCCGAGGGCCCCGAAGTCGTCGGCGGCGACGCGACCGTCGCTCCCTCCACCTCGACCGCAAGCGTCACCTTCGACTCTGCCAGCGTCGCGGCCCAGGAGACGTGGTCGCACCCCCGCCCGTCGGGCGCGCCCATTTTCGAGGGGCTCGACCGCACCTTGAAGCCGGCGGCCCCGCCGCTGGACCCGACCACGCGGTCCAGCTTATTCGCCGCCTTTCAGACCTATCAGGCGCTGCCCAACGTCCAGCCGTACGTCCACGATCCGGATTTCCAAGCGGCGGCGTTCTCGGTCTGGCTGGACCGGACGGACTACGGCTTCTACCAAGCGCATCCCAACGCCTTGCGGGTGATCAACAAGGTCACCGACGACATCGCGCTGCTCGAAACCGCTGCCCGGGCCAACGCGTTCAAGTATTCCCTGGTCGCCAAGGCGCAGCTCTACGACGCGGCGATGCCGGCGCGCTTCGTGGACCCGATCGCGGGCATGGTGGTCTGGGGCAACAGCAACGGCACGTACTACCCGAGCGGCGACTCGGCGTTGTGGACGGGCTGCTATGTGGCGTCGCAGGCGTTCCGCTTCGCCATCACCGGCGAGCTCGCGGCGCGCGACAACCTCCTCAAGAGCCTCAACGCGCTGCTGACGCTCCAGGACATCACCGGAGATCCGACTGCGTTTGCGCGCACTTTGCGCCCCACCACCGGCACTGCCACCCTGCCGTGGCATCAGGGCACGGGCGCATTTGCCGGCCTGGACTGGTTGGAGACCGGCAACAACGACATGGTGAAGGGCCTGTTCTATGGCTACCTCGCGGGCTGGCTGACGCTCTGCAAGAGCGGCGATCCCGCCTACCAGGCGGTTTGCGCGCACCTGCAGGCCAACACCGTCACCCTGGCCACGCAAGTCCCTATCGCCACCAAGAGCACCAGCGAGAACAGCCTCTACTCCACCTGGCTGGCCGCGCTCGTCACCGGTGACGCCACCTGGCGCATCAAGGCGGAAGCGGCGTGGGTGCTGTGGTCGGGGTGGGTGTCGGGCGGCAGCGGCGTCAACCTGCTCAGCTACCAAAACCTCCCGTTCCTGGTGGACTGGAGCGGCACCCACCTGTCCTTCGTCGGTTACAGCACCATGGCTTTGCTGTCGCAGGCCATGCCGCTCGGCGGCGGCGCCACCCAGACCGCGTTGCAGGCCAGCACCCTGGCCACCTGGAATCAGTTGGGAGGTCAGCGCTTGGGCGTGCTCGAATTGGCCTACGCGGGCCTGGCCGCGGCGCCGGACCCGAGCGCTTTGGCGGATGCCCGCTGGCGGCTGCGCGAGATTCCCTACCCCAAGCTCGTCGCCAACGTCGACGCTCGAGTCAATCCGGAATTCGTGATGTCGCCCTTTCCTTCCGTACCTTGGAAGAACGACTGGACGGTCAACAACCGAACGTCGGGCTTGCGCGGCCTACCGCTCTTCGAAGTGGGCGGCGACGAATACGACTGGAAGGACAGCACCTACGAGTACCAACAGCTCTCCACCGCGGACTCCCCCGGCACCGACTATTTGCACGCCTATTGGTTCGCGCGCCGTTACGGGCTTCTCTCCGCGACCGAGTAGGCCGCAGGTGTGATAGGGGGGCGTTCATGACCATTCGATTTCGAGTGCTGATCTTCGGCCTGCTCATCGGCTGCCCTGCGAGCGCCCCCAAGGACGAGCATCTCAAAGCGGCCGACGCCCTGTTCGAGAAGCAGGATTTCAAGGCTGCCGCCGGCGAGTACGACCTGTCGCTGCAAGCCCATCCCAGCACCGATCCCGAACTGTGGAAGAAGGGCGCCTTCGCCTTCATGAAAGCGGGAAATTACGACAAGGCAGCCCAGTTGCTCCTCAAGACGGTGGAGCTGGCCACCACGCCGGCGGGCAAGGCCGAGGCCTATTCAAACATCGCGGGCATGTACCTGGACCCGGGCAACCTGCCGGACAAGGCCGAGCAGTACTTCGGCGAGGTGATGAAGGTCGACCCCAAGAACGAAGAGGCCCTGAACTGGTTGGCCGAGATTTCGTCGCAGCTGGGAGGCGCGCGCCAAGGGATTGCAGCGCCGGTGCCTGCGCAGCTGGACAAGGCGCTGGCGCGCTACGATGAGCTGCTCAAGTTGAATCCCAAGCGCGCGGAGGCCTGGGCCAACAAGCGGATCGCCGCGGTCAAGTACCTGCAGGCACTGAGCGCCAAAGCTCCGGGGACCCCCAGCGATCCGGCGGAGCTCAAGGCCAAGACCGACCAGATTCAAGCGGTGATGAACGAGTGCAACCAAAAGCTGGCGGAGTTCGCCAAGGGCGCGGCTAAGCCCAAGTAGCCCCGCGGCGCTTCATCCGGCGCGTTCCGCGCCACGCCAGCGCCACCAGCGAAAGGCCGGCCGCCAGCGCTTGCCCGGACCCGGTGGCGCATCCGCAGCCGCCGCCTCGGAACTCGAGCTGCAGCTCTCCCGCGTCCGTCTGTCCCGCATCGGCGCGAGGGCCGGCGTCGCGCGGCCCCCCGTCGAACCCTCCGGCATCCGGCGGCCCCGCATCGGGAACCCCCGCATCGACAGGCCCAGCGTCAGCGGCGCCCGCGTCGGTGGGCCCGGCATCGCCCGGGCCCGCGTCCGGCGCGCCGGCATCCGTTGAGCCAGCGTCAGGAGGACCGGCGTCAGGAGGAGCGACGACAAAGGTGGACGTCGCTGCCCCGCTGGTGCCGATGCCGTTGGTGGCCGTCGCACTGATGGTGTGCGTTCCGGTGGCGAAAGCGGTGGGCGGCGTACAGGACCAACCGCCCGTGATGCTGGCGGTTACCGTGCAGACCAATACCCCGTCCACCGACACGTTGACCGTGGCGCCGGGCTCGGCCGTCCCGGTGATCAGCGGAGGATTGACGGCCACCACCGCGCCGTTTGCCGGAGCGGTGATGGTGGGAGGCGGCGGGGCCGCCGTCAGCACAAAGAAGGTGTCGGGAGCCGAAGGAGTGGCCAGGCCCGCCGCCGCGGCCGTCACCGTGTGCGAGCCGTCCGCCAAAGCAACGGTCGAGGTGCACGACCATGCGCCGGTCACGGCGTTCGCCGCGGGGGCAGTGCAAAGGGCACCTGCAACGGCATCGGTCACCGTGACCACTGCGCCGGGCTGGGCGAACCCGGAGAAGAGGGGCGTATTCACGTTCACGGTCGAACCGTTGACCGGGGCAGTGATGGTCGGAATCAGGTTGAAGGTCCCCACCACCGCGTGGTCGAGGACGATGTTGGACAAGTTGTACACGCCGCCCGAGATCGCACCGGTGACGTTGGTGCCATTGTCGGTCAACGACACGACTGCGTAGCCGACAGCAGGCGCCACCGTGCAGGTGGAACTCGCGCCTTGGGCCACGTTGCCAGGGACGCAGCTCACCGTCCCGTTTCCTCCTGGCGCCGACCCTACGATGTTGGGGCCGCGGAAGTCGGCGGTGACGTTTCGAGCCGGGTTCATCGTCACGTTGCAGCTCAAAGCGGAACCGCTGCAGTCGCCTCCCCACCCCACGAACGTGTCGCCGGCGCGCGCCACGGCGTTCAGCGCCACCACCGTCCCGTCCAAGTAGTTGGCGCTCTGGGTGGTGCAGCCCACGCCGCAGGAAATGGCGGGCGGAGCCGACGTGACCGTGCCCAAACCCGTATCTACCGCCTTGGTCAGGGTCAATGCGTAGAGCGTGCCGATGCCGTTGGTGACGATGGACGAGTTATTGGCCGGGTTGCTGTCGGTAATGGAACTGGGCGGGGCCACCGTGGCGGTATTGCTCACCGAGCCGTTGCCCGAGCCCGCCACCACGGTTGCGTTGATGGTGAAGGTTGCCACGCCATTCACAGGCAGGTTGACGGTGTTGTTGATGTTGCCGGTGCCGCTGGCGGTAGTGCAGGTGCCGCCGTTCGAGCCCACACACGTCCACGGGGCACCGGCGGCGATCTGCGCCGGGAAGATATCGGTCACAGTGGCGCCATTCACGGGCGCGGGGCCGCCATTGGTGACGGTCAGGGTGTAGGTGACCGGCCCGCCCCAGACCAGTCCGCCCACGCCATCGGTCTTGGTGATGGCCAAGTCGGCGTAGTTGATGCCCCCGGTGATGGACGTGATCACCCGAGGCCCGAGCAGGCGGGAATTTTGGTCGCTTTGCACGCCGTAATTCCCGTTGCTCACCTGGGCAGGTTGGCTGATCGCGTAGGCGTCCCCGGCCACAGGGTTGGTGGTCCAGTTGGGCTTGATGTTGAGCTGCGTGCCGGTGTTGCTGCTGATGAGACGCGACTGGCCCGCGCCCGCCCCCGACAGGAGGTACGCGGTGTACCCGCTCCACTGATTGGCGGTCCAGGCCTGCGTATTGTCGGTCAAGCGGGCGTTGGCCCCGCCCGTGGCAGTGCCGGTGGCCGCGGGCGGATTGATGATGGCGTATTGGGTGGAGTTGTCCGGAGTCGTCGTCCAGTTGGAGCTGACCGTGAACTGCGTGGCGGTGTTGCTGGCAATGGCGCTGCTTTGCCCTGCCCCAGTTCCACCAATGAGGTAGGCAAAGTACCCGGTCCAGGCGTTGACGGCCCAGGCCTGCGTGCCGTCGGTCAGCGTATTCGCGGTCGCAGCGCTCGCGGTTCCTTTCGCGGTGGGGGCGAATGCGTGGACCGTCACTTGGAAGGTGACGCTGCCCCCCGGGTTCACCAAGCCAAAGTTGCAGGTGACCGTCCCGGTGGCTCCGACGGACGGATTGGTGCACACCCCGCCCGGCGCATTGGTGGAGACGTAGGTCGTGTCGGCAGGCAAGACTTCGTCCGCGGTCACATTGGTGGCCACCGCTCCGGTGTTGTTCTCCACCACGAAGGTGTAGGTCAGGTCGCTGTCCAGGTTGATCGAGGCCGGGGCGGACTTCTTGACCGACAGGCCGGGAAAAGTTGAGCCAAAGCCGTCGACGTAGACCTCGCCCCAGTGCCCACCCGGCTGGCAACCCGACGCGTAGATTTCCAGCTCCAAGGTGTCCCCCACCTGCAGGGCGATGTTGCCCGGCGCGATGTCGAACACCTGCCAGTCGGTGAAGAGGATGGCCGTTGCGCCCGTGCCCTGGGTCTTCCAGGGCGTGCCGGGTTGATTCGAGAAGTTGAAGTCCGACCAAAGGTCCCCTGCCCGGGGCGCGGTCAGGTTGCGCAAGATGACGAAGAAGTACGGTTGCTGTTCCTGGGCGTGTCCGGCCGCCTGAAGCGCGGGAGCCAAAGCAAACCGCACGTGAATCTGCCCGTCCACCGGGTCCACGTCCGCGTTGGTCGTGGTGTAGTCCTGCTTGAGCGAGTTGGCGTTCTCGTTCTTGCCCATCTGGTTGATGACCGCCGACGACTGCCCGATCAGCGGCCACATCGGCACGCCTGCCCCGGCAGTCAACCCGGCCAACGGCTGCGACTGAGGAACCGCGTTGGTCACCACGCTGGACAGGTTCAAGCCTCCGGCCGCGAGGTTGAGGCTGCCGTTGGTCACCGGAGGCCAAGGAGGGTTGGAGATATTGGTGGTGAAGAGGAAGGTGCTGACCGTCCAGTCCGGCGCGAAGGTGCCGCTCTCGAAGCCGCCGTTGTTGAAAAGGGCTTGCCGCGATTGCCCCAGAGTGGGCGCTTCGGCGGGGGGACTACAGCGAGGCAGGGCAAGCAGCGCGAGCGCGCCCAACAGACGTCCAAGAGGTCTCATGGCTTCTTGCCTCCATCTTGCTCCTCTTGCGGGATGGCTTCGATGTGGTGCGGTGTGGGGTTGACGAGGTTGAACTCCACCCGACGGTTGAGAGCGCGGCCCTTGGCAGTGTCATTGGGGGCAATGGGGAAATCCGGCCCAAAGCCCTTGGGCTGCATCCGCTCGGCTTCCACCCCGTGGGCGGCGATGTAGCGACACACCGCTTCCGCCCGGGCTTGGGACAGTTTGCGGTTGGTATCCGCGGCGCCGGTGTTGTCGGTGTGGCCCTCAATGCGAATCAGGGTGATGTTGGGGTGGTCCTTGATCACGGTCGCGATCTGGTTGAGCAGCGGGTAGGAGCGCGCCTGGATGCTGGCCTGGTTGGTGTCGAAGTAGACCGCGTCCTTGATTTGCAGTCGCTCGCTGGTGATGACGACGAGCTGCTTCTTCTTCACCGGACAGCCCTGGTTGCTGGCCGGGCCGGGCTCATTGGGGCAGTTGTCCAAATGGTCGGGAATGCCGTCGCCGTCGGTGTCCTTGATCGGGCAACCGCGCGTCTCGGGTGGGCCCGGTTGATCCGGGCAGGCGTCGATGGCGTCTTCGATTCCGTCCCCGTCCCGATCGTGGAAGGGGCAGCCCTGGCGCTCTTTGGGCCCTGGCTCATCAGGGCAGCGGTCCACATCGTCTGGCACACCGTCGTGGTCCCGGTCGGGGATGGGGCAGCCATGGTAGTGGGCGACGCCCTTCTCCAACGGGCACTTGTCGTCGGCGTTGCGAATGCCGTCTCCATCGTCGTCGAGGTCCGGGCATTGCGCGGGGGTGTGCGCTTGCCCGGGGGCGCAGGGGTCTATGGGCGCCGGAGCCGGGGCGGCCGGCTCGGGTGCGCTACGCGGATCATGGAGCGCGACTCCGACCAAGGCGCGAAAGGCCGGCGTTCCCGGCAGGGTCCCGAAGCCCGGACCGGCGAGCGCGAACCCTTCGACGTAGCGGCTGATCGGCAGCCGAGCCCCCGCCAACACCTCCACCGACGGCGAGTAGTCGGCGAGGGGAACGGCCAGGCGCGCCACCAGCTCGGGGCGCGCCGAGGCGCCGATCCAGGCCAACGACAGGTCCGCACCCACCTGGTCGCCCAGGGTGTTTGGGCCCACGGCCGTCTTCTGCCGGAACAGCGCGCTGACTTGCCCGGACAGCAGGAATTCTTCAAAGGGGTGAGACACCATCACCCGGGGGTCGAACGCCAGGCCACCGTTGCCCAGGGCGCTGTCCGTGCCGACTGGCACTCCCACCGCCAGGTGCACGCCCAAGTCGACCGGCGAGCGGGATGACGACAACAGTTGATAGCGAACCCCGGCCCACCCGGTGTCCAGGCCGGAGTGCGCGACGGCGGAAACGCCATAGCCGGTCAGATCGTCGCCGTTCTGAAACGCGATCACCGGAAGCTGCAGATGAAGTTCGAGGTTGGGGAGCACACCCAAGGCCGCCAGCACATACCCGGTGGCGCGGTTGGCCACGATGTCGCCCACGCTTTGGCCGTTGGCGTAAAGGACCAGCGGCGCCCTCTCGTACTGCCCGGCCAGGCCGAGCCGGTAGTGTCCCTGCTCGAGCACCTGGCCGTCGCCCACTACCAGCGAGCCCAGCGCGGAGGGGTCCAGCGCCAAACGCTGCAGATCAATGCGAGGCAGGGCGGTCTGCGCCAGCGCGAGGTGGCTCACGCCGAGGGCGGTGAGGATGCAAGCCTGAATTCGGTTCATGTCGGGGTCCCGGGACGGGACTATCGACCCGCTTGGTCCCTCTGTCAGTTTTTGGGGCCGATCTGCCGCGGTGTGCCGAGTTGTGGACAGCCGAGCTGCTCAGTGTTGGACTCGCTTCCCTTTCTTTGGGGGAACAAGCCTTGGCGTCACACTCGCGGCACATCTTCCTGGTCGACCCCGCCCTCCAGTTTCGCTTCGGCATCACCCTCGGCATCGCCGGCGTGGTGGCGACGCTCCTGTGCGCAGGAGCCCTTCACGAGGTCACGTTGATTGGCCGGCAAACGCTGCCGGTCTCGGCAGCCGTGTCGGCGGAGTTGGAGCGACAGGACGGCGTCCTTTGGTCCGCCGCGGGCTGGCTGTCGTTGGCGGTCGGGGTGGTGTGGACCATCGCCGGCACTTTCCTCAGCCACCGCCTGGCCGGGCCGGTCTTTGCGATGAGCCGCTACGCAGCCACCCTGGCCAAGGGCCGCTACCCGAGTACGCGGCCCCTGCGCGACGGAGATGAACTCAAGGATCTCTACAACGTCTTTGCCAAGTCGATCGAGTCCCTGCGCGCCCAGCAGGTCGATGACCTCCACCGGCTGGAAGAAGTGATCCACGCCCTCAACGAAGCGCCATCCGCAGCCCAGCTGGCGGAGCCCGTCGCTACGCTGACCGCCATGGCCCGCCAAAAGCAGGAAGCCACCCAGCAAGCGGCCTGGCCTACCTCACCCGGCGGACGGAGCTGACGTGCCGCCACCCAACGAGGCGTTCCTGTGGCCCGGCACCGTCCCTCCGTTGGACGCCGCCACCCAGATGTTGCAGGGGACAGCGTCGGTGCCCACCGCGTGGCAGGAAATCACTCGCTCCATTGCCAAGATGCTCCCGACCGGCCTGGCGGATCCGGCGCTGTTCCACGGGGCTGCCGCCGCGCTGTGGCGCGCTTGGGTGGCACTGGCGACCAAGCCGCCTTCCGCCACCAGCGAAGCCGCCGTCCAGATGGTGGCGCTCGATGGCCTGATCGGCGAGGTGAACGCCGCCGGCCAGGGGCTGGCGACCTTCATGCCCGAGTCAGATGAGCAGCGCCGGCTCTGGAAGATGCTGCGGGTCGGCATCACCCGCAGCGCGGCCCAGCTGGCGGAGTTGTCCAAGGCGCTGCGCCACGGCAAGGCGCTCGAAGCCGCCGACCGCATCGCCAAGAAGTACGAGGCGGTGGAGGCCAAGGTCACTCGAAACCAGGCCTCGGCGGCCAAGGCGCCACGCCGCCTTCGATCGACCATGCTCTGGATCGGCCTGGTGGCCTGCGCCCTGGCGGCTGCGGGATTTCACGGCATGCTCTACCTGCAGCAGCAACAGGCGATGACCGACGCCATTCTCCCCGACGCTCCGACGGGCACTTTCGGCGCTCGGGACCCCAAGACCGGCGTCGAAGTTTTCCAAGCCCGGCAAGGGCATGCGTTGTCCGAGCAGGACCTGGACCAACTCAAGCGCCGCGCGGCGGCAGGCGGCCAAGTGATGAGCGTCAGCATGGCGGCGGGTCAAGTGATGCTCCTGCCCTCACCCGGAGACAAGCGATGAAGCGCAACCCTGGATTCACGCTGATCGAATTGATGATCGTGGTCTCGATCATCGGCCTGCTGTCGGCGATCGCCATCCCCGGCTACAAGCTGTTCGTGTGGCGCGCCGAGCGCACCGAGCGCGTGCTCCTGGTGGCCGCCATCGAAGAGTCGGTGAAGGACTACTTCCAAAACGCCAACGCCCTGCCGGACATGTCGGCAGCGCCGGTGAATCCCCCGCTCTTACCCGCCGGCTCGCCGCCGAGGCGATTCAACGCCAAGCTCCCCGGCTGGAACGCTCTAGCGTTCTCGCCTGAACTCTTCGTCCGGTACTCGTACTTCGTCTCCACCACCAACGTGCCGATTCCTACTTTCACGGTGTTTGCCTACGGCGACCTCGACTCCGACGGCGTGATCAACACCTATTTCCACACCTGGCAGGTAGGCGCCGGCGGGGTGTGGAATCTGTTGGCGGTGTCTCCGGACGACGGCTTAGGCCCCTGGTGATCCGGCCGGACCATCCGGCCCTCCTCAAGATCCGGGCCCTGTGCATGGCGCTGCCTGACGTGACCGAGCGGGACAGCCACGGCTCACCGACCTTCTTCATCCGCGGCAAGCGGTCCTTTCTGAGCATCTTCGACAACCACCACCAAGACGGGCGCTTGGCGCTGTGCTGCGCCGCGCCGCCCGGGGCCCAGGACACGCTGGTGACGGTGGACCCGGAGTGCTTCTTCGTCCCGCCGTACGTGGGGCGCTTGGGCTGGGTCGGCGCCCGGCTCGACCGAAAGCTCCCCTGGAAGCGAGTCGAGCGCCTCATCCGCGACGCCCACGCCACCGCTGGCGAGGCCCTACGGCCCGCCCGCTCGCCCAGGCGCCGCCGGTGAAGCGCGCCTGCCTCTTCGCGGTGGCGCTCACGTGCGCGTGCGCGCCCAGCGTGGTGGGGCGCATGCGCC
>Ga0075030_100006340_pt1 | contig 10583 bp, 7 predicted proteins | sample LitLauG_LLR_2012_FD_71393 | JGI IMG/M metagenome (GOLD analysis project Ga0075030, IMG submission 71393) | Freshwater sediment microbial communities from Pennsylvania, USA - Little Laurel Run_MetaG_LLR_2012 | ecosystem: Environmental > Aquatic > Freshwater > Creek > Sediment | place: USA...
CTGCGCGAAGGCTGGGGCCGGTGCTGTTTCAGTTCGCTCCCACGTTCAAATGCGATCTGGAGCGGCTGGATGCGTATTTGCCGCTGTTGCCAGCCGACATTCGTTTTGCGTTTGAATTCCGCCATGCGTCGTGGCTCGCGCCGGAAGTTTATGAACGCCTGACGGCGCGGAACATGGCACTGTGCCTGGCGGAATCCGACAAGCTGGCGGTGCCCGAGGTCCTGACTGCCGACTTCTGCTACTTCCGGCTGCGCAAAGGCGACTACCCGGAGGAGGCGCGGCGCGAGATTCAGGAGCGTGTGCGGCAGATCCTCGATTCCGGGCGCGATGTGTACGTCTATTTCAAGCATGAAGAAGACCCCAACGGGGCGCTGTGGGCCGAAGAACTGATGCGGCAGGGAATCTCATCATGAACGACCTGAAGCGCGACGCCGATTACGTTTTCTACGAGCTCACGCGAAGTATCTGCCCGGAATGCCGACGGGTGATCGACGCCCATATTCTGATCCGCGACAACAAGGTCTTCATGCGCAAGCGCTGCCTGGATCACGGGCAGTTTGAAGCCCTGGTCTACGGCGACGCGGAGCTTTACACTGCGTCGTCCCGATACAACAAGCCCGGGACGATTCCGGTGGAATTTTCGACTGCCATCGAACATGGCTGCCCACACGACTGCGGGCTCTGTCCCGACCATCAGCAACATGCCTGCCTCGGCATCATCGAAGTGAACAGCAACTGCGATATGGATTGCCCGCTGTGCTTTGCCGGCGCCAGTGCGGGCTTCAGCCTGGCGCTCGAAGAGGTGGAAGATATTCTGGATCACCTGATCGCGACCGAAGGCAATCCGCAGGTGGTGCAGTTTTCCGGCGGAGAGCCTTCGATTCATCCGCAGATCGTTCCGATGATGCGCGCTGCGCAGGCCCGCGGCATTCCCAACGTAATGCTGAACACGAATGGCAAGCGGATCGCGCGCGACGACCGTTTCCTGGCTGAACTGGCCGAGATCAAGCCGAATATTTATTTCCAGTTCGACGGGTTCGATTCAGCCACATGGAGCGCCATCCGCGGCGAGCCCGATATTCTGCCGGAAAAGCTGCGCGCGCTGGATCGGCTGGCGGAGATTGGCTGCACCGTCATCCTGGTGCCTGCGATTGAGCGCGGAGTGAACGAGCACGAAGTGGGCAGCATCGTCCGCTTCGGAATCGATCATCCGGCAGTCAAAGGCATCAACTTTCAACCCGCGTTCCATGCCGGGCGGCACGGCAGGCATGACCCGATGCAGCGCATCACCAACCCGGATATTCTGCGGCTGATCGAGGCACAGACGGAGGGGATGTTCGTCGCGAAAGATTTCGTTCCGGTGCCGTGCTGCTTCCCGACCTGTAACTCGGTGACGTATGCGTACATCGATGAAGGCGGCGCAGTCACGCCGCTGCCGCGCATCCTGAACGTCGACGATTATCTGGACTACATTACGAACAACGTGATGCCGGATCTCGGCGCGGGACTGCGAACGGCGCTGGAGGGCCTGTGGTCGTCATCGGCGGCGCTGGGTTCGGAGAAGACCGCGCGCGAGTTTGCGTTTTCGTGCTCGGCCTGCGGACTGCCCGATGGGGGGCTCGACGTCACGGGGCTGTCGAAGTTTATGTTCATGATCATGCTGCAGGATTTCATGGACCCGTGGACGTTCAACCAGAAAAATCTCATGAAGTGCTGCAAGGAATTTCTGCTGCCCGGTGGCACGCAGATTCCTTTCTGCGCCTACAATACAGTGGGCTATCGGGAGCAGGCCCGCGCGCAGCTGGTAGCGCAGGAACCGGCACGGCGGGAAGCCCGGCGTAAGGGAGTGCCTTATCGGGTGGAGCCCGTGACGTTCTCGTTTGCTCCGGTGCCGATGCCCTTCGGGACGATCCGGCGATGATTGACGGGGTGGTGACAGACACCGCGCGTGTGAAGGCTTGTTGCGCGACAGCCTATGAAAGCGGCTTCGCGCGGCTGCTGCTCGGCGATTCGTTCCACCCGGGCGGGCTTGAGCTCACCGAACGCCTTGGACGATTGCTGAAGCTCGGTCCGCCCGATCACGTGCTCGATGTCGCGGCGGGTAAAGGGGAGAGCGCCATCTTCCTTGCGCGGACCTTCGGCTGCTCCGTCACGGGAATCGACCTGAGCGCGGCCAACGCCGCCGAGGCCACGTCGCGCGCTGCGGCGGCCGGAGTCGCCGATCGCGTATCCTTCGTGCAGGACGATGCAGAACGGCTCAGCTTTCCCGATGGCGCGTTCGACGCTCTGTTGTGCGAGTGCGCATTCTGCACATTCCCGGATAAGCCGGCAGCCGCCGCGGAGTTTCATCGCGTCCTCCGTCCAGGCGGCCGCGCGGGCCTGAGCGATCTGACGCGGGACGGCCCGCTGCCGCAAGAACTCGAAAGCCTGCTGGCGTGGATCGCATGCATCGCCGATGCGCGGTCTGTCGCGGAGTACGCCGCTTATCTGGAATCCGCTGGGTTCCGCGGGGCAGTCATTGAACAGCACGATCAGGCGTTGCGGCAGATGGTGCGCGATGTGGAGGGCCGTCTGCTCGGCGCGGAACTAATGACGAAGCTGAAGAAGCTCGACGTTGCGGGTGCGGATTTTGAGCAGGCCAAATCGCTGGCGCGGGCGGCGTCGGCGGCGGTGAGGGCCGGCCTCCTCGGCTATGCGGTCATCACAGCGGGCAGATCATGACGCTCACGGCGCGCGCGGCGCTCACTGGAATCTCGTTGGCTAGCGCCCTCGCGATGTTGTATGTGGGTGCGTATCAGATTCGCGCGATTGAGCATATGAGTTGCCCGCTGCTCAAAGGCGGCTGCGAGGCGGTTGCGGATGCGCCGTTCGCACGTCCGTTCGGCATCCCCGATGGTTTCATTGCGGCAGCGCTGTATGCGGTGATCGTTACGGTTGCCTGGCTGGCGCCGTGGGTTGTTCCGAACGCCGCGCCAACGCGCTATGTCATCCGCGGGTTTGCAATACTGGCGGCGGTTGCCAACGGCCTTGGCGTTTTCGACATGGCCCGCTTCGGCGCGTATTGTTTTTATTGCCTGCTGACGACGCTGCTGGCGCCGTTTCTGGTGTGGGCCGCGTTTCGGATCTGAGCGATACGGACTACTTGCGCGACGCCCGCTTGCGCTTCGGCTGTTCCGCTTCTTCTTCGGCCTGCCCCCCGGCGGCCATGGCCATCACCGGAGGTTTGCGTGCTTCGAGGCTCTTCTTGAGCGCTTCCATAATGTCGATCACGGGCGCGATGTGCGTTTCCGGGGTCTCGACAATCATCTGGCCCTCCACCTTCGCCTCGATCATTTTCCGCAGATTGGCGCGATAGGTATCGTGATACTTCTGCGGCTCGAAGGTGGCCGCGAGGGATTCCACCAGCATCTTCGCCAGCGCGCGCTCCTTCTCAGAGACCTTGCTGGTGTCGGTGAGGAACTCGTCGCTCTTGCGCACTTCATCCGAAAAGTACATGGTGTGAAGGATCATGCCGCGCTCGCCCGGCCGCACCACAACGATGTGTTCGCGGTTGTGCATCGCGATCCTGGCAACGGCGTAGAAACCTGTCTCCTTCAGCGCTTCGAACAGAAGCGCGTAAGGCTTTTCGCCGCCTTCGTCAGGCCCCATGTAATAGGAGCTTTCGAGGTAGACTGGGTCGACTTCATCGGCTTTGACGAATTCGAGGATCTCCATCACCTTCGCGGTTTTCGGCGCGACCTTGCGGATTTCTTCGTCCTCTACAACGACGTACTTGCCCTTCTCATACTCGTAGCCCTTGACGATTTCCGTGCGCGGGATGGCCTTGTCTTCAGCCTGACAGTAGATGACCTGCTTGATGCGCGAGTTATCGTGTTTGTGCAGCTGATTAAAGCTGATGGTCTCGCTGCGCGCGGCGGTGAAAAGGCGCACCGGCAGAGAAACGAGCCCGAATGTAAGATGCCCCTTCCAAACGCTTGCTGCCATAGTTTAGGACCTGTTCTGAAACATCAGACCCAGTTATTGTAACGTCAAAAGATGGAAATTGGAACATTTCCTCGCATCCATGTCGCTCGACGAATACGCCCGCAAGCGTGACTTTTCGCGCACTCCGGAACCGGCGCCTGGCGCGGAAGCCCCGGCCGGCGCGCGTTCGGGGCGTTTTTTCGTCCAGCGGCACAATGCCACGCGGCTGCATTACGACTTCCGCCTGGAGATCGGCGGCACGCTGAAATCGTGGGCCGTGCCGAAAGGCCCGTCGCTCGATCCGGCCATGAAACACTTCGCGGCCATGGTGGAAGACCACCCGGTCAGCTATGGCGACTTCGAAGGCAACATCCCGAAAGGCAACTACGGCGCGGGCAGCGTAATGCTGTGGGACCAGGGAACGTTCGAACTGATCGGCGACGAATCCGGCGACGCGCAGATCGCGCGGGGCGATCTGAAGTTCCGGCTGCACGGCGGGAAACTGAGCGGCACATGGGCGCTGGTGCACATGAAGACGCGCGGCAAGGGCAACGACTGGCTGATCCTCAAGAAGAAGGATGAGGCCGCGTGCACGCCGTGGAATATTGAAGAGCACGCGCGCAGCGTGAAGACGGGGCGCACGCAGGAAGAGATCGCGGCGGAGCTTCCGGCAAAGCAGGCATCGAAAAAACCTGCGGGCAGGTTCGACTCCGCCGGACTCACCGGCGCCGTCGCTTCGCCCATGCCTGACTTCTTCGCGCCGATGGGCTCTTCGCTTACGGATCAGATTCCATCCGGCCCGGACTGGGTCTTCGAAGTGAAATGGGATGGCGTGCGCGGCCTGATCTTCCTGCGGGATGGCGCGGTCACGATCTTTACGCGCAACCAGAATCGCTGCGAACAGCAGTACCCGGAACTCCAGGTTTTGCCCCACTACATCGCTGCAACCGAAGCCATCCTCGATGGCGAAATTGTGGCGCTCGACGAAAAGGGCGTGTCGAAGTTCGAACTGATCCAGCCCCGTATCCACACCCGCGATGCGGGGGCAATCGCGAAGATGGCGCAGAAGAAGCCCGTCAACTATTACGCCTTCGACCTGCTCTATCTCGATGGCTTCGATCTGCGCCGCGTGGCGTTGAAGGAGCGCAAGCGGCTGCTTGGCACAATACTGCGGCCGTTTCCCCTGCTGCGCTGCTCGGAATCGTTCGAAGGCGAGGGCGGGCAACTGCTCGAGGCTGCGCGGCATAACGGGCTCGAAGGCCTGATCGCCAAGCGATCCACCGGCACCTACGAATCCCGCCGTACGCAGGACTGGCTGAAGCTCAAGCTCACCGCCGAGCAGGAGTTCGTGATCGCCGGATACACACCCGGCGAGCGCGATTACTTTGCCTCGCTGGCTGTCGGATATTACGAAGACGGCCGGTTGTACTACGCGGGCAATGTGGGTACCGGCTTCGACCAGCGCATGCTGGCGGACCTGTGGAGGCGGATCGAGCCCCTGAAAGTTCCGCGCAACCCGTTCGTAAAAGCGGAAAAAATTCCGAAGGGAACTTTGTGGATCCAGCCCGAACTCGTTGCGCAGATTAAGTTTGCGAACTGGACCAGCGACGCCAAGCTTCGCGCACCGGTCTTTCTTGGATTGCGCGATGACATCAATGCCGCGCAGGTGCTCCGGGAAAAGGCGTCGTCGACAGTCGAACCCCCGGCTGCGTTGCTGCCTGCGACGGCCAAAGAAGTCACGACAGAAATCGATGGCCATAAACTGAAGTTCACCAATCTGGACAAGGTTTATTTCCCTGAAGACGGCTACGTCAAACGTGATCTGCTGAACTATTACGACGCCATCGCGCCGCTGATCCTGCCGCATCTCAAAGACCGCCCGCTTTCGCTGAAGCGATACCCGAACGGCATCCACCAGCCTTATTTCTTTCAGAAAAATACGCCCGCCAGTTACCCCTCTTGGCTGCGTATCGCAACAATCGACGATATCCGTTATGTACTCGCCGATGACCGCGCGAGCCTGCTTTATCTGGCAAACCTCGGCTGCATCGATCAGAATCCGTGGATGAGCCGCGTCGGGTCGCTGGCGAGTCCGGACTATGTTCTCATCGACCTCGATCCGCATGAGTGCTCGTACGCGAGGATCGTGGAAGCGGCGCTGCTGGTGAAGGCGAAACTCGATGCGATCGGTCTGCGCGGATATCCCAAGACGACCGGCGGCGATGGCATGCACATCTATATCCCGATCGAGCCACTCTATACCTACGAGCATGCCCGCGCATTTGCGGAAGTGATCGCGCGCCTTCTCGCGGCGGAGCGGCCGGATCTTTTCACCATGCCGCGCGCCGTGGCCTCCCGCGAGAAGAATCGAGTGTACTTCGATTACCTGCAGATCGCGGAAAGCAAGACGATTTCAGCGCCGTATGTAGCCCGCGCGCATCCCGGTGCGCCTGTCTCTACACCCCTCGCATGGGAGGAGGTCACGCCTCATCTCCATCCGTCGCAGTTCAACATCATGAACGCCCCCGGGCGGTTCGCGCGGGTGGGCGACCTCTTCGCGGGTGTGCTGACGGACCCGCAGAGCATCGAGACGGCGTTAGGGAAACTCCAGCGTCTGCTGAAGCGCTGAGTGAGTGCACTTTGCGGGCACCGGACGCTTTCGCACTTTTCGTAGCCGCGCGGCGTACGAAAAAACGAAAACAGTGGAAACCAACACAGATTAACTAAGCGATCCAGAGTAAAATCCTGAGCCGGGAAGGCTACGCGAGAATTCCCGATAAATCCTGGAGTAAGGAGTTAATCCCCCAATGGCAGACGCTTCGAACGGCTATCGAATAGTTGAAAACAGTGAGAGAGATTTGGTTCCCGGCGCCAGTCGGGTCGGACCCGCAGACCCGAAAGAGTCACTTTCGGTAAGCGTTCGGGTCCGGCGGAAGGCGACCGCACCCGCGCTGACCGACATGAGGGTGCTGGCCACCACACCTCACAAGCAGCGCACACACATGTCACGGGAGGATTTCGCGGCCACCTATGGCGCCGCCCAATCCGACCTGGACAAAGTCGCTGAGTTCGCGAAAGCCCATGGCCTGACTGTCGTTGAGAGCAGTATCCCGCGGCGTACCGTGGTTCTCTCGGGAACGGTAGCGCAGATCAACGGCGCTTTTTCGGTCGAGTTGAGGCGCTACCAAACCGCCCAGGAGACCTACCGGGGCTTCGAGGGCAAGGTTTCCGTGCCGCCGGAGGTGGCGGACATTGTGGAAAGCGTGCATGGGCTCGACAATCGCCAGATTTCCCGCCCGTTGTTTCGCGCCGCGGCCGCGCCGCAGTCCACCACGCCGTTGACTCCGCCCCAGGTCGCCAAACTGTATCAATTTCCCACCAACAGCGCCGCCGGGCAAACCATCGCCATCCTCGAGTTTGGCGGCGGCTATAAACCGTCTGACATTGCCAGTTACTTCACCAATACAGTACACATGCCCGTTCCCGCGGTTTCCTTCGTCGGCGTGGATGGCGCAACGAACCACTTTACGGGAGCCGGTGCCGACACCGAGGTGATCCTGGATATCGACGTAGCCGGTTCGGTCGCGCCCGGTGCGAAGATCGTGGTCTATTTTGCGCCGAACACCGTCCAGGGGTTTATCGACGCAATCACCACCGCGGTTCATGACGCTGCAAATAAACCGTCAGTCATCTCGATCAGCTGGGCGGGAGGCGAGAGCGGCTGGGGCACGGCAATCCACAACGTCAGCGCGGCGTTGCAGGAAGCGTCTATCCTCGGCGTGACGGTCTTCGTCTCTTCCGGCGACGGCGGTTCGGGCAATCCGGCGGAAGTGCTTTATCCTGCCTCCGATCCCTGGGTTGGCGGATGCGGCGGCGTCACCATCGAAAACGTGTCGGGATCCTCGTTCACTGAGGTCACCTGGGGCGGCAGTGGCGGCGGAATCAGCAACGTGTTCCCGAAACCCGCGTGGCAGAGTTGGGTCAACGTTCCAACTTCCGTCAACCCGGTGGGGCACGTCGGACGCGGAGTTCCCGACATCTCAGGCGACGCCGACCCGAACAGCGGGTTTGAACTGATCCTCAATGGGTCGTCGACAGGTCCGTGGGGAGGCACCAGCGCGGTGGCGCCCTTCTATGCCGGACTAGTGGCCGTGATGAACGCCGCACTGGACGAACCGGTAGGCTATCTCAACCCCAATCTGTATGCGTTCAACGGAACAACCGTGTTCCGGGACGTCACAGTGGGCAGCAACGGACTCTACAACGCCGGCACCGGCTGGGACGCCTGCACGGGCCTCGGCAGCGTCTTCGGAACCGCCATGGTGACAGCGCTGACCGGCGTTGGCTTGCGGGGCATTGTGGACGTCGGCATCAACGCCGACGGACGGCTTGAGGCTTTCGCTACAGGTACAGACAGCGCATTGTGGCACATCTGGCAGGTGACGCCCGGCGGCGGGTGGTCAGGCTGGGCTTCGCTCGGCGGAATTCTCACCAGCGACCGGGCGGTGGGCCGGAATGCCGATGGACGTCTCGAGGTGTTCGTCCGGGGTACGGACGACGCATTGTGGCACATCTGGCAGGTCTCGCCGGGCGGCGGGTGGTCGGGCTGGGCTTCGCTGGGCGGTGTCATCACCAGCGACCCGTTCGTGACCCAGAACCTCGATGGACGCCTGGAGGTTTTTGCGCGCGGCACGGACAAAGCCCTGTGGCACATCTGGCAGACCTCGCCCAGCAACGGGTGGTCCGGCTGGGCTTCGCTCGGCGGCATCATCACCAGCGACCCTGTAGTGGCCCAGAATAATGACGGCAGGCTGGAAGTTTTCGCACGCGGAACCGACAATGCCCTGTGGCACATCTGGCAGACGGTACCCAACAACGGGTGGTCCGGCTGGGCTTCACTGAGCGGCATCATCACCAGCATCCCGTCAATAGGCCGAAACGCCGACGGAAGGCTGGAGGCCTTTGTGCGCGGGACAGACAACGCCCTGTGGCACATTTGGCAGGTGACAGCCGGCGGCGGGTGGTCCGGCTGGGCTTCGCTCGGCGGAGTCATTACCAGCGACCCGGCCGTAAACCGCAACGCCGATGGCAGGCTGGAAGTGTTCGCACGCGGAACCGACAATGCCCTGTGGCACATCTGGCAAGTGACAGCCGGCGGCGGGTGGTCCGGCTGGGCCTCGCTGGGCGGCGTCATCACCAGCGACCCGTCTGTCAGCCGAAATGTGGACGGAAGGCTGGAAGTCTTCGCCCGCGGGACGGACAATGCTCTGTGGCATATCTGGCAGACGGCACCCAACAACGGGTGGTCCGGCTGGGCTTCGCTGGGCGGAGTTATCACAGCTGAACTGGCTGCCGGCGCGGCTGGCTAATCGAGGCGGCAACCCGCAAGTGTGCAGTGTGGCCGGTAGTGGGGTTCGCAAGAACCCCGCTACCGATCCACGGCGTCTGCTGGTCCTCAGATTTCGCGCACACCGCCGGCGAGGATTGTCTCAATACCCGTATCCGTCTGCACCAGCAGAAACCCGTCATCATTCAACCCGGCCGTCACGCCGCGGATTCTGGCATCCACTTCCACCGGCTTGCCTCGCGCCCACGTCGAACGCTCTTCAAACTGGCGAATGACTTCGGATTTCCCGCGTTCGGCCAGCAGCCCCGAATAGCGCAGGGATTCAGCCACGATTCGATCCAGCAGTTCTTCTTTTGAATGCTCGTGCCCTGTCTCGATCAACAGGGACGTGGCGAGTCCGCGCAGTGCCTCGGGGAACAAAGGCTGGTTGATATTCACGCCGATGCCTCCGATCAGCGTATCCTTCGCCGCCAGTTGCACCATGATGCCGGCCAGCTTCTTCCGGCTGAGCATTACGTCGTTAGGCCAGCGGATGTCGCAGGCCACCCCGCAATAGTCGTCCACCGCTCGCTGCACGGCAAGGCCCAGCGCCATTGTAAGAAGAGGCATAGCGTCGGATCGCAGCGGCAGGCGCAGAATGATCGACATGTAGAGCCCGCCCATAGCGGCCGAGTGCCACGCGTGCCCGTGACGGCCGATGCCTTCGGTCTGCTCGTCCGCAACCACAACGGTGCCGTGCTCTTCGCCGCGCATCGCCAGCGCCGCCGCGTCCATCATGGTCGATTTGGTGGTGCGCAGCCAGATGGTCACAGAAGCGGCATCTTCACAGGAGCTGCAGTCGAAAGCTGATGTCCACGGCCGGGGCGGAGTGCGTGATGGCCCCCGCCGAAACATAGTCGGCTCCGCTTTCAGCGTAAGCACGAACGCTGTCGAGGTCAATGCCGCCGGAGAGTTCAATGGTGGCCCGCCCGTTCACGATGCGGACCCACTCGGCGGCCTGCAGCGGCGAAAGATTGTCGAGCAGCAGGTGAGTCGCGCCACAGGCGAGCGCTTCTTCGAGCTCTTCCCTTTCGCGGACTTCAATCTCAATCGGCAGCCCGGAGCGGCGCGCGTTTTCCAGCGCCTGTCGCACGCCACCGGCAGCCGAGATGTGGTTGTTCTTGATCAGAATTGCGTCGAACAAACCGATGCGGTGGTTGGTAATTCCACCAGCGGCAGCCGCTGCTTTTTCGAGGCGCCGCAGGCCCGGTGTGGTCTTTCTCGTGTCCAGAAC
>Ga0075030_100006343_pt1 | contig 10579 bp, 13 predicted proteins | sample LitLauG_LLR_2012_FD_71393 | JGI IMG/M metagenome (GOLD analysis project Ga0075030, IMG submission 71393) | Freshwater sediment microbial communities from Pennsylvania, USA - Little Laurel Run_MetaG_LLR_2012 | ecosystem: Environmental > Aquatic > Freshwater > Creek > Sediment | place: USA...
GCCGTACCCCGTCGGCAGCGTAGACCTGGAGCAGGCGTCCCGTAGCGACGGCCAGCAGCCGCCCGTGACTCGCAAAGGCAAGGTGCTCGCTCCACTCGTCGGCGGTGTGAATCCGCTGGCCCGTCCGGCTGCGCGCATCCCACAGCCGCACCTCACCGTCCTGCCCTGAACTCGCGAACTGGCGGCCGCCGCCCTGCCAGGCCACGGCAAGCACGCCGCCGGCGTGCTCGCCGAAGCGCTGCGCGCTGACGGACGGGCCCGCCAGGTCCAGCCACAGCAGTGCACCCTGGCCGCCGCCGATCACCAGCGCGCGGCCGTCCTGCGACCACGCGGCGTCCGCCGGATAGTCGCCCAGATCGACCTGCGCTCGGCGCTCCAGCCTGGCGGTGCGCGCACTCACGCGACGCAGGACTCGAAGCCGGCCTCGAGTTCCTCGCGATCGAGCCGACGGCCGATGAACACCAGGCGGTTGGTGCGCGACGCCCCGCCCCAGGGCCGCTCGAGCTGGCCGTCGAAAATCATATGCACGCCGTGAAAGACGTAGCGGCGCGGCTCGCCCCGAAAATTGAGCACGCCCTTCATGCGCAGGATGTCTGCGCCGCGGCTCTGCAGCAGGTAGGACAGCCACTCGTTCACCTTGGCCGGATCCAGCGCACGCGGGTCCGTAATGCCGATCGAGCCGATCTCCGTCTCGTGGTGGTGCGAGCCGAACTCGCGTTCGGCGTCCGGCGCCACCCCCAGCACCGCCCAGCCGAATTCCGCGGGCACATGTTCGCAGAAGGCCACCCATGCGCCCGTCTGCGGGATCTCCAGCCTGAAGTCGGCATGCGCACCGAGCATGAGCCGATAGTGCCTGCCCGGTTGCAGTACCCCTCCGGAATGCAGCGGCTCGCCGCCGCCGGTCAGCTGCGCGCCGGCCGCATCCAGCAGCGCCTCGATCCCGGCATTACCCGCCGCCGGCGCCTCGAGCACCACCACCCCGACTTCGTGCAGCCCGCCGCCCGCGTGCTCATGATCGTGACCGTCGCCGTGAGCCTCATCGTGATCGTGGCCGTGGCCGTGGTCGTGGTCGTGCAGATGCCGCGTGCCGGCGCCGGTGTGCAGCTCGTAGGTGCCCGCCGGCAGCGCGTAGCTTCCCGCCCACTCGAAGGGACGCTGCGCCTCGAGGAAATCCCCGTCGACGGCCAGCGCGCGATTGAGATCGAAGGCGCCGAGATCGAGGACCTGGGCGAGCGGCAGTTCGGCATTGCGCGTGCGTACAACGCGCGCGGTCCCGTTGATGCCGCGCAGCTCGCGCTCTATTCGTGCCAGCTCCGCTTCGCCCACCAGGTCCGTCTTGTTCAGCAGCAGCACGTCGGCGAAGCCGACCTGATTCGCGGCGGTGGCCACGCTCGCCAGTTGTCCGCTGATGTGTGCGGCATCGACCAGCGCCACGATCGCGTCAAGCTGGAAATCCTCGCGCAGGTCTTCATCGACAAAGAAAGTCTGCGCGACCGGCCCCGGATCGGCGAGGCCCGTGGTCTCGATCAGGACGTAATCGAAACGGTCGCGGCGCTTGCGCAGCTGGTTGAGAACGCGGATCAGGTCGCCGCGCACGGTGCAGCAGATGCAGCCGTTGGCGGTCTCGAAGATTTCCTCCTGGGCACCGATCACCAGCTCGTGATCGACAGCCACTTCGCCAAATTCGTTTTCGATTACGGCAATGCGCTTGCCATGCCGCTCGGAAAGTATCCGATTGAGCAACGTGGTCTTGCCCGATCCCAGGAAACCCGTCAGTACCGTCACCGGAATACGCTTGCTCATGAATTCCTCAGTTCCGCAGTTTCTGCGCCAGCCGGGCCAGACCCGGAATGCGCAGCAGCTGCAACAGCAATACCCATCCCGCGCGCACCCGCCATGGCGCCACGATGCGCGGCAGCGCGGCCGCGAAGGCCGCCTCCGCCCGGCGATGCACCTGAATCGACCGCACGGCGAGCGGCTGCACCCGGCCGCCGCCGCGCAGTTCCCAGGCCGGCCCGCTCGCCTCCACGACCGCGTGGATCTCGGCATCCGCGAGCCGCGCGGGCAGTTCGAGGTCCGCAGCGCCGCTCAGCAGCACTTCCTGCGCTGCGCCGCTGTCGCGATCGCGCCCGGCCAGGCACCACTGCACGGCGCCGGATTCGCGCCGGCACTGCACCATGCCGCCGAACGCGGCCACGGGCCGGCCGTTCATGCGCTGTGCTGCGCCTCGACCTGCTGGTGGGTGCGGTAGGTCATGATGCACAGGAACCCGAGCAGCAAGAGATAGTAACCGGCATAGCGCACGCGGGCGTCCGTCGGGACCTCGTAGTAGCGCGGATTGTGCGCCGGCGCCTCGCCCCGCCAGGCGGCCTGGAGCGACGCGTAGATCGTCGGCGCCAGCAGCAGCAGGATCATCAGGAACATCGGACTCGGACTCAGCATGAAGGCGCCCACCAGGATCGGCACGCCCACGAACCAAACCTTCGGCGACAGGATGGCGACGATGCGTCCGCCGTCGAAGGGCGTGACCGGAATCAGGTTGAACAGGTTCAGGAAGAAGCCGGCGTACGCCAGTGCCATCAGCAGCGCGCTGTGCCGCTGCAAAGACAGGACCATGACGGCCGCGGCGGCCGCGGTGCCCGCGAAGGGGCCGGCGAAGGCGATGGACGCTTCCTGCTCGACCGTCATCGGCTGGTCCTTGAGCTCGATCCAGGCGCCGACGAACGGAATGAAGGTGGGCAGGCCGACGTTCATCCCCAGGCGCCGCGCCGCTGCGTAATGACCCATTTCATGCACCAGCATCAGCAGCACGAAACCCAGCGCATAGCGCCAGCCGAACAGCAGCGCATAGGCGCCCACCGACAACGCCATGAACGCCACCGACTTCAGGACCGGCCCGAATTTGGCGAACTTGAGCAGCATCAGCAGCAGCTTGATCATCAGGCCGCCCCATCGAGATCCCAGCAGGTGACCGGCGTACCGCGGCGCAGCCACATGCCGCAGCCGAGCGGCGTGAAGCTGCGTGACAGTTCGCGCCGGTACCAGGCCGCGGTGCGCAGTCCAGGGATGCGGTCGGTGCGCAACTGGTCGCAGTTGTGCTCCCAGTCACCGCGGGTCAGCGCGCCGAAATAAAGGGCGCCGCGACAGACCTGCGCGAGCTTGGCGATGGCCTTGCGCGCGTCCGCACCGCTCAGGTACTGCATCACGTCGTAGCAGATCACGAGCTCGTAGCGCTCGCGCATCGGCAGCGTCTGCAGCGTGCCCTGACGCCAGCCGTAGCGCCTGCAGAGGTACTCGCTGACTTCCAGCCCGACATAACGCGCCCCCGGAAGGCGCCGCAGCAGCGGTGCCCGCAGCAGGCCCACGCCGCAGCCGGCATCGAGGATGCGCCGGACCGGCAGGCCCACGTAGCGGACGCATGCGGCGATCAGTGCGGCCCGGTCGCGCATCTCCGCGCGAGAGGTTACCGCGGTGCGCGGGTCATGATAGAAACGCTGGTAATAGGCTTCGTCGAAAGGCATGAGATCCGCCCGGCCCCCGTTCGGGCGCTGCGGGGCGGGCTCCTGGTGTAAGATGGAGCGCCCATTGTACCGGACGCGCCGTTCACCGGCCCGATCACCCCATGAAACCAGCTCCCCGAGCCGGATCCGGCCGCAAGGCAGCGGCTCGGCGACGCCCACCGGCCGTGGGATTCGTAAGCCTGGGCTGCCCCAAGGCACTGGTGGATTCCGAGCGCATCATCACCGAGCTGAGACTGCGCGGCTATGAGATAGCCCCCGAGTACCGCAATGCCGACCTGGTCGTGGTCAACACCTGCGGCTTCATCGATTCGGCGATCGACGAGTCACTGTCGGCGATCGGCGAGGCCATCGACCAGAACGGGCGCGTGATCGTGACCGGGTGCCTGGGAGTGCATCCGGATCGCATCCGTGAGCGCCACGCCAAGGTGCTGGCGATCACCGGGCCGCATGCGACTGCGGAAGTGCTGGCCGCCGTCAACGAACACCTGCCGCGGCCGCATGACCCGCATGTCGATCTGCTGCCCCCGCAGGGCATACGCCTGACGCCGCGCCATTACGCCTACCTGAAGATCTCCGAAGGCTGCAATAACCGCTGCAGCTTCTGCATCATCCCGTCGCTGCGCGGCCTGCTCAGCAGCCGCCCGCTGGACGAGGTGCTGCAGGAAGCCGAGACGCTGGTGCGTGGCGGCGTGCGCGAACTGCTGGTGATCTCGCAGGACACCAGCGCCTACGGCAGCGACCTGAAATACCGGCCGGTGCGCTGGGGCGGCCAGGCGCTCGAGACCCGCTTCATCGACATGGCGCGCGCCCTGGGCACGCTCGGCGTCTGGGTGCGCCTGCATTACGTCTACCCGTATCCGCACGTCGATGCGGTGATACCGCTGATGGCCTCGGGCCAGGTACTGCCTTACCTGGACATTCCCTTTCAGCACGCCAGCCCGGCCGTGCTCCGGCGCATGCGGCGTCCGGCGCACGCGGAAAACACGCTGGCGCGCATTGCGGCGTGGCGGCGCGAATGCCCGGAGCTCACGCTGCGCAGCACCTTCATCGTCGGCTTTCCCGGCGAGACCGAGGCTGATTTCGCGCTGCTCCTGCAATGGCTCGACGCCGCCCAACTCGATCGCGTGGGCTGCTTCAAGTATTCGCCGGTGGCCGGCGCCGCCGCGAACGCGCTGCCCGGTGCGGTCCCCGCCGGGATCATGGAGGAGCGCCATGCGCGCTTCATGGAGCGCGCAGCGCAGATCAGTGCGGCCCGGCTCGCCCGCCGCGTCGGACAACGCCTGCGCGTACTCATCGACCGCGTCCACGACGGCGTCGCCCTGGCCCGCACCACGGGCGATGCGCCGGAGATCGACGGCGTGGTGCGCATCAGGGCCTCTGCGGCGACGCGCCCGGGCGAATTCATCGACGTCCGCATCACGGGCGCCGACACGTACGACCTCGAGGGCGAACTGTAGCGCCGGAAACGCGTCGGCGCTTCGCGCAGGACCGCCTGCCAGGCGGAGCGCAGTAGAGAGGCTACCAGGGCAGCTGGCGAGCGAATCGACTGCCCGGCCACCAGGCCCGCAGGCTCAAGGCGAGACCCACTGTGGTACCGAGGATGGGCAGCGCAAAGACGCCATTCGGGCCCCAGTGCACCGTAATCCACGGCAACGCCAGCATCACGGCCAGGCCGGTGGCAAACGCCAGGCCGATCAGAGTGCCCAGCGTGCGCTGTCTAAGGCGTACGTAGCCGCCGCGCAGTTGGGCCAGTTGCGCCGCGTAGTCGTGCTCGAGGGCATCCCGCAATGCAGCGATGTCCTGTCGCTCAGCGTGCGCAAGGGCGCCCTGCAACCGACGGCGGAAATCCGCCGGCAGTGCCGGCGCCACGAGTCCGGCCGCCAGGGCGCGGTCCAGGGCGCGGTCCAGGGCGCGGTCCAGGGCGCGGTCCACGCCGCGGTCCATGCCGCGGTCCATGCCGCGGTCCATGCCGCGGTCCAGGGTGCGTTCCGCAGGGTGCCCGGCGGGGCGTTCAGTCCTGTCGTTCATGCGGCATTCTCCAGCCAGAGCTGCAGGTCGCCGAGGCCCAGACCGCGTACGCGTTCCAGCAGCATTGCGCGCGCGCGGTGCAGGTTGGTCTTGACCGTGCCTTCCGGCAGTCCGAGCATCCCGGCCACTTCGCTGACCGAGCGCTCTTCATAATAGAACAGGATGATCGACTGCCGGTAACGCTCCGGAAGCGCATCGACCAGTTCCCTGAGCAACTGCAACGGGTCGCAGTCGGGATCCGCCTGTTGCGCCTGTTGCGCCTGCTGCGCCTGCGCCGTCTCGGCCGCCTGCGCCACGGCGGGGTCGCTGATCGAATCCAGCTGACGCCGCTGCCCGAGCGCCGTGAGGCAGCGGTTGCGCGTGATGGTGTAGATCCACGTCGACAGCGTAGCTCGCCGATCGTAGCGCGGCAGCGCCCTCCACACCCGGACCAGGCTCTCCTGGGCGGCATCCCGAGCCTGGTCCGGATCGCGCAGCAGTGCACAGCACAGGCGGAATACCTTGCGTTCGTAGCGCTCGACGAGCCGTTCGAAGGCGCGTACATGGGCGCCGTCGCGCAGCATTTCGACAATGTCGTCGTCGCGTGGCCCTTCTCCGGACGGCTGAACGTGCTGCAAAGGCCTCTCCCTGGCTGTTGATACCCCGCAACCGGCCGGCCGGTTTCAGGTCACCGATCACATGAAACCGAATGGCGCAGGGGCGGGTATCAACGCGGTAACGAGCCACCAAGCCGAGGATCAGAACATGAACGTGGACGGACCGCCGGGTTACGCCGTATTGATTCCAATCATTGCGATCGTCATGGGCATCGGCATTGCCATGCTGAGCCTGGTGCTCGACTATCGCAAGAAGCGCGACATATTCACCCTGCATCACCAGGAGCGCATGGCGGCCATCGAAAAGGGCATCGAGGTGCCGCCGCTGCCGCCCGAATTCTTCCAGGATGGGCGTGGCCAGCGCCTGCGCACCCCCGCGCGGGATCTGCGCCGGGGACTGGTGTTGCTGCTGGCCGGAGGCGCGATATCGGCCGCCCTGTACGGCTCCCACCAGGGCACGAGCTACTGGTGGGGGCTGGTACCCGCGTCGATCGGGGTCGCCTCGCTGCTGGCGTACTTCATCGAGGGTCGCAAGGCACCACCGCCCTGAAGGGCCTGCGGGTCGGTCCTCAGGCCGGGCCGGCCGCCTTCGAGGCCACGACGGCCGGGGTCGCGGATTCACTGGTCCTGGACTCGAGCCATTTGCGGATGCGCTGCGCATCGGCAACACGCGTGTACTTGCCGTAGGAGTCGAGCAGCACGATGACCACGGGGCGATCGCGGATTACGGCCTTCATCACCAGGCATTTGCCGGCTTCGGTGATATAGCCGGTCTTCTGCACGACAATGTTCCAGGCCGGACTGCGCACCAGCAGATCCGTGTTGCGAAATTCGAGCTCGCGGCGCCCGACCCGCAGGGCATGCATGCGGTCGGTGGAATATTCCTGGATCGTCGCTACGTGGGAGGCTGCAATCACGAGCTTGGCGAGATCGGAGGGGCTGGCAACATTGCCGCTGTCGAGACCGGTCGGATCGACGAAATGCGCGTTCTTCATGCCGAGCGCCCTGGCCTTGGCGTTCATAGCGGCGACGCAGGCGCTCAGGCCGCCCGGGTAATTGCGCCCGAGCGCATGCGCGGCGCGGTTCTCGGAGGACATCAGCGCGACGTGCATGAGGTCGCCGCGGCTGAGCTTCGTGCCGATCGTCAGACGGGAAAAGGCGCCGCGGCCGTGCTCGTGGTCTTCCTCGGTGATCTGCAGTGTCTCGTCGAGCGACTGCTTCGCCTCCAGCACGACGATCGCGGTCATCAGCTTGGTGATCGATGCGATCGGCGTGGGCACGTCGGCCTGGCGCGCCAGCAGCACGGTCGCGCTGTCCTCGTCGAGCACCAACGCGGCGGTCGAGCGGATGTCGGGCTGATCGCCGGCGATGCGGAGGCGGTGGTGATGGCGATGGTGCCTGGCCTGTGCGGGCGCGGCCGCGAGCAGCAGCAGCGGCAGGCAGCACAGAAGCCATGGCAGGCGAAGATTGTACGAGCGCATGAGTGACCCGATTTTGCGGCGCGCGCAGTGTAGCAGTTGCCCTAGAATCAGTCGCCCATGGCTTCCAACCTCGCGCGCTTCTTCAGGCTGCTGATGCCCGGCACCGGCGGCGCCGTGTTCAATCCCTGGTCACACCACGACCCGCGCACCGATGCCCCCGGGAACGGACCCGCGGCGCGGCGCGAGCGGCTGGCCGCTCACCTGGCCACGACACCCGCGCGCATTCTGATCGGCGAGGCGGCGGGGTATCAGGGTTGCCACGTGTCCGGCGTACCGTTCACCAGCGAGCGGCTGATCATGGCGGGCGTCGTCCCGCGACTGTCCTGCGGGGGGCGGCGACTGTCGCGGCGTGAACGACCCTGGAGTGAGCCCTCCGCCACGACGGTCTGGCAGACGCTGTTCGCCCTTGAGGTTGCCTCCGACACGGTGCTGTGGAACGCCTTTCCCTGGCACCCGCACCGGCCGGGCCAGCTGCAGTCCAACCGCACGCCGACACGCGAAGAACGCGCCTGCGGCCTGTTCGTGCTCGATGCCCTGCTGGCCGCTTTCCCGGGCGTTCCGCTGTTCGCGGTCGGCCGGCACGCCGAAGCAGCCCTGCGCGAAACCGGCCGTCCTGCCATCGCCCTGCGTCATCCGTCCATGGGGGGCGCAACGGCCTTTCGGCGCGGGCTTGAGGCGGGGTTGCGGCCGCGGCGTGCCGCGAGGCGGCGGACGTAACTCGCAATTGAGGCTCCAAATACGGATAATTGCGGCCCTTCAGGCCCTTCAGGCGAACCCATGACCGATCGATACACCCGCACCGCCGTCGCGCTGCACTGGACCATCGCCGCGCTGATCATCAGCGCCATTGGCGCCGGCTGGTTCATGACCGACATGGCCATCAGTCCGCTCAAATTGCGGGTCTATTCCTGGCACAAATGGATCGGCGTCACGGTCCTCGCGCTGTTCGCCGTGCGCGCGCTGTGGCGGCTGACGCACGCGCCGCCGCCCCTGCTGCCGATGCCGGCGTGGCAACGGCTGGCCGCCCAGAGCCTGCACGGCTTTCTGTACCTGATGATGGTGGTGCAGCCGCTGACCGGCTGGATCTACAGCAACGCCTCGGGGTTTCCGATCGTATACCTGAAGCTGATTCCGCTGCCCAATCTGGTCGGCAAGGACAAGGCCCTGGCCCGCGCCTTCCAGGACTATCACAGCATCGGCGGCACGGTGCTGGCCGTGGCCATCGGCTTGCATGCGCTGGCGGCTCTCAAGCATCATCTTGTCGATCGCGACGACACCCTGCGGCGCATGCTGTCATGGCGGTCCGCATGAACCCGGTTACGGCAGCGTGGTCCATCCTTCCATGAGAAATTCCGGCTCCTTGTCCTTGTGGGTGGCACTGGGTGCCTTGTTCGCGGCGGCGGGGCTCGCCGCCGACAGCGGCATCGACGTGGCCCGGAGCAGCATCATCGCCACCTTCCGGCAGGAGAATGTGCCCGTCGACGCGCCATTCCGGAAATTCAGCGGCACGATTCAGTACGATCCGGCCATGCCTGCGGCCGCCAGCGCGGCGCTGGCCGTGGACGTGAAAAGCTTCGACATCGGCGATGCCGCCTATAACGCCGAGGTCGGCAAGCCCGCCTGGTTCGACAGCGCCCGTTTCCCCCAGGCCACGTTCCGTTCAACCTCGATCAGGCCCGGTGCCGCCGGCCATTTCGACGCGACCGGCACGCTGACCATCAAGGGCCGGGCACAGACCATCAGCGTTGCGATTGCCGTGCTGCGCAGCGGCAGCGTCAATGCCTTTGATGGGAGCTTCGATCTGTCGAGAAAGGCTTTCGGCATCGGCGATCCCAGTTGGGACGATGTCCTGGACGACAAGGTTCACGTGCGCTTTCACCTGCTCGGCTCCGGCGCCTGAACCGTACCGGCTTTTTGTTCTGTTTCCACCCTATATGGAGAGTCTCTGTGAAATCAACGCTTGTTGCCTTGAGTCTTGCCCTGGTCGCGGGCGCCGCCACGGCGGCCCCCGTCTCCTACACGATCGATCCGGCGCACACCTATCCAAGCTTTGAGACCGATCACATGGGCGGCCTGTCGGTCTGGCGCGGCAAGTTCCGCACCACCTCCGGCACCGTGACGCTGGACACCGAGGGACAGACGGGCGATGTCGACATCACCGTGGATACCTCGAGCATCGATTTCGGGATGGAGAAACTGGATCACCACGCTGCGAGTCCCGAGATCCTCGATGCCGCCAAGTTTCCGACTGCGACCTACAAGGGGAAGCTGGCGAAATTCAAGAACGGTGCGCCCACCGAGGTCGACGGTGAGTTCACGCTGCATGGCGTCACGAAGCCGTTGAACCTCGAAATCCGCAGCTTCAAGTGCCAGCCGAACCCGATGACCAAGAAGCAGACCTGCGGTGCCGACGCCGCCGCCACGTTCGATCGCGCGGACTACGGCGTCGACTACGGCAAGGCCTACGGCTTCAAGATGGCGGTGAAGCTCGCCATCCAGGTCGAGGCCGTCAAGGCCGACTGAGACCGCGGTACCGGGGGCCATCGCCCGCCTGAACGGCCGCCGCCGGGACTCCGGCAGCGGCCGTTTTCGTGCCGCAATCCTCGGTCTCCGGCTCGCCCACCGGAGAGCCGATATCGGCCTCGCCCGGCGCCCAAAGGCGTAGACTCGCGGCCCCATGACGAAGATCCCCGAAATGCCGCCGACGCTCTCCTTCCAGGAGCTGGGGCTCAGCGAGCCGGTGCTGCGCGCCCTGAGCGCGGTGGGCTATGAGGCTCCCTCCCCGATCCAGGCGGCCACCATTCCCGCACTGCTGGCCGGCAGCGACGTGCTGGGCCAGGCGCAGACCGGCACCGGCAAGACGGCGGCCTTTGCCCTGCCGATCCTCTCGCGCCTCGATCTCGGCCAGCGCGACCCGCAGGCCCTGGTCCTGGTGCCGACCCGCGAGCTCGCC
>Ga0075030_100006345_pt1 | contig 10578 bp, 10 predicted proteins | sample LitLauG_LLR_2012_FD_71393 | JGI IMG/M metagenome (GOLD analysis project Ga0075030, IMG submission 71393) | Freshwater sediment microbial communities from Pennsylvania, USA - Little Laurel Run_MetaG_LLR_2012 | ecosystem: Environmental > Aquatic > Freshwater > Creek > Sediment | place: USA...
GCAGGAACGCCACCGACAGGGCCCGGGTCGGCACCCCGCGGGCCGCGGCCACCGGCCCGTCCACGGTGGCGAACAGGAGCGGACGGCCGATGGCCGCCAGCACGACGAGCACCGCGACGGCCACCGCGCCCAGGGCCAGCACCTGGCCGTCGGACACGCCGAGGAAGGAGCCGAACAGCAGACCGGTGATGCCGTCCAGGAAGCCCCCGTAGAGGCTCACGAACAGGGCGCCGCAGGCCAGGGCGAACGCCTGCACGGTGCCGATGACGGCCGACTCCTGGCTGCCCGGACGGCCGGCCGCCGAGCGGGGCACCAGTGCGATGACCAGGGCGGCCACGATGCTCCCGGCGAAGTAGCCGGCGGTGGCGCTGACCCCCAGCCAGATGGCGGCGGCGGCGCCGGGGAACGACACCACGGCCAGGGTGTGGCCGGCGAAGCTCTGGCGGCGGAGCACCATCAGCCACCCCACCACGGCGGCCAGCACGGCCACGATCGTCCCGGCCCGGAAGGCGTTGACCATGAAGTGCAGGGCCAGCATGCGCCGCAGGTCGACGACCGGGTCGAGCACCGGGCCGGCCAGGGCGGCCACCGTGTGCGCCGCGTGCGGGCTCACCGGCGCTCCCCGTGGTCGTGGTCGTGGTCGTGCGCGTGCCCGTGGGCCCCGGCATGGTGCGAGGCCGCATCCGGCTGCCCCACGACCACCCGACGGCCGTCGCTGGTGGTGAGCACCTCGATGGGCGTGCCGTAGAGGGCGCTGAGGGTCTCCGTGGTGATGACCTCCGCCGGCGTGCCGCTGACCGCCTTGCCGCGGGCCACGTAGACGACGCCGTCGAGGGCCGAGGCGATCGGGTTCACGTCGTGGGCGACGATGAGCACGGTGATGCCCGCCTCCCGGGAGATGTCCGCGATCAACGACGCCACCGCCGCCTGGTTGGGCAGGTCGAGGCTGTCGAGGGGCTCGTCCAGCAGGAGCAGGCGTGGGTGGCGGACCAGTGCCTGGGCGATGAGGAGGCGCTGCTGCTCCCCTCCCGACAGCTCGCCGATCGGCCGGCCGGCGTAGGCGGTGGCGCCGACCAGGTCGATGACCTCGTCGACCCGGGCGTCACGGGTCCGGCGTCCTGCCCCCCAGGGGACGGGCAGCCCCCAGCGGTCGCCGTCGGCACCCATGCGGACCACGTCCACCCCGCGCACCCGCATCCCGGGGTCGAAGCTGCGGCGCTGGGGCAGGTACCCGATGTCGCGGCCCCCCTCCCCGGGCGGTCGGCCCAGGACCTCGAGTCGCCCGCCCGCCAGCGGCACGACGCCGAGGACCGCCTTGACCAGGGTCGACTTGCCGGCACCGTTCGGCCCGAGGACGGCCACGAACGTTCCGGGGTCGATGTCGAGGTCCACGTGGGACCAGATGTCGCGGCCGCCCAGACGCACGGTGGCATCGATCAGCCGCACCGCCGGGCCCGTCCCGGTCGTGACCTCCTCAGCCACGTGCCGCCGCCAGTGCGGTCTCGAGCGACCGGAGCTGGGCCGTCTGCCACGCCTGGAAGGTGGTGCCGGCCGGCTGCAGGGTCTCGGTGACCCGCACCAGCGGGATCCCGGCCGACCGGGCCAGGCGCACCTGGGCCTGGACGTCGGGCGTCAGGTTCTGGGTGTTCTCCAGGTAGGCGTGCACGGTATGGCTCCGCAGCTGGGTGTCGATGGTGGCGATGTCGGCCGCCGACGGGTCGGTGCCCTCGCTGACGGCCCGGAGGAACGTCGGCGGCGTCACCAGGTCGAGACCGACCGCCCGGCACAGGTACACCACGATCGACTCGGAGGCGGCCACCGGTGTCCCGGCGAACCGTGACCGGAGGGAGGCCAGGGCGGCGTGGTAGCCGGACAGGTCGACACGCACGAATTGGTCCGCACGGTCCTGGAAGTAGGCCCGGTCGGTGGGATCGGCGGCGATCAGGTCGGCCGTGCTCGTCGTCACGACGTGGGACACGACCTCCGGTGAGTACCACAGATGGGGATTCCCCCCCGGGACCACGCCCACCAGGGCGGCGACGTCCAGGACGGTCCGAGAACCACCGTCGGCGGCCAGCAGCCGCGGCATCCACGGGTCGTACCCGGCACCGTTGTAGACGGCCACCTGCGCGTCGGCCAGGCGCCGGGCATCGGCCGCCGTGGGCTCATAGGTGTGGGGGTCGGTCTCGGGAGTGGCGATGACGCTGTCGACGTGGGCGTGGACACCGCCCACCTGGGCGACGATGCTCCCCCAGAAGTCCTCGGCGGCCACCACCCGGACGACGTGGGGCGCATACGCCCCCGTGCCCTCACCCCCCGGGGGGAGCGACAGTGCGCACCCCGACAGCACGACCGCCGCCACCACCCCCAGGGCCACCCCGACCGCGCCCGGGCGGCCACGTCCCCCTGCCGGCCGTCGGGCGCCGGTGTGTCGGCTGGTGGCGGGGCGCCGGGGGACCTGAGGAATCACTTCTGCACACTAACTGATAATGATTATCATTATCAAAACGCCCGGGAACGACCCGCCCGGTCCTCGACGACCACCCGCCGCTCGTGGACGGCCGGGCCGGCGGGCGGCGTGCCGACTCAGGCCCGCAGGGCCAGCCCCGCCTCGAGCACACCGCGGGCGGCGGTGACGTCCTCGGTGCGGGGCCCGTCACCCTCCCCCGGCACCTCGAGGATGGCCGGGACGTCCTGCAGGGCCGGGTGGCCGAGCAGCGCCGCCAGCCCGTCGGCGCCGATGGTGCCGTCGCCGATGTTCTCGTGGCGGTCCTTGTTGGCGCCGAACCCGACTTTGGAGTCGTTCAGGTGCATGCAGCGGAGCCGGGCCATACCGACGGTGGACTCGATGAGCCCGATCAGCGCGTCGGCCTCCTCCACCGTGCCGAACGGGATCCCCGACGCCCACAGGTGCTGGGTGTCCAGGCACACGCCCAGCCGCTCGTCGCCGTCGGCGGCGTCGATGACCTGGGCCAGCTCCTCGAACGATCGTCCGACGGTGTCGCCGGCACCGGCGGCGTTCTCCAGCAGGATCGGACAGCTCTCGATGTCGGCGTCGACCTCGTCGAGCGACCCGATCAGCGCCTCGGCCACCGCAGGCAGCGCCGTCTCGAACCCGCTGCCCCGGTGACTGCCGATGTGCAGGACCAGGCCGTCCGCCCCCATGCCGTCGGCCGTGGACAGGTTCGCGGTCAGACAGGACCGGGACTTGGCGGCCAGCTCCGGATCGGGGGAGGCGAGATTGATCAGGTAGGTGGCGTGGCAGAACGTCGCGGTGACGGACGGGTGTTCGGCCTGGGCGGCCCGGTAGGCGGCCAGGACCTCGTCGCCGTACTGCGACGGCTTCCACATGCGAGGACTCTGGGTGAAGATCTGCACGGCGTCGGCGCCGATGTCCGCCCCGTGCTCGAGGGCCGGGACCAGTCCCTTGCCCGCCCGTACGTGTGCGCCGATCAACATGGGCGCACCGTAGCAGCGGGCCCGGGCCGACCGACCGTGCCTCACCAGGCCGAGGCGACCGCCTCCACGTCTCGCGGGTCCCACGGGAAGGGGATCCCGACCAGGCAGCCGCCGGCGCCCGCCGCCCGGACGTCGGCGACCGCGTCGACGGCCGCGGCAACGGGCCCGGCGGAGCCGATCCGCCCGAGCACCTCGGCGGCGCCCTGCGGACGGTCTCCGGCATCGGCCCGGGCGGCCACGGCCGCGCACGCCTCGGCCACGACCACAGCGCCACCGTCGACGACGACCGCGTCGGCCAGACGGGCGGCCACGTCCAGCAGGGGCTCCCGGCCCGGGCCGTCGCCCCGCAGGAACACCACCAGGGGCACACCCCCGGCCTGGACGGGCGCCGGCCGGTTGACGGCGTCGTCGACCGAGTAGATGCGACCGGCGTAGGTGGGGTGGTCGTCCACGAGCACGGCCCGGCAGACGGTGAGCGCCTCGGACAGCCGCTCGGCGTCGGTCGGCGAGCTGCAGTCCCCGTCGAGCCCGAGCACGGACCTCCCGTGGGAGATCACGTCCACTCCGGTCACGATCTTGGCGAGGATCGACGGCGCGCGGCGCTCGCCCCGGTCGGCGATCACGCCGAGTCGGGCTCGTTCCGACGTCGTGGCCAGGGCCCCCAGCAACGAGTACGCCTCGTACGGTGTCGCCGTTCCTCCCGCGACCGGCGACTCCGACACCCACACGGTGCCGATGCCGGCACGCTCGGCGGCCGCCACCGCCGCGACGGCAGACCCGAGGACGCCGTCGGCGCCGGTGCGGGTCGGCGCCGACGGCGCCTCCAGCCACAGGGCGGTCCCGCCGAGCCGGGGTGGGGCGGGAGGTGTCGACGGCATAAGACGCAGAGTACCGGGACCCCGACCAGGACCTCGGCACCTGCGACCCGGGGCCGGTCCGTCGGCGCGGTCAGGCCCGGGACCACCACCCGGCCCCTGCCGTAAGCAGACCCTGCTCGACCAGGGCCTCGCCGGCGGCCGTCAGCGCGGCCAGGGACAGGTCGGTCCGGAGCAGCACCGTCTCGACCGGGGTGGGGGTGTCGTCGACCGCCTCCCACACCGAGCACTGGACCCGGTCGGCCGGGTCCGGCCCGCCCGGCGCCACCCGGCGGCCCGCCCGGGAGGGGACCGGGGACGCCATGCCCCGGCCCTGGCGGACGAGGGCCACCGCGGCCAGGACGTCATCGGCGTCCCGAACCGGGATGCACCCCTCGACCAGCAGTTCGTTGCTGCCGGCCGAGGCCGCGCTGTAGACCGACCCGGGCACGGCACACACCGGGATCGAGCGACGGGCCGCAGCCTCCGCCGTGTACAGCGAGCCGCCGGAGCGGTGGCTCTCGACCACCACGACCACGTCGGCCAGGGCGGCGATGATCCGGTTGCGGGCGGGGAACACCATCGGCCGGGCCCGGGTGCCGAGGGCCGCCTCGGACAGGACGGCACCGGCTGACGCCACCCGGGCCCACAGCAGACGGTTCTCCCTGGGGTAGGGGACGTCGAGCCCGGTGCCCACGACGGCGACCGGCGGGGCGGCACCGGGTCCGGCGGCGAGGGCGCCGGAGTGGGCGGCGCCGTCGATCCCCCGGGCGAGACCGGACACCACCACCACCTCGGCGGCGGCCAGCCGTCGGCCCAGCTCGGCTGCGACCTTGGCCCCGTACGGAGTGGCCGAGCGGGTGCCGACCAACGCGACGGCCGGCCGCGCCTCGAGCACTCCGGTGTCCCCCGATGCGCACAGCACCGCGGGCGCCCCCGGGTCGCCGACCAGGGCGGCGGGGTAGCCCGGCCGGCCGGGCAGCAGTATGCGCACACCGGCGTCCCGGTAGCGACGGTCGACGACGTCGGGGTCCACCGAACGGGCCGGGGCGGCGAACCGCCGCGCCGGGTCGGACGGATGGGTGCCGGCACGCACGGCCGCCCAGGCCACCGTGGGACCCATGCCGTCGAGCAGCCGGGCCAGCCGCAACGGCGTCATGCCGGCCAGACCCAGCAGTGCGGCCGCACAGGCCCGGTCGCGGGCGTCCGGGCCGCTCACCGGACCTCCTCCCCCAGCAACAGCGACCGGCCGCCCCGCAGGAAGAGCGCTTCGGTGACGTGCGGGACCGACAGGGTGCCGTCCGCACCGTCCAGGTCGGCGAGCGTGCGGGCCAGCCGGCGTACCCGGTGCAGGCCGCGGGCGCTCAGCCGACCGGTGCGAAGGTGGCGTTCGAGCAGCGACCGGGCGGCACCGTCCACCGGCGCCAGGCGGTCGAGATCCCCCACCGCCAGTGCGGCGTTGACCGGGACGTGGCGCGCCTCGGCACGCCGGCGGGCATCGCGCACCCGTGCGGCAACGGTGGCCGAGGCCTCGCCCGGCCGGGGGGCGACCAGCTCGGAGGCCGCCGGCCGTTCGACGCGCACGGCCAGGTCGAACCGGTCGAGCAGCGGGCCGGACAGGCGCCGGGCGTACCGGGCCCGGGCGGCCGGGGCGCACCGGCAGCTCCCGGGCACGCCGGCGTCGCCACAGGGGCACGGGTTCATGGCGGCCACCAGGAGGAAGCGGGCCGGGTAGGTGATCGACCCCCGGGACCGGCTCACCCGGACGATCCCCTCCTCCAACGGCTGGCGCAGCGCGTCGAGCACCGCCGCCGGAAACTCGCCCAGCTCGTCGAGGAAGAGCGCACCCCCGTGTACAACGATGCGCTAATGTACCTTGAATGAAAGCAGCCGCCATCTACATCCGGATCTCTTCGGATCGGGGCGGCACCAGGGCCGGAGTGCGGCGCCAATTGGAGGACTGCCGTTCGTGGGCGGAGCGGAACGGGTCGACGGTCGCCGAGGTCTACGAGGACAACGACGTCAGCGCCTACCGGGGCAAACCCCGACCCGCCTACAAGCGGATGTGCGAGGACGTGAAGTCCGGCATCCGCGACGGCGTGATCGTCTGGCACAACGACCGGCTCCACCGCAATACACGCGAGCTCGAGGACTTCATCGACCTGGTCGAAGCCACCAGCATCGCCGTGGCCACCGTCACCAGCGGCGACTACGACCTGACCACGACCACGGGTCGGGCCATGGCCCGGATCGCCTGTGCGCTTGCACGCCTCGAGTCGGAGGACAAGAGTCGGCGGATCAAGCGTCAACAGCTCCAGGCCGCCCAGGAGGGCAAGCGCTCAGGTGGCGGCACCCGTGCCTACGGCTACCAGCCTGGACATCAGAAGGTGGACGCCAAGGAGGCGGCAATCATCAAGGAGACAGCCCGGCGCATCCTCGCCGGCGAGGCGCTCCGGTCGGTCACCAGGGACCTCAACGATCGCGGCATCCCGACGGTGATGGGCAAACCGTGGAACTCCTCGGTACTCCGGACCATCCTCACCTCCGGTCGCATCTCCGGGCAGCGGGAGCATCTGGGCGAGATCGTGGCCACCGGCGACTGGCCGGCCATCATCACACCTGCCCAGACCGCCCGGCTCCGCAGCATCCTCCTGGACCCCGCCCGTCGCACGAACCGGTCGCCCCGGCGGTATCCGCTCACCGGACTCGTCCACTGCGGCAGCTGTGGCGCCCGCATGGTGGCTCGTCCCCGCGACGACGGCCAGCGTCGGTACTTCTGCGCCAAGGGACCCGGCTTCACGGGTTGCGGGAGCATGGCGGTCCTGTCCGAACCACTCGAGCAATTCATCGCCGAGGCCGTGCTCCACCGCCTGGACTCACCAAAGCTGCAGCGTGCGGTATCCCGGGCCCTCTCGGTCGAGGACGAGGCCGACGTCGTCCAGTTGGAGCTCGAGCAGGCCGATGCCGAGTTGGAGGAGCTGGCCAGCATGCACGGCCAGGGACGGATCAGTGTTCGGGAATGGATGGCCGCCCGTAGGCCCATCGAGGACCGGAGGGCGGCGGCTTCACGGCAGCTCGGCAACCTCTCAGGCGCCGCGGCGCTCGACGGGTTCGTCGGCGACACGGGGGCGCTCCGGGCGCAGTGGTCGGACCTCGACCCCGCCCGTCAACGGGCCATCATCAGCGCCGTCCTCCCCCGGATCATCGTCAACCCGGCCGTCCGGGGCAGGAATCGCTTCGATCCCGACCGCATCCAGCCAATCTGGCGGGCGTGACCGGACCGGTGCTCGTCCACTGGCGAGCAGGATGGCGACTTCGCCGATAACCGACATGTCCTCGACGCAGGACGGAAGTCCCTGTGCTTGGGCGGTGTCTTCTGCCCACTCCTTTGCTCTGACTGCCAGCTCGGTTTCCGGTGCGCCTGGCCGCCGGTGGCGGCCGGCGCCCCGACCCGATGGATTCACTGGTCCCACGAGGCCCAGACCGCTGGTGGTCCGTACCAGAGCTCTGCTTCCCTCGACCTCCAGACGATGTTCGGCCATGCGCCCATCCGTTCGCTTGCTTCTTCCATGGCCGCCGAGGAGCTTCGGGCGACGATCCGCTCCACCTCGGGACGGAATCCCTGGGCGCACTCGTAGCGGTGCAGACCGAGGATGCGGTGGTCGTCCAGATCCTTGCCGACGTACTTGGCCAGGTACCTGGCCGCCTGCCTTGCCTCGCCGAGCGAGCCCTGTCCGATCGGGATGTCGCCGAGCAGCTTGATGTGGACGAATCCCCTCCCCCACGCCGCCTTGATCTGGCCGTGGCGGATGTAGCGCCCGACGGCGAAGTGCACGTGCAGGCCGTGGCCACCCGGATGCCACTCCGGGACCCAGAGGTAGGGGAAGGGCTCGCCGACGAACTCGCGCAGGTTCCGGAAGAATTCGCCGACGTTGTCCCGCAGGTGCTCCTGGTCGTGGCAGGCCGTGGCGTAGGTGAGGGTCCCGAGCCGGTTGAGCCGGTTTGCCGCGGCATAGCGTCGGATGGCCGTGCCCGCCCGCCTCGTCGCCTGCTCGGCCGACCGTCCGGGATCCCGTGCCTCACCCCGGCGTCCCCGATCGACCGGCTTCTGCATCTTGGTGCTCTGGAATGTGCCCCCGGCTTCGGCCGCCCCGACGTATAGACCGAGCACCCAGCGCCCCTCTTCCAGTGTCCCGAGTTTCGTTGCTACATCAAGTGAAGTAGAAAGCTCGTCCCCGACTGCCCCTTCGGCCACGTGATCGACCCACTCACCCGGTACCGTCGAGGTCGGGGTCGACCTCGTCAGCCGACGGGATCCCGCCGAGGCCCGGCCAGTCGTCCGGATGTGCACTCCCGTCCCGCAGGTCGATGGCGAAGTCGATCTCCGCCTTCCAGAGGCGCTCGAGGTCCAGGCTGATCCAGCCGGGGTTCCAGCTATCGGGGTGCTCTCCGAAGCGGGACCGGAAGCGCTTCAGCTTCCGGAAGATGGTCGTCCGGTGCCAGCCCAACCGCTCCAACGCCTCGAAGCCGCCGGCCTGGTGCCAGGCGATCCAGAACCCGATGTCCGCCGCCGACGACACCATCTCGTCGGCGTGCACATCACGCACCTCGTCGACGATCGAGGGATCGATCCCACGGAACGTCGGCCCGGAACCGACTCCGGCCCGGTCGGAGGGTTCGTAGCTTCCGAGGAATCGCTCCCGTCGGGCCTTGGCCAGACCTGTGCCCTCCGAGCTGTCGCTCCGTGCCGCCCGGAGATCGACTCGGTCCGTGGCCTCTAGTTGCGTTTCTGCATCTGTCATAGTTGCAGACTTGCATCTAGCTCGTGCCTCGTCAAGTCACGGCAGGCCGAGGCGGCGACCAGGCCGGCCGCCGAGCGGCCGACCAGGGGGGATCGTGGACGGAGATCGGAGTTACCACGCAGCCGTCAAGGGTGCGCTCCGCCGCCTGGCGGCGCCCTGGACTGCTGCTTCTGCTCCGCACATCGGATGATGGATGATGGTCTCGTGCACAGAATCCAGATCTACCTGGACGACCACGACGTGTCCGCCCTCGATGCTGCCGTCGTCCGAACCGGTGTCAGCCGTTCGGAGCTCATCCGACGAGCGATCCGGGCCCAGTACCGAGAGCAGCCCCAGCCGTCGCGACTCGAAGCGCTCCGCGCATCTGCAGGAGCATGGACGGGCCGGGAGTGCACTGGCGCCGAGTTCGTCGACTCCATTCGGGGCGACGTCAACGACCGACTGGCCCGGCTCCGCTCCCCGTGAAACTCAGATTGTCGCCGACAACGACGCTCTCCGTGTTCGCATTTCGTCTCGGTGACCATCGCAAATGTGTCCGCATCTCGGCTTGCAACGAGCGTGACGACCATGGACATTCGCCCGAGACAGGCGACTGGCCTGCCAACAATCCAGTTCCGAAATGCCCACGAGCCGGCGGAAGTGAGCACGACCTCGACTCCGACCAGGCGTAGTTGTACGTTATCGTACAAGCGTGTACACTGCTCAGATGGCACGAACGATGAGCGTCAGTGAGGCCCGAGCCGGCCTTCCTCAGATCCTCGAAAAGGTAACCGAGGGCGAAGAGGTGACTATCACTCGGCATGGGAAGGCTGTAGCCGTCGTGGTTCGGCCCGATGTCCTCCGGGTGCGACGGGCGGAGGGGGCCTGGGACACGGCTGTGACCATCCGTGACCTTCTGGATGACGCAGGTTCGCGCCCACTCGCATCGGGGCCGGTCCTCACCAATGGACGGGCCCAGGAGTTGGTCGAAGACGTACGGGCCAGCCGGGCAGATCGCTGAGCCGGTTGCGACGATGGATGCCTTCGATGCCGACGTCCTGATCTATGCCGCTGCTCCTGACCACGAGTTGGGGGCGCCAGTGCGAGCACTCTTCCCCACCGGCGTCCCCCGAGGAGCCGGGGACCTGGCCGGCATAGGATCCGTGCTGCTCCTGCCGGAGCTCCTCACCAAGCCACTGCGCGAGGACGCCCATGAGGAGCTGCTTGCCCTCGGCCTACTCCTGAGCAGGATCGCCCTGATTCCGACCGACCAAGCGACCGCTGAGTTGGCAACGGCCCTCGGTGCCTCCTACGCGCTGCGCGCGGCTGACGCCGTTCACCTGGCGACCGCTGTCGGCGCAGGAGCAGATCGATTCATCACCAACAACAGGTCGGACTTCTCGAGGTCAATCTCAGAGATCGCCGTCACTTATCCCGAAGACCTGGTCTAGCCCTGGACGCGTCGTGCGCGCATAGCCGGCGTT
>Ga0075030_100006347_pt1 | contig 10577 bp, 8 predicted proteins | sample LitLauG_LLR_2012_FD_71393 | JGI IMG/M metagenome (GOLD analysis project Ga0075030, IMG submission 71393) | Freshwater sediment microbial communities from Pennsylvania, USA - Little Laurel Run_MetaG_LLR_2012 | ecosystem: Environmental > Aquatic > Freshwater > Creek > Sediment | place: USA...
CTCGCTCCGGCCGCGGCGCAAACATCGCTCCATACATGCTCAGAACGACGTCAAAGCTCTGATCCTCGAACGGCAGATCCTCAGCGTCCCCTTCACGAAACTGGACACTGACTTTTTCTGACGCAGCGCGACGGTTCGCTTGCTCAAGAAGATTCGACGCAATGTCTACCCCCGTCACGGCCGCGCCACGCTTTGCCGCCGGAATGGCGGTATTACCGGTTCCACAGGCGACATCCAGCACCTTCGCACCCGGCTGAATTCCAATCCGTTCAACGAAGTTCATTGCCTCCGCCGCAGTGAAATTCGCGATCTGGCCGAAATCTCCGGCCATCCACGTCGCCTTCATTCCAGATTTAAGCTGATTGAGATCGGGGGCGGAAGTCTGCATGTTGCCTTTCTCTTTAGATGCCCGGCCGTGACGAACGGTTCGCCGGGTTTTGAACTGCGTCATTGTAGCCCTGCAGGCTGTTAAAATCGAGACGGTGGGCAAAGTCTCAGCCTTGCGGAAGTTCGGTGCAATCGCCCAGGTGGCCCGCGATCAGGCGGGCCGCAGCCGCACGCTCAGCGCCGTGCTGAGTGGAGCCCGCGCAACCCTGCGCTCGTTCGGCCGCGCCATCCATCAACTGTGGCTCGAAGTAACGGGAACCGTCTTTCTCTCCATGGCTCTGTTCGGAGCCGTTGCATTCGTCCGCGAGTACATGAAGTACGAAGCCGGGCACGCCACTTCTGGCCGTCTGGCAATTGCCGTGTGCTTTACCCTCACCTTCGCCTGGTTTGGAGTCACTTCTTTTTGGAAGGTGCGAAGAAGAAGTCAACGTCCGTAACAAGCCGTCATTCGGGAGTGACCCGATGGTCGAAAAGCTCAAAACTCAGCCGGAAGTTCCCAGAGAAATCGAAACCTCCTCTCACATCCCAGTCAATCCGCTCTATTCGCCGGCCGATCTTAAGGGATCGGATTACGAGACCGAGGTCGGATATCCCGGCGAATATCCCTTCACCCGGGGTGTGCAGGCAACGATGTATCGCGGCCGCCTCTGGACCATGCGCCAGTACGCCGGCATGGGCGATGCCGAGGAGTCCAACAAACGCTACAAGTACCTGCTGGCGAACGGCACGACGGGATTGTCGGTGGCTTTCGATTTGCCAACCCAGATCGGGTTGGATTCGGATCATTCCTTGGCCGGAGGCGAAGTCGGCAAGGTTGGCGTCGCCATTGATTCCATCGAAGATATGCAGCGACTGTTCGATGGCATTGAACTCACCAAGATTTCAACGTCCATGACCATCAATGCGACCGCTTCTATCCTGCTCGCGTTGTATGTGGCAGTCGCGCGTCGTCAGGGTGCGGACATTCGCAAGCTTTCCGGCACGGTTCAGAATGATGTTCTGAAGGAATACATCGCACGCGGCACTTACATTTATCCGCCGCAGCAGGCGATGCGTGTCATTACCGACATGTTTGCCTGGGCAAACGATAACGTGCCCGACTGGAACACGATTTCGATATCCGGCTATCACATGCGCGAAGCGGGATCGACTGCCGTGCAGGAAGTCGCGTTCACGCTGGGCAACGGCATGGCCTATGTAGAGGCCGCCATCCGCGCAGGGCTCGATATCGACAAATTTGCTCCACGTCTATCGTTCTTCTTCAACGCGCACAGCAATTTCCTGGAGGAAGTGGCCAAGTTTCGCGCCGCTCGCCGCATGTGGGGACGCATCATGCGCGAACATTTCAAAGCCAGGAATCCACGCTCCTGGATGCTGCGCTTCCACACCCAAACCGCCGGCTCGACGCTTACGGCGCAGCAGCCGGAAAACAACATCGTTCGCACGGCGATCCAGGCGCTCGCCGCGGTGATGGGTGGAACCCAGTCGCTGCACACCAATTCATTCGACGAGGCTCTGGCTCTTCCGACCGAGCAGGCTGCCCGGATCGCCCTGCGAACGCAGCAGATCATTGCCTACGAATCTGGCGCTCCCCAAACGATTGATCCCCTTGCGGGCTCGTATTACGTCGAAACCCTGACGAACGAGATCGAAAAACGCGCAGCCGAATACCTTGGGAAAATCGAAGTGCTCGGTGGAATGCTGAAGGCGGTGGAGCGTGGATTCGTACAACAGGAAATCCAAAACGCGGCCTACGAGTATCAGCAGGCGGTCGATCGCCAGGACGCCGTCGTCGTAGGCGTGAACCGCTTCGAAATCGAAGAGGAAAAACCCATCCCCATCCAGCGCATCGATCCGTCTCTCGAAGCGAAACAGGTGGAGCGCGTCCGCGCCCTCAGGGCGAAGCGAGACGCCAGCCCCTGGAAGGCAGCCGTTGCGGGCGTAGAAGACGCAGCGCGCTCGGGCGCGAATCTCATGCCGCGCATTCTTACCGCGGTTGAAGCCTCCGCGACCGTGGGTGAAATCGCAGACGCCATGCGGCGCGTCTTCGGGGAATACAAAGAAGCGGTTGTGATCTGAGGATCAGCGCGTAGCTGCCGCAGGGTGAGCCGGAACGGCTTTCGCTCCGGGTCGCAACCACCATATGACCCCACCAGCGAGCACCAGCCCAATTGCGATCAACTGCGTGACCGTTATGGCTCCGTTGAACAAAAAGCCACGGTCTGGATCACCGCGCAGGAATTCAATGAAGAATCGCGCGATTCCATAGATAAACATGAACGCGCCAAACACTTGGCCGTCAAACTTTCTGCGCCGCAGCAGCCACATCAGGAAGAAGAAATTCGCCAGTTCTACCGCCGACTCAAACAACTGCGTGGGCTCGAGCGGCACATTGAGAGGCGTCCCGGTAATCGAATGCGCCAACGGATTGCGGAACGTGACTCCCCACCAGTGATGCGTCTCTTTTCCGAAACAACATCCTGCCGCAAAACAGCCGAGGCGGCCGATCGAATGTCCCAAGGCAAGACCGGGAGCAAAAGCATCGCAAGTTCCCAGCGGAGGCATGTGATGTTTGCGCACATACCAGGCAGCGGCCAGGAAAGCTCCCAACAGTCCTCCCGAGAAAACGCCTCCCGCCTGCAGCGTCGAGAGTGTAAACAGATCGCTCCACTGCATGTTGTGTTCGATCAGTCCGTCGACAATGTAGAGAATCTTCGCGCCCACAATGCCGCAGAGCACGACCAGAATCCCGAGATTCCATGCGTTGTCGCCGTTGTAGCCGAGCCGCTCGGAGTTGCGCACACTGATCCACAATCCGATCAGGACCCCGGTGGCAACCAGAAATCCATAAGTCGGCAGAAAGAAGCTGCCAATATGAAATAGCTGTGGGAACACTGATTTATTAGATGCAGGAATCAGGGATTCGCTACTGGTTCAGTCTAACAGGAAAGTTTTGAGTCTTGAGCCAAGAGCTAGCAGCTACTAGCTAGAAGCTTGGTGTAAGCCGACCCGCTGTGCCGTGTGACGGGGCCGAGAATGAACCCGTCGGTAGACGTTGGGCGCCCGCCGAGACCCTTTAGGCATCTGCGCATGGCGCAGCGTCGCTCACCGGATCTTAGTTCGAGTCAAGCACCCGTTCATTCTGCATTGGTTCAAATATCGGTTACCCGCCATCACCAACCTGGCAGGCCGGCTTCCAGATTGGATGCTAGGGAAATCCCGTGCCCTTGGCAAGTGGAAGACTTCAAATAGTTGGCAGGTTGGTTGCAACCAAAGTAATGCTGCATTCACACAAGAAACTTGCTTCTCGGCCCCTTATCTTGATCCATCGATCCGATGTGCAACCAGCCAAGTACTTGATTCCGCAGTCGGTTTGTGCGTGTATACTTTGGAACAATTCTGGGCCCCGGGGGCGCTGGCTTGCTTATTTGGCTTCGCGCCGGAGAAGTCGAGACGGATGTCTAAAGTACGCACGTCCGCGATCGCGGCGGCGGGTCTCTTGGTGTTGGCGCACCTGGGGATTCTGGTAGTTCGTTACGGTACAGATACAGCGTCGCTGTGGGGCGACTGGATCGACACCATAGCCCCACTGGTCGCTGCGGTCGTCTGCTTCTCAGTTTCGCGTAGGGCCGGCCCTTTCGGTCGCCGCGTGTGGCGCCTGGTCGGGTTCTCCGCCCTTCTCATCACCGTCGGCCAAGCCCTCTACACCTACTACTTCGACTATCTCCACGCCGCATTCGGAACCATCTGGCCCAGCGACGTTCTGGTTTTTTTCTGGGTCGTCCCCGCCAGCATGACGCTGTTTCTGAGCCCGCAGGACCCTGACAGCGGATTCCAATGGTTGCGTGTGTGCGACTTCGTGCAGGTCTGCACGCTCGTGCTTGCCCTCGAGCTCTCGGAGATCTATGTGCCGTCGCGCTGGCAGGCTGCGGGCCGGACGATGGAAGTCCGTTCGTTCCATGCCGGCGTGCTCTTCTATGGGCTCGTCGCCGTCAGTTTCCTTCTTCGCGGATTGATGAGCCGCAATCGCACCTCGACTTCATTCTTCCTGCGGATGGGCGGTTTTCTGGCTGTACACGGCATAGTCCTCAACGCAACGCTCTATTACCAGTCCACGGGGCACTACAAACAAGGAGCTTGGCCCGACATTGCGTGGACCCTCAGCTTTGCCGTGCTCATTGCCATCGCGGGAACCTGGAATGATCGCGAACGAGCACCGGATACCGAATTCTCTTCGGCGAGTCTCACGCTGCTCGCAAATTTTTCTCCCCTGATCATTCCCGCCATCGTGTTTCCGTTGGTGTTGCGCATTGCCGAAGAGCAGTTTTCCTGGTCGGTCGCGCTCGTGATGTTCTCTTTCGCGGCCGCGAGCGGGCGCTTTTTCGTTGTCCAGAACCAGCTACTGGTCAGTTCACGTGAACTGCAGAGCAACCTCTCTCTTCTCCAAGGCATTACCGAAGGTACAACTGACTCAATCTTCGTCAAGGATCTAGCCGGACGCTACCTGATGATCAACTCTGCAGGTGCACGTTTCCTGGGACGGCCCATCGAAGATGTGCTCGGCAAGACCGATGCCGAGTTGTTCGTTCCCGAAGTAGGTCAGGCGATCATGGAGCGCGACCGCAAGGTCCTGCAATCTGGAGAGACACAGACCTATGAAGAATTCGGAACTGCGGCGGGTGTCACGCGGCTTTATCTGTCGACCAAGGGCCCTTTTCGCGACACCAATGGCCAAGTCATCGGATTGCTGGGCATCTGCCGTGATATTACCGACCGAAAACGCGCCGAAGAAGAAATCCGACAATCGCAACAAAAACTGCGAATGCATTTCGACCACACTCCACTGGCGGTCATCGAGTGGGACATGGATTTCCGGGTGGCCGCCTGGAATCCCGCTGCCGAACTTATTTTCGGATACCCCCGCAGAGAGGCCATCGGCCAGCACGCGAACTTTATTGTCCCGGCAAACATTCGACCGTTGGTGGAGCAGGTCTGGCAATCGCTGATTTACCAAAAAGGTGGGGTGCGCAGCACCAATGACAATCTCACCAAGGACGGCCGCGTCATCTCTTGCGAATGGTACAACACGCCTCTGATTGACGATTCTGGACGCGTGCTCGGCGTGGCTTCGCTCGCGCAAGACGTCACTGAGCGCAAGAGAGCGGAAGCCAAGTTCCGCGGACTGCTGGAGTCAGCTCCCGACGCGATGGTGGTCGCGGATCGTGGCGGCAAAATTGTCCTGGTGAACGCGCAAACCGAAAAGCTCTTCGGCTATCGACGTGAGGAATTGCTCGGCCGCCAAATCGAAGTGCTCATGCCGGAGCGCTTTCGCCAAAAACATCCCGAGCATCGCATAACCTTCGCTTCGCAGCCAAAGGTGCGCGAGATGGGGCGCCAGTTGGAACTTTGGGGTCTTCGCAAAGAGGGCACGGAGTTCCCCATCGAAGTCAGCCTCAGCCCGCTCGAAACCGATCAGGAATTCCTGGTCTCCGCCGGCATTCGCGACATCACTGAACGGATTGCGCTGGAAGATAGGCTGCGCCAGTCGCAAAAAATGGAAGCGGTTGGACGCCTGGCAGGCGGCGTCGCCCATGATTTCAATAATCTCCTGACCGTCATTCTCGGATATGCTCAGCTTCTTGCCGACAGCGTTCCGGCACAAGGGCCGCAGGCGGACAGCACGGCGCAGATTCGTTCCGCCGCCGAGCGCGCGGCCGGGATCACACGCCAACTGCTCGCTTTTAGCCGCAAGCAAGTGCTCTCGCCCCGTGTCCTGAACCTGAATGACACAGTCCTGAATCTCGACTCCCTGCTGCGCCGGTTGATTGGGGAAGACATCGAAGTCCTTACCGCCCCGGCGTCGGATCTGGGTTCCGTCAAGGCCGATCCCGGCCAGATCGAGCAAGTCATCATGAATCTGGCGCTGAATGCGCGCGACGCTATGCCTCATGGCGGCAAGCTCACGCTCGAAACTGCCAACGTCGACCTGGATGATTCCTACTCGGTAGAACATCAGCCCATCACGCCGGGAAAGTACGTGATGCTCGCCGTTAGCGACACCGGTCTGGGCATGACGCCCGAGGTTCAGGCGCGCATTTTCGAACCATTCTTCACAACCAAAGAGGTGGGCAAAGGAACTGGCCTTGGCCTGTCGACCGTGTACGGCATTGTGAAGCAAAGCGGCGGATTTATCTGGTTCTACAGCGAGCCCGGGCACGGCTCCACTTTCAAAATTTACCTACCCCGTGTGGATCAACCTGCAGACGGCGTCGGTGCAGAGAAGCGACTCAAAGACGTTCTCCACGGATCGGAAACCATCCTACTCGTTGAAGACGATTCGCAGCTGCGTCAACTCGCATCCTCCGTACTGACCCATTGCGGTTACAAAGTCCTGGTCGCGACGAGCCCCGACGAAGGCCTGAACATCGCCCAGGCCAATCATCACGACATCCGCCTATTGATTACAGACGTCGTCATGCCGGGGATGAACGGGCGGCAGCTCGCCGAAAAGATTCTGCGGATCTCTCCTTCGATGAAAGTGCTCTACATTTCCGGCTACACCAACAGCGCGATCGTTCATTACGGAGTCCTCGATGAAGGGCTGTGGTTCCTGCCGAAACCGTTCAGCCTCTCGGCGCTGATGGGAAAAGTGCGCGAAGTACTGGACGCGAATATCGCCTCTGTTTAGGGAGCAAGGCCGCTTATTTCGTTCCTTCCGCCCAATAGCTGTTTCTGGCGAGCACAGACGCATTCCCAGGATCCTTTAATCGCACGCGGATCTGGTGCAAGCCGGGATGCGGTTCCTTCGGCGCAATACTCAGCAAATAGCGGCTGTGCAGGTGATTGGTGAAGTCATTCATCCGCACGTCAAATTTCTTCTTCGTGGCGAAAAGCTCGTACTCTCCGCCGGTCATGGACGCAATCGCGCTCGGCACATTCTTTCGCATCGCCTGCGCCGCGCGGTAGGCCAGGTCGAGGATGTTTACGCTCTGTTGCATCTCCTCCTTGTTGGTGCCTCGGCCGGTATCGAGAATGTTCGAAAGCGCGGGCGAGAACGCCAGCGCGTACATCAGTACGTTGCTCTTCCCGATCGCAGCGACGGAGGCGTCGATTTTCTGGCGACTGCCATGGTCGCGCGTCTCGCTGATCAGAAGAAGGACCCGCAGACGGTCATCCGGTTCGTTCTGCAGCAATTTAACGGAATAGCTCACCGCATCGAGGATGACCGCTCCTCCGTCGCCCGCCTGCAGGTTCATCAGATCATCGTGGATGAGGCTGCCGTCCCTCGTAAAATTCCGCGTCAGATCAATATGGCTGTCGAATTCGACAAGCGCGACTCGCGCCGTCCCCTGTTCAAACAGAGGGTCCAGCATTGTCTTCAGCCCCTGCATGCGCGGAAATTCGGCATAAGCGCGTCGTCCGCGCTGGACCACCACAACCAGCGAGATGGGCTGTCCCTCGGGCGCCTCATCGAGACGGGCGGATAGTTCAACGCCGTCATCTTCGACGATGAAGTCCTTGGCCTGCAACCCGTACACGATCCCGCCCTGCGCGTCCTTGACGAGAGCAGGAATCACCACGAGGTTGACTTGAGAGCGAACTGTGGTTTCTTGTGGGAACGCGCTGGGAGTCAGCGCCCATGACAAAAATAAGAAGGCTGCATAGCGCAGCCTAGCCCGTTTTGCGATCCTCGCGCAGAATTTCATCCAGCGCATTCGATAATAGATGCGCCCGATTCTGGTAATCCGTTGCCCCGCCATCCTGTTTTTTCTTCAGCAGGTAGTATTCGTCGGCGATATTCAGCGCCGCGAGCACCGCCAACCGCACCGTGTCGATCGTATTGGTCGCCGCCGCTACCGCCCGCATCTTCGAATCCACGTATTCGGCAAGCTTCAGGATGTAATCAGGGTTCGACCCGAACCCGCGCAGATTGTAGGCCTGGTCAAAGATCTCGACCCGCACGCTGGCATTCTGCGGATCCTTCATCGTCTCGTCTTTTGTCGCAGTTGCCATTCTTCAGTCTCCGTGGAGACGCCCTGGCGTCTCACGATCGTCGGGGTTCTAACTGGCCTCGGCAATCGATTCGATCTGGGCGAGCATCTTCTCGACCCGCCCGCGAATCTCCTGCCGCTCCTTCTTTAGCTGCACCGACTCACGACGAAGTGTGGTTAGTTCTTCTTCGCGCGCATCCAGCTGCTCGCGCAGTTTGTGCGCGTCGCGCTCGGCGGCCGCTTGCGCCTGCTTGGCCGCCTTGTACATCTCTATAGTGCGGTAAACCTTGTCTTCCAGCGCCTGAAAATTGTCCGCCGGAACCTCTTCCGCCACTGCTTCCACCGCGTTTAAAGCCATAAGGACACTCTTCCACTGAGATTCCAAAACTTCTTCGCAGTATACTCCAGAAAATTGTGGACAACCTGACCCGAATGGACTATCGGGCGGGCAGTGCTAGTCGTGGGCTGAACTGGCGACATCCATATCGTTCGGAACCGCGCTCTCCGTGGGTGGAGGCGGCGATGCCCACCTCAATACACCGTCCTCCATTCGGCTCAACTTCATCATCAGCATGTCGAGAATGTAGTTCTGCCGGATGACCCACGGCTTGCCTGTCCCCTGCTTCGGCAGTCTCGCCGCGGCCCTTGCGACATAGCCAGAGGTCAGGTCGAGCAGCGGCTTGGGCTGTAACGACGCCGGATCACACACAGGCGTGCAGGTTCGATATCCGTGACGGTCCATGTGATTCAGCACGCGGCAAACAAACGTCGAAGCCAGATCCGCCCGCAACGTCCACGAAGCGTTCGTGTACCCAATACAAAACGCGAAATTCGGAACGTTGCTCAGCATCGTTCCCTTGTAGACGAACGCCTCGCCCGGTTCGACCGCCTTTCCATCCACGCTCAGGCGTATTCCTCCCAACGCCAGCATTTGCAGACCCGTCGCCGAAACGATGATGTCCGCTTCGAGCTCCTGCCCCGAGCGCAGTTGGATCCCGTGCTCCCTAAGTGTTTCGATCTCGTCCGTGACGACGGAAGCGCGTCCGTCGCGGATCGCCTCAAACAAATCGGAATCAGGCACCAGGCATAGCCGCTGATCCCAAGGCTGGTAGCGCGGAGTGAAGTGCTTGTCGACGTCGTACCCTTGCGGGAGAATCTTCGCCGCCCCGTCGCGCAGCGCGCGCCGCATGAAATCCGGAGCGCGCCGGGCCATCTGATAGATTCCCAAGCTGATCAATATGTTCTTCCAGCGGACGACGCGGTGGGCGGCGCCCTCCGGCAGTACCCGGCGCACCAGATTGGCCACCGAGTCGCGAGCCGGGATGTTCAAGATATACGTCGGCGAACGTTGCAGCATGGTCACGTGCGCCGCTGTACTCGCAATTGCAGGAACCAGGGTTACAGCGGTGGCGCCGCTGCCGATGACTACGACTTTCTTTCCCGCGTAGTCGAGATCTGCGGGCCAATGCTGCGGATGGACCAATGGTCCGCGAAAGCGCTCCGCTCCTGCGAACTTCGGCTCGTAGCCTGCATCGTAGCGATAGTAGCCCGTGCATCCATATAAGAAGTTGCAGGTATAGCGAACTGTGTCTCCATTCTGCGCCTGCACCTCAAGCATCCACCGCCCATCCTCCGACGACCACGACGCCGCCTGCACCCGCTGTTGAAAGCGAATATGTCGGTCGATCCCGTATTCGCGTGCTGTCTCGCGCACATATTTCAGGATCGCCGGCCCACCCGCGATAGCTTCGGCGTCCTTCCACGGCCGGAACGGATATCCCAGTGTGAACATGTCGGAATCCGACCGTACCCCCGGATAGCGAAACAGATCCCAAGTGCCGCCAATCTCAGGGCGCGCCTCGAGAATCACATACGTTTTTCGCGGACACCGGGTTTGCAAACGATAGCCCGCCCCGATGCCCGAAAGTCCGGCCCCGACAATCACAACATCAAAGTGCTCAACCGGCATACACGCCCCAAATGGCGGCTCCGATTGTGCCACGAAAGCTGCCTTCGTGGGCGTTTTCTGCTACCGCAGGCTCGCCCAACAAGGATGATAAAGTTGCACCGTGCGTTTCTTCGCCCTCATCCTGGCGATCTTATCGTTCTCTCGCGGAGCTGCCGCGCAGAAGACGGTTTCGTTTCCCACCGCAGATGGCGGAGTGGTGTTCGCCGATCTCTATGGAACAGGTTCCCGAG
>Ga0075030_100006348_pt1 | contig 10577 bp, 9 predicted proteins | sample LitLauG_LLR_2012_FD_71393 | JGI IMG/M metagenome (GOLD analysis project Ga0075030, IMG submission 71393) | Freshwater sediment microbial communities from Pennsylvania, USA - Little Laurel Run_MetaG_LLR_2012 | ecosystem: Environmental > Aquatic > Freshwater > Creek > Sediment | place: USA...
GCCCGCATCTGGGCCGATCTCATCAAGCGGCCGTCGGGCATCATCCTGGTAACCGGCCCCACCGGCTCGGGCAAGACCACCACGCTGTACTCAACGCTCAAGCAGCTGGCCACCGACGAAGTCAATGTCAGCACGGTGGAGGATCCCATCGAGATGGTCGATGCCAGCCTCAACCAGATGCAGGTCCAGCCCGGCATCGACATCGGCTTCGCCGATGGCCTGCGCGCGCTCATGCGCCAGGACCCGGACGTGATCATGGTGGGCGAGATCCGCGACAAGGAAACGGCCGACATGGCCGTGCAGGCGGCCCTCACCGGTCACCTCGTGTTTTCCACCCTGCATACCAACGACGCGTCGGCGTCGGTGGCGCGCCTGCTCGAGCTGGGCGTGCCCGGTTACCTGGTCAACGCCACGGTCATCGGCATCCTGGCCCAGCGGCTGGTGCGGATCCTGTGCCCGCACTGCAAGTTGTGCGATGTCGACATGGACGAGAATCTCTGGCGCGATCTCGTCGCCCCCTGGCGCTCGCCGGCGCCCGCGAAGGTGTTCCGGCCCGTCGGCTGTCTCGAATGCCGGCGCACCGGCTACCTGGGCCGCACCGGCCTGATCGAACTCATGGTCGTCACCGACGCCATACGTGCGCTGGTGAGCGAGGGCGGCGACATCCAGAAGATCCGCAACCAGGCCGCGCGCGACGGCCTGCGCTCGCTGCGCGTATCCGGGGCCGAGAAAGTCGTCCACGGCACGACCACGGTCGAGGAAGTGCTGCGGGCAGCGCCGCCATTCAGCGACTGATCGGCTGCTGGGCGACGGGGGCGGCGATCCGACGCTCGGCTGCGCGTAAGCTGCGCATTTTTCCCGCACCCTGCCGCTTTGCGCCGATGCATTGATGAAGACCCTGCTAGTCGTCTACCACTCCACGACGGGCGGCACTCTGCAAATGGCCAATGCGGCCGTTGCCGGCGCCGCGCGCGAGCCTGCCTTGCGCGTGCGGCTGCTGCACGCCCCCGAGGCGCAGCCCGCCGACGTGCTGGATGCGGCAGGGTACCTGTTCGCCACGCCCGAGTACCTGGGATCGATGGCGGGGCTGATGAAGGATTTCTTCGAGCGCTGCTACTACCCGGCGCTCGACAAGGTCAATGGCCGCCCCTACGCCAGCATGGTGTGCGCGGGAAGCGACGGGCAGGGCGCGGTGCGGCAGATCGACCGCATTGCCACCGGCCTGCGCCTGCGGCCGGTCGCGCGCGCGCTGATGGTATGCACCCACGCGCAGACGCCGCAGGAGATTGCCCGGGAAAAGAGGCTGGGCGAGGCCGATCTGGCACGCTGCAGCGAACTTGGGGCGGCGCTGGCCGCAGGGTTGGCGCTGGGGATCTACTGAGCCGCGGCGCGCGGCCGCCGGTTGCGCGGCAATCTGCGGGACAATCGCGAATCCGGTCATTGGGGTGGTAGCTGCTGCAGATGGGGCGATGATGCAGGTGAAGGATGTCCTCCGGGTCGTTTCCTGGCGCGATCTCGTGACCACGAGCGCACCGCTATTGGTGGCCGTGGCCGGCGCGGTGCTGATCGGCGTGCACTTTCTCAAGCCCGCTCCGCCCACCTCGCTCACCATCGTCAGCGGCCCCGACGGCAGCGCCTTTCGCCGTGCCGCCCTGCGCTACCAGAACATACTCGCCCGTAGCGGCGTCACCCTCCGGATCCTGCCGTCCGAGGGCTCGCAGGACAACCTGCGGCAACTCACCAGCCCGGACGTGGACGTCGACATCGGCCTGGTTCAGGGCGGGCTGGCCGGTTCGGCCCAGATCGACGATCTGGTATCGCTGGGCAGCCTCTTCTACGAGCCGCTCTTCATCTTTTACCGCGCGCCGGCACCCCTGCAGCGGCTCGCGGAGCTGCGTGGCAAGCGCATTGCCCTGGGCCCCGAGGGCAGCGGCACGCATGCCCTGGCGCTTGCGCTGCTCAAGGCCAACGGCGTGGCGCCGGCAATTCCTTCCGCGCACACCAGCCTGGGCGGCGTCGCGGCTGCCCAGGCGCTCATGGCCGGGCGCATCGATGCCGCATTCATGATGAGCGATTCCTCGGCAACCGAGAACGTGACCGCGCTGCTGCATGCACCCGGCGTGCGCCTTTTCAGCGTCACCCAGACCGACGCCTACGAACGGCGGTTCCGTTACCTGGGCAAGCTCGACCTGGGCCCGGGCACATTCGATCTGGGCGCCAATATCCCTGCCGCTCCGGTGACGCTGCTGGCGCCGACCGTGGAACTGGTCGCGCGATCGGGCCTGCACCCGGCGCTGTCGGACCTGCTGATCGAGGCGGCGCGCGAGGTGCATGGCCATGCCGGCCTGTTGCACACGGCGGGAGAATTCCCGGCGCCGCTCGAGCATGAATTCGCCATCAGCGGTGACGCGGCCCGCTACTACAAGTCCGGCAAGGGGTTTTCCTACCGCTACCTGCCCTTCTGGCTTGCCACCATCGTGGACCGCATCGTGGTGGTGCTGATCCCGGCGCTGATCCTGCTGATTCCTGCGCTGCGGCTCATTCCCTTCCTCTACAGCTGGCGGGTCCGCCGGCGCATCCACGGCCGCTATGCCCAATTGATGGCGCTCGAGCGCGAAACCCTTGCGGCAACCACCGAGCAGGAACGCCAGCCGCTGCGCAGCCGTCTGGAGGAGATCGACAAGGGCGTGATCAACCTGAAGATTCCGTCGGCGTTTGCCGACCAGGTCTATGTGCTGCGCGAGCACATCAAGTTCGTGCGCGAGCGTCTGGCGGCCGGCACGACGACTGGCGTGTAGTCGAATTTTGGTATAAGTTGAATTGACCAGCGCGGCCCGGGCCGCGTTCCCTTTTCGTCCTGCAAACGGGTGAAATCCATGACGACACTCAACATCAACGGCGAACTCGTTCGGGTTGACGCCGATCCGTCCACGCCGGTCTTGTGGGCACTGCGCGATGTACTGGGCATGACCGGTACCAAGTATGGCTGCGGCGTTGCCGCCTGCGGCGCCTGCACGGTGCACGTCAATGGGCAGCCCACCCGATCCTGCGTAACCCCCATCTCTGCCGTGGTCGGTCAGAAGATCACCACCATCGAGGCCGTGGGCAATGGCCGCGTGGGCATGGCCGTCCAGGCGGCCTGGATCGCCCACGACGTGGCGCAATGCGGCTACTGCCAGAGCGGCCAGATCATGAGCGCCACCGGCCTGCTGGAAACCAACCGCAAGCCCACCGACGCCGACATCGACGCCGCAATGGCGGGCAATCTGTGCCGCTGCGGTACGTACCAGCGCATCCGCGCCGCCATCCACGCCGCCGCCAAATCACTGGCCTGAGGAGCACTCCATGGACGCCGAACGTGTCGCCCAACGCCTCAGCGGAGCTTCCGTCCGCCAGGCCTTATGCATTGATCGGCGCAATTTCCTGCGCCTGACGGCGCTCGCCGGTGGCGGACTCGTCATATCGTGGCATGCGCCGATTGCGGCGGCCGCCGCAGGTGCAGCGGCCGAGGCCGCCAAGCCGTTGCCGGATCCCAACCCGTTCGTCCGCATCAATGCCGACAATACCGTGGACATCCTGGTCAACCGGCTCGACTTCGGCCAGGGCGCCCTTACGGCATTGCCCATGCTGCTGGCCGAAGAACCCGATGTGGACTGGAGCCAGGTACGCGCCGGCCTGGCGCCGGCCGGCGATGCGTACAAGGATCCCGTCTTTGGCATTCAGATGACCGGCGGATCCAATGCCATCAACCATTCCTGGCTTCAGTACCGGCAGATCGGCGCGGTTGCCCGGGCCATGCTGGTAGCAGCGGCAGCCGATCAATGGACGGTCGCGGTTTCAAGCTGCACAACGGGCGGCGGCGTGGTGCGCTCCGGCGGTCACCACGCCACCTACGCCGCGCTCGCCGAAGCTGCCGCCCGCCAGCCGGTGCCCGAAAAAGTGCTGCTCAAGCCGCGGTCCCAGTTCAAGATCATCGGCAAGGGCAAGGGACGCCTGGATGCCGCCGCGGGCGCCACCGGCAAGAAGAAGTACGGCATCGATACCCGGCTGCCCGGCATGATGGTGGCGCTGCTGCAGCGCGCCCCCACCTTCGGTGGTCAGGTTGCCAGTTTCGATGCCACGCGCGCGCTGGCCATCAAGGGCGTGCGCGATATCTTCCAGGTTTCCACCGACCGGGGCGGCACGGGCGTCGCCATCGTTGCCGAGGGTTACTGGCCCGCCAAGCAGGCGCGCGATCTCCTCCAGGTTACCTGGAAGGCCGGCGTTGGCGGAACGGTCAGCAGCGACACCCTGCTGGCGTCCTACCGCGATGCGGCCAGGAGTCCGGCCGTCCTCGCCCTGGACCACGATATGAGCGCGGCGGCGGGCGCGGTGCGCCACGTGGGCGGCGAATACAGCTTCCCATACCTCGCCCACGCGCCGATGGAGCCGCTCAATGCCACATTCGAGCTCAAGTCCGGCACGGCAACCGTCATGGCCGGCTCGCAGTTCCAGACCATCGACCAGGGCGCCGTCGCCCAGACACTTGGCCTGAAGCCCGAACAGGTGCAGCTCATCACCTTGCCCGCCGGCGGCGGTTTCGGGCGGCGTGCCGTGCCGAGCTCCGACTACCTGCGCGAAGGCGCCGGGATCGCAAAGGCCTGGTACGAACGCCAGGGCGACAAGGCCGGCCCGGTCAAGGTGATGTGGAGCCGGGAGGACGACATCCGTGGCGGCTACTACCGCCCTGCGCACCTGCACACGGTCGATGCCGCGCTCGACGACAAGGGCAAGGTGCTGGCCTGGGATCACGTCATCGTGGGCCAGTCGCTCGTCAAGGGCACGCCTTTCGAGGGCTTCCTCATCAAGAACGGCGTGGACGGCACCATGTCCGAGGGTGTCGTCGAGAACGTCTACGGCCTTCCCTTGCGCCTGCGCATAACCCACCCGGACGTTGCCGTGCCGGTACTTTGGTGGCGCTCGGTCGGCAATACCCACACGGCCTTCGTCATGGAGACCATGGCCGACGAAGTGGCCCAGGCCGCCGGCGCCGACCCCGTCGCCTGGCGGCTGGACCGTTTCGCCGCCGGCAGCCACGAACGTCACAGCGCTGCGCTGCGTCTGGCTGTCAAGAGGTCGGGCTACGGCGGCAAGCTGCCCCAGGGCCATGCCTGGGGCGTGGCGGTACACGAATCCTTCGGATCCGTGGTGGCCTACGTGGTCGATGTGTCCATCGTCGATGGCCGGCCGCGCGTCCACCAGGCCACGGCGGGCGTCCACGCCAACCTGGTGGTCAATCCCCTGGCGGCCGAGGCGCAGGTGCAGGGCGCGGCCATCTTCGGATTTGCCATGACCCAGCCGGGATTCGAGATCACGCTCAAGGACGGCGTGGTGCAGCAGTCGCAGTTCACCGATTTCACGCCGCCGCGCATGACCGAGGCCTTTCCGGTGGCCGTGCACTTCGTCCCGAGCGAGGATCCGCCCACGGGCCTGGGCGAGCCGGGCGTGCCAGCCATAGCGCCGGCCGTGGCCAATGCGCTGGCCAAGCTCACCGGCAAGCGGCTGCGCAAACTGCCGTTGGTCCTTGCCTGAGTTGCGCGCCGGCCGTGGTCCGGCCCGTGCGCAACCAGCGGTTCCTGCGCGTGCGGTCAGCCGGCCAGCTTCGCGACCGGCTTGCCGGCAGTTACCCAGGCCTTGAAGCCGCCATCGAGGTGAGCGACATTGGTGTAGCCCATCTGCTGCAGGGTATCGGCGGCCAGTGCCGATCGGCCGCCCGAGGCGCAGTGCACGATGATGCGCCGGCCCGGATCGAACTCCGGCCGGTGATAAGGACTGGCGGGATCGGCGAAGAACTCCAGCATGCCGCGGGGTGCGGAAAAAGCGCCGGCAATGACACCGGCCTCCTGCTCGGCAGGTTCACGCACGTCGATAATCGTGGCGCTGCCCTGCGCCAGTTCCGCCGCCACTTGGTCCACGCTCAGGCTTTGCACGCGCTGGCGGGCCTCTTGAACCAGTTGCGCTGCCGTCTTCGATGCCATTGCGGACTCCTGTCAGTAAAAAGCGCGCGGTACCAGCCCGTGCTCGCGCGCCTCGCGCTCCAGGCCTTCGCGAAAATCCGGATGGGCCAGCGAGATCATGGCCCGGGCACGCTCGGCAACCGACCTGCCCTTGAGATTGACCATGCCGTATTCGGTGACCACGTACATGATGTCGGAGCGCGGCGTGGTGACGATGTTGCCCGGTGTGAGATTGAGCACGATGCGGCTCTTGCGGACGCCGCGCTTTTCGTAGGTGGAAGCCAGGCAGATAAAGGATTTGCCGCCCGGGGATGCGTAGGCGCCACGCACGAATTGCGCCTGGCCGCCGGTGCCGCTGAGGTGGCGGTGGCCGTCGGACTCCGAGGCGGCCTGGCCCTGCAGGTCCATCTGCGTGGTGTTGTTGATCGAAACCACGCGCTCGTTGCGCATGATGTTGTGCGGCAGGTTGGTGTAGTCGACCGTGCACGACAGGAAGTCGGGGTTGCGATCAATGGTGTCGTAGAGCGTGCGCGAGCCCAGCGTGAAGGTGAACACGATCTTGCCCGGGTCCAGCGTCTTGGCCGAGCCGGTGATGAAGCCGGCCTTGTACAGGTCGCAGATGCCGTCGGTGAGCATTTCGGTGTGTATGCCCAGGTTGCGCACGCCGCTCTCCAGCAGCAGGGCGCACACGGCATTGGGCATGCCGCCGATGCCGATCTGCAGGCAGGCGCCGTCGCCGATCTCCGTGGCGATCTGCCGCGCCACCGCACGGTCCACGTCGCAGGGCGGCGGGTTGGGCAACTCGGCCGCCGGCAGGTCGTCGCCCTGGATGATGTAGTCCACCTCGCTGATGTGGACGCCGTTTTCCGGGCCGCACACATAAGGCAGTCCCTTGCTGGTCTCGACAATCACGACCTTCGAGCGTTCCACCACGGCGCGGTGCCAGAAGTTGGCGCCGCTGAGATTGAAGAAACCCTGCTCATCGATAGGGCAGGTCTTGAGGATGGCGATGTCCGGCGGATCGATGAAGCGCCGGTAATAGTCCGGAACCTCCCCCAGGTGCAGGGGGATGTAGTGGCAGACGCCGGCGTCGTGCTTCTTGCGGTCGTAGCCCGAGAAATGCCAGTTGAACCAGGCGTAGTGCCTGCCCTCGGGATCGGCATCGAGAATGGCGCGGGGCCGCATGGTGAGGCCGCTGCGGACCCGGATGTCGCGCAGCTCGGCGGTGCGCAGCGCGAGGGCCTTGTCGAAGACGTCGGGCTGCCCGAGGCCCGTGCCATAGTCGAGCCAGTTGCCGCAACGCACGAGCGCGGCGGCTTCGGCCGCGGATATGGCGCGGGCCGTCTTGTTGCGCGGGTTGGTCGGCATGCTTTCCTTGAAGGGCATCGAGCTTGATGCGCCCTGGGAGGCGCACTGCGGCGCCTCGCGGGTGCGGCTTCTTGTGTGGACGATATTCTACGGCCGTCTGTGCCGCCTGTGGACGCCGCCCGCCGATGCTGCACGCGCACACCGTGGACCATCGCCGGCCCTGGGGACAGGGCGTGGCCGCCGTTGCGCTTACTCGCGCGCCGTTCGCCGCCCCAGTCGCGGACGCCACACGGCGATGACGATGTTGGCAATGGATACCACCGTGATGATCCACAGTCCGCCCCATTCGGTATGCAATACCTGCTCGAGCATGGCGGGGTTGCCCTGGCCGGCCGCGGCCAGGGCGGCGAGGTCGGCCGCCTGGCGGGAACTGCCGCTGATGGTGAGCAGGCTGCCCTCGAACATGCTGATGCCGGTAATGGCCTTGAGCCAGGGCCAGGCGGCGTTGATGTAGGCCTCGGTAGCGGCAATGGACAGCAGTCCGCTGATGAGCACAACCGCCAGGGAGGGCACCAGCAGCCACTGCGTGATGGCGGCGATGCCGTGTCGTACCGCCGCGTATTCGGCCATGGATTCGCGCGGCGCCGTGTACACGAGCACGATGCAGGAGGCCAGCGCGCCCAATACGCCCACGGCGCCGACTTCATGCAGGATCTTGAGCGATTTTCGGTAGATCATCGGCCATCCGTCGCGGCGTCGGCCGCAGGCAATCTTTCCGGCGCCCCGGGCAGCCGGCGCGCGTGAAGACAACAGGGAATGCCCGCATCCTACGTCCGGATTGAGAAGCGGTAAATGGGTGCGCGGCCCGTCCGCCGGCCGGCACCAACGCGCCGCGTACAATGATTCTTCCTTCACTGCCCGCCCGGCCAGCCGCCGGGCCGCGAGCGCCCGCACCGATGCCCTGCCCATGTCCGCGACTGTGAACGCGCTGCCCCTGGCCCTTGCCGGGGCGCACCACGAGCTGACCACGCCGGGAGTGGGCCGCTGGACCTGGTATCAGGACGCACCGCCCGAGGCGGCGCAGAATGCGCGACCCCTGGTGCTGGTGCACAGCATCAATGCCGCCGGCTCGGCTTATGAGGTGAAGCCGCTCTACGAGCACTTTCGCCGCAGCCGCCCCGTCTATGCGCTCGACCTGCCCGGTTTCGGACTCTCCGAGCGCAGCCGCCGGCCCTATGGCCCGCGACTCATGACGGACGCCGTCCACGCCCTCGTGAGGCAGGTGCAGCAGGCCCATGGCGGCATGGCGGTCGACGCCATCGCGCTGTCGCTGTCCTGCGAGTTTCTCTCCCGCGCCGCGTCCGAGATGCCGGCAGCGTACCGTACCGTGGGCCTGGTCAGCCCCACCGGCTTTAACCGCTCGGCGCTGCGCGAAGGCCCGCCCGGCAGCGATCGCGGCCTGGCGGGACTGTATTCGGTGATGGGTTCGCCCCGAGTGGGACGCTGGTTGTTCCGCCAACTCACGCGCCGCAGCGTGATTGCATATTTTCTGCGCCGCACGTGGGGATCGTCGGCCATCGATGCCGGATTGCTCGACTACGACTATGCCATCACCCGCCCGGCGGGCGCCGAGCACGCACCCCTGCGCTTTCTCACCGGTTTCCTGTTCAGCGGCGACAGCGGCACCGTCTACCGCGCCCTGCAGTGCCCGGTCTGGGTAGTGCACGGCGTGCGCGGCGATTTCGTCAACTACGCGGGTCTCGAGGCCTTTCGCAACAACCCGAAATGGAAGGTCGACGTGCTGCCCACCGGCGCACTGCCGCATTTCGAGATGCTGCCCGAGTTTGTCCGCGCCTATGGCAGCTGGATCGCATCGCTGGGGCCGTGAACGCGCGGCGTTCGCTGCCACTGCCGTTGAGCATCGTGGCTAGCCGGCGCTGGATTGCCGCGGCCCTTGCCAGCCCATGTTGCCGCTTGTTTCGCCGGCGGGTTCAATGGCCCCGTGCAAGGGAGCGCATCGCCCGCGACAGGCCCTCGAGGGTGAGCGGATACATCTTATCTCCCATCAGGTTGCGGATGATGCCGATCGATTGCCGGTACTGCCACAGTCCCTCCGGTTCGGGATTGATCCACGCGACATGCGGAAACTGTCCGGCGAGCCGCTGCAGCCAGACCGCGCCCGGTTCCTCGTTGCCGCTCTCGATCGAGCCCCATGGCTGGAGGATCTCGTAGGGGCTCATGGTGGCGTCGCCCACGAAGATCAGCCGCGTATCGGCGCGATTGCGCCGCAGCAGGTCCAGGGTCTCGAAGCGCTCGGCGTGGCGCCGGCGATTGTGGCGCCAGACGTGGTCGTAGACACAATTGTGGAAGTAGTAGAACTGCAATTGCTGGAACTGTGCGCGGGCGGCCGAAAAGAGTTCCTCCACCACGCGTACGTGCGCGTCCATCGAGCCGCCCACGTCCAGCAGCAGCAACACCTTCACCCGGTTGCGCCGTTCCGGCACCAGACGCAGGTCCAGCGTGCCGGCATTGCGCGCGGTCGAGGCGATGGTGTCGGGCAGGTCCAGTTCCAGGTCCGAGCCTTCCCGCGAGAAGCGGCGCAGGCGCCGCAGCGCCACCTGGATGTTGCGCGTGCCGATTTCCACCTGGTCGTCGTAGTCGCGATAGGCGCGCGATTCCCACACGCGCACCGCGCTGTTGCTGCCCTTGGAGGGTCCGCCGATGCGGACGCCTTCGGGGTGTGCCCCGCCGTGACCGAAGGGTGAGGTGCCGCCGCTGCCGATCCATTTGCTGCCGCCGTGATGGGCGCCGTCCTGCTCCTCCAGGCGCTTTTTGAGTTCGTCCATCAGCTTGTTCCAGCCCAGCTTCTCGAGCCGGGCCAGGTCCTCGGGACCCAGGTCGCGGCGCAGCTGCTGGCGGAACCATTCCTCCGGAAATTCGGCCTGCAGAGGCGCCGCGGCCATGGCGCCGCGGACATATTCGCCGAAGGCGCGATCGTAGCGGTCGTAGCGGCTTTCGTCCTTGATCAGGCAGGTGCGCGCCAGAAAATAGAACGCGTCGAGCGAGGGCGGGATCAGTTCGCGCCGGAGCGCCTCGAGCAGGGTCAGCAATTCGGTGATCGATACCGGCAGCCGCGCCGCCCGCAGGTGCAAAAAGAAGTCGACCAGCATCTGTTGATCCCTCGGCCGCCCTGCCTGGCAGGCGCCCTAGCGGTTGCGCCGGTTCATCTCGACCAGCCGCTCGAAGAGCTGCAGGTCCTGCTCGTTCTTGAGC
>Ga0075030_100006352_pt1 | contig 10576 bp, 4 predicted proteins | sample LitLauG_LLR_2012_FD_71393 | JGI IMG/M metagenome (GOLD analysis project Ga0075030, IMG submission 71393) | Freshwater sediment microbial communities from Pennsylvania, USA - Little Laurel Run_MetaG_LLR_2012 | ecosystem: Environmental > Aquatic > Freshwater > Creek > Sediment | place: USA...
CTCAATACGATCCCGATGTCGATGATCGACAATGTCGAGATCATTACCGGCGGCGCCTCCACCGCCTACGGCTCGGACGCCGTCGCCGGCGTGGCCAACTTCAAGCTTCGGCAGAATTTCTCCGGCTTCGAAATCAACGTTCAGCACGGCGCGTCAACTCACGGTGACGGAGCGACCACGCAGGTGAGCGGCCTGGCCGGCGGCGCCTTTGCCGACGACCGTGGCCACGCGATAGTGGACTTCGAATACTCAGAACGCAACGCGGTTACCGGATCCCAGCGTTCATTCTTCACCCAACCTTCGGTTCGCTTCCTCGGACGTCCGCCGGAAGGAATCATCTTCAAGGGCGGCTGGGGTGCGGGCGCCACCGCGCCGAGCATCGCCGCAGTGAATGCGGTCCTGGCGGGCTACCCCGGAACGACGCCATTGCCCGGTTCGGGCGCGTACACCGGCGCCATCGGCGTGAACACCGATCAATCTCTCTACACCAGCGCATCGTCGGCTTGCGCACAGAACTACAAAGGCGTTGGCGCTGAAGTCGGCGCGATCATAAACCCGAGCTGTACAACAGCCGGAGTTATTCTTGGTAACTACTTTGCTGTTCAAGTACCTCTTACAAAATATAATGTTTTTTCCAAATTTGACTACAAATTTAGCGATCACATTACCGGTTACGCTCAGTTCAATTTTTCTGACTCGACCGCACTGGACCAAACCAGTCCCGGAAGCACGAAGACGTCGGCCAGCGCCGCGCAGCAATTGCATATTCCTGTAAGCAATCAGTTCGTGCAATCCAATCCGGCGCTCTTATCGCTTATCAATTCGGCCTACGGCGGCGCGGCGCCGGCCAACGCAAGTTTCGAATACTCAAAACTTTTGTATGGCTGGGGCGACCGCGTTCAGAATTTTCATTATACAGTCTGGCAGGGACTCGCTGGCCTGAAAGGTGACATACCGGGCACCAATTTTACCTGGGATTTGTATTCTTCCTACGGGCGCAGCGTCTACAATGCACAAGCCCGGGGCGATATCAGCATCAGCGCCATCAACAATGTACTGTCCAACGAAGGCGTCGGCGGGTGCACCTGGAATCCGTTCGGCATCCAGACGGTCAGTTCGGCCTGTCTGACTTATGCCGGGCGAAACGACAATACCATCGACACCTTGACCTCGAAAGACGTCGAATTCGCGGTGCAGGGGCCGATCTTCAATCTCCCGGCGGGACCGGCCAAGATAGCCCTCGGCGGCGACTATCGCCAGTCAAGCTACTCGTACCAACCCGATTCCCTGTTCGTCTCGGGCGACTCACTGGCCTTCGGCAGCGACACGCCGTCGAACGGTTCTCAGAGCGCAAAGGAACTGTTCGGCGAGGTCCTGCTGCCGGTGATGCAGAATCAGCCTCTCGTCAAAGACCTCAGTCTCGACCTGGCGTATCGCTATTCGAAATACGACACCTTCTCAGGCAGGAGCACCTGGAAGGCGGACGCGAGTTGGGAAGTAACGCGGGGCTTACGCGTTCGCGGAGGCTATTCGGTCGCCATCCGCGCGCCCAGCCTTGCCGACCTGTATGTCGGAAAGGCGATCAACAATACAAACGTTAACAGCGACCCCTGCGACGTTCTGAGCAGTTACCGCACAGGCCCGAACGCCTCACAGGTTCAGGCGCTTTGCGCCGCCCAAGCGACTCCGGCGGGGTCCTCCACCTATACCTACAACGGTGCGGTGGTGTCAGTTCCGGTCCAGTCCGGCGGCAACAGCTTGTTGCAACCCGAGACGGCCGATACCTGGTCGATCGGCGCCGTTTTGTCGCCCGTGCGAGGACTGAACGTTTCGGTCGACTATTATAACATCAACATTTCAGGTGCGATCGCGAGCCTTTCGTCGGGACAAATTCTGACGGACTGCTATGGAGCATCGACCAACCCGAGTTTCTCCGCCTCCAATCCGTTCTGCCAGCGGATACAGCGTGACGCGAGCACCGGCACGATCTCGCTCCTGACCTCGGGCACGTTCAACTTCAACCGGATCAAGCTCGACGGCGTCGACGCGCAAGTCGACTACAAGCTGGACCTTAGCGATTTGGGAATGGCGTCCAACGCCGGCCGTATCGGGTTCGGCACCACCATTTCCTATCTGGCGCATTACACGGTCACTCCCGCGGATGGAACCGGGGCCACCGAATACGCCGGCGGGGTGAGCGACACCCTGGTGACGTCGGACGGTGAAAATCTCTATTCCCACCCGAAATGGAAGGCGAATACGTCGTTGACCTACAGCAGAGGCGGCGCGAGCGGAACCCTGCGCTGGCGCTACATTGGCGGGATGGCCAACCTGGACTCGCCGGGCTCGACGGTCCCCGCGGTGAGCTATTTCGATTTCGACGCTCACTATGCCATCAACAAGCGGCTGAGCCTGAGCGCTGGGATTAACAACATTGGCGACAAATCCCCGCCGTTCATCGGCACCCTCGAACTGCGAACCGACGCCGCCACCTACGACGTCATCGGGCGGACTTGGTATCTGGCCGCCAAGTTTAGGTACTAAGAAAAGGGCGCGCGGCGAGGGGGTGTCCGGCCGAACGGATCACCCTCTCGCGCCTCAACTCGTCCCAGCTGAAGGAATGGCGGCTGGCCCGCCCGCGTCTATCGTCGCGCTTTTCCGAACACCACCTCGGCCAAGCGGCCGCCCTCGAACAGAGGTTATCGTAAATCCGTGCCGCCCACCCCGACTTCACAGCCAAAAGCCATGAACCGCGATGCCGGCCGGACGATATTCGGCTCAGGCGCATCCGAATATCATGCGGTCCGATCAGGCTATCCTGCGGCATTGTTCGATCATCTGCGCGAACGCATCGTTGTGAACCCCCGCGTTCTGGAGATCGGTCCCGGAAGCGGGTTGGCTACGGCGGGTCTCCTGACGCTGGAACCGTCCGATTATGTCGGCGTCGAGTCTGACGAACTTTTCATCGACTATCTCAGGTCAGGCTTCAAACAGACGAAAATGCGTTTCGTTCACGCGCCATTCCCCTCTCCGGATTTGGAGGGTCAATTCGATCTCGCCGCCTGCGCCGCAGCCTTTCACTGGCTTGAGCCGCACTCGGCCCTCGCAGCGCTGCGACGGTTGCTTCGTCCGGGTGGGATCTGGGCTATGTGGTGGAATTCCTATCTCACCCCCAGCGCCGACGCCACCTTCGCCGCGGCGGCGATGCAAATCTTACGTGAAGAAGAAGTAGCGCTTCCTCCATCGTTTGGAGCGGATGGGCATCAATCTCTTGACGTCGATGGGCAAACCAGGCTGCTTGTTGAAGCTGGCCTGACAGACGTCGTCCACCGCGTGTGGACCGAAATTCGCCCACTCGACGCTTCGAGCGCCAGTGCGTTATTCAGTAGCTTTTCCTTCATTCGCTCTTTGCCCGTCCAGCGACGGACGCGTATTCTCGACCGCATCGTTCGCCGGGTGGACGAGGACTTCAATGGCCTCGCCCCTTTACCGGTCGTCACCGCTTGCTTTACCGCTGTTAATCCGAACCTCGCCGAGGGAGAAGCGCTCTAACGGGGCCACGACAGAGCGAACAGGGCCAGCGCCAAGGCCAGGGTCACCGTCAGCGCGCCGCCGATCCGGGTGGCGATCTGTGCGAACGGCATCAGCTGCAAGCGGTCGGCTGCGGTGAGGATCGCGACATCTCCCGTTCCCCCTTGGCTGGCCCGGCAGCCGGTGACGATCGCCGCTTCGATTGGATACATGCCGATGCGCTTGCCAATGAAGAATCCGCTGGCGAACAAGGTGGCGACCATCACGGTGATGATTGTCAATCTCCCAAAGGTGAACGCGGCCAGCAGTTTGTCCCACGGCGTCAGGGCGACCCCGATAGCGAACAACAGGGGATAGGTCACCGCCGTCGAGAAGAATTTGTAATAGGCGAACGCGCCCCATTTCAGGTCCTGTGAAACCAGCTTGAACAAGTTGGCGACGACCGCCAAGGCCAGCATGGTGATCGGAGCGGGAAAGTTGGTGAGCCTCTGCAGGAGCAGCCCCGCCAGGTAGAGCGAAATGACCGTCGCCCCGGCCGCCGCGACCTGCACCGGGCCGATCTGCGCCTGCGGCGCGCTCGACAGCAGCGCCGGATCGTCGTGTTCGTCGACCTGCAGGACGCCGTTACCGGTCAACTGAGGGCGCAACCGACCCAAATGGTTGAGCGCCCCGCCGATGACCGTCGCCGCCAGGCTCGCGAACATGACGGAAGGCAGAATGTCGGCCAGAAGGACGCCTGCGTCCTGATGCAGGATGGCCGCATAACCGACCGACAGGGGGATGGCGCCTTCTCCGACCCCGCCCGCCATGACCGGTATGACGATGAAGAAGAAGGTGTGGGACGGACTCATGCCGAACGCGAGCCCAAGGGCCATGCCGACCAGGCCGGCCAGGAGCGAGCCGCTGACGACAGGCACGAAGATCTTGAGGAACCCGCGGACCAGGACCCTGCGATCCATGCTCAATATGCTGCCCACGACGATGGCCGCGATATAGAGATACAAGAACTGCGAGGATTTGGTGAAGTCCTTGACGGCTGTGGCCAGGGGCGCGGGCATCAGCTTCGCGAACACAAGATAGGACGGGATGAACGTGGCGAAGATCGCCGCGGCGCCCAGCGACCGGATTCCCGGAATTCTCTTGCCGACTTCGGCGCAGGCGAAGCCGCCCACGGCGAGGACCGCGATCATTACCGAGATATCGCCCAGGCCGTCTGGTTTCTTGGCCGTGAGCAGCAGCCCGGCAATCAGCGCAACCAGGGCGACGAACACGGGCCATGGCACAACTCCGATCAGGCCGAAGGCGCGGGGATGTCCATCGCTGGGGTCTTCAGGCGCGCTGACGGAGGAGGAGAATGGAATTTCAGTCATGGATGTCCGCCCTATGTTAAGCGCCCGACCACCGAACCCGATCCACCTTAACCAGGACCGGGCTCTTGGGTGAGCCGCCTTAGAGCCATCTACGGCCCTAGAATTTAAGCGATGCTGAAATATAGATCAGGCGACCGATCGCCCCGTAGGTGGAGATGTCGGTATTGTTCTCGGCTCGCCACGCCGTCGCGCCCGCCGCCGCACCCGCTGCGGGATTGATGTTCGTGGATATCGGCGGCATCTGGTCGAACAGATTGTTGACCCCCGCCGTCACGCTGAGACCCTTGGTCTCGCCCTCGCCGTATGTGTGATAGGTCAGGCGCAGATCCCAGGACGAGAAGGCCGCGACGTGTCCGGGGAAAAAGGTCGTTTGCCCCGGCTTGTGAAAGTTGATGTCGTAGCTCAACCCGCCGGTGCCAATATCGCTGACGGAGGACACAAAGGTATTCGCGATCCCGGCGTCCCAGTGGCCAAAGCTCCAGTCGGCCGTCGTGTAGAAGCGGACGCGCGGCAAGGTGCCCTGGGCGCCTCCGCCTTGCGTGGTCGTGCCGGCGAATTGATAGATCGGCTGGCCGGGCAACGCCTGGTACTCGTAGCTCAACAAGATGGCGGCCTGGGTCCCGATAGCAAAGTTCCCATAGTTGCTGGTCCGCAGTGTGTAATCCGCATTCACATTCAGGCTTTCAACCTTGGTCTGACCCAGATTCGTAAAGCGATCGATCATGTACAGATTGGGGTAGTTGCCGCCGATGACATTTGCGGGATTGGTCACATAGGCCAGCACATCGCCGGGATTGGCGAAGCCGACGGCGCCAGGCTGTCCGGGGAACGCGTTCTTGGCGATGTTGTTGTAGAAGAGCGAGTTCGAACCATGCTGGTTGACGTCGAGAAGGATGTTGTTGAAACCGATGCCGGCCGGTTGGCCGACTTCCTTGACCCAGGAATACTCGACATCAACCTTCAGCCCGGGGGCGAAATTCGGTTTCAGGACGAAACCGAGCGAGTAGGACCGCGATTTGGCAGGATTGAGGTGGGGATTGTTGCCGTCCTCGACCGTCGTCGTGCCGGGGATGGCGGTCGGGAAAGCGTTAGTGATAATCGCCGCGCCGCCCTGGCGAACGTTGAGCGGACCGGACTCGGCGTAGAGCGAAGGCGCCGTGAAGGAGCGCGCAAAATTCCCGCGGATGGTGAATTGGCGGTCAATCGGCTGCCATCTGAAGCCGATCTTGGGCACCGTCGAATTGCCCGCGTCGCTGTAATGCTCGTGCCGAACGGCGCCGATGAGATCGAAGTTATAGAAACCGGGAATATTCCAATCCGCGCTGGTTATCGGAATGCGGCCTTCTATGTATTCTGAGGTGATTGTGCGCGAGGCGGAGAAAGGGTCGGCGCTAAGGCCGCCGGTGTAGAGGCTTTGAGCCGGCGTGTTCAAAGTTCCGTCGACGTGCACCCAGGCGTTGGGATCAGGCGCGCCGGAAAGGGCCTCGCGTCTCCAGGCGAAGCCGACGGCGAAACTCGGCTTGCCAGCCGGAAGCTTGCCGATCGTTCCCGACATCGTGCCGTCAACCGTGTCGAGCTTGCTGTGCGCCGCTATGAACTCGTTCGTAAGTACATTTTGCAGGGCAAGGGGATTGACGCCTGCGCTTATCGAGAACGGGTTCAGAGCCGGTTGGGTGATCAAAGCGCCGGTCGGGGAGTAGCCGGAATGCACCTGGCTGAAGGCGCCGCCCGGCAGGGGCGCGCCGGTGGCGTCGAAACCGCCGGCGACTGCCAGGGCCAGATTGGGATTGAAGATCACGTTGCCAATGGTCTGATCGACCGTGTTTTCGCTGTGCGTGTAGGCCACGTTCCAATTTACGCCCTCGCCGAAGGCGTCGAAGCGACCCTTGAAGCCAATAGTTCCACGAAAGCTCTCATCTTGCGTATTGTAAGTCGCTGGGCGAAGGGTACTGCCGAAGACGACTTTCGTATCCGCCGTCAGTGGATCGAAGGGCGATCCCGCCGGCGCCGTGACCGACTTGGTGACCGGAACGAACCGCGTAAGGCTGTTGTTGCGCGCGTATTCAAAATCGCCGAACAGCACCACCTGCTTGTCGCCGGTCAGATCGCTGTTAAAACTCAACGCCGCCGACTTCTGCTCCTGCTGCAACAGCAGGGTTTGGAACCGGGAAAGATCATAGGTCCCGCCGATGCCGGTCCCGGGCGCCGTGGCGATCGTGGCGCCCGCGTTAGTGTATTGGCTGTCTGCACCGGGGTTCGCCGCGAATCCCGGCGTCGGCGCCGTAATGCCGGGATTGAGGAAAAAGTTCCCAATCGCTCCAGGCACATTGGCCGATGTCGAATAGAACGGCGACGAGAACGGCCGCTGGTATTGGTACAGCGGCGAAGACTTGCTGTAGCTGGCCGCCAGCGTGACGTTCGTTCCTTTGAACGGATTGAATCCATAGGATAAGTCAACGGATTTCTCATTGTATCCGCCCGAGGCGCCACCATAGCGCGTGGTCACCTGGCCGCCCTGGTAGTCCGACTTGAGGATGATGTTGACCACGCCGCCGATCGCGTCGGACCCGTAGATCGCCGAGGCGCCGTCGGTCAAGACTTCGATCCGGTCGATCGCGGCCGGCGGAATTTCCGCGACGTTGACGAACACCTTGCCGTTGACCGCGGCGATCGCGTCGGAGGCGACACGGCGCCCGTTGATCAGGATCAGCGTGTCGAGGTTGCGCAGCTGAATTGAGGAGCCGCCCGCCGTATTCTGGTTATTGTTGCTCGCGTTGCTGTTGCCGGTGCTGTTGCGTCCCGCGAACGACGGGATCGCCTTGCGCAGAATTTCCAGCACATTCGTGTTGACGCCGGCCTTCGCGATGGCGTCCGCCTTGACGGTGCTCACGGGAACGGCGACGGCGTCTGGCGATGTCCGCAAGGCCGAACCCGTAACGATGATCTCCGCCTCGGCCGGCTTCGCCGGCGCGGATTGCGCAAGAACGCCAGACGCCAGCGACAAACCGGACAGAGCTGTTGATAGCTGCAAAGCAAGCCGATAGTGACGCGGATTGCAGAATGGCATGGTCGTTTCTCCCCAGAGTTATTGTCGTGTCGTGAACGTTACGCCGCCTCGTTAAATTCAACCTGAATTTCACCTCTTTTTTTGCTTTTTCAGAGGATTTTTTCGACGGTTTTACAGAACTGGAAGATGATAGCCGGGCGAAGTGACAGCTCTGCCGCGTCCGCCGCTCGATGTGGATTGACTAGTCACAGATCAGCGTTTCGCGATTTTGACCCGGAGCACCGCGGCCACGGCGCCGGTGTCGCCGGGCGAGGCCGCGATGAACATTTCGCCCCGCTCGGGCACGATGATCCCGGTCTTGGCGCCGTAGGACGTGATCAGCGGCGGCAACTGTGCATAGTGATCGGCGTCGCGCTGTTCGACGACTGTGGTGTAGCCCTCGCCGCCCAAGGCGTAGATTCGGCGGTTTTCCGCATCCCACAGCACCTGATCGATCCGGCCCGGCGCGTCGAACACCTCGATGACGGCGCCGGTCAGCGCATTGAGAATGGCCAGCTTTCCCGGCTTGCGCGTCGCCATGAACAACCGCTGATTGGCCTCGTCGTAAGCGAAGCAGCAGTTCTGCTCAGCCGCGGTGACTGGCCATTGGGTGATCAACTTACCGGTCATCTTGTCGACCACCGCGATGTAGTTCTTATCCGTCACATTCACGAAGATCTGCGGGCCGTGCTGGGCGACCGACAAGGCTTCCACGTGGTTGGCGTCGAAGTGAGTGCGCGCGAAGTGTTGGCCGTTGCGGGGATCGACCTCTTCCAACCAAGAATCGGCCATATCGACGTCTTTGCCACCCGTCACGACGAACAGACGATGGCGCGCCTCGTCGTAACCGACGGAGTCGGCGCCGACGACCAGTTTCAGCGGGCCGAGCGGTTTGTAGGTGCGAGAATCGAAGAATTGCGACATCCCCTTGCCGCTGTCGGTCACCAGCAATTTGTGCTGCTCCGGCATGTAGAGAATGCTGTGCGGCGTTTCGATCGGCCCCTTGACCGTGGTCAGGTGCTCGCCCGAGGCGAGATTGAACACTTCAAGCGTGCCGTGGTCCTCGGCGGCCATGAACAGACGATTGCCGGGTAGGTCGACCTCGAAATGGTCGAAGTCGCCGGTATAGCCGGGAAGTTCCATGCGGCCGACGATGCTAAGCGGCGAGGGCGTCGCCCCGGGGGGCGGCGGAACCGGCGCGACATAGTCGGCCAGAGTCGGCAATTTCGTCTGGACAGCGTCACGGAACGCCGTGGCCTCATGTTCGCACGCCGCCTTGTCGGTGGCGGCGGTATAGTTGAACACGACGCCGATCGCGCCGATCGTCGCGCCCGCGGCGTCGTGCAGCGGGAGTTCGACCTCATAGCGGTCCCCGGCAGGATCAAGCTCGAGCTTGGTCTCCCCGGAGGTGATGACATGCATGTCGTCATCGTCGGCGGGCTTGCCGATCCGCCCGATCGTCGAAGCGATGATGACGTTGACCTTCTGCCCCGGCGGGGTGATGTGCACCGCCGAAATCACCACGTTCGGGTGGGCCGCGAAGACCTCGTCGAGCACTTGCTGCGACCGGGTGTCGGTCGGCGTGTGATCGTCGAAGCGATAGGGTTCGGTCAGGTTCTTGGGATTGGAGATCCGGCGCGCTACAGCGTCGCGGATCGCCATTCCGGCGCTGTCCAGCGCGGCGGTGTCATCACCCTTCTTGTAGACGAACACGACGCCCAGAGCGCCGATCTGGCGCCGTGATGCGTCATAGAACGGCAATTCGACCTCGTACTGACGACCATTGGCGTTGATCTCGCGATTGGTCGCTCCATTGTTGATCACGCGGAGGTCGTCGTCGTCGGCGGGCTTGCCGTTCCGGCCGATGTTGCTGGCCACAATCACATTGGTCTTGCCGCCGGGCGGCGTGGCGTGCATGGCCAGGATCGACAGCTCGGGATGGTGCGCCAGAGTGACATCGACGAGGTGCTGGCCGTATGTGACCCCCGCCATCCCGGATGAGGAGGCGAGCGCCAGCGCGGCCGCGGAACATAATAGCAGGATAGGGCGGCTCATCGTTTCATCCTTAACGGCGTGTGGTTGTCGATCGGTCCTGGTGCGAGACCGGGTTTAATCCACTGCTTAGCGTCGGTCGCTGAGCGTTGGCTGAACCCAACCTGAATTGTCGTTCAGGAACCCGGACCGGATCCGCCCCGGTCCTGGTCGAGGCGAGGCCGCTGACGGACATCGTCCGGTGCGCCTAGTCCTCGCCTTCCGAGCGAAGCCGCGCCAAACGGCGGTTCGCCAGCAGGAGCCCACGCACGGCTACGCCGATCAGCAGGAAGCCGATGGCGATCAGGGCCCACGTCGCTGGGGCCGGCACGCCCTTGGGCGTAAGATCGGACAGGAATGAAAAAGGGCCTTTTCGTTCCGGCGTCGGCGCGCCGGCGCCGCCCAAAAGCGGCTTGCCGCCGATGGTGTAGATTTCGGAACCGGCGCCATCCAGACCCGCAGCTTCGGAATTAAACCCGCCGCCTGACGATGTCAGGGCGTTCGTCGGCGCGGCGGCGTTGTCGGGCAGGGTGGGATCACCCTGCGGACGCCAGTTCCAGCCGGAATGCGCCGGCGCCGCTTCATTGCCCACCCCGTC
>Ga0075030_100006355_pt1 | contig 10574 bp, 8 predicted proteins | sample LitLauG_LLR_2012_FD_71393 | JGI IMG/M metagenome (GOLD analysis project Ga0075030, IMG submission 71393) | Freshwater sediment microbial communities from Pennsylvania, USA - Little Laurel Run_MetaG_LLR_2012 | ecosystem: Environmental > Aquatic > Freshwater > Creek > Sediment | place: USA...
GAACGGTTCCATATCCACAGGGTCGGCTCCATTTGCAACAAGATATGCATTCAAGAAATTCTGATGGCTCATCTCGTCGTCGGTGATGTCATGAATGTATTGGGGCAAATTGCGATCGATCCTTCTCAGGGCACGGGTATAGATTGGATTGCCGCTTCCTCCCGAAACTTCGTCGTCCCGGTGTCCGCCCAGTTCGTTGTATTGAGTGTAAAAATCAGCCTCGAGGGCTTCACCCGCAGCCAGGAACTGCAGGATGGCAACATCACCTGAAGTGAGGCTACCGCTGGAACTCGTCTGCTGAGCAGACGCCTTTGTGACGCGTGCGAGCAAGCCGGTTCCCATAGTTACCGCCCGGCGGCTGCCAATCCGGTTTTCAGAAAGCCGCGCCGATTTGAAGGATTGCTGATTACACTCTCGTGATTCTTCATTTTGTTTCTCCTTCTTCTTGTGTCCACGCTTTTCGACGCGGCACAACAAATCGAGTTGTCTAAAGCGCTCTCATCACATCACGAGAGTAAGTGTGCGGCAATTGGACGATCGTACTGACGATACCTTCGTATTGTTCGAGGAATGCGTCGCCTCATCGGAGGCTTGCGGATGCTTCGCCCAATCCGGACCGGACCACCGCCGATCAAGACAAAGGTATCCTCAGCACCATCGTCTAATTGCTCCTCCCCGGCGGCTCTGGTCTGATGTCGTCGAAGCGAATGCACGCTCATCGCGTGACCGAGGATTCGAAAGGATGCGGCCCAGAGATCTCGTAGCGGAGGAAAAGAGAATGCAAACACGACAGCGATACATTGACGCCGACGAATGTGTCGGAACTCCCAGCGCTCAGGAAGCAACTAAAGCATTCGGGCGCATCTTATCTAGCGAGTTGCCGGTGCTTTACCGCAGGGCGTACCGGCTCTTGGGGAATACGGCCGATGCCGAAGATGCACTGCAAGATGCCCTGGTCGCCGCCTATACGCACCTGGACCAGTTCAAAGGAGAATCGCGAATGTCTACGTGGATGACAGCCATCGTGCACAACAGCGCGAAAATGCAGATGCGTACGCGGCGCCATTACGTTCATGTGCCGCTCGAGGACAGAACGGATGACGAACAGCCCTTGTGCGAGCGCTTGGTGGATCATCGGCCTAATCCAGAGCATGAGTGCAGCAATTCGGAACTGAGCCAGCGGTTGAGGCGTGTTCACCATCAGCTCTCCCCTACTTTGCGTCGGGCATTTCAGTTGCGCGACATTGATGGGTTGTCGATTCGAGAGGCTGCGAACATTTTGGGGGTGCCTACTGGAACGGTGAAGGCACAGTCGGCACGTGCCCGGAAGAGAATGCTCGAGTTACTGCGCCGCACGTTGCTGCGGCGAATTCCAAATCGCACTGAACCGTTGCCCGGATCCGTCTTATAGAAACGAAACTACCGATGCGAGTCAAGAGAGGCCAGAGTGGAAAGCTGAGAGAAGGGTATGACCACACAATAGCCCCCGGATCTTTTGATTGAAAAAAGGCGCGCGACTGAGCAGTCGCAAGAGGATATTTTCACTTCAAGCCCAAGGGAACTGCGAGCAGCCCGGTTTTCGTAAAATGCGCGGCTCGTCGGACTCACTGAACGCGCTAGTGAGGAGCTTTGAGGCCGAGTTTGACAGTGATCTTTACCAAATGTGCGACCGAGTTGGCCTTCATCTTCTGCATAACTTGGCCCCGGTGTGCCTTCACTGTACTCTCGGCGATACCGAGTTCGCCAGCGACCTGTTTGTTCAGCAGACCGGCAACGACCAACGCCATGACGTCCCGTTCGCGACGAGAAAGTGACGCATAACGTTCTCGGAGTTCCTGCATCTTCATCTTCTGCGCCAGAGCCATGCGGCTTCGTTCTAACGCTTGCCGGATCGCCGTCAACAATACTTCGGCATCGAAAGGCTTCGTCAGGAACTCTACCGCCCCCGCCTTCATGGCGCCGACCGACATGGGAATGTCCCCGTGCCCCGTAACGAAGATGATCGGCATTTCGGTGCGTTCGGCCATGCGCTTCTGCAACTCGAGGCCATTGAGCCCGGGAAGGGAAACGTCGAGCACGAGACAATTTGGAGTGATTGCCCGCGGGTGATCGAGGAACTCTTGTGCGGATGCGAAAGTTTCCGGCTGCCAACCTTCATCTTCTATCAAGGTTTGCAGCGACTCGCGCACCCATGCGTCGTCGTCAACAACGAACACGATGGGTCTGGCAGTCGCCATTGGTGAACACCCCACTTCTTGACCAAGCGTGCCGGCAGAACTCATTGTAACCTCCCTCATTCCCCAGAAAGGGCCTTGTTAACGGCATCAAGCAAGGCGCTGTCGCTGAAGGGCTTGTAGAGAAACTTTACGGCTCCCTGTCTGAAAGCTTGCTCCCGGACTTCATCGTCCTTCTGACCAGTGATGAAAATTGTTGGAATCGCATGCCCTCGACGCTTCAATTCAGCCTGTAGATCCAGTCCGGACATTTGCGGCATGGCGACATCGAGGATGAGGCAGCTTGTCTTATCCACATAACTGGACGAGAGAAACTCTTGCCCGGAAGAAAAAGCTATCGCCGCAAAGCCGAACTCTCTGAGTAAATCGGGTACCGACTCGCGCAGCATCTCGTCATCGTCGACTACGGACAAAAGCGGACGTTCCATAAGGTCCATTTCGCAGATTCCATCATCGAGAATGCACTACTCCGCCATCGAGTTCAATTCGACTTTGGTACTGTTTTTGGCCGGACTAGGTACGCGGGAAGTCATATCACTTCGGTTTGGTGCCCTATCCGGGCTGCCAACGCGAGTTTCGATCGTTGTCAAGCCTTACGTTCTAAAGGAAGCAAGCACGCGATGCAAACGGCGGGTGCATGATAGGCGGAGGCCACATACGCCCAGGGTAAGCCTTGAACTCTGCCCATCCCTAAGCGATCAAATCCTTGGCCCCCTCTGGACTGCAAGGAATAGAAAACGAGAACGTGGTTCCTGGGCCATCATTCTTCTCGGCCCAGAGGCGGCCATGATGTTTCTCGATGATCGAGCGGCTGACAGACAATCCGATACCCATACCGGTCCTTTTCGTGGTATAGAAAGCTTCGAACAGCCTCTCAAAATCTTGAGGATTGACGCCGCACCCGCTATCCTGCACGCTCAAGCACACACGATCGAGTCCGTCTCGCTGAGTTCTGACGATCAGTTGTCGCGGGCGACCCTCAACGACAGCCATTGCGTCCGAACCATTGCGGAGCAGGTTTAGGGTGACCTGCTGCAATTGGACCCGATCGCCGATAACGGGCGGGATGTCGGCAGCGAGTTCCGAGCGCAGGATGACCTCATTTCTTTGAAGGTCGTTCAACGACAGCGCAAGCACCTCGCGCGTGACCTCGTTGAGATCAAGCGGCTCCAGTCTGAACTCCTTCTTGCTAAACAAGGCACGCAATCGTGTGATCACATCTGTAGCGCGGTTCGCATCGCGAATGGTTCGTTGCACTGTTTCACTCGCACCATCGACATTCGGTGGTTCAGCATTTAACCTCCGCAGACAGATGCTGGCGTTGGTGACCAGACTCGCCAGAGGCTGGTTAATCTCGTGCGTGATCGAGGCGGTCAGAGCGTTCAGTGTCGTCACTCGGGACACATGGGCGAGCTCGGACCTGGCCCGATTGAGGGCTTCTTCGGCGACCTTGCTATCCGTTACGTCCTGGGCAGCTCCAATGAATTCCGGCCGGCCATCAGCGTTCCGAGTTGCGCGTGCCATCACATGTACGAATTTAATGCGGCCGTCAGGCAACAGAACCCTAAACGAGTGCTCATAGTCGCTAGCAGATTGCAGACCCCGTGCTTGCACCTCGCGGACCGAAGGGATATCGTCGGGATGAATACGAGTCAGAGTTACGTCTAACGATATTGGCGTGCCCGGTTCAACCTCAAAGATACGATAGAGTTCTTTTGACCAGGTAATTTCGCCCGTATCCGGGCGCCAGGAATAAGTTCCGGTCCGGCTCAGGCGTTGGCCTTCAACGAGGAACGCTTCGCTGCGGTGAACTTGTTCTTCAGCGCGTTTGCGATCGTCGATGTCAGTATTGGTCCCGTACCATTTGACGATCGCCCCCGATTCGTCACGCACAGCGTTGGCACGGAAGAGAAACCATCGAAACTCACCATCAAAACGGTGAAGACGGCCTTCAATCTCAACCGGTTCGCCCGTTTCGATTGCTGCCTTCCAATAACCTACCATTCGATCCAGATCATCGGGATGAATCGCAACCTTCCAGCCCCACCCTTCGGCCTCCTTAGGTGTGAGACCCGTGTAGTCGTGCCAGCGCTGGTTGAAGAATTCTGCAGCCCCATCCGGACGAGCAGCCCAGGCCAGCGCGGGGATAGTGTTGATGATCCGAGTACGTTCGTTCAACCGCGCTTCCAGGCTTACGTTGAACTGACGCTGCACCTGCCGGAGTCGCATCCAGTACAAGCTCCACAACAACGCGAAGAATGCGACCACACAGAAAGTGCGAAACCAGATTGTCTGGAACCATGCCGGGGCGATGCTGAACTGCAGCGTCGTCTCCTGCGTGTTCCATACGCCGTCCCTGTTGCTGCACATTAGCCTGAACCGGTAATTACCAGGGCTCAGGTTGGAAAAGGTGGCTTCACGATTGCCGGTGAGCTCACTCCATCCCCGGTCAAAACCTTCGAGCCAATAACGATAGCGGACTCGCTCAGGATTAGTGAGCGTCAACCCCAGATAATGAAACACGATTCTGTGCTCGCCAGATGGAACCGGGATCGGCTGTTCCAGACTGACCTCCTCGCCGTCCACCAGAACCGCTTCAACGCGCAACAACGCCGGAACTGAGTTGACAGCGCTTCGACTCGGATTCACAACTGCGAAGCCGTGATTTGTTGAAAACCACACGTTCCCTGAGGAATCTGTAGCGACCGAGCGGAAGCGCTTGACGCCCTCCGTCCCCTCCCACCCGTCATCGCGTCCGTACACTTGAAAATCCGAATTGTCAGGCGCCGGCCTGTCAGTCAAACTGCTTCGCTTGGCTCGTAGCACACGAGTGCTTGTTGCGACCCAAAGCCATCCGTTGCGGTCCTCTGCCATTCCGAGGACTGGCTCCTTGAGCCAGTCTTGTGGGCCTTGAGGCGTTTGTATACGTCCATTACGCAGAAAGGCCAAACCTCCGGCAGTTCCAATCCACAAAACACCGGCCGAGTCCTGTAACAGCGAGCTGACATCGGGCGAGGCCAGTCCATCGGGGACTGCGTAATTTCGCCACCCTTTCCTCGAGAACTCGCTAAGCCCAGTTGGCGTTCCAAACCACATCGTGCCGTCCGCCCCTTCGGCGATGGCGGACACCGTATTGGAGGCGAGACCGTCGCTCGTTGTGTAGTTCGTGAAATGGCCGTCCTTCAATTTGCTCACGCCACCGCGAAGCGTTCCAGCCCAAATCGTTCGATCGACAGTCTCATAAACAGCATAGACACTGTTTTGCACCAACCCGTCCGCCTGCTTGTAGGTCTTCGCTGTGAGCGAATTGCCGGAGTACCGCAGATGGGTAAGTCCGTTCTGTTGTCGTCCCACCCAGATGTCGTTCTCGTCGGTGCCAGCAATGGAATAAACGACATCGTTCGCGATCCCATCAGAAGTTACATTCCCACTCTTTCCGCCCTTCAGCCAACGCAGACCGCCCTCAATGGGAGCGATCCAGTTGCGGCCACCAGAGTCGACGTGTAGCGGCCCCACGCTTTGCGGTTTCGAATTGGGAACAGAGTAAGTCACAAAGGTGCTGTCTCGGAGTCGCTGGAGGCCGCGTGCGCTACCAAACCATATGCTTCCCTCCCGATCTTCGAAGAGCGCAGTCACTGGCTCAATCGTTTCGTGAGTACTCAGTACGGAAACACCATTCGCGTTGTATCGAAATAGTCCGCGGTTCGTGCCGACCCAGATATTCGAGTCCCGGTCCCGAAGAATGGAGAGTATGTCGAGATGCAGAAGAAAAGATGGTACACCTGCTGAAGTCAGTTCTTTCCTATTCCAGCGCAGCATGCCATTCGCTGTTCCGATCCACAGTTCCGAACCTCCTAGGGGAAGGAAACAGTTAATCATCGTATCCGCCCGGCCATTCGAAACACCCGAAATGCGACCGTTTTCGAGGTAGAAGAGCCCCTGTCGTTCTGTAGCAAGCCAGATCTTTCCATCTTCAGTCTGCGCCATGGAGACCACGAGCGAAGTGGGCGAGGCCAGACGATCAAGCCAGCTGAAGGGAGTCGTTCGCTGCTCAGGAGCTTCGTTGTTCACGATTCCTGCGGCGTCTGGGAGAAGATTTGCGGACGATAAGCTCCGAAACTGGTTTTCACTGTAGGTGAGAGTTCCGGCTGCGGATGATGAAAGCAAAACCGCACCGGACGTCGCTCGTGCCATCGCCGTTGTGCCACCCACAGTCCAGCCTCGGATAGGCTCGAAGATTCCATTGTGGTAGCGAAAGACCTGCGTGGTTTGTAGCAAGATCCAGAGGTTGTCGCTTGCATCAACCACGAGCGTTCGCACCGCACCAATCAGCATTGGATCAGGGCGGGCCCTCTCGAACTGGCGAAAATTCAAACCGTCGAAGCGAACCAGACCTCTATCTGTCCCAATCCAGAGGTAGCCATCGGATGTCTGAGCGACCGCCGTTATCGATCCGCCGGGCAAACCTCTCTCTGCTCCCCACGAGTCGTAAAGATATTGCGAAAGGGCCCGGCTAGGATCGAGTGCAGCCGCCGAAACGGCGAGGCAGAGTCCGGCTACTCCGACACAAGCCCACCTGCGCAGCAGCGGTCTTCTAAACGTCCTCATGGAAGGTATTCGAACTTCTCAACCACAACCTCGCTGGGTTTCTGCATAGGATATCTGTCGCGCGCAGCCACAAAAAATATCAGACGAGGCATTGCCTTGCCCGGTGCCGGTACCCCCGACGTGAATTTATGCTCCGAAACGAGTTGCGCTCCTGCACCTGCAGATCTTCCGCGAAGGGTCTTGAAAGTCGCATGTCCGGATTCCCAGTGCAGGACAAAAGTCAAAGCACCTGGAGGCGTCGAATAGGTGAACAGGTTCCCCGGAATATAGAGTGGTTGGATTTCGTATTGTGCATTGTTCTTATTCAGAGCGTCCCGGCCCGCAATCTCTGTATCCATTTCGCGGAAATGTTGGTCGCTGGTCGAATCGTCGAAGGTAAACATACTGAAAACTGCGGCAGGTTCTAACTGAGAAGTATCACGCACAGTGGCCGAATACGTTCCGTACCCGAGACTCCGATTTAAGAATATCTCGGCACATGACCACCTGCCCGATTTCTTCGCGATCCGCATGTGGAGTGCGCCGTCGGCATCGGTCCACGCATTCTCCGGATCGTAGAGGTTACTCAATCCTCCCTTGTCACTCTCAATCGTGCGAACACTCCAATCATAGCCACTGAATTTAAGCGACCCGACAGGGGCGAGTTGCGGCGTTCCCGTACCCGGCACAATTCTCACAAGGGCAACGGCACCGCCTTGGGTTGGAGCTACATCTAGCGTGTTTTGCGGATGATAATCCGGATCCACCAACAACGCAGCGTATTCAAATCCCAGATGAGTTTCGATGCTCCACGTTGAGTCAGCTTTGATCGGAATGAACGCACGCTCCGCCCAGGGCTGCACCCACCATTGCCCACTGTGCGCATAAATAACAATCTGTTGCCCAGGGCGGGCGTTCTTGACACGGCCAGCGATGGTTTCGACCCTCTCTCGGCCGCCCTGCGCCGCAGGAGGAATCTTTGTAAACTCAATGGTTGGACTGGAGTCCGATTTTGGCGAGTGACAGCCCTCAATTGCGATGCAGAAAGTAAGAATCAAGATCAACGCCAGCGTCTCCCGTTCCACCATAAGGCGCCGGCCGCACAGCCCGATTGTTCGAAGAGGGTATCCCATTTTATGACTCCTCTCCCAGAAGCCTTCTTCCGGGTTCGGGGAAGGATGCATCATTCAAAGTGCTAATGGTCCGAAAAAAGAGGAACTGACCGTCCGCCTCGATTCCCAAAAAATACAAAGATTGTATTCACGGAAGAGCCGTAAGGGTAGTGTGCCTGCTCGTCGCAGTGGATCCGATGAACCGTGCACCTTGCGGGAACCTCCTCGTTGCGGAATGACGGCAACAATGCTTTATTGTTCCGTCCGAACGTGAACTCGACTGGCATTACGAATTGCCTCTCATCTTGTTAATTCGCTCGGGCAAATGCCAATTAACACAGCGCCAGGGAGAAAAGTCTATTGGACGAAGGTATGAATCGATACCTTCGTATTAATTGGCGATTGTCGTGGGGGTACGGTCGTGGCGTCGGCGCAATTTGGCAACCATTCCCGGCATCGCGCGTCGCCTCACCACAATTCCGGCCATTCTGATACACGCGAGACGTAATGATCAACATTCAACGAGCCGGACTGGGGAGTGAGCCACACAAACTGTGAATCGAAATTTGATCCCACGAGGCCTAGCTATAACTGCAGGGAATAATCCACAGACGAAAAGTTATTGGACAAGAATGCCACGGAGGACTCAAATGAGTTAACACTGCAACGCTTGGAAACACGATCCGCGTTATGGCCGATCTGGCTACTGTTCCTTGCGGGAAGGCTAAGTATGGCGCAACTCGCTCGAAAATTGCCGGGGTCAGCACGCATCGATTCGTTCTCATCAGCAACGACCGATTTGGCCAACGAAAAACACTATTCCGTAATTGAAATCTCCGAGCTTTGGGCACTAAGCCAGAAAACAGTACGCAGGATCTTTGAAAGAGAACCTGGAGTGATTCTGTGGGGTTCAACGGAGACTCGCCACAAGCGCGGCTACCGGACGCTACGTGTACCCGAGACTGTCTTGCTGCGCGTGCATCGAAAGCTGCGACGGCAAGTTGAAAACAACAGATCTTTATGCGGTCTTTACCCGCTGTGGTTGCTTCCGGCGCGACTTCTTGCCGCTGCTTTGAATGATAGTCCACGCCTTGCGAACATTGGCAGCCAGCAGTTCTTGTCGAGCTTTAACCCAAGGCGCGTAATGCTTCTCAGTGATCTTTACACTCTTGTGACCAAGCAGAATTGAAACTTGTTCGAGAGGCACGCCCGCGAGCAGCATCTCAACGGCAAATGTGTCGCGGAACATATGTGGATGGCAGCGTTTTGGCGTTCCATCTTCTCGCCGCAGGTCGGAGATCTTGAAGAGCCGGCGAAAGCTTCGCTGCCAGTTGCCAACCACTGACTTGGGCGAACCATTACCAGACCAGAAAAAATACCTCGGATTAGGACTCGGCCCTGGCGGAATCGTCCGCATCAACTCCGCAACGTCGGGAGGAAGTGGCACATAAACAGGATTTCCGGTCTTCGCACGGTACAAGAAGAGTTCGTCTTTGTCGTTCAACCGCCGCCTCTCAAGCGTCACAGCGTCGCGAATAGCGAGTCCACTCCAACGCATCAACAGCGTCAGAATGCGGAGCCGCGTCGCCTGATTTCTGCACTCGACCCAGCCCTTTGGTTGATAGATATAGGTTGCGTCTATGATCTGTTCGAATTCGTGCTTTGGGAAATAATCCGTTGGAGGTCCGTCGGCTCTGATGCGCCCCAATGAAACGGCAGGGTTCGCTTTGATCCAACCCAGTCGCAGGCAGTAGTAAAAGAAGCCAATCAATCGCTCCTGCTTTTTCTTCTTCGCGAGTGGCCCGTCCCCCCCCGTGTCGCGAAATGCTTCGAGGTCGGCCGTCGTGATCTCTTCAAGATGTTTCAACCGCGACACAGTAGCCCATGACAAAAACTGCTTCTCGAAGATTGTTTTCAATTTGTCGATGGTGGATTCTGTCAAGTTCTCATTGCGCTTGCTTTTCAGAAAGCGCGTCACCGCGTCCTTCACGCTAACCTTTTCGGACGTAACAGCCACCAATTCGCGGTCGCCATTTTGCTTGGCCTCGTTTTCGGATTCCAACTCTCGCTTGAACTCTTCTGCCTTTTCCCAGCTCCGAGTTTTCGCGCTTCGGCGAATGAATGGACCGTCCGATCCCAGGAGCCCGTTGATCCACTTCGGGCATCGGCACCGCTTGTAATTGATGTCGTCAGACGTGCAGGGAGGATAGTGGCGGGAGTAAACGGACAGCATGGAGCCGGCCTCGTTGCCGAATCCATTGCACGTTTATTGTACGATTTTTTCTATCATTTTGTAACTACTGTATTATCAATAGTTTATAGTGGTGGAGGCGGCGGGAGTCGAACCCGCGTCCGAAAAGGTTACTGGTCAAGAGAACTACATGCTTAGTCCGGTTCATGCCCTGGGCATTACCCCAGGACGTTCGCGGTCCGTGCTCAGAACGGACAAGAAACACATCCCGCTAGCCTGTGGTCTTAGCCTTCCGCCCCAGACGTAGACGGAAAGAGCAGCCCGCTGTGTGACGTCCTTCGGAGGCCCACGGGCGAAGCCTCCTGGGACGGCTGCCTAAACTAGTTAGGCTGCGTATGCCATCTGTTGATTGGCAATTATCATTTTGCACGCGATTACGGGTGTGTGCAC
>Ga0075030_100006356_pt1 | contig 10574 bp, 6 predicted proteins | sample LitLauG_LLR_2012_FD_71393 | JGI IMG/M metagenome (GOLD analysis project Ga0075030, IMG submission 71393) | Freshwater sediment microbial communities from Pennsylvania, USA - Little Laurel Run_MetaG_LLR_2012 | ecosystem: Environmental > Aquatic > Freshwater > Creek > Sediment | place: USA...
GCCCGTCCGTGGCACTGCGATTTGAATGAACGGAGGGCGTCTCCGGTATAAGCACTAGCCACCTGGTCGTGTTACGCCCGCCATCTGGCGGACGTTCCGCTAGGACCGGCCGGTCAAGATCAGCAACGGCGACTTCCCGCTCATGTGGACTGCTTCCAGGCACCAGCGCTCGGCAGCGCCACGTTACGGCCGTCGGACTCTGGCGGACGAATCCCGGACGGCCCACACTTCGGCATAGCATATTGTGATGGGTCTCCACACACCGACGGAGCCGTTCGAGGGATCATTGTTCAGGAGAAGAGACATGAGCAAAGTTTGGCTGATCACCGGTGCCGGGCGCGGGATGGGGGTGTATATCGCTAAGGCGGCTCTGGCCGCAGGCCATAAAGTAGTCGCTACCGGCCGCAATACCGACAAGGTGGCCCAAGCCCTTGGCAAATCCGCTGACCTGTTTGTCGTGAAGCTGGATATTACTAAACCCGCCGACGCGGAATCCGCCGTCAAGGCATCTGTGGACAAGTTCGGCGGGATCGATGTGCTGGTCAATAATGCCGCAAACTTTTATGCGGGCTTTTTCGAAGAGCTGTTGCCGGAGCAGATGGAACGTCAACTGTCCACCAGTCTTGTCGGCCCGATGAATGTCACCCGCGCCGTCCTGCCGGTTATGCGAAAGCAGCGTTCTGGCCTGATAATCACAATCTCCTCAACTGCGGGCCTGATCGGGTTTGAATTCGGTACCGCCTACGCTGCGTCGAAGTTTGGCCTTGAGGGATGGATGCAGTCGCTGCAGGCCGAGATCGAACCGTTTGGTATCGACACCATCACTGTCAATCCGGGCTTCTTTCGAACTGAGCTTCTGACTGAGGAATCCACAAATTTCGCCGAAGGGACGATCGAGGACTACAACGAGCGAAGAACGAAGCAAATGGAATTTTGGAAAGGCTACAACGGTCAGCAGTCGGGCGACCCCGCCAAGCTCGCACAGGCATTGATTACAATTTCGAATCAGGAAAAACCACCGCGCCGTTTCATTGCCGGCGCAGATGCTGTCGGCACGGCAGAACAGGTGGCTGCAAAGCTTCAGCAGCAGACGGAGGCCTACCGCGATCTGTCCTCTTCCCTCGCATACGATAAGCCGTAGCAAGGGAACTTGCGCGGCGAGATACTGGTCCCAAATGGATCGTTCGAAGAACCGGAGACGCCGCAGAGGGGCGCTATATGGATGTTCAGCTGGAACCAGATGGACTCCCACCCACCGCGGGAGAGGACCAACGGGGTCAGTTGACGTGAAACGCCCGTTCCGCTGATTTGCCGCAGCCGTTTATATTCGGGCCTTTCGCCCGGTATGCACGCCGCGATCGGCGCGTTCCAGTGAAGCACTCCATGCCGCGCACCGTCGCGCCCGGCTCCCGCGTTCTGCGCGCGTCGGCGCCGTCGTCGATGTCGGGCCGGGCTCGCGTGCCGGCGGGATCGAGAGGTGCCGCGCGCGGGGCGCGTCGGGACCCCGTTCTGAGCGCTGTCGCGGTGCCGTCGTCGATCTCGGGCCGGAGCATCGACCCGCGGCTCGCCGCGAGCGCCCGCTTGCCAAGCCGCCGGAACCGACGAGGCGCCACAAAGACGACTCGGCTTTGGGCGCTGAGGCGCTGCTGATTTCTGGCGAGCGAGCGGCCTTGCCGGCCCGCTGGCCGCGCGTTCTGGCTACGCCGGCGCTGTACCGGCCTCGTCGCGGCCGGTGCGCGTACTCGCGCAATTCGAGCCGTTCGTCGTTGCGGTCGCGCGGGCCGAGTGGTGGCGGGATCGACGAGCCGCGGCGCGGGTTGCGGTCGGTTCCCGCGTCTGGCGCGCCACGAGGTCGATTTCGGGCGGACAGTGACGCGCGGCGCGGTTGTTTCGCGGCGATTCGCGTCGTCTCACCGTCTAGAGCAAGGTGACGGGCGCGGCGCAGCCGATCTCTCGTTCTGCGCGCCGGGGCGCCGAGGGACGGCCTCGTATTGCAAGGAAATGTTCGGATCCTCGTGCTGGAAGAGCGCGGCTTCAACATCAATTGCCCTCCTTCGGTGCTATCCGCCACGCCTGGAATGGCTGAATGCGTCCGCGATAACCCTCTCCAATCGCCGTCTCTAGCAGCTCCGGCACGGATCCAGCGCCGCATAACCGATGATCGCCCTGGGCAGGCTCGACGGAGCTCAGCCCATTAGACGTATCATTGAGTAAGCTGTTTCCGGCGGCAAACGTTTCCAGGCACCCTGCTCGTTCGCCCCTTACGGCCACGTCGGCGGACCGAACCGGTCTCCATGCAGAAGGCATCCGAAGCATTCGGAGCCAAACCTGTGCTGGCTGCGCAGTTCCTGAGAGCTGCGCAGTACGTGCGCATGTCGACCGAGCACCAGCAGTACTCGACCGAAAATCAGTCCGATGTAATCCGTGGATACGCAGAGGCGCACGGGATGAACATCGTTCAAACTTACGCCGACGACGGTAAGAGCGGCCTCAATCTCGAGGGCCGTGACGCGCTCCAGAAATTGATTGCTGACGTTGAACGGGGCACGGCAGGCTTCGAAGTGATCCTGGTCTATGACGTGAGCCGGTGGGGACGCTTTCAGGATGCGGACGAGAGTGCCTACTACGAATACCTCTGCAAGCGGGCGAATATCGGTGTCCACTATTGTGCCGAGCCCTTCGTGAATGATGGAAGCCTACCGTCGACGCTCATAAAGACGATAAAGCGGACCATGGCGGGTGAATATAGCCGGGACCTCTCGGTCAAAACATTCGCCGGCCAGTGTCGCCTCATCGAGCTTGGATTCCGGCAGGGGGGCTCCCCAGGGTACGGCCTCCGGCGACTTCTAATTGACCAGCACCGGAATTCCAAGACGATCCTCGCCCGAGGGGAACGCAAGAGCCTCCAAACTGATCGTGTGATTCTGGTTCATGGTCCCAAGGAAGAGGTTGCTGTCGTCCGAGAGATCTACCAGCGATTTACGGAGGAACGCCAGGAGGAGAGCGCCATCGCCGAGGTACTCAACACGCGGGGCGTGCTCACTGATTTCGATCGACCCTGGAATCGTGCAAATGTACAGCAGATTCTAACCAACCCCAAGTACATTGGGTCTAACGTATTCAACCGCCGGTCGTTCAAGCTGAAAAAGAAGCATGTCGCGAACCCACGTGACATGTGGATCTGCCGCGATCAGGCCTTTGATCCCATTGTCGACATTGACGTTTTCCGGCGAGCTCAGGATATAATTGCCGCCCGGCACCACTCCTATTCGGATGACGAGATGCTGGCGCTCCTACGTCGGCTGCTGGCCCAGAAGGGCTCGCTCTCGGCCATCTTAATTGATGAGGCGGACGGCCTGCCGGCGAGTTCCGCCTATGCCTTCCGATTCAAGGGACTCCTGCGCGCATATCAACTCGTCGGCTACACGCCACGGCGCGACCACGCCTACCTGGAAATCAATCGTCGCCTCAGGGAATACTACGGCACTCGAGTTGCGGAAATCATCGACGAGCTGAAGTCGGTGGGCGCGGAAGTCTGGAAAGATCCCGCAACAGACATCCTCACAATAAATGAGGAGTTCACAGCATCGCTTGTCTTGGCGCGATGCCGGGAGGTTCGCACCGGCAGTTTTCGATGGTTCCTGCGGCTCGACACTTCTCTCGCACCGGACATCACCATTGCCGCTCGAATGGAGCCAGGAAATCAGGCGATTCTAGACTACTATCTGTTGCCGAACATTGATTCGCTATCGCAACAGCTCCGCCTTGCTCATGAGAATGGGTTCGTACTCGACGTCTACCGTTTCACCGATTTGGCGTTCTTCCTCGGCCTCGCCCGCCGCCGGACTATTGAGGAGGTTGCATGAAGCCCCAGCATATTGAATCGATCCCGATCAACGAGATTCGCGTCGCAAACCCCCGGGAGCGCAACAAGGTCACGTTCGCCAACATCGTTTCGAACATTGACAAGGTCGGCCTCAAGAAGCCTATCACGGTTGCACGTCGGGAACTGGGGGTAGACGGAACTCGGTACGACCTTGTGTGTGGTCAAGGGCGTCTCCAAGCGGTGGAGCGGCTTGGCGATTCGACGGTCCCGGCCATCGTTATTGATGCCTCATCAGAGGACCGATATTTGATGAGCCTGGTCGAAAACATAGCCCGTCGCAGACCGTCCAATTCGGAGCTTGTTCGAGAGGTGCGGAGCCTGATGGATCGCGGACACAAGAACACTGCGATGGCAGAAAAACTGGGTCTGGATATTACGTACATTAATAACATCGTCCGGCTCCTGAAGAAGGGCGAAGAGCAGTTGATCGCACAAGTCGAGGCCGGTGCAGTCCCTTTAAGTATAGCCGTGCAGATCGCCTGCGCCTCCACCGCCGACGCACAGAAGGCACTCAGCGAGGCTTACGACAGGGGTGATCTCCGCGGTTCCAAATTCAGAACTGTGCAGACCATTATCGCTCGACGGTTTGGCAAGGCGCGCGGGGTTGAGGGCAAAGTGAAGCCAGTGTCCGGCAAAGATCTCGTTCACGAGTATGAGGAACATACTCAACGTCAGAGGTCGCTTGTTCGGCGCGCCACCATCGTCAGCAACCGGCTGGCTATGCTGAGGTCCGCGATGAGCCGACTTTCGGAGGACGATCACTTCGTTACTCTCCTACGCGCGGAGTCACTGGACAAAGTACCGGAATCGCTTGCCGGGTAAATGGCCTGAGTGAAGGAGCTCCCAATGTCTACTGCTGTCAAAGTTGCATTTCGTCCGGATATCGTCATGCTGGAAATCGCGCGTCTGACGACGCTCAAAGAGGTTAGTCCTGCTATGCGCCACGATCAGAAGTACAAGCAAATCGCGGCGTCGCTGGAGCACGTGGGTCTGATCGAACCGATTGTCGTCTATTCGGCGGGCCGTGGAAAGTACCTGGTGCTGGAAGGCCACAAGCGCCTCGATATTTTGAAGTCTCGCGGCGTGACGGAGGTGCTTTGTCTGCTCGCCACTGATGATGAATCCTACACCTACAATCGACGCGTCAATTACCTATCGCCGATCGGCGAGCATCACATGATGCTCAAGGCGCTGGCTCACGGCGTTAGTGAGGAACGAATGGCTGCAGCCCTCGACGTCGACATCGCAACCATTCGGCGGAAACGCAATCTCCTCAATGGAATCTGCCCCGAGACAGTGGAAATTCTGAAGGACAAACGCGTGACTCCAAATGCCTTCGCGGTGCTCCGGCGAATGAAGCCGGCGAGGCAGATCAAGGTCTCGGGCCTGATGGTCGCGGCGAGCAATTACTCGCGCCGGTTCGTTCAGGCTCTATTGCTGGGTACGCGACCTGATTTCCTTATAGAAAGCGCCCAAGCGAGGGTGACGAAGGGCATTGATCCAACGCAGAAGGCGATGCTCGAACAGGAGACAGATACCTTACTGAGAGAGTTCAGGACAGTGGAGAAGTCGTACGGCGCGGATATCCTCACGTTGGGCGTGTGCTGCCGATACCTTGACCGCATGCTCGCCAACGTACGAGTTCAGAAATATCTGTCAAAGCGTTACCCGGAGATTCTGGTGCAACTTCAACAGCTTTTGGCCGACGTCAACGAAGACAAATCCCGGCGTTCGGCGATGCCTGCGAAGAAGGCACCAACGTTGGAGAAATCGAACTCGGTCAGCCCAAGACAGAAAAGCCGCGCCGCGGGTTGACGCCTGACCATCGATTGCGGTGCTTCTCGGCGACCGCGTCTTGCGCCGGCCTCGCCGCAGGCTCGCGCCCGCCTGCGCAATTCGAGCTGTCGCCGCTGGCGTCACGTTGGGAGCGAGTGCGGCCGGCATCGCCATAGCCGCGCGGCCCTGCGGGTGTGCTTGTGGAAACTCTCGCGCCGACCACTACGCGGCTCACCGCGCTCGCGCGTCTGCTCCAATTGCTTGAGGTGGCGCCGTCGTCGGACTCGGGCCGGCCCGCTGCGCGCGGCTCGACGCCCAGGCCTCCCGCTCCTGCGGCGGCTCGCTGCCGAGGCTCGCACCGCGTGCCTTCGCGGGCCTCGCCGTCGCGCGCTCGCACACAATTCGCGGCGAAGCGGAGACGTTCCGGCGCTGACACGTGGCCGCTCTGAGCCGAGCGGGCGGTTTCGCCGCAGCCGCAATCGCGCCTGGCGGCGCCACGCGCTCGTCGGCGGTCCGCACCGGGGCGAGGGCGCGCTCAATTCGTGAACAGCGTCTCACGGGAGGGATCCGCAATCTCCCAGGTAGCCGGACTTTTGATCAATCATGATGGCCCGTTTTTTCATTCGCATGCCAATTTGAGCGCGATAGCCGCCGGGGCCAGGGAACGGGTCCTCGGTTGCGGATGAAAGGCCGAACTTCAAAGGAGCAATCTCTAAGAACGCCGTTTTCGGACGATAGCCCCCAGGCCTGTGGCTGCGATTCAGGGCCGGCACAACCTGCCGCGCGGGAGTGACTCTGTGAAAAGCGATATACTTCGCTTTTTGATGGCCGTCCGCCTATTTATCTCCTACGCCCGAACGGACGACGAGGCATTCGTCCGGCACCTCTTTGAAGGACTAGCCGCGGATGGCTTTGATGTGTGGTTCGACCGCGTCTCAATGCCCTCACGCCAGCTCACGTTCTCAGCCGAGATTGAGGCGGCGATTTCAACATGTGACCGGCTCGTGCTCGTCGTTGGGCCCGGTGCCGCGTCGTCGGAATACGTCATCCATGAGTGGCGCTTTGCCTTCCATCAGGCGGTCAAATGTGTAAACCCCGTCCTGCGTGTGGGGGATTACGACATCATCCCCGAAGATCTCCGCGGACCGCATATCGAGGACTTTCGGAACGATGCGACCTTCGAGTTCCATCTGGAGAACCTTGTCCGCCAGGCGTCGGAACCGCTGCCGCCTCTGGGCAAGCTGGTCGCGGTGCCCGCCCTGCCATCGCATTACCTCGAGCAGGGCGACCGCATCCGCAGCCTGCGCGACATGTTGCTGGCTGACCTGCGCCGGCCGGTGGTCGTGAGCGGCGCTGCGGGGGGAGTCGGGTTACACGGCATGGGCGGGATCGGCAAGAGCCTGCTCGCTAACGCTCTGGCGCGCCGGCCAGAAATCCGCCGGGAGTTCGCAGATGGAGTGTTCTGGGTGACCCTTGGGGAGAAACCTAATCTTGTTGAACTGCAGCGCAGCGTTGCGAGGACGCTTGGCGACGAGGCGGTTTTTGCGAGCGAAGTGGAGGGCCGCGAGCGTCTGCGCGAGTTGCTGAAAGGCCCCGCGGCACTGCTGATTCTAGACAACGTCTGGCAGCGCGATCACGTCGAAGCCTTCAACGTCATCGGCCCGCGCTGTCGGTTGCTTCTCACCACGCGCGACGTGGGCCTAGTGACGGCACTGGCAGCCAAAGAAAACCACTACCAGGTGCAGTTGCCAACAACGGCCGAGGCGCGCGCCATCCTGGCCAGGGCGGCGGGCATTTCAGATCCGCGTTCCTTTCCCGAGCAGGCCTGGCCGGTGGTGGAAGAATGTGGCCGTCTCCCGCTGGCCCTCGCGCTGTGCGGGGGCATGGTCCACGGCGGCACCTCGTGGGACGATGTTCTCACGGCGCTCAAAGAGCACGATCTAAAATTCCTCTCCGACGCGCATCCCGGCGAGGACCAACATGCCAGCATCTGGAAAGCCATCGACGTCAGCGTTCGTTCACTACCCGACGAAGAGTGGCGCTGTTTCTCCCAGCTGGCCGTCTTCGCGCTGGACACCGGCGCGCCCGACGCGGCCGTCGAAGCCTTGTGGGAGCACACAGCCAGCCTGACGCCCCGGAACGCACGCAAGCTCCTGCGCGGCCTCGCAGCCCGGTCGCTCGTGCAACTGGATGCGGAGAAGGGCCGCTTCACCCTTCACGACCTGGTGCACGATTTCGCCACCGGCATGACTGCCGACACGGCGTCGTTGCACCGCACACTCCTCGATGCTTACTGGACGAGATGTTCGAATGGGTGGGGCTCCGGACCGAATGACGGTTACTTCTTGGAGCACCTGCGGACACACCTATGCGAGGCAGGGCGAGGCGACGAGTTAGCCGATCTGTTGTTGGAGCTGCGCTGGCTGGAGGCAAAGAACGTGGTTGGTCTGGCCTTCGACCTGCTTCATGACTTCTCCATCGCGCACGATTTTCTGCGAGAGGACGACGAACGGCGAGGGATCCTTGGCCTGCTTGGCAGAGCCCTAGGGCGGGACATTCACTTCATTGCCCGTCACTCGAAGGACTACCCCCAAGCGCTCTTTCAGTGTCTCTGGAACACGTGTTGGTGGTATGACTGCCCAGAGGCCGAGCACCACTACGACGTCCTCGAGGGAAGCATTCCGCCTTGGAAGCGCGATGGCTCGAAGCTCAGCAGCTTACTCGAGCGCTGGCGCGCGCAACGAGGTGCATCCGGTGGGGCTTGGCTACGTGCGATCCGCCCCCCGATCGTGCCGCTCGGGACGCCGCTTCAAACCGTCTTCCGCGGCCACACTGGCTCGGTTTCCGGTGTTACAGCTCTTCCGGATGGGTTGCGCGTCGCCACCGGATCGGACGACGGAACGGTGCGGATCTGGGACGCTAGAACCAGTGCGCAATTGGCGGAACTGCGGCACGACGCGGCGATCCTAACGAACGCGGTCTCCCCCGATGGACGTTACATCGCGACAGGTTCCAATGATGGGATCGTCCGGCTCTGGAATCTGGACACCGCACGTCTTCTGCGTTCCTTTCGCGGCCACGGGAAGCGGATTACGAGCGTCGATTTCTCGCGCGACGGGAAAAGCATCGCCAGTGCCTCCGAAGACAAGACTTTCATTCTCTGGAATGCCGAATCGGGGGAACTCCAGCGCAGGGTTACCGAAGAGGACATCCCCAAGGCCGTTGCCTTCACAGCGGACGATCGCGTTGCCGTTGCGACCCAATCGAGAATCACCCTGTGGGACATCGTCTTGGAAGCAAGACAGGTCCTCGCCCAGGACCTTTTCATTTTCTGCCTAGCTTGCGCGCCCACCGCCGCGCTCCTTGCCGTCGGTGATGGTACAAAACTTCTCGTCTTTGACCTCCGGGCCGGGCGCGAGTTGTGGCAACAAGAGATGCCCTGGCGTAGAAGAGATTGGGGGTACGACCCTTGGGTTCTGGGTATTGCGTTCTCTCCAGACTCATCCATGGTTGCTGCCGCCGTAAGGGAATTCGGGATTCGAATTTTCGACGGGAGTACGGGTGCGGAGCGGATCTCACTGCAATGCCACACTGGCGAACTGCTAACCTTCGGTCCTTCCGGTCACTGGATCGCGAGCGTGGGAAGGGATGAGGCCACTCGGATCTGGGATCTCTTCCCCACGGACAACCCGACCTTGGTCGGGCACGACCGTTTCATCAAGATGCTTGTTTACTCACCAGATGGCAAGGGACTGGTGACCACCGGAGGCGACAATACGATCTACCTCTGGGATTCCGGCACGGGACGCGTGCGATCACGCTACGGTCCTTGGGAACGTGGGATCTGGTTTGTGCGTTACGCAGAGGAGGGGCGCCTGATCGCTGGTAGCGCCGCAGTCGTCGGCGGAGGATCCGTGAGCCCCATGTGGGACGCGAAGACACTTAAACCTGTTCCGTTTCGGCAGGACGTGGCGGTCGTTCCACCCCCGGACGAAGGTAACTGCCGCATCCGTGCTGTTCCGGAGAAATACCAGACTGCCATCGCGACGGATACCGGCAACGCGGTCGCTTGGTATCCGGTCGAGCTCCAGAATCTTTCCAAACACCCCTACGCGCTCGCTTGGGCCGGGTCAGAGGGCAGCAGCCTCCATCTCATCGCCATGGAGTCTTACAGACTGTCCTGACAACCTCGTCTCATGCGGTGTGACAGAATGCGAAGTCCTGCCTGACTGCCGCTCAGACACCATTTTGACTTGCGGTGCGCGTGAGGAGTGCCTTTGGTCCACGAAGCCGGAGTTCCGGGCCAAGTCCGCCTGTCGGAGATTACTCTCGCTAAGCGCCCTTGCATCCGCCAATCGACCGGCTCCGGGCGGATCGTCGGCGACTCGTGCACTGACTCGAAAGGGCAATCTGGGACCTGGGCCACCGGGTTCGGATGCGATAGCTGTTGCGAAATCCCCTTGGCACCAGCAATCGGGGATAGGTCCCCCTGACGGCGTTTACCGGCGAGGTCCAACTGGTTCGAAAGGCAACTGGCCAGGTAAGGAAGCCGACGCCCTAGTATCCGCCAGCGGGTTCGCGGCTACGCGAGCCTAGCTTCCCGACACCATTGGACCGTATCAGTGACCGACAGATTCCTCTGACGAGGCCTACTTCAGGATCGACGGCGACACCTACTGCATCGCCGAGCGGAAGCCCCATCCCAAGTCACGGTGGACTGTCCGGGTCATCACCGTTGCGAGTTCACGTACGCGCGCAGCACCGCGTTGATCCTGGTCTGATACCCTCTGCCCTGTTTCTTGAACCATTCCATGACCTCCCGGTCCAGGCGCAACGAGACGGCCTGCTTCGGCTCGGGCATGACGATTCGGGCAGACTTGAACCAGGCTGCGTCGACTTCCGGAGCCGCATC
>Ga0075030_100006358_pt1 | contig 10573 bp, 11 predicted proteins | sample LitLauG_LLR_2012_FD_71393 | JGI IMG/M metagenome (GOLD analysis project Ga0075030, IMG submission 71393) | Freshwater sediment microbial communities from Pennsylvania, USA - Little Laurel Run_MetaG_LLR_2012 | ecosystem: Environmental > Aquatic > Freshwater > Creek > Sediment | place: USA...
TATTCCGCGACGCTGTTACCAGGATATTTTTCCTTGAGCTCTTCGATGACACCATCGACCAGAACGGATGCTGCTTCCTGCTCCAGGTAACTCAATTCGCTGGCCAGTTCGCGTGAGAGCGTAAGCGTCTTCCGGTATACAACCGTGAACTCCTGGCGAAACTGTTCGTACTTGCGCTCGATGTCTTCGGCTACGGGGCTTTCGAGCTTGCCCTCGTGCACCATTTTGGAGATGTCCTCGATGGGCACCATCTGGCCCTCGAGCACGGGGAAAATTTCCGGCAGCGCTACCGCGCCGACTTGCATGTGGCCCAACGCAAATTGTTCCCGGGCGATGCGGCGGGTAAAGTCGTCCATCAATTCTTTTTCGCGCACGGTGAAGCGTTCGACGATGCGCCCTTTTTGCCGCTGGAACGGTTCGCCCTCAAACACTTGCGGAATGCGCCGGCGCAGAAAATCAATGCCTGCTTGCATGTCTTTTTTGAAGGCGTTGGCTTGTCCGCGCGGGAGGGCCAGCAAGCGCGGCCGGTCCGTCAATTTGAAATTGTTGACGTAGCAGCGGTCGAGAGACTCCTTCGTGGGAGGGTGAAGCTCTTCAATCATGCGCGCGATCGTTCCGCCGCGGCTGGTGCCAGCCAATCCACACACAAAAACGTTGTAGCCGGGGGCCGAAAGTTCCGCGCCCATCTTCAGTGCACGAAGGGCGCGCTCTTGTCCGATGAAGCCTTCGCGCAGCTCGGCTTGCGCGGTCGTTTCGAAAGGAATGCGCGAGAGTTCACACCTCCAGCGCAATTTCGCCGCAGGAAGCTCCATGGGTTTCGGGGCAGGTTTGGTCGTCATGAAATACCTTCGAGCGCGTTACTCTAGCACACTCACGTGGCACCCCCACGACGAGACGAGACGCGTGTTATCGAGCCGTTATCGGCGGGCTTTCCGGCCGCTCCATATAGACCGCCAAGACGCCCGCAGCGGTGGCCACCAGGACCGGGCCAAGGACCAAGCCGAGCATTCCGAACAGGCCGACGCCGCCGACAACACTGATGAAAATAACCAGGGCGCTGAGTTCCGTTCGCCCACCCAACAGAAGCGGCCGGAGAACGTTGTCCACGATTGCGGAGACTCCGGCGCAAATCACCAGTAGGACAACGGCCCGGCCCCAATGCCCGGTGAACCCCAGCCACAAGACGGCAGGCACGAAGATCAGGCCGGACCCGACTACGGGAACGAGGGAGAAAAAGGCCATGGCTACGCCCCAGAAAAGCGGCGCCGGCAATCCGACACTCACAAAACCAAGGCCGCCAATGGCCCCTTGAATGGCGGCGAGGAGCAAGCTGGTGGTCACGCTCGCGGAGATGAGGTCCCGCGTTTGCGACATCATCGTGTCTCGATGATCCGCATCAAAAGGCAGAATGCTTCGGATTCCATGAATGAACTGATCCGCATCCCGGAAAAAGTAAAACATCGCGAAGATCATGACGAAGAGATCGAAAATAAAAGCGGCGATGTTGGCCAAGATGGTGCCAAGTCGTTCAGCGAGGAAGCCAGCTTGTTTCTGAACCCCCTGGGACAGCATTTCCAGCACATCGGCGTTGGGATCGAGGCCGGGCACGTGATGCGCGAGCCAGAACCAGGTCTTCGCCAGAACGGGCGCTTGCTGCACCTGAAGTGAATGCTGCACGCCGCGGGAAACGGAAAATGCTTCGCGAATGAATAGGGTGGTCAGGAGAATCGCCGGCACGATGAGGGCAAGGGTCACCACCAGGGTGCTCAAGATGGCCGCCTTCTTCGCGGAGAAACACCGCAGCAGTCGATAGTGCATGGGGTAGAAAAAAATCACCAGAATGGCCGCCCAGCCCAGGGCCGCGAGGAAGGGTTCGTAAATCCGGAAGACGAAGTAGATAAGCAGCAGCAAAACACCGTACGAAAGAACAGTGGTTAAGCGGTCACTCGTGGTCCTGTTCGTGGAGGGGGCGGCGTTCATGGACGTACTATACTGTTGATAGACCGAAAGAAGATTGATAGTTTCTCGTGCAAGCTCCACCAGGCCGCGCGCGGGTCATCGAGCCAATTTATCATGTCCACTAAGTCCATCCCGCTTAGCTCCTACCAGATTCGCCTCCTTGCTGTACTTGCTTTAATCAATTTTGTCAACTTCGCGGCACGGCAGGTTTTTGTCCCGCTGATTCCGCTGTTGCGCGAGCATCTTCATGCTACGGACGCCCAGCTTGGCTCGCTGCAAACGTTTCTCCTCGTGGTTCTCGCCGTGGGAAGCATTCCCTTCGGGCTCTTGGCGGACCGTTTCAGCCGCAAGGCCATCATTGCCATCGGAATCCTGTTCTGGAGCGTTGCGACATTTGCCGGTGGCCTCGCCTCCAGCTTTCTTTTCTTCTTGATCGCCAGGTCCGTTGTCGGACTTGGCGAAGCCGCCTATGCACCCGCAGCTCAATCCATGATTTCCGGCGCCTTTCCGCAAGAGCGTCGCGCTGTCGCTCAAGCTATTTTCGCAGTTGGTATGCTGCTTGGAGGAGCCGCCGGCCACGTGCTGGGCGGCATCATTGGCCCGCGCTACGGATGGCAGGAGGCTCTTTTTATTGTGGCACTTGCCGGTATCGTTCCCGGCCTCGCTCTTTTCTGGATTGAAGAGCCGCCCAAGGGGCCGTGCTCTGAACTCGTACCCATATCCCGGCATCCCCGGGTACCCGCGTTTGTCTCCATGATTTGGGCGTTTATTTGCACGATATTCAAACTTCTCCGAGTCCCCGCGTTCTCGGCCATGATTTGCGCTGGGATTTGCATCACATTCTCCAGCGTGTCGTTGCTTACCTGGAGCACGGACTTCGCTGTCAACTATAAGGACTTCAGTTTGCGCGAAGCCTCGGTCTCACTGGCGGTCATCGGCATACTATCGGCGCTGTTTGGCGTCCTGACAGGCGGCTTCGTCGCGGACCGCCTGCATCGCAGCTTTTCCTACGGCCGCATTATCGCCATTGTCGCCGCGTTCCTGCTCGCGGCTCCGTGCCTTTTGCTGGCCATTCAATCGGAAGAAAAATCCACAGTGCTCATCGGTCTTTCTATAGCGTTCTTTTTCATGTCCTGGTATCACGGACCCGTTACCGCCGTTCTTCATGACATGATGCCGCGTCGTGCACACGCCACCTCCGTCGGCGTGTACATGTTTGCCACGCAATTGCTGGGCGGCCTCGGACCGCACGTGGTGGGGAGAATCTCCGATCTTCGCGACTTGCAGCTGGGCTTGCAAATCGCGGTTGCGGTTCTGGTTTGCGGTGCGCTGCTGATGCTTCTGGTCATTCATTTTATTCGCCGCGATGGCATCCGCCATCCCACCCTCGACGCCTTCCACGCTGAACCCGGGGACTGAGCGCTCAAAAAAAAGAGGCGGGCCGAAGCCCGCCCGTTCGCACTCAATTATCGACCGTTCCTACTTGATGCCAACCTGGGCAATCAGGCGCAAAACATCATCGTGAGCTACGTCGTAGAGCGGCCGCACATCGGCTTCCTCGAGGCGTTCGCGCAAATACTCGGCGGCGACAAAACTCGCTTCGCGATCGGTCAAATCGCGCCCGGCCTTATCGCGGAATTTCACGAACGCGGTGTGCGCCAGCCCGATGACATGGGCCTCGCCATCGACAAAAAACTTCGTGTCGATGGTGTCCGAGTGGCGGGTCGCGATGCCGTTCCACATGTGCGAGAAGCGGCATTGATAGGTTTCTCCGCTTAATTTGGAAGTGACTTCAAAGGCGCCGATGAATTGGCTCATCGCACCGGAGTTCGCTAGTTGTGGGCGTGTTGTCACGCACTCTCCTTGGCAGACTGCTCGTTCAACAGTTTACGCTGAGATGACTCGCTTCGTTCAAGCATGACAGACGGCTTTCCGGGATCCGCTGGCTACCGGCTCACTGCGGCGGCCGTCTCCACTTGCGAGTAATTTCGTATAGCGGCTCCCACTCCTGCGCCACTCGGCACGCGGAAGCCCTGATCGAGCAAGCACTTTTCGAGCGCCGCCAGGAAGAGCAGCACAAACGGCTTCTGGCTGCAGTAGCCCATCAAACCCACGCGCCAGATCTTGCCTTTCACCGGCCCGAATCCGCCGGCAATTTCGATGTTGAATTCGTCGAGCAGCTGATTGCGCACTTTGCCATCGTCGATGTCGTTGGGAATCATCACCGCCGTGACCGTTGGCAAACGGTCCGCCGGGTTCTTCACAAGCAGATCGAGCCCCATGGCTTCGAGGCCTGCTATCAGAGCGAGTTGATTCATGCGATGGCGCTCCCAGCGCGCTTCCAAGCCCTCTTCCATCACCAGACGCATGGCTTCGCGCAGCGCGAAGATCAGGGAAATTGGCGGCGTGTGATGATACAGCCGGTCTTTGCCCCAGTAATTCATCGCCGTGGTCAGGTCGAAATACCAGCTCTGGACTTTCGTCTTGCGCTTACGAAACACTTCTTCGGCGGCCGGACTCACCGTGATGGGAGACATTCCTGGCGGCGCGCTGATGGCCTTTTGCGAGCCGCTGAAGCAAATGTCAATTCGCTGCTTGTCCACATCGAGCGGCACAGCGGCGAGCGACGCTACCGTGTCCACAATCAGCAGGGCTCCCAGTTCGTCCGCGACCTTGCGGTAAGCATCGACACCCGTGATTACGCCGGTCGAAGTCTCGCCCTGAGCAAATCCGATGATCTTGATCTTCTTGCCCTTGCCGGCGCGGCGGATATCTTCGGCATCCACCGGTTTTCCATACGGCGCTTCTACCTTGATGACTCTCGACGATGCTCGCGTGGCAATCTCGAACATGCGCTCGGAAAAAACGCCGTTGACCGCCACGATGCCTTCGTCGCCTTCCTCCAGTGAATTCAGTACTGACGCTTCAATCCCTCCCGATCCCGACGCGGAGAGCGGCATGGTGATTCGGTTTTCCGTCTGGAAAATCTGCCGCATAAGGATTTGCGTCTCCTCCATGCAGCCCTTGAACCACGGATCCATGTGCCCGACCAGCGGCGTGGCCAGCGCGCGATAGACGCGAGGATCGATGGAAGACGGTCCCGGGGTCAGCATCAACCGAACTGGAGGATTGAGTTCGCCAACGTGTTGCGTCATGACGTTTGCCCTTCTTTTTCTTGCGCATGGTTCGCGCGTCGAATCTTGGACCACCCGCGAAAGCGATATTGGGAACTTTTCCTGCCACGGCGGGAACATCAATTTTCGCGCAATCCACACACCCACGCAACCGACAATTTGGCTGCACGGCCCGCGACCAGCCTGGTCATATGGTGGCCGCTTCCAAGGGGGAATCTGCGTCAAAGGGCGTGTTCGCTAGAATTTACCTTGTGGATTGTGAGGCCTACGAGACATCCGGCAGACGGACTCTGCTAATTTCGGCCCAGATTCTGATTCACCAACCGGCTATAAACGATATTCAGGTAATTCTGGAGCCGTTCGGCCTGCGCTGGATTCTTCTCCCGCTGGATCATTGTGGCAAGAATAGGCTCCAGGAATCGGCCGTACGCCTTCAATGTTGTGATGTCTTGGGCGGCAAGCGCCGCCTCGACTTCTTTTCCCGTTGCAGGCGTGACGATCTCCAGCCGGCCCACAAAAACGCGCACGGCTTGCGCGGGCGCAGGATTGATAGAAAGCGGAAGCATCCCATTTACGAACGGTGTCGGAACGATATACAGCAGCCGGCTGCCTTCTTCAAACCAGGAGTTTCTCCAGGTTTCGACCATGCCATGGGCTTCGTCCTGGTAGAGCCCCTGGTTAACGAGGATTGCTTCCAGATCGCGGCCCAAGTCATCAACAGAAGAGTTCAACTCCGGGGGATCCAGAATCGCCTCATGCTGGAGGGGTCCTCCAATCCGATAGCCCACTTTCTGGCCGCGCCGTTCGAAGAGAATTGTCGTTGGGATTTCCTGATCGCCCCGATTTTTGAGCAGCAGGCTTCCCGCCGGGTCCAGAGTTGCGGAAAGCGGCACGGAAAATGTGGAGACGCCGCGATAAAACAGGAATTTCTCCTGCTGCTCGCCCGCTGGGGTCTTTACTCGCAACGGCGTCGAAGAAGTCATTCGCGCGGCGAAATAGTGGTTGTTCCCGTCTCCGCCCGGGAATTCCGGTCTCCCGCTTGGCACAATGGTGACAGAATCCCAAGCGATGCCCCCGCTGGCGCCAACTTTGTGTAGAACTTCGCCATAGAGATTTCCCGTGGGCTCGACCCGGCTGGCATGTGGATACCATTCCGTGATCACCCCTTTGGAGAACGCCACACTGACCGATACGGTCTCTTCCTTTGAACTATAAAAATACAGGACCGGTGTTTCCATGCGTACGGTGCCACGCAACCCGAGCTTAAAACCGGGATCGCGAAAGTGTTCGACGAATGCGGGAAGGTCCGTGGATCCGGTGAGCGGCGACCATTCGACAGCTCGTCCGTCGTTGCCCGCGATCGAAGTAAAGGTGCCCCATTCGTGAGCGGTAAAGCTGGAATAGACGGGGCGGGCATCCTTGCCGAGCAGATGGGACGAGATCGCAAAGCAGCATCCAAGCAAAGCGAAGAAAGCTAAGAACTTCAGTTTCCATGACATGGCTGGCCTTCCTGACAATCTGGACGTTCGGAGTTCCCATTACATCCAGCCAAGACGCAAGCCGACCCGCAAGTGTTAACCAACTTCTGAAAGGAGCATGCCAGCCTATTCCGTCATGAAACTGATGTCTTGCAACCCCGCGAGGCATTCCAGCTTGTTTGTCTTTGCTGGAGTTCGTCTCTATGGTTTGTCCATCAGCAAAAGCTCAAATACAGGATAGCTTGGGGCCACTTCGCGGAATGCTTCGGGAGCCGACCCTGCCTTCACCGTAAAATAACGCTGCACCGCCGTGACAAACTGATCCAAGTACAGCTTCAAGAAAGGCAGCTTCTCCGCATCCGGAATCGGCCGTAAACGAAAACTCTGCTGCGAGCGGCCTCTCTTCAGCGTGATTTCTCCTGTGGCCTCCGCGTTGCGAACCCACTGCGTCCGTCCTCGCGGAGCTACCAGGTAGCGCTTCCCTTCCACATCCAGCATGTTTACGGGCGTCTCGTGCAGTCGCCCGCTCTTTCGCCCACGCACCTGCAATAAGTACATGTACCCTGGCCCAATTCCCAGGCCTACCAAATAGCCGAACGCCCGGTTGAAAATCCTTTCAATAGGTTTCGGTTCGAGAAAGACTGGCGGTGTTGTTGAAGCGCTCATGTTCTCACCTTGGTTGTATCTATGCCTGGTTCGCCGCCCTCGCGGGCAACGCGCAGTAGCTGCCCGCGGTGAAACCCTCCGCTTCCACGCCGAGCGCATGGTCAAACCGGGCGCGGTAATTTTCCCACGCCAGCGTCGAAGTGAGTTCTACCATCTGCGCTTCGGTGAACTTCTCGCGTAGCTTGGCGAAAAGCGCGTCGGGAACCTCGACGGGAGTTTGCGTCATGGCGTCGGCGTATTCCAATACCAGTTTCTCCGTTTCGGAAAACAGGTCATTGTTTCGGTAATTGGGCAACGCCGCCATCTTTTCTGCAGACACGCCGCTGGTTCTGCTGACCGCAGAACCAATGTCGATTCAAAACGGGCACCCGACCAGCGTAGCCACCCGCAATTGCGCCAGGTCCTTCAGCGCGGCGTCCACCAGGTGGCTCGAGAGCAGCGATTGCTCCATCTGTCCGTAACCCCAGAGAATCTTGCCGTGATGCGCGGCGATTTTCGCAGGCATCACCACGCGCCCCACCTTGCGTTTCACCAGCGCATAGATGATTCGTGTGAAAAGCCCCTGCAGCATTCCCTGCTGACTTGGGTCCGCCCCGTCGATCCGTGCCATTGCCATCCACCTCCCGAAGCATCCCTCACGAGTGTAGCGCTGAACGCGAGGCCTTGCGAAAGCGCGCAGCCTCACAACGGGTTCCATCTACTTCGCAATCTATTTTGGAGAGTTTGGAGCTGGGGAAGTTTCCAGCTCGCGCAGTCCCGGTCCCACCCTGCTGTCCATGGCGCGTTCTTCAATGGTGTAATCCGCGGGAATCTGGAAGAGCGCCGCATCGGGCTCTCGCCGCTCGATATTCTTCAGAATCATCTCGCTGTGTCGCCCGCCCGCGGAACTCGCAAACGCCTGCATCACGATAGCGCCAAGCTCCTCAGAGCACCAGTGGTCCTGATAACTGGGCGCCCGCTGTGCCCCGGTACCGGTGTTTGCATCAAGAACCATCCATGTGCGCAGGCCCTGAGCGTCCACACCGGAAATAGTTTGGCTTCCAAAATCCTCCGATTGCATCCGCGACAACAAGCTGTATCTCTTCAAAAAGGTGCTACAGAAAGGTTGCGCTGCCCGTTGGAGTGGAAAGCCAGGCCGCGGAATGGCGAGCCGTGGGCCCATCACCGTGGCCGTCTTGTTGAGCGTGTCGAGCCGGATCATTTTCTGAACTACCGGATCACAGATGGTGATGAGGTGCTGCTCCTGCTCCGTTTCGACTCCGTCGGAGGTTTTTACTTTGAACTTCCCCGCAAAGCGTTCCTCACGTACCCTCCCCTCGGAATCTCGAGCAACCGAGTGAAGCGCAGGCGCCGTAGGCAAGGTCATCCCCGCAAGGGGTGCCGGCGTCATTGAGGTCGAGTATTCTCCTTGAAAGGGATTTCCTCGTTGCAACGAGACATTGCCAAATTGCAGTGTGGCGGAGCTGCACTGCGCGGAGGCCGCCGGGCCCTGGCAAAGCACGACTACCAAAGTTCCTGCGGCGAGAAGAATTCGCGTAGTGAAATGGGACATGAGGAACCTCCGATGCGCCCTCGCAGCCGGCGAGCAACCAGCCATGGGCGCAAGTCTATCAAAGTTGGATGCGGCGAAGGACGGCCGCGTTCGCCGACCAAGGACGTTTAGAAATGACGTAAAACGTCCCCACCCGGACATCGAGCCAGAAAAAAAGAGGGACAGACATTGCTGTCTGTCCCGGGCATTTCTCTATATTTTCCGTTAAGCGGCGATGGTTTGCTGAGTAAGCAGATGCGTTGGGACCTTTCGCAGGTCCCAAACGATGCCGAACCAGGAGAGCACCTTCAGAGTGTAGTAGGTGATATCGATCTCCCACCAGAAGAAGCCTTGGCGCGCCGAAGCCATAAAGTGATGATGATTGTTGTGCCAGCCTTCGCCGAGCGTGAGCAGGGCGAGCAGCCAGTTATTACGGCTGGTGTCGGTAGTTTCGTAACGGCGCGAACCGAAGAGGTGCGAGAGCGAATTGATGGTGAAGGTGTCGTGCCACAGCAGGACCGTGCTCAGGCAGAAGCCCCAAATGAACAGCGGCCATCCGCCAATCAGCCACAGCACCACGGCAAGCGTCACCGGCGGAATCAAGTGGTACTTGTTCAGCCAGCGCAGCTCGGGAAACTTGGCGAAGTCCGCGATGTATTCGGTGCGTGTGTCGTTGTACTTATCCGAAACAATCCAGCCGACGTGCGACCAGAAAAAACCGAAAAGCGTCGGCGAATGCAAATCCAACTCCTGGTCCGAATGCCGGTGATGATGGCGATGATGCGCCGCCCACCACAGCACGCCCTTCTGCGAAGAGCTTGTGGCCATGAATGCGATCACGAACTGGAACACGCGGCTGGTCTTGAAGGAGCGGTGCGAAAAATAACGGTGATAGCCGGCGGTAACGAAGAACATGCGCACCACCAGCAGCCCCAGGCACGCCACCAGGTAATACCAGTGAAACGGCATGAAGAAAATCAGCAGCGAGGCGAGGTGCACCAGCACAAACGGCAAGGAAAGCAGAACCGAAATGCGCGATCCGTTCGGAAGCGGTATCGACAGATATCTAGAAGCTGAAGCCATCCGGCAAAATCCTCCGCGTCCAGGTTGCGACGCTATGAATGCATCTTTCCGCGAGCGCAAGAGATCCAGCCGGAACTTCGCGCCACGAACCAACAATTTCAGTGTACGGTTGCGCGGAAGGGGGGTCAAGCGCAACAAAGTACAGGTTACATGTATTGAGATGCCCGAGAGTACAGGTTAGTTGTGAAAATTCGCGAATTAATATTCTTTAACAAGAACTCTCCGGTCTCTGTGATGAAGGCCACAAGAATTCTCTCCAGGGAGTGTGCTATCGTCACTATGCACCGATAAAATCAGGAGTAATGGCCCGAATTGGCATAAGGGCCACCCGGAAAATGGCTGAACGCCCCGTACTCGTTGGACTCATCCCGCAAGTCGTCGTAATTGACGAAGGCGACCAGGTTTCCTGGATCTCCGACGCCGGCAACTTGCGCGTGGAATTCGATGTGAATCGCTGCCCCTTTTCATCAAACGTCTTCCAAGCACCGGCTGGGATGCGCCTGCTCAGCGGCCCGCCGCGCCCCGGCAGCAAAGCGGCCACCTACAAATACCGCTTGTGGTTGAACGACCAACTCGTGGGCCACGGCGAAGTGATCCTGCGCGAAAAATAGCTCACCTTAAGCAAAAAATGGCGGCAGAAGTGCCACCCCTCTTGGATTCCTAAATTCCAGGACTATTTTGGCGCGGCGGCAGCGGCCTTAGTCTGCTTGGCGATAATCATC
>Ga0075030_100006360_pt1 | contig 10571 bp, 10 predicted proteins | sample LitLauG_LLR_2012_FD_71393 | JGI IMG/M metagenome (GOLD analysis project Ga0075030, IMG submission 71393) | Freshwater sediment microbial communities from Pennsylvania, USA - Little Laurel Run_MetaG_LLR_2012 | ecosystem: Environmental > Aquatic > Freshwater > Creek > Sediment | place: USA...
GCCCCGCTGATTGAAGAATCGATCGCCAAATCGAATGAGGGCAGCGTGAAGCTGGAGCAGGTGGCGTCGGCGATCCGCGATATTACCGAAATCGCGGCGCGGGTGAAGTTGCTTGTCGACAACGTGAATGTGGGAAGCCAGGATCAGGCGCGTGGTGTGGAACAGGTGTCGAAGGCCATCCAGCAGATGGACCAGGTGACGCAGGCCACGGCGGCGAGTTCAGAAGAAAGCGCCGCTACCAGCGAAGAACTCGCGGGACAGGCGGAGACAATGAACGGCATCGCGCTGCAGTTGCGGGCCGTCGTGGAAGGCCAACTTCGCCATTAGGCCTCTGGGCCCCTCCGGTTAGGCCGCCCGCGGCGGCTGCGGGGTGCGGCGGAACCCCGTCCACTCTTCGCACAGCACAATGGAGTTCGCCGGGTTGCGCCGCAGGAACTTCACTGACACCGGACCCAGAATCGCCATGCGGTCCTCCGGCACATGCGCCATTACAGCGCTCACGTCCTGCGACACCGTGTAGCCCACACCAGCGACAGAATAGGAGTAGAAAAGATTCGCCCCGTCCAGATCGAGCACTTCCCCGTCGCCGATCTTGCCTGTCGCGTGGATCAGTTCCCGCCGCCGCCGTTCCAGTTCTTCCGGTGTTGGCCGCTTCCGAAAACGCAGCAGGACGATCACGGCGACGGCGACCACGATCAGCGCGGCGAGAACGCCAATCGGCCACGGATCGTCTGAAATTCCGGCCAGAAGCGCGGTGCCGTCCGAAAGCGCCATAGCTAGCGGGCGGCCGGTTCCGTGTGGAAGGCTTTGCTGTAATCCTTCAGGAACTGATCGAGGCCCTTATCGGTCAGCGGATGGCTGAACAGCTGCTCCATCACCTTTAACGGCATGGTACCGATATGCGCGCCGGCCAGGGCGGATTCGATCACATGCGTCGGGCCGCGCAGCGAGGCTGCCAGCACCTGCGTCGAATAGTTGTAGTTCTCGTAGATGGCCACAATCTGGCGTACCAGATCCATACCGTTGTGGCCCACGTCGTCCAGCCGCCCCACAAACGGGCTGATGAAATACGCGCCGGCTTTGGCTGCGATCAAGGCCTGGGCGGGTGAAAAGCACAGCGTCACGTTCACGCGGATGCCCTCTTTGCTCAGCGCCGCGCAGGCCGCGATGCCATCCTTTATCAGGGGAAGCTTGACGATGATGTTCTTGTGAATCTTCGCAAGTTCGCGCCCTTCGGCAATCATCGCCGCGGTTTCGGTGGAGAGCACTTCGGCGCTGATCGGGCCGTCGACAATGTCGCAGATCGCCGCGACCTGCTCCTTCAGCGGCTTGCCTTCCTTGGCGATCAGACTCGGGTTAGTGGTAACGCCGTCGACGATGCCCCAGCTGGCGCCCTTGCGGATTTCGTCTAGATTTGCCGTGTCGAGGAAGAATTTCATGAGTGCGCGTGTCCTTGAAGAAGAGTCCTTGAAGAAAGTATAGCGAGCACCTGATTCGAACGTGGCGAACCCACTTTGGGCGCCGCGTCGCCCTGTTCCCCGGCTACTGGATCCCGGCAGCCACGGCTGCCGACTTAGCGCTCTCATTCCCCGCGGTATCGGTCGCGGTGATCTGATACTGATAAGTCGCCCCCGCCCGCGCCTCCGCGTCGCTGTACGCCGGAGCCGTCAGGCCGCCCGCGATCTTCATGCCATCGCGGTAAACCGAGTAAGACGCCAGATCTTTTTCCGTATTCCGCTCCCACACCAGTTCCACGCTGCGGACGGACGGGATCGCCGTGAGCCCTGCCGGAACCGCTGGTGCGAAATGGTCGGCGGGCGCAAAAGTGATCGGCGTCGACGTCTCACTTTCCGCGTAAGCCGTCTCAACCTTCTGCACTGCCTGCACGTAGTACTGATAAGTCTTGCCGTATTCGATGGCCGCGTCTGTGTACGCGGGCTGTATCACCGAGTCTGCCACCAGCATCCAGCTCGGCTCCGAAACCAGCTTACGGTAAACGCGGAATTCCGGTGCCTGATTTGCACCGGAGGGCGCCCTCCAGGTAAGGCGCACCGAATCGGGGCCATCGGCAGCGGTGAGAGCTTCCGGCATGGGCAGCGCGGGCACGATGCCGAGCCGCACGAAGTTGGACCAGCCCGCGTTGCGTCCACCGGGTCCGTAAACCCGCACTGCGAGCACAATAGCCTTGCCGGTATATTTCGCGATCGGCGCTTCCACATACGCGCCCGTCTGGCGTCGCACGATATTGGTCACTCGTTCGGACGACGTTTCAAACGCCCCCGGGTCGAACGCCCCGGCAGGCGCGACGCCGAGTCGGAGGTCCACATCCGGCTCGCCCTTGATAGGCAAGTCCTCCGTCGTGACTTTGGGGATTGTGAACTGGATCACAATCTTGTCGCCACGCTCCACCGCCGTAAGGTCCGTGACCTGCATCGGTTTGTGCATCGCGGGCGGCAGCGGTTCGCTCACGTAGCCGCAGCCCGTGAGAAGAATGGCCGCCAAAAGCGCGCCGAAATGCGGGCCGGGATTGCGCCGTCTTTGCATCCGGAACGCCGGGGGCATCAGAGAATATACCGGCTGAGGTCCTGATCTTTCACGATGTCGGCCAGTTGCTTGCGCACGTACGCGGCATCCACTTTGACGTTCTTGCGCTTGAGGTCCGGCCCTTCGAAGGAAATTTCCTCGAGCAGCTTTTCCATGATGGTCATGAGCCGCCGCGCGCCAATGTTTTCCGAACTCTGGTTCACCTGCGCCGCAAACTTCGCCACTTCTTCCAGCGCGTCGTCCGTCAGCGTCAGCTTGATGCCTTCGGTTTCGAGCAGCGCAATATACTGCCGCGAAAGCGCGTTCTTCGGCTCTTTGAGGATGCGGATGAAATCGGCCACCGTCAGCGACTTCAGCTCCACGCGAATCGGGAAGCGCCCCTGCAGTTCCGGAATCAGGTCGCTCGGCTTCGAAACGTGAAACGCCCCGGCGGCGATGAACAAAATGTGATCCGTGCGGACAAAACCGTAGCGCGTGTTGACTGTGGTGCCTTCCACGATCGGGAGAATGTCGCGCTGCACGCCTTCGCGGCTCACGTCCGGCCCGTGGCCCCCTTCACGCCCGGCGATCTTGTCGATTTCGTCCAGGAATACGATGCCGTTGGTTTCCACCCGGTCCAGCGCAATGCGCGTCACCTGATCCATATCGATCAGCTTCTGCTCTTCTTCCTGCACCAGATAATCCAGCGCTTCGGCCACATGCATGTTGCGCTTGCGCGAGCGCGAGCCGAACATCGCGGGCAGCATCTCCTTGAAGTTGATGCCCATGTCTTCCGGATTAAAGTTCCCGGCGATTTCGAAGGAGGGGGACTTCTCTTTGACCTCTACTTCCACCATGCGCTCGTCGAGCTTGCCTTCGCGCAGCCGCTCACGCAGCTTTTCGCGGGACGTGGTGTTGGCGGCAGCTGCATTTTCCGGAGCCGGCGGCATCAGCAGATCGAGCAGCCGGTTTTCCGCAGCTGCCTCGGCGCGGTCGCCCACTTCATCCAGCTTTTCTTCGCGCACCATGTCGATCGCAATATCCACCAGGTCGCGGATAATCGATTCCACATCGCGCCCCACATAGCCGACTTCGGTAAACTTGCTCGCCTCCACCTTCATAAACGGCGAATTGGCCAGCTTGGCCAGCCGCCGCGCCAACTCGGTCTTGCCCACGCCGGTTGGCCCGATCATGAGGATGTTCTTCGGCATCACCTCTTCGGCCATCTCCGGCGGCAGTTTCTGGCGCCGCAGACGGTTGCGCAAAGCAATGGCGACGGCCCGCTTCGCCTCGGGCTGTCCGATCACATATTTATCGAGTTCGCGGACGATCTCCCGCGGCGTCAGTTCATCCAGCGCGGGGCGTTCATCCACGGATTGGCCTGGCAGATAAATCACCATCTCAGCCAATCTCCTCGAAGGTGATGTTCAGGTTGGTGTAGATGCAGGTTTTGCCGGCGATCCCCATGGCTTCTTCCACAATGTGCCGCGCCGAAAGCTTGGTGTGATGCATGAGCGCGATCGCCGCCGCCAGCGCCACGTTGCCGCCGGAGCCGATCGCCGCTACATTCTCATCCGGCTCGATTACGTCCCCGTTGCCGCTGATGATGAAGGTATTCTGCGCGTCTGCTACGAGCAGCAAGGCTTCCAGATGGCGCAGCACCCGGTCGGTGCGCCAGTCCTTGGCCAGTTCCACCACAGAGCGGGGCAAATTGCCGTTGTACTGTTCGAGTTTGGCTTCAAAGCGGGCAAACAGCGAAAAAGCATCCGCCGTCGAGCCCGCGAAGCCCGCCACGATCTGATCGTTGTACAACCGCCGGAGCTTCCGCGCGGTGGATTTCAGGACTTCGGAGCCAAAAGTGACCTGTCCGTCGCCCGCCATAACTACTTTTCCGTCCCGGCGCACACAGAGCACCGTGGTGGAACGAATTCTTTGCTTCATTGTGAGTTGAAATTTCAGTGTAACGCAGTGCCAGGAGGCCCTTGTTTTTTTTAGAGGCGCGCAACGCACCGGACCGTGTACACTGCAATCGAAGAGGGTTAGAGCGCCGATGGATTGCCGGGAGTTCCCCGGGGCTCAGGCGGCATAATTTCAACCGAGCTTTTGGACGAGGAGATATGGCTTACCTGGACAGCTTTGCAACCGCCCGGGAGTGGGAAATGAGCCCGCCTAAGCGGAATCCGGACGATGTGAGTTTCGACGAACTCGAAACCGACGTCGAAGACGAGGATGACCTCGACGAAGACGAAGAAGAGGACGAAGAAGAACTCGACGACGAAGAAGAAGACTTCGACGAAGAGGACGAAGACGAAGATCTGGACGACGAAGACGAAGATCTGGAGGAACTCGACGACGAAGAAGAGGATCCCGAGGACGAAGACGACGAGGATTAGCCGGCTGGCGTAGGACACGCAAACCGTGGCTCTCCGGGGTCGGGACTCGTTCCGACCCCGGAGCCGGCGGCGAAACACGTCAGTGCTCACCCGGCCTGACGACACACCGGTACACGCGGCTTCAGTCGCGTTTCTTCCGCACCTGCAGAAACCCGACGTCGTACTGGACACCTCTGCACCACCGACTGCCCAGCGGTTGCTCCGCCTTCAGCGCGCGCCGCCGATACGCGACGGTCGCAGAAACACCGGGTCTTTTGCCGGGAAATCCGTGCGGTAATGCGCGCCCCGGCTTTCCTCTCTCCAAAGCGCCGCCGAGGCGATCAGCGCCGCCACATTGTGCAGGTTTCTGAGTTCCACCGCCGCCAGCGAGGTCGGCCCCGCCGGGCGCCACTCGGCGCCTTCCAGCGTGCGAAGCGCATTCTCCAGTCCGGCGCCGTCGCGCAGGATTCCGCAGCACTCCCAGGTCAGCTCGCGGATGGAGCTTTCCGTGAGGCTGGTGGCGAGGATTTCCACGCGCTGCGCCTCGCCGGATCCACTGTGAAGATCCGCCGCGTGTGCGCACATCGCGCGTCCGGCGCGCAGCCCGAAAACCACCGCTTCGAGCAGGGAATTGCTGGCCAGCCGGTTCGCCCCGTGCACGCCGCTGCAAGCCACTTCGCCCGCCACGTACAGCCCCGGAATCGTGCTGCGGCCCTCCAGATCGCTCCGCACACCGCCCATCGCGTAGTGCGCCGCCGGATGCACAGGCGCGGGCTGGCGTGCAATATCGACCCCGTAAGCCCGGCACGTTTCATAGATCCGCGGGAACCGCTCGCGGATAAAATCAGGTTCCCGCGAAGTCAGGTCCAGCCAGACATGCGGCGAACCGGTGCGGCGCATTTCGGCCACGATCGACCGCGAGACCACATCCCGCGGGGCCAGATCCTTGAGCGCGTGATACCGCTCCATGAACGGGTCCCCCGCGTTGTTGCGCAGCACCGCACCTTCTCCGCGCAGGGCTTCGGATAAAAGAAAACGCGGCGCGCCTTCAACGCACAGCGCCGTCGGATGAAACTGGACGAATTCGATGTTGTCGATCTCAGCCCCGGCCCGCCATGCCATCGCCACTCCGTCGCCGGTAGCCACGTCCGGGTTAGTGGTTTCTTTGAAGACCCGTCCAAGTCCGCCGGTGGCCAGCAGCACGGCCCGCGAGCGCACGTCGCGCAACAGGCCGCGTTTCTCGTCGAACACGACCGCGCCCGCCGCGTGGTTATCCACCAGCAGCAGATCCGTCACAGCCGAGTATGTTTCGAAGCGCACGCTGGCCAGCGAAGCGGCTTTCCAGTAAAGCGTGCGCGCGATCTCCCGCCCTGTGGAATCGCCATGTGAATGCAGGATTCGGTTGCGGCTGTGCGCCCCTTCGCGAGTGAAGGAAAGCTTATTACCTTCCTTGTCGAACTCGGCGCCCCAGTCGATCAGGTCCTGAATCGCCGCCGGGCCCTCTTCCACCAGCGTGTGGACAGCCGCCTGGTCGCACAAGCCGTCGCCCGCATAGAGCGTGTCCTGCTCGTGCAGCGCCACCTCATCGTCGTCGCTCAGCGCCACGGCAATGCCGCCCTGCGCATACTCGGAAGACGACTCGCGCAGGGAATCTTTCGCGATGACCAGCACGCTGCCGCATCTGGCCAGCTCGATCGCCGCGCGCAGACCAGCTACGCCGGCCCCGATGACCAGAAAGTCGCAGTCCATGTGTTCATGGCGATTTTAGCAGCGCGCCCCACACACTAGCCTCCTTATTGCCCTGCGCCCGCCCGGCGAGGGGAAACTGATTGGCTGGGAGCCGGTCACCGCTCGGATTACTTGGTGGATCTGCCGAAATATAGGACCAATCATCCCGATCGCTGCCTTGCCTGAGTCTTATCCAGGCCTTATCCGTATGCATTACGAGTGCCCAAAGCTCCGCTCGGGAGCCCGTTGTGCGCGATAAGAGAGTCCTATCTATGTCTAAAATCGATTTTTCTTTTCTCCTGAATGTTAAAATTCAACTTCACTCCCCGCTCGCAGCGGAAAGCGTTTGAAAAAGTCCCAGTCATGACACTATCCATTTCCCGGCCCCTCGCCGAAGTCGACCCCGCCATCTACCACCTCATCCAGCAAGAGGTCCGCCGCCAGGACGGCCAGATCGAGCTCATTGCCAGCGAAAACTTCACCTCCGAAGCCGTTATGGAGGCCACCGCCAGCGTCTTTACAAACAAGTACGCCGAAGGCTACCCGGGCAAGCGCTACTACGGCGGCTGCGAATACGCCGACGAAGTGGAAAACCTCGCTCGCGACCGCGCCAAAAAGCTCTTCAACGCCGAGTACGTCAACGTCCAGCCCCACTCAGGTTCCCAGGCCAACCAGGCCGCCTTCTCCGCCGTCCTCGCACCCGGCGACACTATCATGGGCCTCGACCTCGCCCACGGCGGCCACCTCACGCACGGCCACAAGCTCAATTTTTCCGGCAAGACCTACCACGTCATCGGCTATCAGGTTCGCCCCGCCGCGGGTAACCCCGAAACCGACGAGCGCATCGATTACGACGCCATGGCCGCCCTCGCCGCCGAGCACAAGCCGAAAATGATCATCGCCGGCGGCAGCGCTTACAGCCGCCAGTGGGATTTCCAGCGCTTCCGCGACATCTGCGATTCCGTAGGCGCGCTGCTGCTCGTCGATATGGCGCACTTCTCCGGCCTCGTCGCCGCCGGCCTGCACCCCAACCCCTGCGAACTCGCCGATATCGTCACCTCCACCACGCACAAGACCCTTCGCGGCCCCCGCTCCGGCATCATCCTCGCGAAGGAAAAATACGGCGCAGCCATCGACCGCAATGTCTTCCCCGGCACCCAGGGCGGCCCGCTCGTGCACGTCATCGCCGCCAAGGCCGTCTGCTTCCTCGAAGCCCTCCAGCCCGGTTTCATCGAATACCAGCAGCGCGTCATGGCCAACGCCGCGGCCCTCGCCGAAGGCATGCAGGCCGAAGGCTTCCGCGTCGTCTCCGGCGGCACCGACACGCACATGATGCTGGTCGACGTCTTCTCGAAAGGAGTCCGCGGCAAAGAGGCCGAACTCTCGCTCGACCGCGCCCGCATCACCGTCAACAAAAACGGCATCCCCTTCGACGTGAACCCGCCGCTCAACCCCAGCGGCATCCGGCTCGGCTCACCCGCCGCCACCACGCGCGGCTTTGGCGTCGAAGAAATGCGCACCGTCGCCTCGCTCATCGCCGAAGTCCTGCGGGCCACCACCTCCACCGAACCCGGCGCCCTCGAACAAACCATCGCCGCCGTGCGCACGCGCGTCGAAACCCTCACCGCACGCTTCCCGCTCTATCAGTGGAAGCTCGAGGCGGCCAAAGCCTCCGTATGAGGCGCGCCTCATGAAGCCTGCCCAGTGAAAATTGCCATCGACGTTCGCCGCGTTCGCGATTTCGGCGTTGGCACCTACATCCGCAATCTGCTGCGAGCGCTGGCTCTCGCCGAACGCGACCACGAATATCTCCTCATCGGCGCTGACACGGAACGCGAGGAATTCGCCGGCCTCCCCGGCAACTTCGGGCACGTCGTCTACCCCCGCCGCGACGCCTCGCGTATCGATCATTTTCTGCTTCCCAGTCTGATTCACCAACTGAAGCCGCACGTCACGCACATCCCGTTCCATCGCGTCCCGCTTCTCATGCTGAAGCCGTATGCAGTGACCGTCCATGACCTCGGCAGCCTTTTTTTCGACGACGCCTCGGGCCTGCTCCACGCCGCGCGCGGCTTCCGCCTGCGGCGCGGTCTTGAACGCGCTTCCCGCATCATCACCGTCTCCGGCGCCACGCAGCGCGACGTAGCCAACCTCGTTCCCTCCGCAGCCAACCGCATCCGGCTCATCTATAACGCGCCCGACCCGCTCTTCCTCGAACGCCGCGCCGCCCCCACGCCCGGCGCCAAACCCGGATCGCCGCCCATTGTGCCGCCCGGCCCGACGCCGCCGGCCAGCCCCCAGGACACCGCCCGCGAACGCCACCGCATCCTCGAGCGCTACCAGATCCGTTACCCGTTTCTGCTTTACGCCGGGTCCATCCGGCCGCAGAAAAACATCCCGCGCCTCATCGAAGCCTTCGCCGTGGTGCGCAATAACCTCGAAAACCACCGCGGCTACCGCGACCTGCGTCTCATCATCATTGGCGACGAAATCGGCCGCCACCCCGACGTCCGCCGCGCCGTCATCCACAGCCGCGTGGAACACTGCGTCCGTTTCCTCGGCTTCATTCCCTTCGACACGCTGCGGATTTTTCACGAACTCGCCACCGCCTTCGTGTTTCCGTCGCTGTACGAAGGCTTCGGCCTGCCGCCCCTCGAAGCCATGGCCTCCGGTACACCCGTCATCGCCTCGTCCGTCAGTTCCCTGCCCGAAGTGGTGGGCGGCGCCGCCATGATGGTGAACCCGGAAAACGTCTTCGATATCGCGCGCGGTATCACCGAAGTGCTGGTCAACGACGATCTGCGCCAGGAACTCATCGTGAAGGGCCGCCGCCAGGCCGCTAAGTTCAGCTGGGGGCGCACCGCGCAGGAGGTACTCGGCGTTTACGACGAGATAGCCGGCAGCAAGTAACCGAACTATGGACCGGTAGATCATAACTTAAAGCCACACTTAAAGCAGAGCGTTGATCCGGCCGATTGCTTGCTTGACCTGTTCCGACTCTGTCTCAAACCCAACGCAGATCTTCGCCGCACCGAACAGATGGAACCAGCACGCCTCACCATCTCCCTTGTCGAGTGCGCCCGACGCTTCCGCCAGTTTTTCATCTGTGAACGCACAGACTTTACGCCCCTCTCCGCTCGCGGATGACCGGTGACGCGCAGTCATCGCTGCCAGATTCTGAATTTCGGCGCGGTACCGCAGCGCTTCCTCCGCACTCAGCGCGGCCGCGGAGGCATTCACTTCCGGCGCCGCCCGCGCCGACGTTTGGCCGGAGTCCCGTAGCTGGCTTCCGCCAGTGGATAAGTACACCCCAGGCAATTGGGCGTATGGTTTTCGACGCATCATGTTATGACAGCGAGTCCAATCGCCCTATGCTGCCTACATCGGCAGTTGAGAGAGAAAACTCCATAGCCGCCCGTGGAATCCCCGCGGACACACTTTGGCTGCGCCTATCCGAATCCTGCCATAATCGGCCGGCCGAATGATCTACTTAATCTTGAAATTCGGCGCCGTGCCCTCGCGGTGCTGCGAGTGGCAGCCCCCGCACGTGCCCTGCACCTTCTGCAGATTCGCGGCCTTGTCTCCACCTGCCGCAATCGCCTTGGCCGCGTCGCGCGCCGTTTCAGCCAGCTTCGAAGCTGCCTCGTCCTTGCCCTTCCAGTAGGCAGCCACCTTGTCGAACGTATCGGCAAGTTTGGTTGCGTCCGCTGTCGCGTTGTCCGTAGCGCCCCGGATTGCCGCAACCGTTGGCGGTACCGATTTCATCAGCGCCGAATAAGCAGCGTCGTCCTGAGCGAACCCGGCGACCGCGAACACGGCCAGAACGACGGTAAGCAAAATAGTTGTACGCATGGCCGGGAGTATATAGGAAAAATATGCCGACAAACCGCCCCGTTCCTGTTACGCAGTGCGCCCATAATAAATCGATGCCGATTTCCGATTCCGCCA
>Ga0075030_100006361_pt1 | contig 10571 bp, 10 predicted proteins | sample LitLauG_LLR_2012_FD_71393 | JGI IMG/M metagenome (GOLD analysis project Ga0075030, IMG submission 71393) | Freshwater sediment microbial communities from Pennsylvania, USA - Little Laurel Run_MetaG_LLR_2012 | ecosystem: Environmental > Aquatic > Freshwater > Creek > Sediment | place: USA...
CGTACATGGCGTTCTGCTGGTATCGGACGATGAGATTCAGCAAGCTCAGGAAGCGCTCTGGAAAGTGCTTCGACTCGTGGCGGAACCTGGTGGCGCAGCTGCCTTCGCCGCACTGCTCGCGTGCCGATATCAGCCCAAACCCGCTGAACGTGTAGGAGTTCTCGTCTGCGGAGGCAATACCAATGCCGTGAATTTCAGCTGCAGCGCCACTACGCGGCAAAGCGAGCCCGGCCCGCAGATTCCGGTTCAAGCGGCAGCAAAATCAATTTGAGGAGCCACGATGTCCATTTACGAACGTCTAGAAGCCTTGAAAATCTCCCTTCCCAAAGTTGAGCCGCCCGTGGCCGCTTTCGTTCCGGTAGTACGCGCGGGGAACCTCCTTTTCGTTTCCGGCCACATCGCGAGGAAAGATGGAAAACCGTGGGCCGGCAAGCTTGGCGAGAATCTGTTGACCGCGCAGGGGAAGGAAGCGGCGCGCGGCATCGCGATCGAGCTGCTGGCGACGCTTCATGCTGCCCTCGGCGATCTGAACAAGATCACCCGCATCGTCAAATTGCTCGTCCTGGTGAACAGCGCACCCACGTTCACCGAGCAGCATCTAGTGGCCAACGGCGCTTCCGAGCTATTCGTCGAACTCTTCGACGAAAAAGGCGCCCACGCCCGCAGCGCTTTCGGCGTAGCGCAGATCCCTTTGGGCGCATGCGTTGAAATCGAACTCGTCGCCGAGGTCCAATAATCGAGCGGCCATCTGGGTTAGAGATTCCGAAGGACTTGTTGCAGCAGGATCGCCAGTTCACCGAGTTGCTGCATTTCAGTTTCCGGGAGCAATGCTAGTGCTTTCGCAAGAGATTCAACTCTTCGTTTGCGACCCTCTTGCAGGATCTTGGTCCCTTTGGCGCTAGCCTCCAGGCGCACCCGCCGCCCGTCTTCCGTGGCGTGTCGCCGCACCAAACCTTCGCGCTCCAGGCCTGCGACGATGCGACTCATTGTGGGCGGACGCACCTGCTCGGCATCGGCCAGTTCACCCAGGGACCTGGGGCCGCCAAAGACCAGAACCGACAACGCCGAAAGCTGCGCTGGCCCGACGCCGCTCTCGCGGTCACGCACGCGCAGCCGCCGCAGCAGGTGAATCGCCGCGGAGTGCAGCCGGTCGGCGGTCTCGAAAGTTTCCCCGCCCGCCAAACGTTTAGGCTTGACATCCGTCATAGAATATAGTTAGCTATGCTAACTAAATTGCTCCCGGAGGTAAATCGCAAATGAGCAGCGCACCTGCAAGCCTCGGTATCCAGAATATCGGTCAAATCGCCATTAATGTGCATGACCTGGAGCGCGCCACGGCATTCTACCGTGATGTGTTGGGTCTTCCGCTGCTTTTCAGCGTGCCAAATCTGACTTTCTTCGACTGTGCCGGAGTGCGATTGATGCTGAGCCGCGCTGAGTCGCCGGAATTTGATCATCCCAGTTCCATCCTGTACTTCCGCGTTCCGGATCTCAATGCCGCTTACCAGAAGCTGGTTGAGCGGGGTGCACAAATCTTTGCACCGCCGCGCTTGATTGCCCCGATGCCCACGTACGACCTCTGGATGGCGGCGTTCCGCGATACCGAGGGGAACATTCACCAGTTGATGAGCGAAGTCGCGCGCGCGAAATAGCGCTCCGCTTCTGCGCGGCCGACTCACCACGCTGCGCTACAAGGGCCGCGCGGATTACGGTATCCTTCCAAGGTCATGCATGACCTGAACTATTTTAGGGACCACCTCGAAGTTTTCGCGGATATGGCGAAAATGCGCGGGGCCGCGCTGGACCTGGACGGATTTCGCAAGCTGGACAAGGAACGCCGCGAACTGATCACCGCCACCGAACAGTTGAAGGCGCAGCGCAATAAGGCCAGCGACGAAATCGCACGACTGAAGAAAGGCAAGCAAGACGCCGACTTGATCATCACCGAAATGAAGCTGGTTTCCGACCGCATCAAGCAATCCGACGAGCGCATCGCCGAACTGGACGCCACGCAGCGCGAACTTCTCCTTACGATCCCGAATATTCCACATTCGTCAGTGCCGGCTGGAACCACAGCTGCGGACAACAAAGAGATCCGCCGCTGGGGCGCGCCTCCAAAATTCGATTTCACTCCCAAACCGCACTGGGAAGTCGGCGAACGCGCCGGAATTCTCGACCTCGCCGTCGCCACGAAAATCACCGGTGCGCGTTTTGCCGTTTACAAAGGCTGGGGAGCCCGCCTGGAGCGCGCCTTGGCGAATTTCTTCCTCGACGTGCACACGCGCGAGCACGGCTACACGGAGATCCTGCCGCCCTTTCTGGTAAACTCGGCGTCACTCACCGGCGCAGGCCAACTGCCGAAATTCGCCGCGGACCTCTTCAAGCTCGAAAACACCGACTTCTGGCTCACTCCCACCGCCGAAGTCGAGCTCCACAATCTCTACCGCGACGAAACCATTCCCGAAGAAAAACTTCCCATCTACGTGACCGCCTGGACGGCCTGTTTCCGCTCGGAAGCTGGAGCTGCCGGAAAAGATACTCGTGGCATCCTCCGCCAGCACCAATTCCAGAAAGTGGAGCTCTTCAAATTCACACATCCGGAGAAAAGTTACGAAGAGCACGAAGCCCTCACTCGCAACGCCGAAACCATTCTCCAAAAGCTCGGCCTGCATTACCGCACCATCCTGCTTTGCACCGGTGACATGGGCTTTGCTTCATCCAAGACTTACGACTTGGAAGTGTGGCTGCCTTCCAGCAACGAATTCCGCGAAATCTCTTCATGTTCGAATTGCGAAGCGTTTCAATCTCGCCGCGCCGGTATTCGCTTCAAGCCCAAGACCGGCAAGAGCGACTTCGTCCACACTTTGAACGGTTCTGGGCTCGCGGTTGGCCGCACCTGGATCGCCGTCGTGGAGAATTATCAGCAGGCGGATGGTTCGATTCTGATCCCGGAAGTCCTGCGTCCTTACATGGGTATAGACCGCATTCCGGCAGTTGGGTAAAGGACTGGCGCCCCTTTCGCCCGAAATATTGTGCTTTGGAACCAATCTTGACCTCAATTCCCATTTCGCGGTACAAGTTAATGCAATAAAAGGACTTACACTATTTTTGGGTCCCCTTTTCACAAACAGGCAGCATACAATTCGCCTCGCAACCCCTTGAAATCACACCTTTTCGTTTGACGGGCCCTTTTCGCCTTGCATACACTCCCCTCACGGCCCAAACGGGGATATTTGGCAAACGAGGCCGTTTGGCACACACTCATACATAAGATGGACTTTCTTACACGCATCGTGAGATTTCTGTTCTGGCTGCTAGTTCTTTCCTGGGGTTTGCGGCTGTTGCGCCGTATCGTCGGCGGTATGCTGCGGAATGATCAGGCGTCCACCCCGGAAACTACGGATTCCGCCAAAGGGACTCCCGCACCTTCCGCGGCACGCAGGCTGGTGCGCGATCCGGTGTGCGGCATGCACGTGGACGAGACGAGATCCATTCCCTTGAGGGATGGCGGCGAACTGCTTCACTTCTGCTCCCCTGCTTGCCGTGATGCTTATGCGGTGAGCGTGAAGAAGTTAGCGGCAAACGGATAGACCGAGTTTCTATAAAACAGATTTTGAAAACGGGCCAAGTAAAAACAGATTTTCTTAGACAAATCGAATAGACGAAAGGACCGACGCCAATGGCCACGGTCGCAAAGCCCACAACCCCGACAAGACAGATAGGCGCACCTCCCATGGTGCCGCGCATCGCCCCTCGCGAGGACCTGAATCCTTTTCGCATCGCGCAGATTCAGTTCGACATGGCGGCCGAATTCCTGAAGCTCGATCCCGGCCTGCGGCAGATTTTGCGCACGCCCAAGCGCATCCTGGAGGTTTCCATGCCTACCAAGATGGACAACGGCCAGGTCAAGGTGTTCACCGGATACCGCGTGCAGCACAACGTGTCGCGCGGGCCCGGCAAAGGCGGTATCCGCTATCACCCCAACGTCACGCTCGACGAAGTAAAAGCGCTGGCCATGTGGATGACCTGGAAGACGGCCGCCGTGAACGTTCCCTTTGGCGGAGCCAAGGGCGGCGTCATCTGCGACCCCAAGCGCATGTCCAAGAGCGAACTCGAGCGCATGACGCGCCGCTACGCCAGTGAAATCCTGCCCATCATTGGTCCGTCGATGGATATTCCCGCGCCGGACGTTTACACCGACGCGCAGACCATGGCGTGGATCATGGACACCTACGCCATGACCATCGGCCATTCGGCCCACGGCGTAGTCACCGGCAAACCTCTTTCTATCGGCGGTTCTGAAGGACGCGGCGAAGCTACTGCGCGCGGACTCCTGTATGTCGTCGAAGAAGCCTGCAAGATGAAAAAGATTTCGCTTCGCGGTGCGACGATCGCGATTCAGGGCTTCGGAAACGCCGGCGCGACCGCCGCGCGGTTATTTGCTGAAAAGAAGGCGAAGATTATCGCCCTCAGCGATACTCGCGGCGGCGTCACTAATTCGCGCGGCATCGATCCTATCAAAGCGATTCGCTACAAGGAGCGTTCCGGCACCGTTGTGGGCATGCCCGGCGCGTCGCGTATCACCAACGATGAGTTGCTGACCATGAAGTGCGACATTTTGATACCCGCGGCGCTTGAAAACGTCATCACCTTGCACAACGCCGAGGCCGTCAAAGCCCGCATCGTCGCCGAAGCCGCTAACGGCCCCACCACGCCGCATGCCGATGAGATTCTCGCGCGCCGGGGCGTCATCGTGCTGCCGGATATTCTCGCCAACGCCGGCGGCGTCACCGTCAGCTATTTCGAATGGGTGCAGAACCAGGAAGGCCTGATGTGGGATGTGGACGAGGTCAACGCGCGCCTGCAGAAGATCATGACCCGCTCCTTCCACGAAATGGTCGACACCATGCGCAAGCATCACGTCCCCCCGCGCGCCGGTGCCATGATTCTCGCCGTCGGCCGCGTCGCCGAAGCCACCTTGGTGCGCGGCTTGTTCCCCTGATCTCAGTAAACGAGGGGCTACGGCGCGACGATGAAGCCGCAATTTAGGGAACCGCTTCTCTCGCTCCGCGCGGCAGAGTATTTCCCGGGCAGCCTGGCGGACGCTCTTTATCAACACTCTCCACATAAAACGCGTCCTCGTGCTTCGCGATGGTGAAGAAGAGTTCAGTCGGCAAGTCTCCCGGTAGGTCATGTTCGCCGCTCCCCTCCAACTGCAAGCCGATTTGCCACTTCGCGGTCTTCTCTGACGCCTTGCACGGCTGAACGAAGTCAAATTCCGTATCGATTTTCGCGGTGCTTTCACGGCTTAACCGGTCATGCCAGTGCTGAAGTTTCTCCACATCCGCGCCTGAAGCCCAAGTAGACGCATCGTCCCACTTCATAGCAACCCATTCGTCCAGGAAGTCTTCGGGCACCAGTGCCAGCGGTGGGGTGCGGGTGACCCGTTTTCCGCTCACGTCATAATTCCGGACATGCTCGCGCGTGAGGATGCTGTCATCCAGACCTTGCGCGGCCACGATATGGAGTTCGAAACCGTGCGGATTAAGGTTCAACCGGTAAGGTTGTTCCGTCCCCAGATAAATGCTCGTATGTTCGTCAAGCAGCACCACCGGATGATTGGCGTCTTCGCCCGGACGCAAAACTTTGTAGCGGAGTTGCTGCCAGTTCGAACTGCACCAGGGATTCACGTCGGTTGCAACAACATACCAATTCCCTTCCGCATCCGGAGGTGAAACCGCGAATTGGAAAGACCCTTGTCCGCCGCTGATGTCCTTATAACTGTTGGATTCTTCCACGAGAATCAGTTGCCACGCCGCCCCATTCCGGCGATAGAGATTGAGCGACGCGTCGCTGCCGCAAGGGATCGTCAAGTTGGTGACGACCGCCATCAAATCGGAATGCCGCGCCGGCTGGCGCACGGTCACATCATAGAGATTTCCGAAATCGTCCCCGTCCGCCGTGTAATACCCGTCTCGTTGAAACTGATTCATCGTCTCGATGCCCGCTTTTTTCAGGTCCGCGATGATCAGTTTATGCAGTGTATCGGGGGAGGAAGAGGAGTGCTCGTTTAGCGTTCGCCCGATGATCTCCCGAAGCCCCGACTTGAATTGGGGAAGCAGCTTCTGGGCGGCAGGCGGCACATCGCCCGACGGATTTCGTTTGCCCCCCGTATCGATGGAGCGGAGCTGTTCCACCACGTCCTGCAGCTTGTCTGTCTGCGCCTGAAGAAAAGTGAATGGCAAAAGTATTAGAAAAGTCAGCAGTGGAAAGACGCGCGGCGCGAGGTTCATAAAGTCATTCCGAAACGTAATAAACAATGGAACCAATCGGCCGCGGCTAACCTCTTAGGCATTCTCAGACCAGAATATCATCAAGTTTTTCCTCACGGAGTGATTCGCAAGGCGTAGGCGAATTCATTGGGCTTCTTTTCAGGCATCGTCACCGTGAGCCCTTTCCCATCGCGCGTGAAAGGAAGTGCACCCTTCGTCCCTAATAGTTCAACTCTCCCTATTTCTTTCGGATAACAGGCCGAGCCCTTGGCCAGCGTGGTGATCGTAATTTTGCCGCTCGCCGGCCAGCCCAGGGCGGTGGCGTAGAGCGTCTCGCCCTTGGTCGTGAAACGAATGTCTTCCGCGGTATACGGGCGCGCTTTTTCTTCGTTGAAATTACCCGTCGAAGCAAGGTCTGGCGGGCCTTCCCCAAAGACGACGAACGGTCGAGTCCCGAAAATGGCTTCTTGATTGTCCGGCATCCACGTTGCCAGTTCGGCAAGGACCTTGCGTTCGTCATCATCGATCGTCCCGTCGCCGCGAACCGGAATGTTCAGAAGCAGATTGCCGTTCTTGCTGACGATATCCATCAGCATCTTGATCACGGTTTCCCCGCTTTTGTATTCGTGCTTTTCATAGAGCGAGCGGCGGTAGTGCCAGTCGCCGATGCAAGTGTCCGTCTGCCACGGAGCAGGAAGAATCTTGTTCGCGCGGCCACGCTCGATATCGAGCACCATGGTTCCTACCCGATCGGGCGCGAGTCCTTTGGAGTTCAGCACCGCTTCCAGGCGACCGGCATGGTTTTTGATATTGGAATTGTAGAAGTGAGCGGCGATGTCCAAGCCCGCTTGTCCCAGCGGCAATTCCAGGTTGTCGAAGTAAAGCAGGTCGGGCTGGTATTGATCCAAAAGATTCTGGCAGCGAAGGAACCATTTCTCGACGAAAGCCTGGTTGTTGGCCGGCGGGTCCTCCGTCCAGACGCGATCGTGCCCTTCGTGCCAGTCTTGTGCCGCTTTGATCGCGGTGAGCCCCTTCGGCATCACCATGTTTGGCCCGGTGTAGAGTTCCTGCGGGTCCAGGCCCTCCCACCACTTTCCCTTTCCATCTTCCCGCTTGAGGAAACCGTCGTAAGGCACTCCAGCAAGCGCACCTTCGGGGTCGTAACCGTATGCCGTTTGAAACCAGTGCCACGCGTGACCCGAGTGATTCGTCACGCCGAAGCGCAATCCATGCTTTCTGGCGGTCTTGGCCCAGATTCCCACGATGTCCTTCTTCGGCCCGATGCGGACTGAGTTCCAGTCATGGAACTTCGAGTCATAACAGTCGAAATTGTCGTGGTGATTCGCCAGGCTGACGAAATAGCGCGCGCCCGCTTTCACATAAAGTTGCATCAGCGCATCCGGATCCCAATTCTCGGCTTTCCAGATATGGTCAATATCTTTGAATCCGAATTGCGACGGAGGCCCGTAGTGCTCCACGTGGAATTTGTTTTGAGGGGACCCCTGGATATACATCTGCCGCGCGTACCAGTCGCCCTGCTCGGGCACGCATTGTGCTGACCAATGCGCCCAAATCCCGAACTTGGCATCGCGGAACCAATCGGGTGTCTGGTATTGCTTCAGGGAATCCCAGGTCGGCTGAAACGGTCCGGGCGCAAGGGAACGCTTGGGGAAATCCGTCGCACCGCCGGATGGCGCAAAGGAATCCGAACCGCCACCGAATGATTCTCGCTTCCACGAGGCACCCAACGCCCGCGAAGACCAAATGGCCGGCGCCATTCCTGCCAGACATTTCATCAACCATCGGCGGGTCATCTTCATAGCGCGTCACCCTCAGCCTTTAGTCAGTTGGAACGCTGCGACTCTAGCACATTGCTACTTGGCGCGGCATCGTGCTGCTCATTCTCTTTCTTCATTCGTTGACTACGATCGCGTCAGCGTCGTGTTCCCCGAAAACTCCGGCGATTCATCAAGTTTTTTCTTGCGTTGGAGAAACAGCGCGCGTACATTCGCAGATGCCGGTGCGTTTCATTGACGCGACCGGCTATTTTCATTCTTCGAGTAAGAAAAGACGATGAGCACCAACGGACACAGTCATTCAGCGCCGCCGATTCTGCTGACGATCGCAGGTTTCGATCCTTGCTGCGGCGCCGGCACTGCCGCCGACTTGAAAACATTCGCCGCGCACGGCTGCTACGGCATCGCCGCGATTACCTCTCTCACCGTGCAAAACACGCAGGGCGTCGAAACCGTCCACAACACGCCCAGCGCGGAGCTGCGCGCGCAGCTCGAAGCACTGGCCAAGGATTGCGAGATCGCCGCAGTGAAAATCGGGATGCTCGGCAACCGCGGCAACGCCGTGGTGGTCGCGGAATTCCTCGACGCGCACAAAATTGCGCACACCGTACTTGATCCGGTAATGAAGTCCTCCAGCGGCGCCGAACTCCTCGATACCGGCGGAATCAACTTTGTCGCGGCGGAACTGCTGAAGCGCGCCAGCGTCATCACCCCGAATGTGCCGGAAGCGGAAGTTCTAACCGGGCTGGCCATCAAAGATGTGGCGGACATGGAAGCTGCCGCGCGCAAGCTCGTCGAGATGGGCGCGCGCGCGGTGATCGTCAAGGGCGGCCATATGGAGCGCGCCGTCGACGTTCTCTTTGACGGCGCGGAGATGGTTTCGCTTGCCGGCGAGAAAGCAAATGAAGACCATCTTCACGGAACAGGCTGCACTTTCGCTTCGGCGCTGACTGCGCAACTAGCCGCCGGGAGGGGATTGCTGGAAGCTGCCACCCTCGCCAAGGTCTATGTGACCAAAGCCATCGAAAAAGCCTATGCCGTTGGAAAAGGCCGTCTGCCCCTAGATCATTTCTTCCGCCAGCGCATCGAGCCGCCCGCCCGCGGAATCCACGAAGTCCCTCAGCACGGCATGCATCCCGCCGCCGAACCCACTGCCCATTAGGGTTCCCAAGTTGGCATGACTTGAAGCTCACATGTCCCGCATGCGGCAAAGAAGCCACGAAGGTTTCCGCTGCTCTTTCGACTGGTAGCGCGGTCTACTGTAAGAACTGCGGATGGAACGCTGACTTAGCAGCGAAAAAGTTGCGACCCGAACTCCATTCACTTTGGGGCGCCGCCATCCTCGGAGTTGCGCTTTCGGTTTTTGTGGGAGTTCGCAGCGGAGCGGGCGATGCGTTACTTATAGCGTCGGCCTTTGTTCTCTTTCCCTGTGTTTTTGCCGCGCTGACTTATTCTCGAATTAGACGTGTGAAAAAGCTCCAACAGGAATTCGCGGCCCATAATGTGACTGTGCCGCCGTCCCATGCCTATGCACTCCACCCCGACGATAGTCTTCGCTATGCACACCGACCACGGAAGATCAGGCTCCGGTCGCGCGGATGGCTCTGTTCTTTGGGCGTAGTCGCTGCGTTACTGATGCTGATCTTTTTCCTGAAAATTCTCCTCCATGATAATTTCGCATTCCAATCCCTTAGGGGTCTGCTTGCGCTCGCCGTTTTCGGTTGGTACGTGTGGCTTTGCCTCTCTTACTTCCGTTATCGCTGGGCGGAACGTCGACTGCTGGTCGACTCCTGTTTTGCGAACGGTGTTGTGATCGAGCAGGGGGAGGTTTGGCACTCGCTGCCTCGTATTACCTACCGCTTCCGAAACGAAACGGGACAGGATTTTCAGAACAAGGTGACCGACTTTTCTCGCCGTCTATACGAAGATATGCCGGTGTCCGTGTTCTATGACGAGCACGACCCGTCACAAAGCACAACCCTGGAAAGTTCGGTCTTCCTGATCGTTTGAAGTGTATCTCCATTACAGGTGGGAACGCTGCACGATGCGGCCGGCAACGATGGTGGCGACGGCCGCACCTTTGAACGCACGGCCGTCGAACGGGGAGTTACGCGATTTGCTCGGCGATTCCTTCACGTGGTAGGTCCAGGGATGATTCATGGAAAAGATAGTCAGGTCGGAGGGCTGGCCTGCAGCGATCCTGCGCTCGATGCCGAGCGCACGCGCTGGGCCCGCCGTGAATAGCTCGACCATTCGCATCAGCGAAAGCCGCCCGCTCTGTACCAATTGTTCCAGTGCCAGCGGCAGCGCCGTCTCGAATCCCAAAATACCAAACGGCGCACGATCGAACTCCACATCTTTTAGCGCCGGCTCATGTGGCGCGTGATCCGTCGCAATCACATCCACTGTTCCGTCCGCGAGCCCATTCAGGAGCGCTTCCCGGTCTTCCCGCCCCGCCAGCGGCGGATTCATCTTGAATTTCGAATCGTACTCCACGTCCTCA
>Ga0075030_100006364_pt1 | contig 10571 bp, 10 predicted proteins | sample LitLauG_LLR_2012_FD_71393 | JGI IMG/M metagenome (GOLD analysis project Ga0075030, IMG submission 71393) | Freshwater sediment microbial communities from Pennsylvania, USA - Little Laurel Run_MetaG_LLR_2012 | ecosystem: Environmental > Aquatic > Freshwater > Creek > Sediment | place: USA...
ACCCAGCACGGCGATGGTCTTGCCCTTCAGGGCGTCGGGGTTGGCGTCGGGCTGGTAGAAAATCGTGGCCATTCTGTGTACTCCGTTTCGTTAAAGTCTGCTTGTCATCCGGAACAAGCGTTCTTTGCGCAGTGAAGGATCTGGGCGAGCCGCGCGATTAGCTTGCCCTGAGCAAGCGACGCGCGCCGAATGGGTCGCGTTCTTTGCGACACAATAAATGCGCGTTTGGCTCGCTTCCTCCGCTGGAGAAAAATAAGGCCGGCCGGCTTGCGAGATCGGAAGCTGGAGAGCTCTGAGCCCGAGTCGCACAAGACCGACCGGTCGGTCGGTTCGTATTATGATAACTAGCCCGGCGTTTTCATGTCAAGAGGCAAAAGCCAGATCCAGGCGCTCGCTGTGAAAGGGGGACCTGTGGGCTGTGTGGACCAAGAGCCCCCTTGAAGTGTCCTCGGCATTGGCATTCCCGCGCGCGACTGTTTACCATATCCCGGCGATGACTCGTGAAGCCGTAGTCGACTCCCGGCAGGAAATTCTGCATACCGCGGCGCGCCTGTTTCAGCAGCGCGGTTATGATGCGACCTCGATGAACGACGTCGCCGCCGCGCTCAAGCTGAGCAAGGGCGGCCTCTATCACCATTTCGAGAGCAAGGACGAAATCCTGTTCAACATCATGAGCCAGGCGATGGACATCACCGAGGAGCGTGTGATCAATCCCCTGCGCAGCATCGCCGATCCGGAACAGCGGCTGCGGGCGCTGATTCGGCTGCACGTGGAGGTCGTCATGAGCCCGCGCGACCGCGAGATCACCGTGATGCTGCATGAGAACCATCCTCTGCCACCGGTGCTGCGCAAGCGCATCAACGCGCGCAAGAAAGACTACGTGCACTTTGTGGAGAATCTGATCGCGGAAGTGCAGAGGAGTCATCCTCCCGGCGGTAAAGTCAGCCCGCGGGCGGCGGCTTTCGCGCTGCTCGGCATGATCAACTGGGTCTACCAGTGGTACAAGCCGGAGGGCGAACTGCAGGCGTCGAATCTGGTTCCACAGTGGACAGAACTTCTTTTCGGAGGCATCTTCCTTTGAAGTTCTGGAGCGGCAGCCTGGCCGACGAAGACTCGCAACGCGCCCGTGCAGGCAAGCTCTATCGTGAAGTTCTTCGTGTGCCGGCGATGAGCGCTGGCTTGTACGTACTGGCCGCGGGAGCGACTGATCCCCAGAAACCGCACGCGCAAGACGAGATGTACTACGTCGTGCGCGGCCGGGCGCGCTTCCGCGCGGGAGTGGAAGACTGCGAGGTCTCGGACGGCAGCTTGCTTTTTGTCGCGGCCAACGTTGAGCACAGGTTCTATGACATCACGGTAGAGTTGGCTGTACTGGTGTTCTTCGCGCCCGCCGAGAGCGGGTAAGTGGCTCGAGAACGAGCATATCCCTCCACTTGGTTCGCGTTGCTCCGCTAGGGTCGGGATGACAGGCTACTGGTCGCTGGATCAGCTTGTTTCGGCGGCGCCTGCAGTTGGTGCAGTTCTTCCTGTGCCTTCTTCCAGGCTTTGCCAGTATGCCTGGCAACCTTTGTCGAGTCGGCGCTTGAGTAAAAAGCAACAATGTTCGACCTCAGCGCATCGGGCACATCCGACGATGGGCGCTGCGAAACCTGATCCAATAAATGTGCGTATGTCGTGTCCGACCGCGCATACTCGCCGGCATGCGCGTCCAATCCGGTATCGAAGTCACGGTTGGGCAGTTGCAGCGTGTCATGCGATTGCTCATTGAGCAGCGTCGTGTAGCCTTCTACGGTCCGGTCCACGCTTTTGACGTATAGATCCTCGGCTTGCGTCGTGGGCACTTTGAAATCCAGGCCGCTGAACGGACCCTTTTTTGGAAACAATTTCAGGAAGACCGCCAGCACACGCGTTCCGAAGCCAGGATGACGGTAGACCGTACCCCATTCGTGCTCATAGTCGGTGCGGGAAAGGTAGTAGCGGAACTCCCGCTCGGCGGCATTGGGACTGTCCTGTACGGCATCTCTTTTTTGTGACAGCAAAGCGACACGAGTCATCTCCGGGATGATTTTGCTGACAGAGCGCCGGAATGATCCGATGGCCAGGTCCTCATTCGGAATCACGTCGCTTAGCTTTATGCCATAAGTTTCCTGAAAAGCCTTCTCGAGCAGAGCCTGCGAAACCTCAAAGCCAATGAAGTCGTGATAACGGTCCGAGGTATAGCGGTTTTTCGCCACCTGGGTCATGTCAAAGCCAAACTCGGCGCGGATGTGGGCTTTCGGAGAATCGGAGTAGGTCACCTGATTGCCGAACTTTCTTGCCAGTGTTGGAAACTCAAGCGCCACGACGTGATTAACCATGGGATGGCCGATGTTGTCGGCGGCGTAATGGGAAAGCGCTCCCAGGGCAAAGGCGTATTCATTCAGCGTGTTCGCGTTGTGCAACAAGCTCAGAACGAAATCGCCGCTGCGCACATAATGAGTGAGGTCGCTGAAATAGTGGCTGCCGAAAGGATAGTAGCCCATGTCCTGAATGAGCGAACCGCCGTAGGCATAGGCGTGAGCTTCGCGGAGCGATTTATCGTCGGCGTCCGGGAAACGGTGCTTCAGAATCGGTTGCAGATTCGATTCCCAGAGCAGGTCCACAACTTCTTCGTGGGTCAAGACGGAGTAGGCCGCGCAGGCCTGGGCCAGCAAGAGTGCCAACCCGGGCCACGCGATAAATCGCCAGCGGCGATGAAATAGACCAATCAACTTTACTTGCCCACCACTAGCACGACAAAGCTATCGGGCAAAATCGTGCGGCGCGGGTGAGGATTGTCCGTCGTGGCGGCAGGCGGCGGGCCAAATTTAGCCGTGACCGTGATCGCGTTGTGGGTCTGGCTGTCGATCGCCATGGTGCGCGCACCCTGCTGGGTCGGAACGTTGTCCAGGACGCTGAATTTGTCCGCGGACTCTTCCTTGACGATGGTTAGAACGCCCTCGCCACACGAAGCGAAAGCCAACCCGGTTCCTTCGTCAAACGCGGTCGCATCCACGCCGTCGCCGATGGGAAGCGTGGTGACGATCTTGCCGCTGTCGGCGTCCACGACGGCCATCATCTTGTTGTCGCAGCCGACGAACAGCCGGCGGTTCTTTTTATCCATCGACAGTCCCGATGGAGACTCACAAGGCTTCAACGGCCAGCGCGCCTTTACTGCCATCTTGGCTGGGTCCAGGGCGACCAGTTCGCTGGTGTCCTCGATGTTGACCCAGACTCCACCCTTACCGTCACTCGCGGCAAACTCCGGCTTTCCGCCAAGCGCGATGGTGCCGGCAACCGTGCCTTTTTCCGCATCAATAACGGAGGCATCCTTGCTGCGCCCGTTGAACGCGAACACCCGCTTGGTCGCTGAGTCGTAGAGGATCGCGTCTGGGTTTTCTCCAGCTTTGACCTTGGTCGAGGTGGCCAAGGACTTTAAGTCGAAGATGCTGACCGTACCTTCGCGGCCATTGCTGATGAAACCCTTGCCAAGATCGGGCGCGAGCGCGATGCCGTGGACACCCGGAGTGTCGGCGATATCGCCAACCTGTTTGCCGGTGTCCAGATCGGCGACGATTACATGCGTCGCACGGGAGATGAACAATCTGCGAGTGGAAGCCTCAGCCGTGAGGTAGTCCCAGCCGCCGTCGCCGCCTAAAGTGTAGGTCTTCACAACCCGATAGCCTGACGCAGCGGCGGTAGCCATACCCGCGATCAGGAGCATTACCAATCCAACGCTTTTTCTTGTTCTGCCGATTTTCACACCGCCTCCTAAGGAAGTTCGCATCTAAATACCCGGAAGTAACTTTACCGCATCTCCGCAGGGACTCTAGACTTTACTATTATGAATGCACCGCAGCAAAACTGGCCAGAGCCGACGGAATCCCTGACCCGAGCGGCGTCCCAATCGACGGAGCTGAGTGGCCAGGACGAAGGCCCCGTGCACCGCACCGCGGGCAACGTTAAGCAAACTGCGGCGGCGCTGGCCGCGATCGTCTCAGGATTAGCCTTGGCGCTGATCGTGGGTGTGTTCTCGCAGGCGCGCGCTGGCTGGGCACGCGGATCGTTTCCCTCGAACGGCCAACCCGATTTCGCCGGAGTATTCAACTCGCAGGACCTGGCTCAGTTGGACGGCATGAAACCGCAAGCTCAGGCAGAAACCCTGCTGGAGGCTGCGGTACGGGGTGTGCCGGGAACGTCCGACCAAATCTCCGCGCGAGCCGGGCGCTGGTACGGTCATCTTACTTTGAAGCCGCAGTTGAACTTGCTAGTCACAGCCGCCCTGAACTCAGACGACCTGCAGGTGAGGGAAGCCGCGCTCGATGTTCAATTGGCTGCCTACAACCTCAGCAAAACGCCAGCCAGTGTCAACCTGCTGGTCGGACAATCTCATTCGAGCAATCACGAGCGGCGAGTCTGGGCCCTGTGGTCGCTCGGTGCAATGGCCAATCGTGGCGTACAGCGCAATCTGGCGATGGCGGAGTTGCTGGCTCACTTGAACGATGCCGACGCAGACAGCCGCCGCTGGGCCGTGGAAGGATTGTCACTGGCGGGCACTGAAACCGTAATCGGGCCCCTGCTGAATGTCCTCCACGACGACCCTTCCCACGCAGTGCGAGAGCGTGCCGCGTGTGGCCTTGCCTCCTCGGGAATGTTTACGGCAGACGAACGACGTCGCGCCGTGCCGCAACTAATCCGCTTCACTGAAGACTCGAAGCTCGACGCTCAAACCCATGCCTGGGCATTTCTGGCGCTCGGAGACATCACCCAGCAGCACTTGCCAAATGATTCCGCCGCCTGGCGGAACTGGTACGAGAACAGCCGCAATTGATGCAACCTCAGTGCCCGGCCTTCTCGATCAGCGCCATCACTTGTTTCCATGCCATTGGCCCCTGATGCATGGCGAAGACCGTCTGGACATCCAGTCTCTCTCTCTGCACCGCCTGTGCGACTTCATTCATCAACTGCGGGTCGTATAGGCTGCCATCCTCGTTCAGCGCCAGCGTGTCGCTGGCATAGAGCAAATGCGAGCCCGGAAAATACGCCATGTACTGGCGCTCGGTGGACGCACCCCGCAACGGATACAGCTCGATCCGATTGTCACCGCTGCCGACCGTTTCCTTACCGGCAACAATCTTCCAGCGCGCGTCCTTCGTTTGTGAGGTCTCGAGTGCGTCGGGTTCCAACCCGTGGGGCGAGCGTACCATCGCGTCCAGCAGGGGGCGATTCAGGTCAAGGATGTAGACAGGCAGGCCTTGTGAAACCGCAAACCGGACGCCACCGGTGTGGGCCACGAATCCGACGTGGAAAGCACAGCCTTGACTGGCGTCTCGGGATAGCGCTTTCGGGCTTCCTCGATCACTCCTTGTGTGTAAGAACTAGAGATCGGCGCTTCCAGAATCACGATTCCGTCTGACTGCTTCACGATCGTTGAATTCCACGCCCCCTCGAAAAGGTCAACTCCCGGCGCGAGCGCGGTGGATTTGTCCGCGTGGAACTGCCGATTCCACCCGTGCGATGCGGCGCTTTGTTTCGCTACTTTCGCGTCCATGGCGAACGTTTTGTCGTCGAAAGGAACGTTGAACTCAACATTCAGAGCTTGCCTGGAGCGCCAGACGTTACCATTGCGTTCTTCCACGAAGTTCGTCGGGAATACCAGCCCCGCGGTGAGCTTCCAATTGTCGAAGTAAATGCGCTGCTGCACATCGCCCCAGAAATACCAGAAGTCGTGAAATACCCGTGTGGTCTCGACCGCATCAGGCAGGTGGTTGAACGGATTCAGGATTACGCGCACCGAAGTCTTCTGCCAGGTAAAGGCCAGGACTGAATGGGGAGTCGAACGCAGCGTCTCCGGTGCGGCAAAACGCAAATCCGGAGCTTCGGATGCCGTCAGCAACAGCCGCGCCGGGCCCAGAACCAGTGCCTGCCGTGCCTCGTCAATCGTGCTGAGGCCGCAAGGAGAATCGCGGTCTTTCGACCGCGTCACGCCACCTTCAGGGCCGACGACTTGAGTGGTCTCGATCTCAGCCTGGTTCGGATCTGCTTCCGGCCAGGTGATCGTTGACGAAGCGAGTGCCCGTTGGTTGAGCAGATCCAGCGTAGTTTGTCCGCGTTCATAAGAGGTAATAAACGGCGCCTGGCGGAACGACTGCTCCATCAGCAGCGTGTGTCCGATGAAGTGCAACCTCACGGATTTGACTTGCTGCAGCCGCTCCCGTCCCCCCATGGCTTGCAAGGCAAGATCAACGCATTGCTTGGCCGTTTCGCGGAGGCAGCCTGGTCCGCCACTGGACTCTTGCGCCGTCAGGTTGCTCGCGGCCGAAGAGATTATCAAAAACGACATTGTCAGCCAGACTTTTCGCATCCTGCTCCCCCCATGAACTGTCGACATTATTACGCAAGCATCGCGCGGGAGGGCTCGCAATCCGGAATCAGGTGATGAAATGAAAGCGGCCCTCCCAAAGAGGGTGGGCCGCTGCTCGCAGTCGTTTGACCGGCTCGACTTGCTCGGCCGTCACTCCGACATCTTCGCGATATGCAGGTCAAAGCCAGTCTTGGGTAGTAGCGACGTCAATTCAAAGGCCTTGAATCCATCACCGTTCACTTCCGTGTGACGAAAGACTCCGGGCTCGCTGTCGATGGTTTCATGACGGCCCTCCATTTCATCAAGGAAGCGTTGGGCTTGCCGGTTGGTAACCTCTGCGCCCTTTGCGCGGGACACGACCGCTTCCGAAGCATACGAGCGCACCAGCTTGGGCCAGTATTTTTCCAGCAGTTCGGTGCTGGCAAAGACATCCGTCCACACCACACGTCCATTCATCGCGACCACCACGCCCACGGCGTTGCGGTCTTTGAGCTGGCGAATCAGGCTCTGGTAGTCGTGTTCCATGGGAGCGGCAACTTCGTCCACGTGCTTCTTCACGGCTTCGTTTTCCATGACGCGGGCATAGGAAGAGGTACCGGCGATAGCAGAGGGCATAGAAGGAGGGCCAGCAGTCGGATTCAGGCTTTCACTTGCGACTAAGTCCGCCGAGATCGCTGCTTTCTGCTCCCTCACTGCAGCCCACACTTCGTTCTGGTTCTTGTCACCCATGGCTTTCGCGCGCACGGATGGCTGGGCCATCAAAGTTCCGCCCTGCAAGCCGCTGGTGCTACCACCACCGTACATCGTGCCGGACGGTCCAAAACGTTCGCTGGTCGCCACCCATCGTCCCGGCTCCACGCAGAAAACGCTGAGATCCACGGGATCGCTCTCCGGCGGAACGATGCGGTCTTTTCCGATGACGCGGTCTTGTTTTCCTCCCGCAACAATCTCGCCGGCCAGCAGCAACAACGGACGTTTCGAGTTATTGACCAGCACTAGACGGTTCACCTCGGCCGCGTCGCGCTGAACGACGGGCGCGCCATGGCGGCGAATCAGCCCGCGAACGTTGCCGGCCTCGGTGACCTCGACTTCGCCGGACTTGAGCCCTTCGTCAAGCGTGAGGAATTCCGAAGTATCGTGCGACTTTGGGCCCACGACCGGGAACACGGTCAGGTTGCCATGACGAATGGGGTCGAGAACTTTGTAATCAGCAGGAGCCACTTCTCCCGCGCGAGTGGAGTGCGGAACAAGCAGACAGACCGCACATAGAGCAACCGTCAAACTGACGGGAATCCAGAACTGGAACTTCATTGGGAATGCCTCTCCGGGCACACCCATGCGCTTGCTCCGTGTGGCATCGTTCGCCGCCCGGCGATTACTGGGCCGCCCGATCTTTCTGCGAGAAGAATGAGAAAAATCCGTGCTCTTGCAGTGTTTTTTGTGCTCGACTGCGTCTAAGCTAAGGTGAGCACTGAAGCCGTAAGTCTTAAGACTGTCCTCGTGCCTTCCACAGCTCACAACGCGATGCTGGAATCGGCGATTGCCAGAGTTGCAGACGACTTGCATTCACGGAATCACTGTGAGCCAGTTGGCATATCCCGCGAGGCGTGCGCCGCGATCCTGTTGGAAGTGGGACAGAAATATCTGCGGCCACCGATTAGCGATTCTCAAGTTCGGGAATTTTTCACGAGTCTGCACGGCGAGGAACTGATGCTGGCGCGTGCCTGCGCCGCCGGCAACGAACACGCCTGGGAAGTGTTCCTGACCCGGTACCGCGAAAAGCTCTTCGTCTCGGCCTTGCGAATCGCACGCGAGGACTCGGCAGCCCGCGAACTGGCCGACTCGCTTTATGCCGATCTCTACGCGACGCGCCTGCGCGACGGCGAGCGCACATCGAAGCTTAACTCCTACACTGGACGCGGTTCCCTGGAAGGCTGGTTGCGTGCCGTGCTGGCGCAGGAGTATGTGAATCGCTTCCGCAAGACGCGGCGTCTGGTGAGCCTGGAAGAAGAGGTGGAGGGAGGCAGCCAGTTCGCTGCTACTCAGCAGCAAGAAGAAGTTGCCGCGGACTCACGGCTGGAGTCGGCGACCGACGAAGTGCTGGCGGCCTTGCCCGAAGAAGACCGGTTCATCCTGGCTGACTACTTTCTTGACGAACGGACGCTTGCCGAAATCGGCCGCGTGCTGCGGGTGCACGAGTCCACCATTAGCCGGAAGTTAGACCGGCTGACCCGCTCCGTGCGGAAGCAGATCTTAGGAAATCTTTGCCGACAGGGCATGAGCCGCCGTGAGGCAGAGGAGGCCATGGAAGCAGATGTGCGCGACCTGCGGGTGAACATTCGAAAAACTCTGACGCAAGAAATCGCTACCCCGGCGTTCTCAGACAAGAGGGCAGAGTTCCGAGCCCGCGACGGCTCAGAGTGAATGGAAGCACTCCTGTTAAGTGGCGCTGGCGCGGGCACGGAACATGCGGTAAGTAGTTGGAAACAAATGGATAAACTACCACAAATCGTGAAATCGCGGCTACAGCCCCGGTCGGGAGCAAACCCGCATCCGGATGCCAATATGCTGGCCGCTTTTTCAGAGGCAACACTGCGCAAGGCTGATCGCGACGCTGTCCTTGGGCATCTGGCCGTGTGCCGGGATTGCCGCGACGTGCTGGTTCTTATGCTTCCGGAAGCCGAGGTTGGCGTGTTGCGGCAGGAGGCTCCTCGGCCAGAGAGATGGCGCTTCATCCGATGGGCTGCGGTGGCGGCCTGTTGCGCTGTAATTGGCGTTGGGGGACTTTGGCAGCTCCAGAGGCACGGCCAGCGTCAGGTGGCGAAGCTCGAAACCTACGCGGTCTCAGTTCAGCGTGAGCAGCTTGCTGCCAGCTCCAATTCCCGCACGGCTGCGGCGATGGAGTCAGGCAGCACGCAGAAGGCTGAGGAGCAGCAATCGAAGATCGGGCTGAAAAAGACGGGGCCACTTCTGCGAGACAATGTGGCGAGCGAAGAAGCATCGGCGGGAGTGCACGACGCCCCGCTAGCCAAGGCGTACAACAAACTTGATATTGCCCACGACAGCGCAGCGCAAGCGCCTTCGGTCGAAAACCAGCCCGCCCGCAGCCTCGAGGGCCTGGTCAGAGCCAAGCCAGCCACGGGGGCAGTGACCGGGAGCGCCACGGTTGAGTCGTATGAGGGGGATAGGGCGGCGGTTGTGCCGGTCCCTGCGGCAAGGGGAGCTGGGATTGCGGCGGTGGCCCTGGCCGCGCCACGTTGGCAGATCTCGCCCACCGGATCCCTGCAGCGTTCACTCGATGAGGGAGTTACATGGCAGGACTTCACAATCTTGCCGACCAGAACGGGGAGATCGAATTCCCTCTCCATGGCCTGGTCCGGAGAGGCGGCGCTCGCGTCACCGCAACCGTCCGGGGGGGCAGCACCTGCGCCCTCGGCCCGGCAGGCTGAGATAAGGGCCCTCTATACTTCGGGCTCAGAGATTTGGGCCGGCGGGGCTGGCGGAGCGATCTTTCATTCCCAGGACTCGGGCGCGCGCTGGGTGCGGGTGGTTCCGGCAACGCAATTGCGCGCTCTCACTGGCGACGTTGTGAAAATCAGTTTCGACGATCCTCTGCATGGCTCCGTGACTACTTCGACCAAGGAAGTATGGACCACATCCGACGGCGGTCGCGCTTGGCGCGTGGAGTGACCACAACTCCGTAATTCCGAAGCAACTCCTTGTCGCTGGCACACCGCAGACTAGGCATCTTGGGAATTACGCCCCGGTTACTTGCGGCACCAAGGGCGGTTACTGCCCGGAATTTTGCGATTACTTCAGTGACGTTTACAGAAAATTGCAACCTCCCTATCCTCAAGTCGTGGTTTGGCAGTTCTGGGGGAGGGCTGCCGAGGCGCCCTGAGCCGTAAGGCTTAGGGCGTTTGTTTTCTTGTCGTTAAGAAGCTCGATTTCGCCGTTCCGCGAATTGCACTATTTCGAGCAAGCTGCGCTGTAGCCGCCGATTTCCAGACGCGATACCCCGATGCGGAACCGGCAGTCCTTTTCCACTTACGCCTTCAACTTCTCGAAAATCGACCTGACGAACTCGATGATCTGGCCGCCAGCGAAACCCTTTATCTCCAGTGACCTCCGGTCGCTTTGCGACTTTCCCATTTCCGTTGGCATCAAAGCTGCAGTGGTACGATAATCA
>Ga0075030_100006365_pt1 | contig 10570 bp, 7 predicted proteins | sample LitLauG_LLR_2012_FD_71393 | JGI IMG/M metagenome (GOLD analysis project Ga0075030, IMG submission 71393) | Freshwater sediment microbial communities from Pennsylvania, USA - Little Laurel Run_MetaG_LLR_2012 | ecosystem: Environmental > Aquatic > Freshwater > Creek > Sediment | place: USA...
TTCCGGCGCTGGTTCCGAGAATGCGGCTGATCAGGTTGGCCCGGCCCTTGAGGTCCAACTCTTCGGCCAGGACGCGCAGGGCGCTGTCGGAGGCCATGAAGTTCACCTTCTGAACGCGCTCATCGCGCTCGACGGCGAGCAGGAAGTGCCGCAGAAAAATGGCCCCGCTGGCCCCGGTGGTCGCGACCGTCAGATTCTGCGGCGGATGGTTGGGCAAGGACGTCCTCCGACGAAGCATAGGGACGCGCCGCCAGAGAAGTCAAGACGAGTCGCCGAAGTCAGGAGTAAGAGCCAAGAGCCAAATGTCCACGTTGACCAACCTCCGATCCCGCCGCAGCGCCGCGCAATTGCACGCGCTGGCAGGGGTGGAGCGCGAAATCCGCAGTCAGGACTCCCACAGCCGGCGCAAGTATCTCCGCGAATTCAATCAGGCATTTCGTACCTACGATTCTCTGCTCGATTCCCAGCAGGTGCAGAACGCTCTGCGCGCCGCCGATGTTGTGCTGGTCGGCGACTACCATGCGCTGCCCGCTGCCCAGCGCCACGCCGCGTCCCTGCTGGAGCAGCGCGCACTGGCCGGCGACCGCCCCGTGGTTCTGGGAGTCGAGACCATCTTTGCCCGCGACCAGCACATTCTCGAAGAATGGTGGCGGCGCGAAATAGACGAAGCCGAACTGCGCCAGCGCATCCGCTTCGACCTCGATTGGGGATACGACTGGGCGCCGTTCCACGAATTGCTGGTCGCCGCGCGCGACCATGGCGAAGCCGTCTATGGCCTCGATTGCATGCCGCGGGAGGATCTGCGCAAGATCGGGTCGCGCGACCGTCACGCTGCTGCCAAGATCGTCGAGATTCGCGAGCGCCATCCCGATGCCGTCATCTTCGTGCTCTTCGGCGAGTCGCATCTTGCTCCCGGACACCTGCCGCGCGTGCTCAAGCAGCAAATGCCCGAAACCAGAATTCTGACCGTGCTGCAAAACATTGACGCGCTTTACTGGCGCGCTGCAGGGGAGCGAGCCGAAAAGGTCGAGGCCGTCCAGGTCAACGGCGAAGTTCTTTGTGTCTTCAACGCCACGCCACTCGAAAAATACGAAAGCTACCGCCTCTTCCTCGACCAGTGGAGCCGCTGCGACGACGGGCCCGATTTCGCGCCAACCATCTACAACCTGATTGACAGCCTGGCCAACTTCCTTGAGATCAACCGCTACGCGCCGCACAACGGCACCCAACCAAAGTTCCTGGTGGACATGCTGCCGGAGGTGCATGGCAAATCGTCGGACGCGGTGCTGTGCCGCCTGCTTTTGCGCAAGGGAGTCGGCGAACGCGATCTTGAGTGCATGCTGGCGCGGGTAGAAGAGCGAGGCAGCGCCTACCTGCCTCAGGTCAACGCCTTTCACATCCGCGAATTTCAAATGACGCATGCCGCCGAAGATGCCGCCCGCTTCCTGCATCACGCCTGCCGCGGTTTGCCCGGTTACCTCAACGAGCGGCCTCTAGATGAGAGCGCCGTCAACGGCGACGGGAGCCGCCCACGTCCGCTGGATGACTTCTATGCCCGCGTGATCGAACACGCCGTGGCCGATTTTGGCTCGCGCGTACTTTACCCTTCGCGCCCCGCACCCGCCGCAGAGGGCTCGCCGCAGCTCTCCCGTGCAGCCTGCGAAAAAAGCGCGCAGGCCGCCATTCGGGCAGATCAGGCCAGGTTCGAATCCTTGGCGCAGGAATGGGGCTACCGTCTCGGAAGCGAAATCTACCTCGCCTACCTCGCGGGAAAAGTCGCCCCCAGTGGTTTGCGCCGTCTCTTTCTGGCCCATCTCGATGAACCCGGCCTGGCCCGAAAAGTCTGCGCCACCGTGATTGCCAAGCTGCGCGCTCTCTCTCGCTAGTTTCCCCGGTTAGCGCCAGGTCTGGGCGGCTCACGAAATGCTAATCTAGACCTCGCCCGGCTGACTGCTGCGCGCTTCTTTTGAACGCTGAATCCATCCGCCGACTCTTCGAGCAGGTTCGCAAGGGTGAACTCACTCCCGACGACGCCGTCAGCCGCCTGCGCCACCTGCCCTTCGAAGACCTCGGCTTTGCCAAAGTGGATCATCACCGCGCCCTTCGCGCCGGCATGCCGGAGGTGATTCTCGGAGAAGGCAAGAGTCCGGCGCAAATGGCCACGATATTCTCCCGCCTCGCCAAACGCGGAGGCAACATTCTGGCGACTCGCGCCACCGGGAAACAATTCGCCGCGGTGAAGAAAAAAATTCGCGCCGCCGAGTATCGCGAACTCGCCCGCGCTATCGTCCTGCAACGCGATCCCGCGAAATATGGCAAAGGCATGATCGCTGTGGTTTCCGCTGGGACCAGCGACATCCCCGTCGCCGAAGAGGCGGTGGTCACCGCTGAACTCATGGGCAACGAGGTCGAACATTTCTACGATGTCGGCGTGGCCGGCATCCACCGCCTGCTGGCCAACCGCGAAGCGCTGACGAAAGCGCGCGTCGTGATCGTCTGTGCCGGAATGGAAGGCGCGCTGCCCAGCGTTGTCGGAGGACTGGTTGGCGTCCCCGTCCTTGCCGTGCCCACCAGCATCGGTTATGGCGCTTCGTTCAAAGGGCTGGCCGCCCTGCTCGGCATGCTGAATTCCTGCGCCTCGAACGTCAGTGTGGTAAATATTGATAACGGCTTCGGCGCGGGATACGTCGCGTCGCTTATCAACCGGCTACCGTGAATTCGAGGAAGTGGCGAGTGGCCTGTGGCCAGTGCTCAGTAAAACTTGAGAACGGCGAAGATCTGAGATTCTTACTGACCACTGACCACGGCCCCCTCCCCACAATCAAGGAGTCATCATGCCCATTTCACTCGCACCCGAAGTGAAACAGCTTATTGATCGCCCCAACTTCGCCCATCTGGCCACGCTGATGCCCGATGGATCGCCGCAGTCCGTTCCGGTCTGGGTCGGGCGCGAAGGCGACCGGATTGTGGTTTGCACCGGGGAAATCTCGCTCAAAGCGAAGAATACGCGCCGCGATCCGCGGGTGGCTCTGTCCATCGTGGATTTCATCAATCCCTATGAAGAGGTTCAAATCCAGGCTCGCGTCATCGAACGCCGTTCCGACCCTGAGCTGAAGACGATGGACCTCATCTCGCACAAATACACTGGCAAACCGTTCCCTTTCCGCAGTCCGGACGGGCGAGTTGCTTTGATTATTGAGGTCGAAAAGGCGCGCTACACCAAGTTGCCCTTTGAGCACACGCCGCCGAAATAAAAAAGGGCGTGGCATTTCGCCGCGCCCCATTCTCACCGCTGTATCTCACCGCTGCATCGCTTGAGCTCTCTTTACAGTCCCGGCTGCGAGCCCGACTTCGATTCGACTTCCAGCTTGTTCTCTACGCTGAAGGCGCCGGGGAGTTGGTTGGCTCTTATTCCCGCGACTTGCTTGTCCATCGTGCTGTCCACCGAGCCATACAGCGTTACGTGCCCGTTGCTCACGATGATGCGGATCGGACGCGCCGGATCGATCGCATACTTACTCAGCACGGGATCACGATAGATCGCCCGCAGCGCGCGCAGGCGCAGCCCGTCATCGAACAGCGATACCGGCTCGACCGAGATGTTCTCGATTACGTCCTTCACGCCGGGCATGTTCGCGATCTCCGTCATGGCCTCGTCGCGACCAATGCCGGTCCGATCCTGCCCCTCGACCGTCACCACTCCATCCTTTACCGCAAGGGCGAAGTAGTCGAACGTGTTGTCGTAACCCACGCGCACATAGCGCAGCTTCTGAGCCAGTTTCTGCTCCAGTTGCGCATCCGGGACGTTAGCGCCCGCCACGGTGATCAGGTTGCGCACGCCCTGCACGTTGGCGGTCTTGCGCGCGGCCTTTGCTGCATCCAGTTTGCGCTGGTAGAGATCCACCGTGCCGGTGAGGGTCACGATGCCGTCCTCCACGCTGGCCTTTACATCGCTAAACCGGCTCTTGGCTGCCAGTTTCTGCGCCACCGTGGCTTGAATTGGATTGTCATAGCGGGCCGCAGCCGGAGTCTGGGCCGCGAGCGTCGCGCTCAATAGCCCCACTCCCAGCAGAGTCCCCGCCAGTCTTGTTGATTGGTTCTTCTTTGTCATAGGTCACCTCTCCCGTTGACGAAACTTTACGAATTAACCATCCGGTTAATTGCTTCGATGCGGCGCGCCTTGTGCGGGATGCACCTTGGGCGCGGGAACAACTGACATCCGCAATCTTGCGGGACGCTTTTCCCGCAGCAACTTTTCTTGTTCAGTCGTGTTCTTCAACTAAGAGGGACGTCTCGCGGAAGTGTGCTCACGTCCGGTTCGGGACTCGCCGAAATGGGATTACCCCCGTAACTTTCTAGCCAGTACCCAGCGTTCTACCATGCCCTTGGACTGCGGATTTCGAGGGGGATTCGCACATGGGCGAACGTGTCACCCCATCCGGCGGCGACAATTTTGCGCGCGCCAGACGGATGAAAAAAGCGTTGGACAGCGGAGCTTCTCCCGCCTTCGTTCCGCCGCAGCTCTCGACCTCTGCGCGGCAGGACGGCTCTGCGCGGCAGGATGGTTGCTCCGCAAATAGCTGCCCCGTTCCCTCAACTACCGTGCCCCTTTGGACTTCCGCTGTGCCTGCCCAGACCCGGTTGCAATTCCTGGAGCAGATGTTTCAGACCTCGCCTGACGCAATCAGCATCGCGGACCACAACCTGTGCGTGCTCTGGACCAATCAGGCCTTCGTGCGCATTTTCGGATACGAAGCAGCCGAGATCATCGGCCAGCCCCTGGAACATCTGATCGTGCCTTCGAGCCGCCATGCCGAGTCGCAGTCGGTCGGCGTGGCCGTGACTGGAGGCGGGCGCATTTCGCTGGAAACGCAGCGCAGAAGCAGAAACGGAAGCCTGCTCGACGTTGCTCTGTCCTGCGCCCCACTTTTTCTGGAAGGCAAGATTGCCGGCTATTACGCCCGCTACCACGACATTTCCGATCGCAAGCGGATCGAGGCCCTGAGTTCGGCTCTGTACCGGCTGGCGGAAAAGAGCAGCAGCGTTCACGACCTGCGGCAGTTTTTTACCGCCGTGCACGCCATCGTCAACGAGTTGATGTATGCGCGGAATCTCTACGTTGCGCTGTACGATCCCGCGGCTGATCTAGTGACCTTCCCGTATTTCGTGGACGAAAACGATCCCGCCCCGGGTCCGAAAAAGCCGGGACGCGGCCTCACCGAGCATCTCATTCGCACCGGCCAGCCGCTGCTGGCGACGCCCGAGGTGCTGCAGGCGATGGAAGAGCGCGGCGAGGTCGCGCGCAACGGCTCACGATCCCTCGACTGGATGGGAGTTCCCCTCAAGGTGGGCAATCACACCTTCGGCGCCCTGGTGGTGCAGACCTACTCGAAAAACATTCGCTATGGCGAACGCGACAAGGAGATTCTGACTTTCGTCGCCCGCCAACTGGCCAGCGCGGTTGAAATCAAGAGAAACGAGCAGGCCCTGCGGCGCTCCGAGGCTCGCTACCGCTCCCTGGTGCAGAGTTCGGTCTACGGAATTTACCGCTCCAGTCTCGAGGGCAGATTCCTGGATGTAAACCCGGCTCTGATCGCAATGCTGGGGTATGCATCCGCCGAAGAGGTGCTGCTGCTCGATCCCGAGAAAGAGGTGTTCGCGCGCCCCGAAGAGCACAACCGCCTGATTGAGCAGTTTCGCCGCGCCGGACGCCTGGACGGCATCGAAGTGAAGTGGAAGCGCAAGGACGGAAACGCCATCACCGTCCGCATCAGCGGCCGCGCGGTCAGCAGCGCCGATGAGCCCGCGGACGTGCTGGAAGCCATCGCCGAGGACGTCACCGATCGCCGCTTGCTGGAGGATCAGTTCCGCCAGGCCCAGAAGATGGAAGCGGTAGGCCGCCTGGCTGGGGGCGTGGCCCACGACTTCAACAATCTGCTCATGGTCATCAGCGGTTATACGGAAGTGATTCTGACCAAGCTGGACGTAGATCATCCCCTGCACGAGAAGGGGCGCGCGATTCAGCAAGCGGCGGACCGCGCTACCACCCTGACCCGGCAGTTGCTGGCCTTCAGCCGCAAACAACTGCTGGAGCTCAAGGTCGTGGATGTGAACTCCATTGTGGGTGACATGGAGCGGCTACTGCGGCCGCTGATCGGCGAAAACGTTGAACTGGTCACCAGGTTTGCTCCCGAGGCCGGGCACACCCGCGCCGATGCCGGACAACTGGAGCAGGTGCTGATGAACCTGGTCGTGAATGCAAAAGACGCCATGCCCAACGGCGGAACACTGACCATCCAGACCCAGGCTCAGAATGTCTCCGAGAACGAGGGGCAGGGCCGCGGTCCGACCTTCATCCGTCCCGGCAACTACGTGCTGCTCTCAGTCAGCGATACGGGCACGGGTATGGACAAGGAGACGCAGTCACGCATCTTCGAACCCTTCTTCACCACCAAGGAGATGGGCAAGGGCACGGGGCTGGGGCTCTCGACGGTTTACGGCATCGTGAAACAGAGCGGAGGGTATGTCGTGGTCCAGAGTGAAGAAGGACGCGGCAGCACCTTCCACATTTATCTGCCGCAGGCGGAGGGAGCGTCGGAGCAACTGGCCGCGCCTGCGCCCCGGGCCGCGACGGGCGGCACGGAGACTATTCTGCTGGTGGAAGACGAGGACTCTGTCCGGCAACTGGTGCGGGAAACGCTTTGCGCCAAAGGCTACCAGATCGTGGAAGCCGTGAACGGTGACAGCGGGTTGGCCGCGGCTGCCGGCCACCCGGGACCGATTCACCTCGTCATCACCGACGTCGTCATGCCTGGCATGGACGGACGAGAAATGGTGAAGCACCTGGCACGGACTCGTCCCGAAACCAAGGTGCTGTTTCTCTCCGGATACACCGAAGACTCGATTGAAGGCACGGCTGAGAGCGGCACCGCCTTCCTCCAGAAGCCCTTTACGCTGCAGAACCTGTTGCGGAAGATCCGGGAAATCCTGGGCGGGGCTGCGGCCGCCAGCGCCGGTTCTGGCACATAACGCAACTTCTCGCATCTGTCCCAGCAACCCTTAGTCTCTGTAACTTTTTTCTGGCAGCCAAGGTCGGCGTTACGCAGAGTTGAAGTCGTTTGAAAAAATCTGAGGGCCCGGTTCGTCACCGTTATGGTGGCAAGCCGGGCCCCGAGTGTCTTACCGCGTTTCCTGCAACGGACTACTTCCCGCTAACTACATGCGAATGCCGCAGGGCCGGATGTGGCATGGCCATCGGACGCACGGGGAGCGGCCGCGCTGCCGCACCTGTCTTCTTAACCCCGCTGTTTTGCAGTTGGAATGTCCCCACCGCGACCTGGGTGCTGTCGTCTTCAATGAACAACGTGTTCGTACCGTCTACGGTGTAGAAAATCATGTCGAACAACGTGTTGGCCCCGTTTGTGTTGAACTGCGCTTCGCCGCGGCCGGTGACCGGGCTGTCCTGAACAAAGCTGCTGGGCGTCGAACCAGTGTCAACGATGGCCTGGGGATTTACCGGAGAACCTTGATCATTTTCGTCCAGCAGGCCAGTCATGTTCCCGGCCGAAGTGGTTTGAAACTCCGCAATGTCGTCCAGTTCGAACGGAGAGGAACCGACGCCGCTGACGCCCGTGAGATTCAGTCCATAACCCTGAGGCGGCGTGGCCAGTGCTGTATTCGTCTGCAGATAGGCAACCCCGGCGGCGAGCGCGTTGCCGTCAGTCTCCAGCATTAGCAACCCGGTTTTCGATCCGTTGGTGAAGGGATAAACGGCAAGCTGTGTGGGGCCTCCGGAGAAGTTCGTCAGGACAAGCGCGGACCGGCCATTGACCGGCGCAGCGTAGTTCAGTTGGAAGGGTATTTGAACGCTGGAGACGAGACCGCCGGCGTTTTCATCCTCCAGGCCATTGCTGGTTTGGCCGGCGCCGCTGGAGGTCATGAAGCCTCCCAACGCAAGTGGGCCCGCCGAGCTATCGCCCGCCATCGTGAAAACCAATGTTCCGGTGGGAATCGCAGCCTGAAGAAATGCGTCCCCGGAAAGCACGGGAACAGACGGCAGCAAATCCGTTTCGATGAGTTTGACGTGGTTGGCGTCAATCACATAGAAATTAAAATTGAGCGTGCCAAGAGCGGTGGCCAGTATGGCTTTGCCCGATCCGCCTCCCGCGTCCAACGTTACCGAGCCGCTGAGGGGCGAAGCTGAGTAGATAATTCCGGCGTCGTTATAGTCGTGAACACCGGTGCCGGCAATGATGTTCCCGTTAACATCGAGGGTAAAGGCACCCGCACCGCTCAGGGGGTTGGAGCCCCCAGCATCCGTGCCGGTTAGACTGAAAGCATAGCCCTGCATCATTTGCGCCTGGGTGATCGTGGCGGTCTGAAGCTCCAGAGTGCCGCTTCCGGTTCCGTTGCCGTCGAATTCCGTGATCAGCCCTCCTGCGCTGGAGTTCAGGACGAAATCGAACGTGCTCTTTCCGAGTGGACTGACCACGTTGATTTGGCCGCGGCCGTCCACGCCCACGCTGTAGTTGCTGCTGGTGCTGATGGCTTGGCCGAAAGCTTGTATGGGGTTTACAGCGTCCGAGTCGTTGATGTCTATCGTACCGCCGCTGATTCCGCCGTTCCCGTCAGCCGTGATCATGCCCGTCATCGTGAAATAAAAGAAGTTCGGGTCAAGGCCTGAGGTGGAGAAAACATAGGTTCCCTTCAGATCGCTTTTGGAAAAGCTGCCGCCCGGGGGCGGTGTCGCGGCCGGAGTACTGCTGCCGCAGCCCGCTAGCAGGGCAAGAGTGATGAGAACGAAAGGCAGAACTATGCGATTGTGCACCGACATAACATCCCCCTGAAGAGAAATTCTGGCGTGAAGCTGGGTAACCTGCGCTCAGGTTAGCATGAGCGACATCCTCCATCACTCAACCCGAACCTAGAGAATAAGTAGCGCTGAGAGGAAAACATTTTTCCAACCCTTTACATCTCTTTACATTGTTACTTTAGGAACTGTGAGGGGAAGAGCGCGCGAATTGGGAGCAATTCTGATCACTGATCACTGATCACTGATCACTGATCACTGATCACTGACCAGTGTCCACTGTGCGAGCGGGACTACGGGTGCGCCTCGGCTTCCAGCGCGGCAAGTTTGCTCAGGGAGTCTTCGTAAGGTGCGCGTGCAACGCCCTTTTCCGTGATGATCGCGGCCACATAACGGGAGGGGGTCACGTCGAAAGCGGGGTTTTCCACTGCCACGCCCTCGGGAACCATCTGTTTGCCCGCGATGTGGGTGACTTCCCGGGCATTGCGCTGCTCGATGGGAATCTGGCTGCCATCAGGACAGGCGAGATCAACGGTCGAAATCGGCGCGGCCACGTAAAACGGAATGCCGTGCTCTTTCGCCAGAACCGCAACCGTATAAGTGCCGATCTTATTGGCCACATCGCCGTTGGCCGCGATGCGGTCGGCTCCCACCACGATCGCGCCAATCTTGCCCTGGCTCATCATGGCCCCGGCCATGTTGTCGGAGATGACCGTGGTCGGAATGCCGTCCTTCATCAGTTCCCACGCGGTCAGCCGCGAGCCTTGCAGGAAGGGCCGGGTTTCGTCGGCGTAGACGTGAATCTTCTTGCCCTGCTCGACCGCCGCGCGAATCACGCCGAGAGCCGTGCCGTATCCCGCCGTGGCCAGCGCCCCCGCGTTGCAATGAGTGAGCACTCCGCCTTCTGCGGGCATGAGCGTGGCGCCGTGCCGTCCCATAGCCTGATTGGCGGCGATGTCTTCGGCGTGCATGCGCTTGGATTCTTCGATCAGGCCTTGCTTGATTTGCGGGATGGGACGGATGCGGATACGTTCAAACTTCTCCTGCATGCGCCGAATCGCCCAGAAAAGATTGACCGCCGTAGGCCGGGTCTTGCCCATGAGGTCGCAGATCCGGTCGAAGTCGCGCTTCAGGTCGCCGGTGGAATCCGCCTTGGAATTGTTAAGGCCCAGGGCAATGCCCATGGCGGCAGCAACGCCGATCGCCGGCGCACCGCGCACCACCATGTTGCGGATGACGTCGGCCACCTGCTCGTGCGTCGTGCAGGTCACATAGGTTTCTTCGGTAGGCAGCTTCGTCTGGTCAATGAAGCGTACGCCGTGGTCAGTCCATTCGAGAGTTTGGATCATGCAAAAATCTCAACTATCTCGTAGAGACGTTGCTTGCAACGTCTCTGTCGCGATCATTCCGGGCGCTGCCGCCAAAGACGCAGCAAGCTACGTCTCTACGGCGATCACGCTTTATGCGCCTCGCACCGGTTTCTAGGATTGTTTGTTACCACCGGCCGCCCGCACACTTCGCACCCCGACGCGACTGCGAAAACGCTGGGCTCGGTATCGTCGGTCAGCAGGAGGTGTTCCTTGCGGACGTCGCGGGCAGTGAATATGGAAACAAACGGCGCCGGGGCCGCTGCCTTCTCCACATTCGGGCGTCCTTTGGCCTCTTCCCGCTCCACCAGGCACATCACGCCGACGATCTCGAATCCAAACTCGCGCGCCGCTTCAATCGCCTGCACCGTGGACGCCCCCGTCGTACAAACAT
>Ga0075030_100006374_pt1 | contig 10558 bp, 10 predicted proteins | sample LitLauG_LLR_2012_FD_71393 | JGI IMG/M metagenome (GOLD analysis project Ga0075030, IMG submission 71393) | Freshwater sediment microbial communities from Pennsylvania, USA - Little Laurel Run_MetaG_LLR_2012 | ecosystem: Environmental > Aquatic > Freshwater > Creek > Sediment | place: USA...
CTGACACGAGACAGCAGATTCCTCAACGGCTAAAGCCGTTTCGGAATGGCAAGAATGTAACGATTTGTTGACTCCAGCCCGGGGTGCAAGCAATTTTCGAGTCAGGGGATGTAGGTGATGGTACCTTTGGGGCCGACGACAAGGGCGCCGCCTTCTGGAAAAGGGCTGACGGCATTAAAGGTGAAGCCCTCTTTCCTCTTACCGCTGAGGCGACGTGGATTCGAGGGCGGGCGGAAGTCGAAGACGAAGTCTTCTCCCACAACGAAAATGCGTTGAGCCGCGGCCGGTCTGGCCAGTTTCTTACCAAGCCCCTGCGCAGATTGCTCTTCGGCCTCTTTACGGAGTGCGACAGCGTTTACCTGGCGGTCGTAGGCCACGGCGGAAAAGTACGCCTGCGGATGGAGGCTTGAGAGCGTCCATGTCTTGCCGCCATTCTCGGTGAATGCCAGGTTGGGGCCATCATCGTCGGGATGTTTGTAGTCGCCGCCTGCGATGACGCCATGAAGCGCATCGCGGAACGCGATGGAGAAGATGCCGGCGGATTCGGGGCCGCGAACGATTGGAGTGTTGGAGACTTCCCATGTCTTTCCGCGGTCCGGGGAGTGGAAGACGCGCGCGGCTTTGCCGCCGGTGGCGAACCAGATGTCGTCTGTGGCCGCTGGGGCTGAAGCTCCACTTCTTTCCGGGCCTGACGCAGCGCTGAAGCGGCGCTCTTCCACAAGCGCGATGCAGCTGTTGCTGGCTGCAAAGGCACCTTCACCTTCGAGGGCTTCCGGCAGTTGCGAGGGCGGGACGGCATGCCAGGATTCGCCGTCTTCCGTCGCGAGCAGCTCGAACTTTAGTTTGCCTTTTTCATCCGAAATCGGATCGCCCAGGACGATGCCGTGCTTTGGATCCCAGAAGGCCATGGAGTCGAAGAATCCTTTTGGATTGGTGTTGGTGAATTGCAGCTGCCAGTGCTGGCCAGCGTCGGACGTGTGGTAGATGCGAGATTGGTCGCGGGGGCCGGCCGACATCAAGAAAGCTTCATCTGTCGAGAACGCCACCACGGCTCGGAAGTCAACTGCGGTAGCGTCGGGGACTTGAGCGGGAATCCAGGTTTGGCCGCCGTCCGTGGTGCGCAGATAGGTGCCGTGCGTGCCGCTGGCCCACGCGACCTGGCGCGAGACGGCGCTCACGCCGCGGAGGCTTTCGGTAGTGTGGGAGACTTGGACTCGTCCGGATTGGGCGATGGCAATGGCTGAAAGCAGCAGCCATATTAAACAACGCATGGAGGGGATTGTCGCAGAAATCGCGTGCTCGGGCCGAAATTGTTGAATTCAGTGTCCGGCGTAAGAAGCTATTGATCGCGTTCAGAAATTCGTACCGACTCCCGACAGAAACGGCATTACAATTACAACCATTCTTTGTTAGCCCACTTCATAATTCAGAGCTAGGTTTCGTAGTAATCGTCATTCCCTCACTTTGAGGCAGTTTTGCATCCGGCGCCATTTCGCGGACACGCTGGAATTCCAGGTATCGAGGGGTTCTTATGCTTAAGATAGGCGAAAAATCCATGCTTTGGAGCGGGACTTTGCTGTTGGCGACCATCGCGTGCTGGGGACAAACGCTGAAGGTACGGACGCCCGGAGGAACGGACAAGGACGAGCCTTCGCAACCGCCGCCCGCTCCTGCTCCGGTCACATTCGAGATGAGTGTGCCCGCGGGTACTCCCATCAAGGTGGCTCTGGATTCCGAGGTGCGGATTCGGAAAGTGGGGCAGCCGATTCACGGCAAGACGATGGAGCCGGTGTATGCGTTCGACAAACTGCTGATCCCGGTGGGCACAACGGCGACGGGGAAAATTTCGGGAATCGACGCAGTCGGAAAAAAAAGGAGAACTCTGGAGGCAATGGACGGAAACTTTTCTCCCATCCGGGCAGTGCATGTGCAGTTCGATGAGCTGGTGATGGCGGACGGACGGCAGCTTCCGATCCAGACCGTGGCGACTCCCGCCCCCAATGGAATTTTGCGTTTTGTTCCCGCCAACGCAAAGGCGGAGAAAAAGAACAAGGTGGAAGATGCCGCTTCCAAGAAAGTCAGCGAAGCGCGGCAGCAGGTGCGCCAGCAATGGAGCGATCTTAAGAAGCAGATCCACGAGCCGGGGAAATTGCACAAGCTGAAGCGGCTGGCGATCGCGCAGCTTCCGCTGCGTCCGCAATACCTGGATGCGGGCACAACCTTCAATGCAGAGCTACAGCAGCCGCTCGATTTCGGCAGCGAATCCATTAAGCCGGAGGATTTGACCGGGATCGGCACTCCGCCTCCCAGCGGCAGCATTGTGCATGCGCGGCTGCTTACACCCCTTAGCTCGGCCACTTCGAAGAAGGGCCAAGCGGTCGAAGCCGTGATTACTGAGCCGCTGGTGGCGTCGGAGCACTTGATCTTGCCCGAGGGGAGCGTGATTCGCGGATCGGTAACGCAAGCGCAACCGGCACGCCGGCTGGCGCGAAACGGGCAACTCCGCATCCTGTTTCATGAAGTTGCACCCCCGAATGGAGTCGAGCAGAAAGTTGTGACCAGCCTGGAAGGTGTGGCGGTCGCAAATGGTCAGCACTTGAAGCTGGACCGCGAGGGCGGCGCGCAAGTCACGACGCCGCGAACGCGCTATCTGACGACTGGGATTCAGGTCATGCTGGCGGCAACCTCGGCGGGCCCGGATGGAGATCACGATTTGCACCGCGCTGGTGGCGGCGGCGGCGATCTCGGCGGAAGCGCAGCGAATGGCGCTTCTGGCTTTCGTTTCTTAGGAATGGCAATCGGATTAGCGGCTCGGTCTCGACTGGTGGCCAGGGGACTTGGGGCATATGGAGCAGCGAATTCGATCTACTATCGTTTTCTGGCGCGCGGGCGCGATGTTGTCTATCCGAAGGATATGGCGATGGTGATCGGGATGGGGACGCGTGAGGCCGGTCACGATCCGGCGAATCCAGCCCAGCCTGAACCCGCGCAGCCGCCTGCGGGAACCGGGAATTGAATATCGGCCAGATCTGGCGGGCGGGCACTACACGGGCGGGGGCACCCGCGCCACACTTGAACTCTACTTTGCGTGGAAGTCGACGAAGGACGCGGTTTTGCCGATATAGACACGCAAACTGCAACGATTGCCGACGTGGGCGAAAGCCACTTCCAGTTGCTCTGAGGCCGAGTCCACCTGTGCGGTTTCCATCTGAGTGCGGGCCACGTCCTGCTTCTCATCGTATGCTGACCCCGCTGTGACGTTTTTGTTCACGACGATCGACCAGTTACCACGGGCGGGGATGGGATAGATGGTGTAAGCGCCGATAGGAATCATGGAGCTGCCAAGCGTCAGTTGCGCCTCGGTGAACAGCGTCATGGGTGTGCCGCCAGGGGCCCATGGCTTGCCGTTGGAAATCCTCTCTTGTTTGGTTGAGACCGGAGTGTAGCGAATATAGACCTGGCGTCCATCATCGAGATTGCAGGTCGTTGTGGATTGATTGCCGCCGTTTTGCGCGGCGAGGAACGGTGCTAACAAAATCGATATGAGTACTGCTCTCCAGACGATCGTAGCCGCCATGTGGAAAGCCTCCCGCGCAGAAGTGTATCGCCGGAAAGGGTTTTTGGGGAAGGAATTTAGCGGTTTGTGTAGCCCCGGACGCCTTCGTCCGGGGTTGCGCGCGAAGCGCGCAATGAAGAGCCTGGCGGTAAGGGAACGGTCGGGTTCGTCCAGAACCGATTGCACGCTCGCTATGCTTTTGGGGCGGACCAATCGGTCCTTCCCTATACGATCGCGTCAGGTCTCGTTCGTGTTGGACCTTCGGTGACGTTTAACAGGGCCCGAGCCGTTGCTAACGTCAGTAGCAGGTACCGGTGCGTCAGGTGCCAGCGAGGACGGAGTCAATGGCGAAAGCAAAACTAAGAATTCTTTATGGCGAAGGCGATGGGGACGTTTTAGCGAAGCAAGCCGCGGCGTTCGAAAAGGCTGGGCATGTGGTGCAGAAGTCCGAAGGACGCAAGGCCGTGGACGAGGCTCTGAAGAAGTCGGCGTTTGACCTGGTGATTCTGGGATCAACATTGAGCCGCAATGATCGCCACCATCTGCCTTACATGGTGAAGAAGGCGAATGCAGAGACAAGCGTGTTGGTCATGCATGCCGATGGTAGCCGGCATCCGTACGTGGATGCTTGCGTGGACACGGGATCGAGCATGGAAACGGTGTTGAACCGCATCGAAACCATGAACATTGCCGGAATGATGCCGCAGGCGGCAGCGGCCGGGGCGGGAAGATAAGTAACCCAGCACTCAGTACTCAGTTCGAACTAAGGGCGGCCTGCGGCCGCCTTTTACCTTTCTGGAGAAGCAACCTGGAACCACAGACGGTACGAATTAAGGTTGATAACCGGTGGACCGGGAGCGCGGTTTTCTGACTGTCCTAGCGGATAACGCCGGTTGAAACTCCCGGGGAAGTGGGAAATCTTCCCTCGTTGGAGCCTGCGATTCGTCGCGAACCAGGGCAGTAAAAGTGGAGCGGACAGTTGAGCCCGACCACATTTCCGAGAGATCGCTCCATGGCGCAAGTCCAACCGAACTACTAAGTGGGACAAGGCACTCTTAGCGAGTTCGCACTTGTGTTGCCTATCTTCTTCCCGGATCAGGGAAGTGTCTTGGGGACAGGTTTTCCCGCAGGCTTGTAATCTTTGGGGTAAACCACCAGCCGGCGTTGAGCGCCTTCGCCTTCGCTTTCGGTGTGAAGATCGGCTTCCTCTCGCAGGGCGAGGTGGACGATGCGGCGCTCGCGCGAGGACATCGGGCTGAATTGGTAAGGAGTTCCGGTCTTGCGGACTTTGTCGGCGGCGACTTCGGCGGCGGCGCGCAGTTCCTGGATCCGCATCGAGCGGCGATTCTGGCAGTCGAAGCAGACTTTCTCGTGCTCGCCGGAAGCGAGGTGCAACATTTCCAGCGCCAGCAACTCGAGGGCGCGGAGCAACTCTCCGCCGCGGTCTAGCAGGAGCGCGGAATCCGGGCCGGAGAAGTCGACGAGAATTTCAGGCTTCTCCCAGTCGCGATTCTCCGGGAGAGGCGGGTCGACGATGATGCGGTATTTGAGGTGAAGACCGCCATCAGTAACGACGGCCTGAAGGAATTGGTTGATTCTATTGGCGGCAGCGACTTTGTCCATATGGCAGCCTTCAGCTATCAGGGGCTAAAGCCCCAATCTCAATTTGTGTGTGACGCGGCGCCGAAGCCCCGCTCTTGCACCCCAGCTACTTGTCTTTCTTCCTGGCGCGCTTGGCCATCATCTCGCGCATCTCGCGGCCCAGGTGCGTCCGGTTCATCACCGACTGCTGCGCGATCATGATCAGATTGCTCATAGCGTAGTACAAGTTCAAACCTGCCTGCAGGCGGAAGAAGATGAAGCCCATGAACAGCGGCATCATCACGTTCATCATTCTTTGCTGCGCGGGATCCATTCCAGCCTGCGGCGTCATGCGCTGGTTGATGAGGCTGCTGACCACCATCAGAATTGGCAGAATATACGGGAACGGCTCCGCGGCGGACAAGTCGTGAATCCACAGGAAGTGAGCGTGCCGCAGATCGAGGGCCGTTCCCAGCATCCGGTAATAGGCGATCAGGAACGGGAACTGGATGAGCATCGGGAGACATCCGCCGGCGGGGTTGACGCCCTCTTTCTTGTAGAGCGCGGCGATTTCCTCGTTCATCGCGGCTTTGCGCGGATCGCGCAAGCTGTACTTCTTGTACTTCTCCTGAATCGATTTGATCTGCGGCGCGACGCGCTGCATCTTCAGCATGGACTTCATCTGCGTGATGCGGAGCGGCATCAGTGCCAGGCTCAGGATGATGGTCTGGACGATGATGGCCCATCCCCAGTTGGGCACGATGTGATGGTAGGTCCAACGCAGCCACACAAACAGCGGCTTGGCGATGATGCCCCACCAGCCAAAGTCGACCAGGCCGTTAAGATCGTTGTCAGCACCCGTGACGCCGGGAACCGGAATCTTCTGCAGGACTTCCAGTTCCTTGGGACCTACGTAGAGCCGCTCTGAGGTGGAGCCGTGCAGGTTGCCGACCGCGGCGCCGATGACATCAACATTGATTGTGTCTTGGGGCTTCTGCGGGTCCTTGGGAACCGGCATGCTGTGGCTCAGAGTGACCATCGAAGTCGCGGCGGGCTCGTCAGGAATGAAGACCGCGGCGAAATATTGATCGGTAGGTCCGGCCCAGTGGAAGGGGCCGGGCATGGTCGCTCCCCCGATGACTTGCGTGCACTTCGAGAACAGAGAGAATCCGCAGCGGGTGGGCACGCGCTCGATGTTCTTGTTGTACTGGTAGGTGAGAAGCGAGCTCGCATAAAAGGCTGGCGAGGTCTGATCGCCGAATCCGGCGGGCCATGCCGGGAAAGTTTCCTTCGGAGTTCCTTTGTAGGTGACGCTTGCCTCGATTTTCACGACGTATGTGTCGTCGAACTTGAAGACCTTGCGGACGGTCACATCCTGGTCGGAGTACTCGAAGGTGATCTGCCTGCCGTCTCGCGTTGCAACATAGAGCGCCGAGTTCAGGCGTCCGCGCAGTTCTTCGTCATAAGTCCAGAGAGAAAGCGGAAATCCATACTGAGCGGCCGCCGTGGGATTGACCAGGTCGAGCGGTCCGTTCTCGGCGTCGTTATCGAATTTCTTGAGGATCCATGATTTGACCTGGGCACCGCGGTTGGTGAAAGTGACGCGGTAGAGACCGTTCTCAATGACGGTCTCGGTTTCGGCGGCGGCCTGCTTGATGACCGCGCGCGCTGAGGGAGCGGCGGACGCCGATGATGCTGGTTTCATCGCTTGCGGCGCAGGCGGAGTCTGCTCAGTTTGAGCTGCCTTCTGCGGAGGCGGCGGCGTGGGGAAGTACTTCTTCAGCAGCGGCTGCGCCAGCAGCATGAAGACGAATGAGATCAGGAAAATCAGGAGCAGGCGTTTCTCACTGCCTGGTTCGTGTTGAGGATTTTGATATTCGGCCAAAGTGTCGTCGTTCCTTAAACTGCGCCGTGATAATGAGGTTGTTGGTCGTTCGTTCCTTCGCAGCGCTCAGGGCAGGCTAAGAACTGTCGTTGGCTCACGACGGGGTCGTAGCCACCCTTGGCAAACGGATGGCAACGCAGGAGGCGTGCCGCAGCTTTCAATCCTCCGCGCAGGACGCCGAACCGCTCGACCGCTTCCATCGCATATTCCGAGCACGTCGGTGTGTAACGGCAGGCAGGTGGGAACATCGGCGAGATGGCCCACTGGTAGGCTCTCAACAGCTGCAATGTCGCGCGTTGGACGAGGTCACGCATGATTTTCCATTCTCGGCGTCGGGCTTCAGCCGTCCTTCTTGCCGGCGTGGACCGATCCTCCCTGACTTTTCGCCAGCTTTCTCTCTATGACTACGAAAGCCTGGCGCACTTCGTTCAGTAGCGCATCGAAGCTGACGTTTAACAGCCCCTTCTTCGGATTGATCACCACGTCGGCGCCTGGGCCCGGCGCGGGTCGGGTGAGGCGAACCGCCTCACGCAAACGGCGCTTCATACGATTGCGTTGGACGGCCCCCCCAAGAGCGCGCCCCACGGTGAATCCTATGCGAAGACCGAAGGTTGCCGGAACTTTCGCAGAGCCAGCGGCTTGCCGGTCCAGGTAGAAAACCGTCATCGAGGCCGAGAAATGCCGGCGCCCTTGCTTGTATACGCGCTCGAAATCGGCGTGGCGTAATAACCGCGCGCTGCGCTGAAAAGTCGCTTTCGCCTTACGCGGCTCGACCCCTTGATTCGATGCTTCGGGCACACTGGCGGTCACAGTGCCTCTTAACTACTGAATCCTGTTGCGATTGCGGCAGTCGCGGGCGATGGCCTCTTCGACTTCGCTCCGGGCAGGTCCGCGCCACACTGATTCGCGGTTGCTTACTCCCGAAAACCTGGTTTCACTGAGACCCGCTTGCGCCCCTTGGCGCGGCGGCGGGAAAGAACCTTCTGGCCGCCCTGGGTCTTCATGCGCGTGCGGAATCCGTGCTTCTTGGACCGCTTGCGCCGGTTGGGTTGGAACGTACGCTTAGGCATGAAAAGTAGCTGCTCCTGATTCGTTCGACGGTGTTAGGGCAAACTCAAAGTATAAATCAGGGGCTGGTTTCGCGCCAAACTACGGTCGGGTAGGATGTGGCGACGGGAAAAACGGCTCCACCCCCTAGAATCGAGCGATTTTGGACTTGGGCCCCCGGGTCGGGCAATTCCGGGCCATCTCAGGGTTTGGAGCGCTCTTGATGATGAGTGTAATTAGGATGTTTCGCCAATTAAGCGAAAATCAGGAGGTAAGGTGTCTAGTACAGAGTAGAGTGAACTTCGATGAGAATCTTCTGTGCTCCGATCCTTCTTCTCGCCACAACGGCCTTTGCCTTCGGGCAGTCCCCCTTTGTTGGAATGTGGCAAACCAGCACGAGTCGGGGCAGCAATAAACCCGCCATCACAACTGGGTGGTGCGGTTGTGCTGGTCAATCCCGACGCGAGTGAGATTAAACTGCCAATACTTAACTTGAAAGTCACCGACCAGGCGATGGAGTTCGATACACGCGGAAGCGGCCCATGCTTTTGGCGACTTACGTTGCACCGGAACAATAATCGAGGGGTGCTACACGGCGGTTGCCCGGGAGAAATGGTGGTAGACGAACCAGTACGGAAGCGCCCACCTTGCCCCCACAATGAGTGATATGGCGATTTTGCAACAACGATCTGAGATGCCGAACGCCCTGACCGGAGCTAAGCACCACTTTCGGAAAACGACCTCAACGGTGATTCTGAGCCGGGACCGGATCACGATCACACCTTGCGATGGTCTGCGATCCCGATGGAAAACGGTGCTCGCTTAGGGACAGTGCGCCGCTCTGGCGGAAAACAACGCTTTCGCCTTGACACAGCTCTCCATCGCGCCCAGAATCGACGGCATTAAGTCTCGGGTTACCCTGTTTCCCCCGCTAGTCCGGCCCCTTTAAGACACAACTGAAAAGGAGATTCTATGAGATGGCTCGCTGTGGGAATCGATGTGGCGATGCTGTGGGGCTCTTTCGCAATCGCCAATGCGCAAACAACCAAGACCATCACCATGCGGGATGCCTGTGATCCCATGACTTTCAACATCGCGGTCGGACCGGGAACCTGCATGCCCGGTCACCACGGCAACACGCTTTTCCCTGACTTCATCGGAGAATTGCAAAGCGACCAGATCGCCGGAGCCTGGCGCTTCAACCCGCAGTTGAATGCGACCGAAGGACACTTCCAGTTGGTCCGGCTTGATCTTACGCCGGGAGATCAAACCATCCTTGAGAACAAGGGCGGTGAAACTCACACCTTCACTCGGGTTGACCAATTCGGCGGTGGATTTAAGGTTAAACTCAATGGCCTCACGGGCAATCCCGTCCCGGCCGCAGAGTGTGCCCAAGTGCTACCGGACGGGTCACTGGCACCGCAACCTGAGAGTCCTACGAATCAGTTTGTGGAGGCTGGCAACACGGAAGCGGGGCCTACTGCTGGAAGCTCTGCGCTCCCGCTGGGAGTGTCCCGCTGGGAATGCTGTATCCACCCATGGATGCGGATGCTCGTCGTTGTGCACGAGCAGGAGGACGCGGCCGCAGGGGATCATCTGAAACGTCGGGCAGCCCGGCAGAAGTGAGTCGTGCGAAGTCTGCCCGACGATCGCATGCATTCACGCCACAGAAGAGGACAGGCCGCTTCTGAATCAGCTCTGCTTCAGAAGCGACCGACTCTCTTGCATCCACACTGCGCGCGGCGTTCGGAAAACCTCGCTGGTGGCATCTCAATGAGCGTTTTCACAAAGGCCTCACGAGTTGCGAGTGGGCAAAATCCGGATGTAGCTCATACTGACGCAAAGGCACAGTTGATGAAATCAGGCGATTGCACTCAAAACCCCTGCCGGGGGATTTGAGCGTAATCGCGATATTACAACAGTTATGGTGAGGATTGCTTAGCGCGTGCCTCGACGATCTCCCAACCCTCGCGACCCAGTGCATGCGAGAGTAGGAAGAAACGGTCGGGATCGGGAACGTAACATGTAATTGTGCCTGCCACTTCCTTGGTATTGGCTTCGTAGTCGGCGAGTCTTTTGCCGGTATCGCTGTCGACGATCGCAATCACCGAACCTACGCATGCTTTAACGCCCGGGCCACAGTCACGGCGGTATTGAATCATCACCTTGTTCTTGACTATGCGAAGACCGAAGTCTGGAGCCCCCGCACCCACAGGAGGTGTTACTCGAATTGTGCGGAGAACGTCACCAGCTCGTGAGATCGCATAGACGAGGACAGGATTGGTAGGCCTCATGAGGTACACCAGACCGTCGTCGCCCGGAGTGGCGACCGATTCATTCACGGCTTCTGCATTCAGTTTCTGGGCGCCGGAATCAGTAGCTATTTCCTGCTCTCTCCTCTCGTCTTCATCCAAGGTGGGTTGTTTAATCAGAGAGCCAGTTGTGCTGTAGATCGCAGCTGACGCCTTATAGCCGGGTTGATATTGCAG
>Ga0075030_100006376_pt1 | contig 10556 bp, 10 predicted proteins | sample LitLauG_LLR_2012_FD_71393 | JGI IMG/M metagenome (GOLD analysis project Ga0075030, IMG submission 71393) | Freshwater sediment microbial communities from Pennsylvania, USA - Little Laurel Run_MetaG_LLR_2012 | ecosystem: Environmental > Aquatic > Freshwater > Creek > Sediment | place: USA...
GCCGAATACCTGGTCTCGGCCGACCAGATCCAGATCAAGATGGCCCAGGGCGCCAAGCCCGGCGAGGGCGGCCAGCTGCCGGGGCACAAGGTATCGGAATACATCGCCCGGCTGCGCTTTTCGGTGCCGGGCGTCGGGCTGATTTCGCCGCCGCCTCACCACGACATCTATTCGATCGAGGACCTGGCCCAGCTCATCCACGACCTCAAGAACGCCAATCCCCAGGCCTCCATATCGGTGAAGCTGGTGTCCGAAGCCGGCGTCGGGACGGTTGCCGCCGGCGTGGCCAAGGCCAAGGCCGACCACGTCACGGTGTCCGGCCACGATGGCGGCACGGGCGCATCGCCCCTGTCCTCCATCAAGCACGCCGGCACGCCATGGGAGATCGGCCTGGCGGAGACGCAACAGACGCTGGTGCTCAACCGCCTGCGCGGCCGCATCGCGGTCCAGGTCGATGGCCAGATCAAGACCGGGCGCGACGTGGTGATCGGCGCGCTGCTGGGCGCCGACGAATTCGGCTTCGCCACCGCACCGCTGGTGGTGGCCGGTTGCATCATGATGCGCAAGTGCCACCTCAATACCTGTCCGGTGGGCGTGGCGACCCAGGATCCGGTGCTGCGCCGGCGCTTCAAGGGCCTGCCCGAGCACGTCGTCAACTTCTTCTTTTTTGTCGCCGAGGAAGTGCGCGAGATCATGGCGCAGCTGGGAGTCCGCCGCTTCGAGGACCTGATCGGACGCGCCGATTTCCTCGATACCCGCCGCGGCATCGAGCACTGGAAGGCGCGCGGGCTCGACTATTCGCGTGTCTTCCACCAGGTGTCCATGCCGGCGGCCGTCGCGCGGCGCAAGTGCGAAGACCAGGACCACGGCCTGGACCGCGCACTGGACCACCGGCTCATCGAGCAGAGCCGCGGCGCCATCGAGCGCGGCGAACGCGTGAGCTTCATCCACCCCATCCGCAACGTCAACCGAACGGTGGGCACGATGCTGTCTTCCGAGGTGGCGCGCCGTCACGGCCACGAGGGCCTGCCCGACGACACCATCCACATCCAGCTGCAGGGAACCGCCGGCCAGAGCTTCGGCGCCTTCCTCGCCCACGGCATCACCCTCGACCTGGTCGGCGATGCCAACGACTACGCTGGCAAGGGGCTGTCGGGCGGCCGCATCGTGGTGCGTTCCCCGAATGATTTCCGCGGGTTCGGGCCCGAGCACATCATCGTCGGCAATACGGTGCTCTATGGAGCAACCGGGGGCGAGGCGTATTTCAACGGCGTGGCGGGCGAGCGCTTCGCGGTCCGCAATTCCGGCGCCATCGCCGTCGTGGAAGGAACCGGCGACCACGGCTGCGAATACATGACCCGCGGCACGGTCGTGGTACTGGGCGGCACGGGCCGCAATTTCGCCGGCGGCATGTCGGGCGGCGTCGCCTATGTCTTCGATGAGCATGGCGACTTCTCGGCCCGCTGCAATACCGCCATGGTCGCGATCGAGCCCGTCCTTGCGCACAAGGAGCAGGAGGCCCAGATCGACCGGGCCGTGTGGCACTCCCTGGACGGCGCCGCCGGCAGCCAGAGCAGCGATGAACGGCTGCTGCGCGAACTGGTGGAGCGGCATTTCCGCTACACCGGCAGCTTTCGCGCCAAGGAAATTCTCGCCGACTGGGACAACGCGCGGCTGCGTTTCCGCAAGGTCTTCCCCCACGAATATCAGCGCGCCTTGCGGCAGATGTCCGGCCAGCCCGCGCCGGCTCGCATGGCAGCCTGAAGGCAGACAAGGATCATGGGAAAAATCACCGGATTTCTGGAATTTGCGCGGCAGGAGGAATCGGCCGAGCCGCCCGAGGGGCGCACCCGGCACTGGCGCGAATTCGTCGCCCATCTCGAACCCGCCCAGGCCGTCATGCAGGGCGCGCGCTGCATGGATTGCGGCATACCCTTCTGCAACTCGGGCTGCCCGGTCAACAACATCATCCCCGATTTCAACGACCTCGTGTACCGCCAGCAATGGCGCGAGGCGCTCGACGTGCTGCACTCGACGAACAATTTCCCGGAGTTCACGGGCCGCGTCTGTCCCGCGCCGTGCGAAGCGGCCTGCACGCTCAACATCAATGACAGCGCGGTAGGCATCAAGTCGATAGAACACGCCATCATCGACCGCGGCTGGCAGGAGGGCTGGGTCCTGCCCCAGCCGGCCCCGCGCGCCACCGGGCGCAGTGTCGCCGTGATCGGCAGCGGGCCGGCCGGACTGGCGTGTGCGCAGCAACTGGCGCGCGCCGGACATGCGGTAACGGTCTTCGAAAAGAACGATGCGCCGGGCGGCTTGCTGCGCTACGGCATCCCCGACTTCAAGATGGAGAAGTCCCACATCGACCGCCGCGTGGAGCAGATGCGCCAGGAAGGCGTGGTCTTCCGCACCGGCGTGCTGGTGGAGGGCAATACCCCTGCCGATCTGGGTACCGTGCTGTACACCGGCCAGGAGCGGGCCAGCGCCAGCCGCATCCTGGAGGATTTCGACGCCGTGGTACTGGCCGGCGGCGCCGAATCACCGCGCGACCTGCCGGTACCGGGCCGCGGACTCCAGGGCGTGCACTTCGCCCTGGAATTCCTCACGGCGCAGAACCGGGTGGTCAGCGGACAGACCGTGCCGGGGCAGATCATCGCCCGCGACCGCGATGTCATCGTGATCGGCGGCGGCGACACCGGATCGGACTGCGTAGGAACCTCGAACCGGCACGGCGCGCGTTCGGTAACGCAGCTGGAACTGCTGCCGCAACCGCCGGTTTCCGAGAACAAATCGCTGACCTGGCCCTACTGGCCGGTGCGGCTGCGCACATCGAGCTCGCATGAGGAAGGCTGTGATCGCGACTGGTCGATCACTACCAAGCGGTTCCGTGACGATGGCAACGGCCGGGTCCAGGCGCTGGTGGCGGCGCGGGTCCAGTGGCAGCGCGATCCCGTGACCGGCCAGTCGAAGATGGTGGAATTGCCGGGTTCGGAGTTCGAACTGCCGGCCGACCTCGTGCTGCTGGCAATGGGATTCGTATCCCCGCTGGCGGCGGTGCTCGACGCCTTCGGCGTCGAGAAGGATGCCCGCGCAAACGTGCGCGCGGTCACGGAGGAGGGCGGACCGCAGCTGCCGTATGCAACATCGCGGCCGAAGGTCTTTGCTGCCGGCGACATGCGTCGTGGCCAATCGCTCGTGGTCTGGGCCATACGCGAGGGTCGGCAATGCGCGCGCGCGGTGGACACTTTCCTGATGGGTGCTTCAGACCTGCCGCGCTGATACCTCGGCCGGCCTGTCCGTGGTGGTGGCGCTGCGCTGCAATAGCGATCGGGGCGGCGCCTCGGGAACCTGGCCACACGGAACGGGCCCAAAGCGCCGCATCGGAGTCTGCAACGGCAGACGCTTGCACTGGCGGGCCGCGGCGCGGCTGGCACCGGGCCGGCTGAAGGTCCTATGCGACAATCCCGCGGGTCGTCCCTGCCTGTCCCATCCCCCAAGCCCGCACAAAGGAAATGTCGTTGCTGCAAGCGCAAAGGTCCCCCGTTGCCCAGACCGATGACCCGCTGGTAAGCATCCAGGATGTCACATTCGGCTACGACAGCCGGGTGGTTCTTTCGCACGTCTCCCTGGACTTCGCGCGCGGCAAGCTCATTGCCATCATGGGCAGTTCGGGATGCGGCAAGACCACCCTGTTGCGGCTGATCGGCGGCGTGGTCACGCCCCAAAGCGGGCGCATCCTCTTTTCGGGCGCCACCGTCGATACCGCCGATCGCGCGGCGCTTTATGCGTTGCGCCGGCGCATGGGCATGCTGTTCCAGTTCGGCGCGCTCTTTACGGACCTCACCGTCTACGACAACGTGGCCTTCCCCTTGCGCGAGCACACCGCGCTGGGCGAGGCGATGATCCGCGATATCGTCCTGATGAAGCTCGACTCGGTCGGCCTGCGCGGCGCCGCTGCGCTGGGCATAGCGCAGATTTCGGGCGGCATGGCCCGGCGCGTTGCGCTGGCCCGCGCGGTGGCACTCGACCCCGAGATCATCATGTATGACGAACCCTTCACGGGGCTCGATCCGATTTCACTGGGCGTTACGGCCAACCTCATCCGCCGCCTCAACGACGCCACGGGCGCAACCTCGCTGATCGTGTCGCACGATGTGGAGGAATGTTTCCAGATCTGCGACTACGCCTACCTGATGTCGGCCGGCCGCGTCATTGCCCACGGCACGCCCAAGGACCTCGCCGCGTCCGAGGAACCCGAGGTGCGGCAGTTCATCCGCGGCGAGCCGGATGGCCCGGTCAAGTTCCACTACCCTGCCGCGCCGATCGCGCAGGAACTGGGGATATCCCCTTGAATTGCCTTGCGTGATGCTGCCGCCATGAATCCCGCCGATCTTGCCGCTGCCGTGGGCCGTGCCGTCATCGGCCAGCTGGCCGGCCTGGGCCACGCCGCCATCTTCTTTGCCGACCTCGTGCGGCACATGTTCTCCAGCCTGCGCCGGCCCTACCTGACCGTTGCCCAGATTCACGCCATCGGCAACCGGTCCCTGGTCATCATCGCCGCCTCCGGTGCCGCTGTCGGGCTGGTGCTGGCCCTGCAGGGCTACCTCACCCTGAGCCGCTACGGGCAGGCCGAGTCGCTGGGGCTGCTGGTGGCGCTGGCGCTGGTGCGCGAGCTCGGACCGGTGATCACCGCGCTGCTCTATGCCGGGCGGGCGGGAACCTCGCTCACCGCGGAGATCGGCCTGATGAAGGCCGGCGAGCAGTTGGTGGCCATGGAGATGATGGCCGTCGATCCGCGGGTCCGCGTCCTCGCGCCGCGTTTCCTTGCCGGCGTGTTCGCGATGCCGCTGCTCGGTGCGGTGTTCTCGGCGGTGGGCATACTGGCAGCCTACATCGTGGGCGTCTGGATGATCGGCGTCGACGAAGGCCAGTTCTGGTCGCAGATGCAAAATGGCGTCGACGTAGTCAAGGATGTGGGCAACGGGATCATCAAGACGCTGGTGTTCGGCATCGCATCGACCTTCATCGCGCTGTACGTGGGATATGAATCCAAGGCCACCCCCGAGGGCGTGGCGCTGGCCACCACCCGCACCGTGGTGATTTCGTCGCTGTCGGTGCTGTTCCTGGATTTCATTCTCACGGCGCTGATGTTCAGCTCGCCCTGAACGGGGCGCGCGAAGCAGGCTCCACTCCAATCGGGAAATAGGGAAGATCGCATGGGCAAGAAACAGACGGAAATCCTGGTGGGCGGGTTCGTGGTGCTGGGTATGCTGGCCATACTCTTCCTGGCGCTCAAATCCGCCAACCTGGCGAGCTTTTCCTTCAATTCCACCTATCGCGTCCTGGCGCGCTTCGATGAGATCGGCGGCCTCAAGGTGCAGGCGCCGGTCAAGAGCGCCGGCGTCACCGTCGGCCGCATCGCCGACATCAGCTTCGACAACAAGACCTTCCAGGCCGTCGTCTCGCTCGACATCGATCGCCATTACGCATTCCCCACCGACAGTTCGGCCAAGGTGCTCACCGCCGGCCTGCTCGGCGACAAGTACGTCGGCATCGAGGCCGGCGGCGACGACAAGAATATCCAGGCCGGCGAGTCCATCAAGATGACCCAGTCGGCTATCGTCCTGGAGAACCTGATCGGCCAGTTTCTCTATAACAAGGCGGGCGACGCCGGCAAGGATGGGGCGGCCAAGAAATGAAGACCCTTGCTGCGGATGGCGCGCCGCTGCGCCCGGATCATGTTCCCCGGTTGGCGCTGGCGCTGCGGCGCCTGGGACTCTGGTCGCTGCTGGGCGGCGCGCTGCTGGCTGCCGGCGGCTGCGCCACCATCCCGCCCGGCGCCGGCAGCAATCCGGCGGACCCGCTGGAGCGCCTGAACCGACACGTGTATGCGTTCAACGACGCCTTTGATCGCGGTGTCGCCCAGCCGGTTGCGCGGGGCTATACGAACGTCGTTCCCAGGCCGCTGCGCGACTGCGTTGCCAATTTCTTCGCCAATATCGGCGAGGTCACCAATATCGTCAATGCGGCGCTGCAGTTCAAGCCCGCCGATGCCGCCAGCGATGTCGGCCGCCTGCTGGTCAACTCCACGGCCGGCCTGCTGGGGTGTTTCGACGTGGCCAAGGGCATGGGACTCGAGCGCAACCGGCAGGACTTTGGCCTGACCATGGGCAAATGGGGACTGCCGCCCGGACCGTACGTTGTCCTGCCTTTCTATGGCCCAAGCTCGGTGCGCGATGCCATTGGCGAGGTGCCCGATTACTACACCGATCCGGTGCGCCTCGTGAACCCGAAGACCGACTACTACCTGATCTACGGCGTGCGTTTCGTCGACCGCCGTTCGCAGTTCCTCGACACCGGCAATCTCGTCAATGATGCCGCCCTGGATCCCTATGGCTTCGTGCGCGACGGTTATCTGCAGCGGCGCCGATCGCGCGTATACGATGGCAACCCGCCGCCCAGCCCGGTGGAAGAAGACCCGGACAGTCCTGCCTTCGCCGATCCGCCTGGCGGCCGACCGGCTACGGCGGACAGTCCCGCCAAGGCCGCGGACGACAGGCCCGCTGGAGCAAAAGCGGGCCCGCCCGCCGTAGCCCCCCCGGGGGCGAAGGCAGGTGATTCCTCCGCACCTGCAGCACAATGATGGCCAGGATCCAAGCATGAAAGGACGCAATATGGCAGGCTCAAATTCCAAGACGATGCGGCGGGCGGTGCGCGCCGCCATGGCCGCCCTGCTGGCAGCGCTCGCCTGCGGTCTGGTGCCGGTCGCCGCAGCTGAGGTCACCGCCGTGCCGGCCGCCGATGTCGCGCCTGACACGATGATCCTCAACCTGTCGACCGAGGTGCTCGATGCCATCCGCAACGACAAGGCGATCAAGGCGGGGGATTTCGAGCGTGTGCAGAAGCTGGTCAACGAACGCATCCTCCCCAAGGTGGATTTCGACAAGATGACCCGCCTTGCGGTGGGGCGCGCCTGGCGCGGCGCCACCCCGGAGCAACGCGCGACCCTGATCGAGCAGTTCCGCCTCCTGCTGATGCGCACCTACAGCGGCGCGCTCTCGAAGGTCTCGGACCAGAAAGTGCGCCTGCGGCCGTCACGCGACCAGGAGAACCCCAATGACGTCATCGTTCGCACGCAGGTCGTGCCCAGCCAGGGCGACCCCATAGGCCTGGATTACCGCCTGGAAAAGACCGATTCCGGCTGGAAGATCTATGACCTCAACATCCTGGGCGTATGGCTGGTGGAAAACTACCGGAACGAATTTGGCCAGAGCCTGAATCAGGGCGGCATCGACAACCTGATACAGGTGCTTACCCGGAAGAACCAGAGCCTGGCCGGCGCCAAGCCCTGAATTGCGGTTGCCGGCGGCGCCCTCCCATGCAACTCGAAACCGACGCGATCACGAATCTCAATGCCGGGTCCATCGTCGAATCGGGCGCGGCGGCGATCCGTGCCGGCGACTGCACGATCGATTTTTCGCGGGTGCGCCGCTGCGACACGGCAGCCGTCGCCTGCGTCCTCGCCTGGATGCGGCTTGCCCAGGGGGGCGGGCATCGCCTGGCCCTGGTCGCGACCCCCCGCGACCTGCTCTCCTTGGCCAAGATGGGTGGTGTGGAGGCCCTGATCACCGGCGCCAGCCACGCCTAGGGCGGGCGGCGCCCGAGCACTTACAATGGCGGATGCGGCCGACGCTGCCCGAATCCCGGAACCCCCGGCGACGGTCCCGCGGCGCACCCAACCCCGCCCCCATCCATGTCAACTGCTGCCATTGACGTCGCCGCGCTTACCAAGCGGTATGCAAGCCTGACGGCAATCGACGCGCTCGACCTGAAGATAGGGCAGGGCGAATTCTTCGGCCTGCTCGGACCCAATGGCGCCGGCAAGACGACGCTCATATCGATCATCGCCGGCCTGGCGCGCGCCACCAGCGGCCGCGTCCGGGTCATGGGACATGATGTGGTCGACGAGTTCCGGGCGGCGCGGCGCAACCTGGGCGTGGTGCCCCAGGAACTCGTGTTCGATCCGTTCTTCACGGTTCGGGAAACGCTGCGCATCCAGTCCGGCTATTTCGGGTTGCGCAACAACGATGACTGGATCGACGAGGTGATGCTCAACCTCGACCTCGCCGTCAAGGCCGACACCAATATGCGCGCGCTGTCCGGCGGCATGAAGCGGCGCGTCCTGGTGGCCCAGGCGCTGGTGCACCGCCCGCCGGTCATCGTTCTGGACGAGCCGACGGCCGGCGTCGACGTGGAACTGCGCAAGGGCCTGTGGCAGTTCATGGCGCGGCTCAACCGCGACGGGCATACCATCGTGCTCACCACCCACTACCTGGAGGAGGCCCAGCAGATGTGCGGGCGGATCGCCATGCTCAAGGGTGGCCGTATCGTGGCGCTCCAGCCCACGCGCGACCTGCTGGGCCGCATCGCCGGGGTGCAGGTCGTCATGCGGCTGCGCGGCGGCCTGCCGCCCGCCCTGGCGCAGCGGGTCGTCGACGAAAGGCCCGGGCGCATCGTGCTGCGTCTTTCGCATTCGCGCGATGTTGGCCCGGCGCTGCAGGCCTGCCGCGATTTCGGCAGCGATATCGAGGAGCTCGAGGTCGGGCCGGCCGACCTCGAAGACGTGTTTGTCCAGGTTATGGCCGACGCCGGGGACGTTCCTGCCGGGGCGCTCGCCGCATGAACGCCGCCACGCCGGTTGCGCCGCTTGCGCCGTCCGCCGGCGCGGCCCTGACGCCGCTGGCGGTGGCCGACGGCGCCGCCTGGAAAGGCTTTCAAACGCTCCTGTACAAGGAAACCCTGCGATTCTGGAAAGTGAGTTTCCAGACGATCGCCGCCCCCGTGCTCACGGGCGTCCTCTACCTGCTGGTCTTCGGCCACGTCCTGGATACGCGCGTCGAGCCCTTTGCCGGGGTGCGTTACAGCACCTTCCTCGTCCCGGGCCTGGTGATGATGTCCATCCTGCAAAACGCCTTCGCCAATTCCTCCTCGTCGCTGATCCAGTCCAAGATCATGGGCAACCTGGTCTTTCTCCTGCTGCCGCCGTTGTCGGCGCTGCAGTTTTTCGGTGCCTATGTGCTGGCCTCGGTGCTGCGGGGCCTCGCTGTGGGCCTGGGCGTATTTCTGGTCACCGTCTGGATCGCACCGCCCGGCTTCGTGGCGCCCCTGTGGATTCCGGTATTCGCGCTCGCCGGCGCCGCCCTGATGGGGGTGCTCGGGCTGATCGCGGGCATCGTTTCCGACAAGTTCGACCAGCTGGCCGCCTTCCAGAACTTCCTCATCCTGCCGGCCACCTTCCTTTCCGGCGTTTTCTACTCGGTTCATGGCCTGCCCGCGTTCTGGCAGGCTTTTTCCCATGCCAACCCGTTCTTCTACATGATCGACGGCTTCCGTTACGGTTTCTTCGCCCAATCCGACGTCTCGCCCTGGATCAGCCTGCTGGTCGTGGTCGTGGCGTTCCTCCTCGCGTCGGCCACTGCCCTGGGCATGCTGGCGCGCGGCTATAAACTGCGCACATGAGCACCATGCCAACCCCCGAATCGATCCGCGCTGCCATTGCCCAGGGCCTCGACTGCGAACGCCTGGAAGTCGATGGTGACGGCCACCACTGGAATGCGCTCGTCGTCAGCCGGCGTTTCGCCGGCCTGGCGCGCATCGAACGCCATAGGCTGGTCTATGCGGCCCTGGGTGATCGCATGCGCCAGGAAATCCATGCGCTGTCGATGCGCACGGTCACGCCCGAGGAACTGGCGGCGGCCGGGCCCGCGCCGGCCGCTGGCAGCCGGTAGCCGGACGGCAGCGGCCGGTCGCCCGATCCCACTACAGGATTTGCATGGACAAACTTCGAATCGAGGGCGGACACAGGCTGTCCGGCAGCCTGCGGGTCGCCGGCGCCAAGAACGCCGCGCTGCCCATCATGGCAGCGGCCCTGCTGACCAGCGACGAACTGCGCCTGGAAAACGTCGCGCGCCTGGCCGACACCGCAACCATGGGCAGGCTGCTGGCGGGCATGGGCGTCGCGGTGGAGCGCGACGGGCAGTCGTACGCCCTGCGCGCCGCCCGGCTGGGCTCGGTGGAAGCACCCTATGAACTCGTCAAGACCATGCGCGCGGCCATACTGGTGCTGGGGCCGCTGCTGGCCCGCGAGGGCATGGCGCGTGTCAGCCTGCCCGGCGGCTGCGCCATCGGCGCCCGCCCGGTCGACCAGCATTTGAAAGGCCTGCAGGCACTGGGCGCCGAACTCACCATCGAGCAGGGGTACATCGTCGCGCGCCGCCGTTCCGCGGGGCGCCTGCGCGGCGCGCGCATCGTGACCGACATGGTGACGGTAACCGGCACGGAAAACCTGATGATGGCGGCGACCCTCGCCGACGGCGAGACCGTCATCGAAAACGCCGCGCGCGAGCCCGAAGTTGCCGACCTGGCCGCCTGCCTGAACGCCATGGGCGCCCAGGTGCGCGGCGCCGGCACCGATCGCATCGTCATCGAGGGCGTCGAGCGGCTGCACGGTGCCGGTCACCGCATCATGCCCGATCGCATCGAATCCGCCACCT
>Ga0075030_100006378_pt1 | contig 10553 bp, 10 predicted proteins | sample LitLauG_LLR_2012_FD_71393 | JGI IMG/M metagenome (GOLD analysis project Ga0075030, IMG submission 71393) | Freshwater sediment microbial communities from Pennsylvania, USA - Little Laurel Run_MetaG_LLR_2012 | ecosystem: Environmental > Aquatic > Freshwater > Creek > Sediment | place: USA...
ATTCTTGTGGCTGTTGAATGGGGTTTTCTATATCTCACCTTCAACCGCGGCGCCCGGCTCATCACGGGTGTGGCGGCGAACAAGATGACGGCCAAACCCGAGCCATTGGAAAACCTCGGTGAGTAATTCGTGCTAGAACTTTTCATTTCCGGTCCTGACGGTCCGCCGGCCCGATTGGAGTTGCGCAAGTCGCCGCTCACGTTGGGGCGTTCGGTGGATAACGACCTCGCCTACCCGCACGACCCATGGCTCTCTCGCTATCATCTGGCCTTCGAACAACGCGAAAGAACCTGGTGGATTCGCGATTGCGAAAGCCGAAACGGCACCGTGCTGAATGCTGCTGGGATTAAGGAGGCTAAGCCGCTCAAGGCTGGCGACAAGGTATTGGCTGGCCACCTGACGATTGAGATTCGCGAGCGGCCTTCTGAGGTGCAACGGCCTGTCATTTCCTTTGTTGCCAGGAACGAAGGGGAGCGGAGCACGGACGAGGCTACGTTTGTTACTAGCTTGGACAAAGTGCTCGGCAAAGCTGCCGATGCTCGTCCATCTCGCGAATCAACGGCCTCTCAGCGCATGGTGAGTGCACTCATCCGCGCTGGCCAGGAACTTGTCACCCACCAACCTCTTCAACAATTGTTTGAAACGATTCTTCAGCTCTCCCTGTCAGCGGTGGAAGCGAAACGCGGCGTCATTCTCACGCTGGAAGACGGCGAACTGCAGGTAAGGGCGAGCCAAGGAGACGGTTTCTCGATCAGCACGCTGGTTCGCGATCAAGTTCTGCGAGACAAACGGTCGCTGCTCATCAGCGATGCCATGCGCCACGACACGCTCAGCAAACAGGAGAGCATCGTTCTCTCGCGCGTGCGCAGCATGATGGCGGCACCTTTGCAAACCGGGGATCGCGTCATTGGCATTATCTACGTCGATAACGGCGTGATTCTGCGGCCCTTCGCTCAGGACGATCTTGACTTGTTGACTGTGATGGCGAACGTAGCGGCCATCCGGATCGAACATGCGCGGCTCGCTGAGATTGAACAGTCGGAAAAGCTGATGGAGGCCGATCTTGCGCAGGCGAGTGAGATTCAGCGTTCGCTGCTGCCGACCGAGCCACCAGCGTACGAAGGCTGGGAACTAGCGGGACTCAACCTGCCTTGCCGAACGGTGGGCGGCGACTATTTTGATTTTGTCCCGTATCAAGACGGGCGCCTCGCGGTGGTGGTGGGCGACGTTTCCGGCAAAGGATTGCCGGCTGCTCTGCTGATGTCGAGTTTGCAGGCAAAGGTACAAATGTTGCGTGAGACAAATCCATCGCCCAGCCAAGCGGTAGGCACTTTGAATCGCAGCCTCACGGAGCGGTGCCCGCTCGGCAAGTTCATTACGTTTTTCTATGCGCTGCTGGAACCGACGACGGGCACGCTTGAATATAGCAATGCGGGCCACAACTATCCACTCATCATGCGCAACGATGGATCGGTAGAAACGCTCATGGGCAACGGTCTCGTGATGGGGCTTTTTTCCGCGGTGCATTATGAACTCAAGAAGACCAAGCTGGCTCCAGGCGAGACTTTGGTTCTTTATTCGGACGGCGTGACCGAGGCCGTCGACCTGGCAGACGTGGAGTTTGGCGAAAAGGGACTGGCCGAATTCATGGCCGCCCGCAAATCGGTGCGCTGCGACGACATCGTCAATCAACTGGTTGAATACATGCGCAAATGGCGGGGGAACACTTCCTTCGCAGACGATTTCACGATTGTTCTTGTCCGTCGAACAGCCTAACGTTCGACAATAGCTTATGCTCGTTTTCGTATCAGCCGTTCTGTTGGCATCTTTATCGAACGAATTAGATCAGAAAATATCGGCCACTTTGGCTGCGTACCGCGCGCCGAGTGTTTCGGTGGCGATTGTGCAAGATGGCGAGCTTTCTTACGCGAATGCTTTTGGCGACGCCAATCTGGGCAAGCACCGTCCGGCCGATACTTCGACGCGTTATGCAGTTGGGTCGATCAGCAAGCAATTCACCGTCGCGGCAATCCTTTTGGCGCAGGAGCAAGGCAAACTTTCGCTCGACGACAAAGTTGGGCGCTATCTACCAGACCTCACGAGGGCGAACGAAGTCACCATCCGGCAATTGCTTTCGCATACGTCGGGCTATCAGGATTTTGCGCCGCAAGATTACATGATCGAGGACTGGGCCAAGCCGACGACGCCCGAAGCGATTATGGATCACTGGGCAAAGAAGGCTCTTGATTTCGATCCAGGCACGCGCTGGCAGTACAGCAACACGAACTACACTATCGCGGGGAAAATTCTGGAGAAGGCCACAGGGCAGGATTTGATGAGTTTCCTGCAGCAGTACATTCTGACTCCGTTGGGAATGAAATCGGCCGGCGATTGCGATGTGCGCGATCCGCAAGACGCTACGGCTTATACCCGTTTCGCGATTGGTCCGCCACGGGAAGTTGCGCGCGAGGGTGCGGGCTGGTATTTTGCGGCTGGTGAGTTGTGCATGACGCCATCGGATCTGGCGAAATGGGACATCGCATTTCTTGACAAACGGATTCTTTCCGCGGCGTCTTATGCCGAGTTCAGCAAAGAAGTGAAGCTCAGCGACGGTAAGGCGACTCACTACGCGCTAGGCCTCAGTTTGGGCGAAATGCAAGGCTTGCCTACGATTAGTCACGGCGGAGAGGTCTCGGGCTTTCTCGCTTCGAACACGGTGTTTCCCTCAAAGAATACAGGCATCGTTGTCCTTTCGAATCAAGATGGAGTGAACATGGTTCCAACCGTCGTTCGTGAAGTAGCGGCCACACTGTTTTCCCCAAGCAATGCGGAGACGAGCGCGCAAGATGCCCAGGTTCGAAAGATATTGGAAGAACTGGCGCAGGGGAAGATCACACGCTCGCTGTTTACCAAGAATGCAAACGACTATTTCACGCCGGTAGCGCTGAAGGATATCAAGACGTCGCTCGCGCCGCTTGGCGGATTAAAATATTTGGCACGGCAGAACACGCAGTTGCGCGGCGGCATGACGCACCTTTCGTACCGGGCGCGTTTCGAGCACGATACGGTTGCGTTGAACATCTACATGATGCCGGATGGCACTTTCGAACAGTTTATGATCGAAGAGACCTTTTAATCTTATGAGTTCGCGGCGGGAGTTTCTTGGACAGGTGGCCAGCATAGGCGGCTTGGTGCTAGGTGCCAATGAGAAGGTGCGCTTCGGCATTATCGGTTACGGGGCACGCGGCGAAGAGATCGTCCGGGACGCATTGAATTGTCCGAATACGGAGTTCGCCGCCGTTTGCGATATCTATACCGAGCAACGCGAACGGGCCAAGACCATTGCGCCGGCGGTCAAGACCTATATCGACCACCGGTTGATGCTGGAAGACAAGGATTTGGATGCGGTACTGATTGCCACGCCACAGCATTTGCATTGCGAACACTTTGTCGATTCGATTCATGCCGGCAAGCATGTTTACCAAGAAAAGACGATGGCGTTCACGGTGGAACATGCCAAACGGATGCGAGCGGCACATGAACCTGTGAAGGCGAAGCAAGTGGTGCAAGTTGGCCATCAAGCTTGCTCTTCGGGACATGTGGCGGATGCGCGGAGCTTCCTGACGAATGGCCAATTGGGGCAGATTACCGCTATCGACGCGACCATGTACCGGAACACACCTCACGGCAAGCCGCAATGGTCACGGCCAGTGAACGCGAACATGAATCCGGAGAACATTGTCTGGAGCAAATTTCTGGGTGAGGCAGCAAAGGTGCCGTTTGATGCGAACCGATATCAGAACTGGCGTTTCTTTTGGGACTATTCCGGCGGCAACGTTTACGAGAACATGTGCCACCAAGTGGCGTTCTGGTACAAAGTGCTGAGCCTGAAGATTCCGACGTCGGTGACAATGACCGGCGGCTTGTACCTGTGGAAAGACGGGCGTGAAGTGCCCGACACGATGAACGTGAGCATGACGCAGCCGGAAGAACTGCTTTTCAGTTGGATTTCCGGATTCGGAAACGCCAGTTTAGGCATGACGGAGCAAGTGCTTGGTTCCGACGGAACGATCATGCGTGGCCCGCAAGTGCGCTTTGTGCCTGAGAAGATGAACGCGCCGCAAGTGGAGGCACAGACGGGCAGTACGCCTACGAGCGCTTCGGCCCATATGCGGAACTTCATGGACGCGATTCGCGAAGGCAAAGAGATCAATTGCCCGTTCGATCTCGGTTTCCGCGTTTCGATTGCGTGCCGCATGGCGGTCGAGAGCTACCGGCAGGGCCGCAGCATGCATTGGGATGCGGCCAACGAAGAAATCGTTGCATGATCGACTGGTTGCGCCCCTACTGCCTTTCGTTTCCACACACGACGGAGAGCGTGCAGTGGGAATCCCTGGTGTTTAAGGTGGCGGGCAAGATTTTTGCCATTGCCGCGCTGGAACCTGAGAAGAATGTCCTCTCGATCAAGTGCGCGGAAGAGAAGTTCGCGGAGATGGTGGAGTGTCCAGGCGTAGTGCCTGCGCCGTACTTAGCACGCGCCAAATGGATCGCCTTTGAAAGCGAAGACGCCATCCCACATCAGGAACTGCGGGCGATGGTCCGCGAATCGTACGATCTGGTAGTTGCAAAGCTCCCGCGGAAAGCTAAACTCGAGCTAGCACCGCCGAAGCGACCTCGGAAGTAGAACTCTTTCCTCCCAAGTCTGGGGTGCGCACTTTCTCTTCAGCCAGTACCCCTTCGATAGCTGCGTCGATCTTTTGCGCGGCCGCGCTCAAGCCGAGATGATCGAGCATCATGGCTGCTGACACGATGGCGGCTAGGGGATTCGCAATGCCTTTGCCAGCGATGTCGGGCGCAGATCCGTGAACAGGCTCGAACATGGAGGGATACCGTTTGGTGGGGTCGATGTTCGCGCTGGCGGCCAAACCGATGCTGCCGGAGACGATGGCGGAGATGTCGCTTAGGATATCGCCGAACAAATTCGAGGCGACGACCACATCAAAAGTCTGCGGACGGCGCACGAAGTTCATGGCTGCGGCGTCGACAAGAAGCGATTCGGTTTTGATGTTGGGGTATTCGGCGGCTACGCTTTGAAAAACGCGGTCCCACAGCACCATACTGAAGCCTTGAGCGTTCGATTTGGTGATGGACGTGACCAGGTTCTTCTTTTTACGCTTCGAAGCCAGATCGAAGGCATAGCGTATGATGCGTTCGACGCCGTGGCGCGTGAAGACTGAGGTTTGGATCGCGACTTCTTGCGGATGGGATTCATGAACGAAGCCGCCGATCTGCGCGTATTCGCCTTCGGTGTTCTCGCGAACGACCACCATATCGATATCGCCGGCATTCACCCCTTTGAGCGGTGAATTGACACCTTTGTAAAGAATCGCCGGGCGCACATTGGCGAACTGATCGAAGCGTCGGCGGATGGGCAGCAACAGGCCATTTAGAGTGACATGATCTGGCACCTTCGGATGGCCCACAGCGCCGAGCAGAATGGCGTCGTGTTTGTTCAGAGTCTCAATGGCACCGGGCGGCACCATCGTGCCATGTTTGAAATAGTAATCGGTGCCCCAGTCAAAGACGGTTGGAACGAGAGTAGCGCCCGAGGCTTTAGCAGCCTTGAGCGCCACATCGAATGCGACCCAGGTTACTTCATTGCCGATACCGTCGCCGGGAATCAGCGCAATGGAAAAGTTGGCCTTGTTATCCAAGTTGTCAGGTTACTACTGTTGCGTTGCGGCAGTGGCCGGCGGAGTTCCGATCTTGACACCGATGACTTCACCGGAGACAACCAATTCCACACGGCGGTTTTGCTTGCGGCCGGCAACTGTATCGTTCGGAGCAACGGGAAATTGCGGACCGTAGCCGACGGATGTCATGGCCTGGCCATCAATGCCTTGCTTGCTGAGGTAGTCGCGAACGGTACCCGCGCGCTCTTCAGACAGCTTTTGGTTGAACGCGGCGGAGCCGGTGATATCTGTATAGCCTTCGACCTGCAGATTCAAGCCTGGATGTGAAAGCACAATACCGGAGATTTTGGCCAACGCTTCGCGAGCGTCGGATTTCAGAGTGTATTTGCCGGTATCAAAGAGCACGTCTTGCATCTTCACCACCAGGCCTCGCGGGGTTTCCTGCGTGGGCAGAACGGCGTTGAACTGCTGCAAGAGCTGCTCGCGCAATCTGTTCTTATCGCCTTCAGCCTGGGCACGGAGGCGGTCTGCTTCAGCGGCAGCCAATTGCGCTTTTTGAGCTTGGGCGGCGGCATCGGCGCGAGCGGCATCCGCTTGGATGCGGGCGGCTTCCGCTTGAGCGCGGGCCTCATCGGCCTGCTGACGCGCGATGTCGGCTTGCTGACGAGCGGCATCAGCTTCCAATTTTTGTTTTTCGGCGGCTGCGCGCTGCGCTGCTTCTGACTGGGCTTTAGCATCGGCTAAACGGGCTTGCTCTTCTGCCTGGGCACGATGAGCTGCTTCTTGTTCAGCATGTTGCTGCGCTTCCAGAGCTTTTTGCTTTTGAGCGGCTTCGCGGGCGGCAGCGTCCTCGCGTTCTTTCTGCAAGGCAAGCTGTTGCTGACGGCGCAGAGAAACGATGCGGGCGTCTTCCGCCTTCTGCACAGCTTCCTTGGCGGTCATGATGGATGGGTTCCATTGCTTGCGGTCTTGATATTCCTGGGCCTGCTGGAGAAGTTTTTGCGCGTCGTTGTAACCATCGGCAGCAAACTCGTCGGCCTTGGCATACTTAGCAATCTGAACGGCGTTGATCGCTTCATAGAGCGACAGGGGGCTCTTCTTGTTGGAGTTGAGATCGACGGGTTTCAATTGGGCTTGCGGAACGTGATATGTGTACTGGCTGCGAGGCAGCAATTCATACTTTGCGTCTACTGTTTCGACTTTGCCGGTAGTATCGGCACGGACGATGTTCTCCATAGCAACGACATCGCTGGGCTGCGGAACGGCAAAATACGGTTCGGCTGTAACGATGAGACCGAACGACTGTAATTCTGTAGTGACTTCGGCCTTGAACGCACCGTCTTTATCCACCACGACTTCGCCCAGGTTATCGGCATGGCCATCGGGCGTGATGGCCCATAAAACGTAGGTGAGAAAGAGCTCGCCGAAGGAATTCGCAGCGGGTAACTCTTTCACGTTGAGTTTGATTTCCATGTGGCCCAGGCGGCTGTTGACTTCGGCCAATCCTTTGGCCTGCGGGGCGAGCGCGGTGCCCTGCAGATCGATTTTTGTCCAACCACTGCGATTGCGATAGCTGACGGCTGAGATCGAGCGCGAAACAGCCTCAACCTTAAAGATAGGCGTCGGCATATCCGGTGTCTGTGCAGCGGTTTGGCCGAGCAAGAGAACAGGCAACAAAGTTGCGAGGAAACAAGTGTAAACCTTCATAGTCGGTACTAGTAGAGCACGATATCGGCCAAACTTCAAGTGTCGCCCTTTGTTCGACTTAGATGTAAAACTACCGGGTGAAAACAACCACCGGTGGGAACTTTCAACCACAACCGCTAAGATCATTATGTGAACACCCCGCAGGTTCCAAAAGAAACGCGCAAGCCGGGCTCGGTATCACACTCTCCGCCGGAAAGGCCGACGGATGTTTTTTCTGGTTCGCGGCTCGCATCCGAGCCCGTTGCGCTTAGATCTGACGAGGCGCAATCGGCATCACCATTCGCGTCGCCGCTATTACCGATCTTCCTGATCGTAGTGGTAGATATTCTTGGGTTTACCATCGTGCTTCCGTTGCTGCCGTTTTATGCAGAAAGACTGGGAGCAACGCCGACGTTGGTGGGAATGTTGGTGGCGAGCTACGCGCTGTGCCAACTGATTTCAGGTCCAATTTTGGGACAGTTGTCGGACAGATTTGGGAGGCGCCCGGTCTTGTTGATCAGCCAGGCAGGAACGCTGGCCGGTTTCATCATGACGGCGTTCGCCGGGCAATTGTGGATGGTGTTTGTGGCGCGGGCTATTGACGGCGCGACAGCAGGGAACTTGAGCACGGCGCAGGCGTATATCAGCGATGTGACTAAGCCGGAAGAGCGCGCGAAGTCGTTCGCGATCATTGGCGTGGCTTTCGGATTTGGCTTCTTGGTTGGACCGGGCATCAGCGGCTTTCTGGCGCACTACAGCTATCAAGCGCCTTTGTGGGCGGCGGCGGCGCTTTCCTTTACGAGCATTGTATTTACGTATTTCTTATTGCCCCGCAAAGAGCCTGTTCATCAACACACGCCAGAAGAGGTGGGGCCAGGCGGCAAGCGGCTTTCGCTGATTTCGTGGGGCAGTTATGTGAAGTATTTCGAGGTGCCACAGATTTCGCGGCTGCTGGTTCAGTGGTGCTTCTTCACACTTTCGTTTTCGACATTCATTTCCGGGTTTGCCCTTTTCGCGGAGCGGCGTTACCAGTGGCATGGGCATGCAGTCGGTGCGGCGGAGGTGGGTTACATTTTTGCGTTCAACGGATTCGTCGGCATTATCATGCAGGGCGGCGTGGTGGGCCGACTGGTGAAACGCTTTGGCGAACGGCGCGTGGTAGAGGTGGGCTTCTTAGGCTCGATGCTGGGCTACGCCGCGATCGGCTTCACTTATACGATTTGGCAGTTGCTGGCGGTGATGCTCATTTCCGCGGTGTTGGGAGCGGGACTTCGTCCGGCGTTGACCAGTTCGATCTCACAGCAAGCAGGACGGCGGGAGCAAGGCGTGATCATCGGACTTACACAATCTCTTACTTCGCTCGGCCAGATTACAGCACCGCCGCTGGCAGGGTATCTGATTGGACGTCACTGGTTAATCGCCTGGGCCGTTTGGGCAGGCGTATTATCAGGACTCGCGCTGTTTTTCAGATTGCAGACGAATGGCGCGTCCAAGAATGAGACCGTCTGAGTGGCTGTTCCTAAGCTATTTCGCCTATGTCGTAGTACTTAGCGCGATCTTTCGCGATCGGCCACACTTGCATGCGTCTCAACCGCTGATCTATTTTTTCGCGGCCCTTTCGCTATTCCTTTCGTTGAAGAGTTTGCAACGAGGGCGTCTGGAAACGGTCGTCGCGATCATGCGCGATTGGCTGCCGATTGTTGTCCTGTTCGTCGCGTTTCGTGAGATGGAGCTGTTTGTTCCTGCGAGATATGATCTGGCGCTAGAGAGCGGGTGGATCAAGCTGGATCAAATCGTGCTGCACGATTGGGGTTTGCGGGCCCTGATTGAGCGGACCGGAACTGCGGCGCCGCTTTATTTTGAGTTCTGCTACCTCCTGGTCTACGGGTTGGCGGTGTTTACGCTTGGCTGGATTGCGGCGCTGGATAACCGGCGGTTGATCGATTATTTCTGGGCGGTTTATCTGTCAGGCACGTTGAGTGCGTATGCGTTGTTTCCCTTCTTCCCTTCGTTGCCGCCGCGCTATGCGTTCACCTTGGTTGAGCCGCCACAGGTGACGACATGGGTGCGAACGTTGAATCTAGAATTGCTGCGCGGAGCAACCATTCACGCGGGCGTTTTTCCAAGCGCGCATGTGTCATCGGCCTTTTCGGCAGTGTGGGCTTTGTATTTCATTTTTCCGAAGAAACACTGGCTGGCACACGCGATGTTGGTCTATGCCATTAGCGTTTCGACTGCGACGGTTTATGGCCGTTATCATTATGTGGCGGACGTGCTGGCCGGGTTTGCGGTGAGCCTGATCGCGCTGGGTGTAGCATTTTCGATGAAGAGCTATGTGCAGAAGCATCAAGGTTTTGAGACGGCCAGACGAGCCGGCAACGCCGGCTGAAGTATCGCAAGCGGCGTTGCAATTTGTGCGCAAGATTAGCGGCTATAACAAGCCGTCGAAGGCGAACCAAGAAGCGTTCGAGAAAGCGGTTCGCGAGATTGCGGACGCGAGCCAGCGGCTGTTAGAACAGGTGACACGTTAACGCTTGGGCAGTGGACCGGCAGTGCGGACTTCTTCACCGCCGTTCTTGACCGTCCAGGTTTTGTTGTCAGTGGACTCTGCTTGCTCCCACTGGATTTTGTTGCGGCCACTAAAGACATTGGTCGTGCGGTAGTAGATGGTTGAGCCGCCTTGGTCCCAAGTGGTGGTGTAGACCCACTTGTCTCCTTGGATTTCCAGGTCACCGCGCGAACTGGCACGGCCTTCGGGCCTAACGTTCTGCGTGTAGTAATGCCCGGGCTTATCCGGCACGGGGATAAAAATCAACAGATTGCCCGCGACGCCATTCACTGTTTGCTCGCAGGTGAAGTAGCGACCGACGAGCGCGCACTGGTTGGTGAGTTTATCGGAGGACGGATCTTTGGTATGGCCAACTTTCCAAGAGCCGGCATAGAGCCAAAGAGGCGTATAGGCATCGGCGGCGTTCAGTAGCGAGGAGGCGAGCAGCAAAAGAGCAATTGCGTTGCGCATAGCTGGATTTTAGCGAGTTCGCCGTCGTTAAGCGGCGGCTTGATTGGACTTAGGGGCCGTTTTCTCCTGCTGGTTTGAAGTTTGGGCGGCGAGGTAGCGCTGGATTTGGGGAGTTGTAAAAACGAAGCCATTTTCGTCCGGGGTGGGTTCGTATG
>Ga0075030_100006379_pt1 | contig 10552 bp, 9 predicted proteins | sample LitLauG_LLR_2012_FD_71393 | JGI IMG/M metagenome (GOLD analysis project Ga0075030, IMG submission 71393) | Freshwater sediment microbial communities from Pennsylvania, USA - Little Laurel Run_MetaG_LLR_2012 | ecosystem: Environmental > Aquatic > Freshwater > Creek > Sediment | place: USA...
GCAAGGCGCTCACGCTGCGCCGCATTCGTGGCAGGAGCCGCGATCGGTGCGACTTGCCGGGCGACCGAAGTTGCCGGTTTCGTAATCTCAAGCTTCTTGGCGTTGCTTCCCGGATGCAGCTTATGGTGGGCGTCGCCGGCGATCACTTCGACGTCCAGCGGCGGCAGCACGGCGCGGTTGGTGACGACTGCCGGAGCTTCGGCTGGTTTCGGCTGGGGCGAAGGGATGACGACGGCACCCTGCTTTTTCGCAGCATGGGCAGGTTCAGGAGTCGTTGTCGGTGCTGCAGGCTTCGTCGCTGACTGGGTCGCGGCCAGTGGCGTTGGCAGGGGCGGCGCGGTCGGCTCGGCGTAGTCAGCATCAGCGATGGTCGATTCGGAGCCGAACCAGAACTGGCGATCCTTAATCAGGACCGCGGCCAGCGCGACCAGCAACAGAACCAGCGCGATCACCAGCCGGGACTGCTGATTACCCGCAGCGATTGGAGCCCGGGGGGCCATGATCCGTCTTTGGCTTAATTCCATCATTTTGTTCGCTGACCTGGGAGTCTGCGAGAAGTCGCCATCATGGTGCAACAAAGGGCTCGGAACAACAATGGCACGGGGCGGGTAGACGGGGGCACGACTGGGCTATATCCAATCCAACGTGTGTTTTCAGGAGCATAGGGATGTGATTCCTGTCACAGCGGGGGTCCTGAGAGCAGCCCTACAGTCAGCCCATGACTGTCCCCAACAAGCCAACCCGCGCCGCCTGGCTTCAAGGTCCTTCCGCCAAATGCGAAACCGTCCCGAACGGCCAATTTCTGCCTTGGAGAATCGTTCTGCTGGGCGCACCCGGCGTTGGCAAGGGCACCCAAGCCGATCTGCTGAACCAGCGGCTGCTGGCCTGCCATCTGTCGACCGGTGATGTCTTCCGCTCGGCGGCAACCCGGAGCGACGCCGAGCTGAGCCCCGCCATGAAGGAAGCCTTGGGATATATGCGCCGCGGCGAACTGGTGCCGGACGAGATCGTTTGGGACATGGTGCGGGAACGCGAGGAATGCTTGCACTGTGCTGGAGGGTTCATCCTCGATGGATTCCCGCGAACCCTGGCGCAAGCGGTTTCGCTGAAGCAGTTCATGGACAACCACGGTCTGGGGCTGACAGCCGTGGTGAACTACGAACTGCCCGCCCGCGAGATCGTGGCCCGGCTGGGCGGCCGCAGAACGTGCGAGAAGTGCAAAGCTGTCTACCACGTCACGGAACGGCCTCCGAAAGTCGAAGGGCGCTGCGATCACTGCGAGGGCACGTTATTTCAGCGCGAAGACGACCGGCCGGAGTCCGTCAAGGTCCGTCTGGAGGCTTACGACCGCAGCACCGCGCCGCTAATCGAGTTCTATCGGAAGTCGGGATTGCTGCTGCAGATCACCGCTGCTGGCACACCGGAAGAGATCTACGAGCGGACGGTTCCCGAGTTGGAGCTGCGGCGGGTGACGCAGTTCGCCGAGCAGATGTGGGTGGCGGCAGAGAACCGGCGTTCCGGTCTTTGAACCGAGTCCCTTACCCATCCTTCGCCCGCCGGTAGAACATTCGTACTAATCCATTGGCAAGCTAGAATTCTCCATTCGCTGCTAATCCTTGCTATTTCTGTGGCTTACGTTGACCATCCGAGCACTTTCCGGTAGCCTTGTAACTCGCCACAATGGGGTTCGTGTACCCTAAGGGTACAGGGTGTGGCTGGCTTGCATCTAAACGGTATTTATGCCGGGATGCCCAGGTCCTTCGGCGCCAAGTCGCGCCGTGATGACAAATGAAAAAATTGGGGGAACCCAACATCGTGCCGGGAATTCCAGGGAATAACGACGGAAAGACCTTGCTGTTGCTGAAGCCGCGCGGATTCTGCGCGGGCGTGGTCCGCGCCATCGACGTGGTGCGCATTGCGCTGGAGGCGTTTGGGCCGCCGATCTATGTTCGCAAGGAGATCGTCCACAACAGCTTTGTGGTGGAGGAATTGCGCGGCAAGGGAGCGATCTTCGTCGACAGTGAGGACGAGGTGCCCAACGGCGAGCGCATCATTTACAGCGCGCACGGGGTATCGCCCGACGTGCGCGAGCACAGCGCCAGGCGCGGGCTGCGCGTGATCGATGCGACCTGTCCGCTGGTGACCAAGGTCCACGTCGAAGCCGTGAAGTTTGCCAAGGAAGGCTATTCGCTCATTCTGATCGGGCACAAGGATCACGACGAGGTGATTGGAACCTTAGGCGAGGCTCCATTGGTAACCCAGGTGGTGGGATCGCCGGAGCAGGTGGCGTACCTGGAGGCTCCGGACCCGAATCGCGTGGCTTATCTCACGCAGACGACGCTGAGCCTCGATGAGACGAAGGACATTATTGCGGCGCTGAAGCAAAAGTTTCCGAATATCAAAGGGCCGGCGGCGCAGGATATCTGCTATGCGACCGAGAACCGGCAGGTCGCAGTCAAGCAAGTTGCGTCTGAGTCGGATTTGTTGTTGGTCGTGGGCTCGGAGAACAGTTCGAACTCGAATCGGTTGGTCGAGGTGGCGCGCAACCTGGGCACAAACGCGCATCTCATCGACAGCTGCAACGATATCGAGCCAGAGTGGTTGAAGGGCGTCAAGACCATCGCTTTGACTGCCGGGGCATCGGCTCCCGAACACCTGGTGGAAGAGACGATCACCTTCCTGCGCGGGAAAGGTTTCAGCAACGTGCAGGAACTGGAAGTGATGCCAGAAAACGTGCGCTTTGGACTGCCGCCGGAGATCGTGGAAGCGATCGCCTCAGCTCCGGCGAATTGACTTGTAGAGACGTTGCTTGCAACGTCTCTGCCTGCTGGCGGCACGTTTGCTCGTGGTGAGAGGAGACGTAGCAAGCTACGTCTCTACGACCCACGGCGATGATATGGAGTAGATGAATGGATAACAACTCCCCCGATACCAACGTAGTGACCGCTCTCCCCGTTTCGAATCCGCAGCTTCGTTTCGGCAAAATCGAGGAACTAGCCAACCACGTCACCGCGGCGATCGGGGCGGCTCGCAAGTATCTTTTCTCGCAGCAGCACGAGGAAGGGTACTGGTGCGGGGAACTCGAGGCCGACACGACTCTTGAATCGGACTACATTTTGCTCCACACGCTGCTCGGGACCGGAAGTGCGGAGCGCTTCCAGAAGGCGGCGAACTGGATTCTGCGCCATCAGAATGAAGACGGCGGATGGAGTATCTACGACGGGGGACCGTCGAACATCAGCGCCTCGGTAAAAGCATATTTTGGATTGAAGCTGGTTGGGTATTCGCCCGATCATCCGGCACTGGAACGCGCGCGCAAGAAGATTCTGGAGATGGGCGGCGTCACCGGGGTCAATACATTCACCAAGATCTATCTATGTTTCTTCGGCCAGTACGACTACGACGCCGTTCCGGCGATTCCGCCCGAGATCGTGCTGTTTCCCAACTGGTTCTGGTTCAACATCTACGAGATTTCCTCGTGGTCGCGCGCGATTCTCGTGCCGCTTTCGATCTGTTACGCCAAGAAGCCCTTCAAGAAGATTCCTCGCGAGATGGGCGTGGAAGAACTGTTTGTCGGTGGCATGGACAAGTCGCGCATGCACCTGCATTGGGCGAAGAAACTTGTCTCCTGGCGGAATTTCTTCCTGGTCATCGACCGCATTACGCACTGGTTTGAGCGCGTGCATGTGCGGCCGCTCCGCTCGATCGCGCTCAAGAGCGCCGAGAGATGGATGCTCGAGCGCTTCGAAATGAGCGATGGGCTGGGCGCCATTTATCCCTCGATGATGAACGCGATTATCGCCCTGCGCTGCCTTGGGTATTCGCTCGACGATCCGCAGGTCATCCGCGCGATGGACGAGTTCGAGAAGCTTGGGATCGAAGAGGAAGAGACCTTCCGCATGCAGCCTTGCATGTCTCCGGTATGGGATACGGCATACGCGCTTTTCGCACTGGGCGAGGCGGGAGTACCGGCTAATGATCCGCGGATGGTGAAGTGCGCGGACTGGATCCTGCAGAAGCAGGTGCGCAACATCGGCGACTGGAAGGTCAAGAACAAGAAAGGGCAACCCGGCGGCTGGTACTTCGAGTTCAATAACGAGTTTTACCCCGACGTAGATGACAGCGCGATGGTCTGCCTGGCACTGAGCCGCGTGGAGCATCCCAACGGGCGATACCAGCGGGAGTCGGTGCAACGGGCGATCGACTGGATCTTCTCTATGCAGTGCAAGAACGGCGGCTGGGCCTCGTTCGACAAAGACAACGACCGGATGATTTTCCAATACATCCCGTTCGCGGATCACAACGCCATGCTCGATCCGGCGACGGTCGATATCACTGGGCGGATTCTGGAGATGCTCGCCACCTACGGATATGACAACAACCATCCGGCGGTGAAGAAGGCGATCAACTTCATCCGGGAAGAGCAGGAACCGGATGGAAGCTGGTTCGGCCGCTGGGGTGTGAATTATATCTACGGCACGGCGCTGGTGCTGCGCGGACTCGAAGCGATCGGCATGGACCTGCATGAGCCCTGCATCCAGCAGGGCGCCGAATGGCTGCGCATGGTGCAAAACTCTGATGGCGGCTGGGGCGAAACCGTGGGCTCGTACGATGATCCCACTCAGCGCGGACAAGGCGACAGCACACCTTCGCAGACGGCGTGGGCGATACTGGGATTGCTCGCCGCCAGCGACACGCGCAGCGACTCGGTCGCACGCGGCATTGCGTATCTGATGCGCACGCAGAGCAAAGACGGCTCATGGGATGAGAAGTTCTATACCGGAACCGGCTTTCCGCGCGTGTTTTACCTGATGTACCACCTGTACCGTCAGTACTTCCCCCTGCTGGCGCTGACGACGTATGCGAAGGTGATGGAGAAGAACAGCAATTAGCATCTAGCACTTGGCATTTGGCCACTCGGGCCACGGGGTGTGTGCCCAGTGGCCTTCGAGAAGCGCTAGGTGCTAATTGCTAACTGCTAAATGCTTGCTTTCGTCACCGGCGCCACCGGATTTCTTGGTTCCCACGTCGCGCGCGTTCTCGTCGATCAGGGCGCGGATCTACGGTTGCTCGTTCGTCCTACCAGCAATCTGAAAAATCTTGAGGGGCTCAAGGCCGAGACCGCGACTGGCGATCTGCGCGACGCTGCCTCTCTCGAGAAAGCGATGTCTGGCTGCGACACCGTGTTTCACGTGGCGGCTGACTACCGGCTCTGGGTACGGGATCCCAACGAAATGTACCGGTCCAACGTGGAAGGGACGCGGGCGCTGATCGAAGCCGCAAAGAAGAACGGCGTGCAGCGGGTTGTATACACATCGAGCGTCGCGACGATTGGATTCACCAGCGACGGGCGTCCTGCCGACGAAGATTCCCCGGTTTCGCTCGCCGATATGATCGGGCACTACAAACGGTCGAAGTTCCTGGCCGAACAGCTCGCGATGGCAGCCGGGCGCAGAGGGATGCACATTGTGACCGTGAACCCGACGACTCCGATCGGCGAGCAGGATGTGAAGCCGACTCCAACCGGACGAATCGTGGTTGATTTCTTGAAGCGAAAATTTCCCGCCTACGTCGAGACCGGGCTCAACCTCGTCGATGTAAGGGAATGCGCGCGCGGGCACGTGGCCGCGCTCGAAAAAGGAAGGTCGGGCGAGCGGTACATCCTTGGCGGGGAGGATCTGACACTCAAGCAAATTCTCGACAAACTCGGCCGGATCACCGGCCTGCCATCGCCTAAGATCAAGCTGCCTTATATCTTTGCCTTTGCTGCCGGGGTTGTCGACGAGGCGGTGACCGGCCTGTTGCTGCGGCGCGAGCCGCGAGCAACGGTCGACACTGTCCGCATGGGCAAGAAAAAGATGTTTGCCAGTTCTGTGAAGGCCGAGCGTGAGTTGGGATGGAAGATCGTGCCGGTCGATAGCGCGCTGCGGCGTGCGGTGGAGTGGTTCCGGGCCAACGGATATGCCTAGACTCGCGATCGTAGCCGCCTTAGAGCGCGAAGTAAGGCCGCTGGTGAAGGGTTGGCGGGCGACCGAGAAGGAGCACGATGGGCGGCGCTTCCGGTTCTTCGAAAATGGGGACGTCGTCCTGGTTTGCGGTGGGATGGGCGCGGTGGCCGCGCGAAGGGCGTCGGAGGCCGTGATCGCCATCTTCGATCCAAAGGCCGTCTGCTCGGCCGGTTTCGCCGGGGCTCTCGATCCCAAACTGAAAGTTGGGGACCTGGTCCGGCCGGGCACGGTGATCAATGCGGGCGATGGCAGCAGAACAGTTGTCGAGGGCGGCGAGGGCGTGCTCGTCAGTTTCGGATCGGTCGCCAGTCCGGCTCAGAAGAGCAAGTTGCGCGAATCCTTTGCCGCAGGAACGGTGGACATGGAGGCCGCTGCAGTGGCCCGCTCGGCGGAGGCGCGAGGCAAAGAGTTCACCGCGGTCAAAGCTGTCTCGGATGAAATGGACTTCGAGTTTCCCGCCATGGAGCGTTTTCTTGACGCGGAAGGGAAGTTCTTGGAAGGACGGTTCGCCTGGTATGCGGCGATCCGACCCTGGCTCTGGCCTCGGGTAATGCGCCTGGCGAGGAACAGCCACCGGGCTTCGACTGCTCTGTGCGCGTATTTGGGCACCATCGCAGCATGAACTTTCGGTTGCCGGATGGGGTTCGCGTGGAAAAGTTACGCGTGCCGTTCATCTATAATCGAAACAGGCGTTTCTTCAAAACCCAATGCATTTTTTTCCCTTGCCAGCAGTGTTCGTCGGCGGCGAAATCGTCGACATGCTTTCCAACACCGGCCCGGTGGCGAAGCTGGTTCTGCTCACGCTGCTTGTCTTCAGCCTGATCTCCTGGGCGATCATCCTGACCAAATGGAGCCTGCTGCGCCGCGCCAAAGCGCAGAGCGGGCGCTTTGTGCGCGCGTTCCGCAAGGCGCAGCGCTTGCAGGATATTGCCGCAGTGGCCGATCAGTTCAAGCCCAGCCCGCTGGTGGGCGTGTTTGAAGGAGGCTACGAGGAATTCAAGCGCCAGGCTTCTGGTTCCGGCGGGCTGCGGAACGTGATCTCGATTCAGCGCGGGATGCAGATCGGATCGTCGGAGGAGATCACGCGGTTGGAGCGCAATGTGCCCTGGCTGGCGATCACGGCCGCCGTGACTCCGTTCATCGGGTTGTTCGGGACGGTGTGGGGCATTATTGACGCATTCCAGGGACTCGGAACCGCCGGCGCAGCGACTCTGCGTGCAGTGGCCCCCGGTATCTCCGAAGCGCTCATTACAACTGCTGCCGGCCTGGCAGCCGCTATTCCTGCAGTTATCGCGTACAACCTGATCGGCGCTTCCATTCGCGAATTCGCGGCGCGCTGCGACGACTTCTCGCTCGAATTCCTGAACGCCGTTGAGCACAACCAGCCGCAGAGTTCCGCTGCGGTGGCGGCGGACGTGAGGCGCTGATGGCGTTCACGACCTCCAACGGACGAACCCAGTCCGCTCTCGCCGACATCAACATCACTCCGCTGGTCGACGTGGTGCTGGTGCTGCTGATCATCTTCATGGTGACGGCTCCGGTGCTGCAGTCCGGCATTGATGTCGCGGTACCTAAAACGAAAACCGTGAAAGAGATTACAGAAGAACGGCTGGTCATCACGATCAACAAAGAGCAGCGCGTCTTCCTGGGGAATGACCCGATCAATATCAACGAGATTGGCAACCGGTTGCGGCAGAGGATTCGCGATCCGCGGCATCAGTCCATTTTTGTGCGCGCCGATGAGAATGTTCCCTTCGGCGCGTTCGCGACCGTGATGGACGCGGTGAAGCAGGCAGGGTTCGCGAACGTAAGCATCGTGACCCAACCCATGGATACAAGTGGCAAGCACTGAGATCTATTTCGAGCACGAACGCTGGGGGCGCGCGCTGGCGTGGTCGGCCGGGCTGCACGTCGGAATCACAGTGTCTTTGCTCGTTTATACGGCTTTCGTGACACGCGGTAGTGGGGAGACCTGGGGCTCAGGCGGAGGTGGCGATGCGATCGGCGCGACCCTGGTGAGCACAGTTCCGCTGGTGGCCAATCCTGCGCCGACACAGAATGTCCTGGCCAACGAGTCCAAGGGACTGAGCGAGTCACAGCCGAAGGTTCAAGAGAAGGAGCCGGACGCGATCGAGATCACGGGCAAGAACAAGAAGATCAAGCCGAAGAAGAAGCAGATCACCGAGTCGAAGGCGAACCCGCAACCTGCGCCCGAACCCGAGGACAACCAGGTCGCGTTTGGCGAGGGCGGCCCGGTGAGCGGTCCGTACGGAAGTTTCAGTGCCGCCGGAGCCAAGGGCGGCTTTGGAATCACCGGAGGTGGCGGCGATTTTGGGACCAAGTACGCCTGGTACGTACAGGTCATCCAGCGGAAGGTCTCGGAGAATTGGCTGAAATACGAAGTGGATCCGAGGATTACTTCGGCGCAGCGGGTGTACATCACGTTCGACGTGGCGCGTGACGGGCATCCCGCGAATGTTCGGGTCGAGCAATCGAGCGATGTGCCTTCACTCGACATCTCGGCGGTACGCGCGTTGCAACGGATCGACACGTTTGGTCCTTTGCCCGCGGATTATCCCGGAAGCAAGATTTCGGTCGAGTATTGGTTCGACTACAAGCGGTAGGGACTGATGTACTTCTGATCCGTAATCAACCCGGCACCTCAAAGGACGCCGGGAGCGGGAAAGAGCGCAAAATAGGGACTATTGAATGAAGGGAATAGGTTTATCCGCGCACGAATTCTTGCCAGGCAATTCCTATCGGGCTACGATATTCAAGAAATCTTTCCTCCTGATGCGAATGGACGTGCCCGCTAGACCAGGTCGGCGACGGGCCGCTTGGACTGGCGGTCTGGCGTTTGCGCTAGCGCTTGTTCTTGCTTGCTGGTTATTCCCCTCCGTTGCGCAAGCGCAGGACTGGGTCAAGACCGGGACGAGCCTGGGCGTGGAGAAAGTCCGCCTTGCGGTCGCCGACTTCAAGCCCTCCACGAATGATCCGGCTAATGCCGCGCTGCTCAAGACATTCAACGACACGCTCTGGAACGATCTGGATGTTTCGGGCGTGGTCGAGCTGGTGTCGAAAAGCTTCTATCCTTTGCAGGTTCCCGGGCAACCGCCGGAGGTGAATTTTCTGGCGTGGAATGCGCCTCCTCCGAACGCAGCGATGCTGGCGTTTGGAAACCTGGGCGTCGCCGGTGTCAAGCTGACCGTGCAAGGCTGGCTCTTCGACGTCAAGAACATCCAGTCACCGCAGATTCTGGGCAAGCAGTACATCGACGCCGCCAGCGACGCGGCAGCGCGGGTGATGGCACACAAGTTCGCCGATGAGATCATTTTTCGGCTGGGCGGCGGCATTCAGGGCATCGCCGAAACGCAGATTTATTTCGTGAGCGACCGTACCGGGCACAAGGAAATCTGGGCGATGGACTACGACGGATCGAACCAGCACCAGATCACACATCTGGGCTCGATCGCACTGTCACCGCGGATTTCGCCCGACGGGTCACGAATCGCGTTCAGCGCACTGACGAAAACCGGCTGGGAGATTATGATGTATTCCCTCGACCTGAACCGGGCAGTGAGTTTCCCGCATTTTGGCGGGACTAATCTCTCGCCGGCGTGGTCGGCGGAGGGCTTGAAGCTGGCATTTTCGTCTTCGCGCGCCGGCGATTCCGAGATCTACGTGGCAGATGCGTCAGGCGGAAATGCACGCCGAATGACGACCGACAAAGGGCCGGATGTTTCCCCGGTCTGGAATCGAAAGACCAACGCGCAGATTGCCTTTGTCAGCGGACAGACCGGGCTGCCCCAGATTTATACGATGGAAGTCGACGGCACGAATCAGCAGCGTATGACGGACCAGGGATACGCTGTGTCGCCGAACTGGTCGCCCAACGGGCAGTTCCTGACGTTCGCCTGGGTCCGCAAATATGGGCCGGGAGATCCCGGGGCGCTCGATCTGTACCTGATGGACATCGCCAGCAAGCAGTGGGTCCAGCTAACGCATGATGGCGGGAAGAACGATTTTCCCTCGTGGTCACCCGACGGACGGCATATAGTGTTTCAGTCGAACCGCTCCGGGAGCCTGCAGATCTGGAGCATGCTGGCAGACGGGACGAAAGTTCAGCAGTTAACTTTTACCGGGCATAATACGCAGCCCAATTGGAGTTGGAAATAGTTCTTAACTTCGTCTGGCCCCGGAGGGAACCTTTGGGGTCGTAGGAGGAACCACGTGAAGCAATCTAGTATGAAGTGGGTTGTGCTGATCTTTGCTCTTAGCGCTCTCCTGATGCTCGGCGCGTGCAAGAAGAAAGTTGCTCCGCCGCCACCACCACCTCCGCCACCGCCACCGGCTCCGACGGCCTCCATCTCGGTAGCTCCGACATCCATTCAGGCCGGCCAGCCAGCGACCTTGACCTGGCAGACCAGCAATGCCACCGACGTGTCGATTGACGGGATTGGCGCGGTGCAGCCGAACGGCTCGCAAAGCGTCTCCCCCAACGATTCGACGACCTATCACCTGACCGCCAAGGGTGCGGGTGGAAC
>Ga0075030_100006381_pt1 | contig 10549 bp, 8 predicted proteins | sample LitLauG_LLR_2012_FD_71393 | JGI IMG/M metagenome (GOLD analysis project Ga0075030, IMG submission 71393) | Freshwater sediment microbial communities from Pennsylvania, USA - Little Laurel Run_MetaG_LLR_2012 | ecosystem: Environmental > Aquatic > Freshwater > Creek > Sediment | place: USA...
CTCATTCAGGGCGTGATACACCGCAGTGAACGCTTGCGCCGCGATAGGGTCTGCGCCGCGCGCCGTCTGAATTTAGCGAGGGGCAGATGACAGGGTTTGGATTGCTCGGCTGCGGACGCATTGCGAAGCGCCACGCAGAACTGCTTGTGAGCGGACGGGTTAGCGGAGCAAAACTTGTCGCCGTTTGCGATACCGACCCGGAAGCCGCCGCACGTTTTTCGGCAACTTACAATGTGCCGGCAGTAAGCAACCTCACCGAACTCTTGAAGATCAAGGGCGTCGATGCGGTCTCGATTCTGACGCCGAGCGGCCTTCATGCGGAGCAGGCGATCGAAACCGCACGTGCCGGCCGCCACGTCGTCGTAGAAAAGCCGATGGCGCTGCGGATTTCCGACGCCGACGCCATGATTACCGCGTGCGACACGGCCGGCGTCAAGTTGTTCGTCGTCAAGCAGAACCGCTTCAACGTACCAATCGTGCGCGCCCGCGAAGCGCTCGACGAAGGCCGCTTCGGGCGCCTCGTACTTGGCACAATACGAGTGCGCTGGTGCCGCGAACAGCGCTACTACGACCAGGCCGCCTGGCGCGGCACCTGGAAGCAGGATGGAGGCGTGCTGTCTAACCAGGCCAGCCACCACATCGACATGCTCGAATGGTTCATGGGCGACGTCGAGAATGTCCACGCGCGGGCGATGACGGCACTCGTCGATATCGAGGCGGAGGATACCGCCATCGCAACGCTGCGCTTCTGCAGCGGCGCGCTCGGCGTCATCGAGGCGACCACGGCAACGCGACCCTCCGATGTGGAAGGTTCGATTTCGATCCTGGGCGAGAACGGCATGGTGGAGGTCGGCGGTTTTGCCATGAACGAAATCCGCCATTGGATGTTCAAGGATGCCCGGGCTTCGGACAACGACGTGCGCGAGAAATTTTCGGTGAACCCGCCCAATGTTTATGGATTTGGCCACGAGGCGTACTACCAGCACGTGATGGACTGCCTGACGACCGGCGGCCCGGCTCTGATCGACGGCCTCCAGGGCCGCAAGAGTCTCGAGCTCATCACAGCACTTTATGAGTCGATCGAAACGGGCGAGGCCGTGCAGATGCGCTTCCAACCCAAGCTCAGCAGGCTCGGAGCGCGGACATGAGCAACGGACACCCGCCGGAGCGGCTGGCGGCTTGCCTCAGTGGCGTGACCTTCGGAGCCGGCGTGCGGATCGTGGAGCCCGTCAACCTGTATGGCTGCACGATCGGTGAGGGGTGCTTCATCGGGCCGTTCGTCGAGATCCAGAAGGACGTTACCATCGGTGCGCGCACCAAAGTGCAGTCGCACAGCTTCGTATGCGAACTGGTCTCGATTGGGGACGATTGCTTCATCGGCCACGGCGTCATGTTCGTGAACGATACGTTCGCGAGCGGTGGACCGGCACAAGGCCGCCGCGAACTGTGGGGCGCGACACGGATCGGCAACCGCGTATCGATCGGCACGAATGCGACAATACTGCCGGTCTCGATCTGCGACGACGTGGTCATCGGCGCCGGATCGGTTGTCACAAAGCCAATTGACAAACCCGGCATTTATTGCGGCAACCCGGCACGGTTCATGCGCCCGTCCGGGGGGACGCCAACCTGATTTGAGTGTAAGCTCAGCACTGCGTAACGGGGAGTATCACACTCATGAACAGACCAGCGGCCGCAATGCGCGCGGCCGGCACGGACGAAATTATGAATGTCCCGTTCGCCGACCTCCACGCCCAATACCTCTCGATCAAGCCTGAGATTGATGCGGCCATCGCCGAAGTCATCGCAAGCTCGGCCTTTATCCGCGGCCCCCATGTCGACGCATTCGAAACGGCGTTTGCAGCGGCAATGGGCGCGGACCACTGCGTCTCGTGCGCCAACGGCACCGACGCGCTTTATATCGCGATGCGCTCCCTTGGCGTTGAGCGCGACGACGAGGTCATCACCACTGCGCATTCGTGGATCGCAACCAGCGAAACCATAACCCAGGCCGGCGCCAAGGTCGTATTCTGCGACACCGGCGAGAGCACGTTCACCATCGACCCGGCCAGGATCGAAGCGCTGATCACGCCGCGCACGGTCGGCATCATCCCGGTGCACCTCTACGGCCAGCCCGCCGACATGGATGCCATTCTAGCCATCGCCCGCCGCCACAAGCTGTGGGTGCTCGAGGACTGCGCCCAAGCCCACCTCGCCACCTATCGCGGCAAAACCGTCGGCACATTCGGGACTGCGGCGACGTTCTCGTTCTATCCGGGCAAGAACCTCGGCGCGATGGGAGACGCAGGCGCAATCCTGACCGGAGACGCCGCGCTCGCCCGGCGCATGGCGATGTTTGCCCGCCACGGCGGCCTCACCAAAGGCGACCACACCATCGAAGGCATCAATAGCCGGCTCGACGGGTTGCAGGCGGCAATCCTCAACGTCAAGTTACCGCATCTGGCCAACTGGACCAAAGCACGCCAGGCGGTCGCCGCCAGCTACAACGAATTGCTTGCCGGCATCCCCGGCCTGACGTTGCCGGTGACGGGGGAAGACCGCACGCACGTTTGGCACCTCTACGTCGTGCGCTGCACGGAACGCGACGACCTCGCCCGCCACCTGAAGGCGCGCGGCATCGGCACGTCGATCAATTACCCCGTCGCTCTTCCCTACCTCCCCGCCTATGCCCGCCTTGACGCCACGCCGGGCGATTTCCCGGTCGCGCATGCCAACCAGTCCCAGGTTCTCTCGCTGCCGGTATTTGCCGAGATGACCGCGGCCCAGATCGCACATGTTGCAGGCTCTGTTCGCGAATTCTTCACGCGCGGCGGCACGCGATGATGGAGGTTTCCCCGGCACGTCACGATTCGGCGTACTGGCGCTCGTATGGTGACGCTTGGCGCTGGCCCGCGGCGGCGCTGGCGGCGGGTTTTGCGCTTGGGTTCGCGTTGCTCGTGTGGACAGACGCGCGCCGGATCGTACCCGACGAGGTCGGCCTCGGCGTCGAAACCTGGGCCCAGCCGGCATCCTATCTCGGCCGGCGCATCAACGCGTGGCGGCTTGAAGATTACAGTACCGTCTATGATATCGAAGCGCCGGCAAGCTCTGGCGAGGTGCTCTGGGTCGGCAACTCGCAGCTTCACGCCATCAACCAGCTCAACCGCAAACGCGACCAGGTTGCGCCGTTCCATGCGAGCTCGGCGCTCGGACAGCCGGTCTATTGCCTGAGCCTGCCCAACGCCAACGTGCAGGAACACTTGGCCACCCTGCATTGGGCGATGACGCGCCGCCCGGTGCGCTACCTTGTGCTGCCGATGGTGTTCGACAAGTTGCGCAACGACGGCTTGCGGCCGGGGTTCGAACGATTGGCCTCCCCCGCGCTCAGCGCACGGCTCGCGACACGCCCACAAGGCAAGCGGCTCGAAGGCGAGCTGGCCGATTTGCAGCGCGCGGCCAAGGCAACAGGCACCGGCACCAATTCGCAAACGCCACTCGCGCAACTTTCGATGTCCGCAGTACTGCACGAAGTCTCGCTGCAGGAAGTTTCCGAGCGGGCTTTAGAGGATGGCCTCGCAAGCCGGTGGGGTTTGTGGCAGCGCCGCCCGTTGCTGTGGTCGACGGTGCTGAACGACGCGTATGTATTCCGCAACTGGCTGCTCGGCATCAAGGCGACCTCGAAGCGGCCGATGCTGCCGGTTCCGTTCGAGAACAACATGGCCGCGTTCGACGAACTGCTCGACGTGGCTGCGGCCGAGGGAATCGCCGTTCTGGTCTATATCGCACCCATCCGCCAGGACGTCGAGCCGCCCTACATCATGGCCGAATACCGGCCCTGGAAGGCAGCCGTTGCCCGCAACATAGCCGGGCGGCAAGCGAAGGGCGGGGCGAAGCTCGCATTCGCCGACCTCGATCAGCTGGTACCGGCCGGACTATGGGGCACGGCTGACGACAGTCACGATATCGACTTCATGCATTTCCAGGGCAAGGGGCACGAGATCCTCGGCGGCAAGGTCGCGCAATTGTTGCAAGACCTTGGAGTTGGTGCTCCAGCGCAGGCTGGCACGAACGCGAACGCGGTCGTGGGACGCTGAGGCATGCTGTTTAACTCGCTCACGTACCTGGTGTTCCTCTTAGCGTTGGCCCCGCTCGTGGTGTTCGGCCCCAAGTGGCTGCGCAACGGCGTGCTGCTGTTTGGCAGCCTGACGTTCTACGCCTTCTGGCGGATCGATTTCACCGGGCTCGTCGTATTCACCGCCTTCGTCGACTGGTTCGGCGCGCGCCGGATTGCAGCGAGTACGAGCGTGACGGTGCGCCGGGCATGGCTGGCGCTCAGCGTGGTCATGAATTTGTCGGTGTTATGCTTCTTCAAGTACTTCAAGTTCGCCGTCGGCTCCGGGCTCAGCCTCGCACACCTGCTGGGCCTGGAGGTGCAGCTGACGGACGGCTTTAGGACGTTCCTCGACACTATCGTGCTGCCGCTCGGGATTTCGTTCTATACATTTCATTCGCTGAGCTATGTGTTCGACGTCTATCGCGGTGTGGTCGCCCCTGTGCCGCGGTTTCGCGATTTTCTCACCTACGTAATGTTCTGGACCCAGCTCGTCGCAGGTCCGATCCTGCGCACCGCGCAAGTCGTACCCCAGCTCGTCGACTACCGGCGGCCCAGCCGGGGTGAGGTCGTCTACGGGCTCGAGGAAATCGTCCAGGGGCTGTTCAAGAAACTCGTCATCGCCGACCAGCTCGCCCCGCTCATCGACTACGGCTATTCGCTGCCCGCCGGCAAGCTCGGCACGCTCGACGTATGGGTGCTGGCGTTCGGGTTCGGGTTCCAGATCTATTTCGATTTCTCTGGCTACTCGCAGATAGCCCTCGGTTCGGCGCGGATCATGGGGTTTCATTTCCCACCCAATTTCAACTGGCCCTACCTCGCGTCTTCGCCGCGCGAGTTCTGGCGGCGCTGGCACATCTCGCTGTCGAGCTGGATCCGCGACTATCTCTACGTGCCGCTGCTGGGCGGCGGGTTCCAGAAGCGCGCGATAGGCGGCACCGTCAGCGCGTTCGATGCCGAACTTGGCGGACGCCCGGTCAGTGAGTTTCGGCGGACAGCAGCGCTATTTGCGACGTGGTTCATCATGGGCCTGTGGCACGGCGCGAACTGGACTTTCGCGCTCTGGGGGCTGTGGCACGCTGGGCTGATCTTCGGCCACCGGCTGATCGAGCCATTGAGCGGGCGGTTGCCCGAGTGGGTGCGCCGCGCCGGCGGCTGGGCGGTGACGCTGCCGCTCGTCATGCTCGGCTGGGTGTTCTTTCGCGCGCAAACCGTGCCCGACGCGCTGCAGATGATTGCAACCGCGTTCGATGTCACACGGCTGCCGACGCGGGTGATCCGTGAGAACACCTACCTGATCGCGTTCGTGCTCACCGCGGGTATGCTCGTTGCGGGTGCAGCCGCACGGACGGCTAGGGCTGCGCGTCAAACCATTCCCGATTGGTTGCGCTATCCATTACAGGCCGGTGTCACGGCCGTCATGGTCGCAGGGGTCTTCATGACGCTTCGCCAAGCCAAGAGTTTCATCTACTTTCAATTCTGAAGCATCAGTGCAAGAGGTGCCGCGTGCCGGGCGTCGCTGTGAGGAGACCGCTGCATTCCACCGCTTGAACAAAGCCCCGGGCAAGCGCCGCCGATTGCGGCAACTGCGAGCGCGAACACTCGACCGGCACAAGCCCTGGTGCGCCTACGCGCGTTTGCACGCCAGTTGCTAGGAGCGCGAGGCTCCTTCAAGCTCGACACCGCAATCAGCATGTCGGCGGGCATCGCTTCGCGCATCATCACGCTCGCCTCGCTCCCAGTGATCGCGCACTATTACGCGCCAGCCGACCTCGGGCTGTGGGCGATCGTGCTCTCGCTGACGATGTATTTCACGCCCTTCGCAACCCTGCGCTACGATATCGCGATCGTGATCGCACCGGTTGCGCGCATGGGCCGCGCGCTGGTTCTCGCCATGCTGACGTCGATGCTGGCGGTGGCCGCAGCGTTGGCTGTGGCGGTAGCAATCGCTCCGGCTCGGTTCTGGCATTGGATATCCGGGCTCGAGGCGGCAAACCAGGGTCTGCTCATCGCCATGCCGCCGCTTCTGCTGCTGCTCGTCGCCCAGATCGTGCTGCAGGCCTATCTGACCCGGCGGCGGCGGTTCGTGACGCTGGGCGTGTCACAGATCGCGCAGGCCGTAGTGACGCCGGCCGCAACGCTCGGCCTGCTTTGGATCGCGCCGGCGAGCAGCACGACGGCGGCGGCCGGTGCCATGCTGGGATTTGCGGCCTCGATTGCGGCCATGATCCCCGACGGCTGGCGCGATTTGGCCCCGTCAAAAAACCGCGGCTGGACACGACTTGCATACCGCGCGGCGTGGCGCTTCTGGGTCTACCCGGCCTATATGCTGCCCTATACCCTGAGCACGGGGCTCGCCGAGCGCGTGCTGCAGGTCGTATTCGCGACGTTCTACTCGGTCGCGTCCCTCGGGGCGTTCGCACTCGCACGCCAGATCATGCTTGCCCCATCGGTGTTCCTGTCGACGACCATGCGGCAAGTGATGTTCGCCCATAGCGCGCAGGAAGCCGGCCCCGCGGCGCGGCGGGAACGGGTGCTGAAAGTGCTGCGGGTGCTGATCGGCTGCGTTGGCCCGGCGACAGGGTTTGCCGCCGTCTGGCTCGTGCCGCTGCTGACGTGGCTGCTCCCGCCGAACTGGGCGGCGGTCGCGCACTATGGGTGGTGGTTTCTGTGGCCGGCGAGCCTGCACGTGCTGATGGGGTGGCTCGACCGGATGATGGATGTGCTCGGCCGCCAGCGGCTCAACGTCGCGCTCCAACTTGCAACCGATGCGGCGTGCACCGCAGTCGTTGTAGCCGCAGCGTGGCTAGAGGTCGATGCGCTCCATATGGTAGCGGCCCTGTCGCTGGCAACGGCCGCGGCCAACATCGGATGGCTCGTCGTGACGCTGCGCCTGCTGGGGAGCGAATGGCCCGCGATTGCCAAACTCGTTGCTGGCCTCGTTGGCAATGTCGTCGTATGGGGTGGTCTGCAATGGATCTTGCATGCAACCCTGCCGCCGGCCGCGGCACTCGTCATCGGGCTCGCACTGCTCGGCGGCGGCGTGGCGATGGCGGCAATGCGATTGAAGCCGGCAGCAAATGGGGATTAAGTGCGTGAACAAGGAGCAGAACATTCTGCAAGACATCACGCCGCCGTCACATGGCGCAAATCGATGACGCAGAATCCGGTACGGCCGCCGCCACTTCCGACGGCTGTAAGAGGTCGGGTTCCACCGGCGGATCGGGGAACGCCATCGCGGCCAATCAACACTGGTTTGGAGCGAGGGCGGGCAGCGCGGCCGGGCGCGCCAGCGTCTGACCAATCGCCGTGGTACCTGGACCCGGTCGCACTTGCGGTCGTACTGACGATCAACGGCTACGCGATGTCGGCCGTCATCGCGACGGTTGCTGGCATCAGCGAGAACTCGGTCCCCTCCTACATCGCGCGCGGGATAACGATCGTCGCGTGCGGCTTCGCGTACTACACGGCACTGACCCGGCGGGCGACCAACCGGCTCGACCCGTGGATGACGGCACTCTATCTCATGTACACATTCCGTCTGGTCTGGGACTTACTTGTCGAAGGTACCCCGGGTGCAGATGTCGCTTTGGTCATGTTTGTGTTCACGTGCGCGCTTCCGGCGGCGGCAATCGCTGGGTCGTCGGCGCTGTGGGACGACGAGGCGATCGCACGCGGACTGCTGGTGAGCGGACTATTCATCTGCGGCGGCTCGTTCTTGCTCAGGGACAGCTTTTACGTCGCCAATCAATCGGTTCTGGAATCTACCGGCCGCCTCCAGCTCGGCAAGCTCAATCCGATTACGATCGGCCATGCCGGCGCTACGACGATGATCGCATCCCTGCTGCTGTGGACCACATCACGCAGCCGGTTTTGGCAACTCGGTAGCGTACCGGCGGCAGCGGCCGGCGCATATCTGACGATCCTGGCAGCGTCGCGCGGGCCCATCCTTGCCGCGGGTGTTTGCATATTGAGCTTCCTGATCGCGCGCCGCATGTGGAAGTATCTGGCGATCCTCGGCGGGGCTCTCTTCCTGGCTGTGTCGGTCTATGCGGCCATCGACTTCACGGCGTTTCTTGAGCAAACGAGATTGTCAGGTGCCGGAACGGACGAATCGAGCGACGATCGTCTGCGCTTGTACGCTATGGCTGTGTCGGAGATTCAGGAACATTGGATGTTCGGCAGCAGCTTTACCTTGCCGATGGGCGAAGGATGGCCGCACAACGTCACGATCGAATCTTGGCTTGCAATGGGCGTGTTCGGGTTCGCGCTTTGGATGTTGCTGTGTGGTCGTGGCTTGATTGCGGCGCTTACAACGCTCGACTCGCCGGGAACAATGGCGGCACTGATTTTCCTGCAGTATCTGGTTGCAGCTCAATTTTCGGGCGCGCTTTGGGGCGGTTGGCCGGGATTATGGCTTGGAATGGCCTTCCTGCTGGCGGTTGGCTACAAGGGACAACAGCGGCGACTTTGACAAGCCTGATGCTCTCCCGCCATTGAAACGACCGTCCAATCATTCGTCGCGCAGCAGGGGATCGTCCGATGCGTATCTTTCAAGTAAGCAGCACGCAGCCATGGTACCGGGCGCGGCTCGAGCGGCTGACGGAGGGCATGACGGCGTACGGCGACATGATCGCGGCGGTCCATCACGACGGCTGGGTCGGAGTTCACACTTTGGAGCCGGTGCTGAGCAGGGAGCCCGGCGCTTTTTATACCCACGCCAACAACGAGCGCATCCAGCGGGCGTGGGCGCGGGAAAAAGGCTTGCCCGCGAATGTGTCGCTCGACGAAATCCTTTTCGCGCAGATCGAGGAGCACCGGCCCGACGTGTTCTACGCGCTCTCGACGGCGCAGATGGAGCGCCGGTTCGTCGACCGGCTGCCCGCAGGCGTCAAAGCCAGGGTCGGTTTCAACGCAGCACCCAAGACCGACTTCGACATGAGCGGCGTACTCGTGCTGTGCAATATCCCCTCACGGATCGAGAAGTTCCGCGCCGAGGGCCTAAGGAGTGACTACTTCACGCCCTCGCACGCGCCGGTAGCGGAAGAATTCGCCGCCAATACGAAGCGCGACATCGACGTCGTATTTGCGGGAACCTATTCGCGTCATCACGTGGCGAGATCGAGCTACCTCGATGCCGTCGCCAGGTTGCAGGGACGCTACAATGTCGTATTTGCGCTGCTGCAGTCGAGGTTGAATCTGCTCGCCGAGACGCCGCTCGGGTGGATCGGCCCGCTCCGCAAGCACGCGCGCCCACAGGCGATACGGCAGATTTCGCGAGGGCCGGCATTCGGACGCGACTACTTCGAGCTGATGTCGAGGTCCAAAATCGTGTTCAACGGCGCGCCGGAGCTCTCGGCCGACGATCGCGGGAACATGAGGTGCTGGGAGGCGCTCGGCGTGCGCTCGCTAATGGTTTCGGACGCCGGGAACTATCCCGATGGCATGAAGGATGGAGCGACGATCAGGACTTATCGTTCGCCCAAGGAAGCCGTCGAGGTGATCGAGGACGCATTGGCAAATCCGGCCCGGAGCCAGGCAATCGCGGACGCAGGCTATGAGATGGTGCGCACCCGCTATAGTAAGCAGCGCCAGTGGGACGACTTCCAGAAACTGGTCGCGGCCCACTTCGGATGAGCGCGAGCGTGGTCAATATCACGCCGGATGGGCCGGTTGCGCTGTTCGGGCGGGCGGCGCGGACAGGGCACTATGAGACGATCGCGACCGCGCTCGAGGCTAACGTGATCGCGCTTCCAGCCGAGCACGGCACGCTCATCCTCATTGGACTGGACACGCTGTTTTCGAGCACGCGGCTGAAGCAAAAGGTTGTCGCGCGATTGACGCAAAGTGAGCGCAGCGCGCTGGCCGAACTCGTGCTGGTTGCCACACATACCCATAACGCGCCGGCGCTGGACGCGTCGAAGCCACGGCTTGGCGCGCTCGACGACGGCTACCTCGCGATGGTGGCGGACCCTCTCGCGACGGCGATGAGCGCACTACTGGCGGGAACTCCAGCACCGGTTGTTCTGACGCGCGGGGCGTCGGTGTGTACCTTCAACGCCCGGCGGCGGCGGCACGGGTTGCGGCTTCGCAAGCGCTGGCCCTACGTCAGCCGCGGCATCAATCTCGTGCCGGTCCATGATGAGGGCGTGCCCCGCGCAGTCGACGTGATCGTGGCGCGCGGTGAGGGCGGACGGGCGCGATGGGCGCTGTGGAGCTGGACCTGCCACGCCACCTCGGCCCCGGAATTGAGGAGCGTATCGGCGGATTTTCCGGGTGCCGTTCGTGATGAGCTGCGCGCGCGCCTCGGCGAGCCCGGCCTCCCAGTCGTCTATCTGCCGGGGTTTTGCGGCGATATCCGGCCTGACCCGTCCGTGCTGCCGCTAAACTTCACGAGCCTGATTACAACGCCGCTGCAACGCCCGTTCGCGCGCGCGA
>Ga0075030_100006383_pt1 | contig 10545 bp, 5 predicted proteins | sample LitLauG_LLR_2012_FD_71393 | JGI IMG/M metagenome (GOLD analysis project Ga0075030, IMG submission 71393) | Freshwater sediment microbial communities from Pennsylvania, USA - Little Laurel Run_MetaG_LLR_2012 | ecosystem: Environmental > Aquatic > Freshwater > Creek > Sediment | place: USA...
CGGCCATTTCCCAGATCCAGCGCAAGTAAATTGGTCTGCGCGCTGGCGGCGGGCCGCAAGCCAACAAGACGAGCTTTCAACTGTCCATCAACCATGGAATAGATGGAAACCCGTACCTCGTCCTTCGTCAAAACGACGGCGTCGCCAACCGAAAATGCCGTATCGAAGCTCAGGGCTCCGTTTCCGGCTTGCAGCAAAATCCCTCCGACGGATTTCGCGGTGCGTGCATCGAGAACTTCAAAAAAAGAATCGTGGTCGGCGAGTTTCGCTTTCTTGTAAATTTCATTCGCGGCAGGAAAATGAGATGCAGCGTCCTTGGCTTGGGAGCTCTTTGCTTTCCATCCAAGCACCAGGCGTTCACCCTGAGGATCGGCAAACGGAGTGGGAGAATTATCCTCAAACTCACGCTTCCATAATTCCTGTCCGCTTGCCGGGTCGACGGCGCGAAGGCGGTAGGGAAATTGCGTTCCTGACTCCAGAACTTCCCTGCGAGAACCCAGCGATTCTTTTCTGAAAGAGTATTCAAGGAAAACAGGACCTCCCGCGCGAAGTTCCTGCTCTTTTCCAAGTTCCCACGAAGGAGAGGCCGCGCCGCTCGAAAGGTTCACGCGCGAGACGGTTCCCGGAACTTCATGGTTCTTGGGCAGGAGAAACAAAGCTTCCTGTTGCTCCGAGAAATTCACGGCGGAGAATTTCGGAAGGCTCGTCACGCGCCGGCCGCTGGAAAGCTGAAAAAGGGCCCCGGCGCCGTCCACCGAAAGTGCGAGCGTATCCAAATCCGGAGTCGTCGAGACGCTCCGTAGTACGGGCAGAGCACTCAGTGGCAGAGGCAAGCTCGCGAGCAAGCTGTGTTCACCAAGACGGTAGAGCGATATAGAACCATTCACGCTGTAGACGGCCATTTCATCAGCGTTGATATCCAGGCTGAAGCCGGGGGGAGTGTCCACGGGACGGTTCTGCTCGAGGTCGAAAGCGCCAGCGCTGGGGCCGTCCGGGCTGTAATTGTACAAGACAGCGAAGCGAGGATTCGAAGCGATATGGATGCGGTCGGCGGTGAACACGGGAGAGGCGAGCACTTTTCCATTCTTCAGGGAAAGAATGACTGGTGTACCGGCCTTTTCTTTGCCCTTCTCTTTCTCAATGGCAATGGCGCGATCGCTACTCTGCAGGGCCATGGCCCCCAGCATCATTTTTCCCACGGCGGAGGGCGGCTCAAATTTCTTGTTGCTGGCGATGTCCAGACCCAGAGGCGCTGCCAGCAGATAGGCAATGACGGTTTTTGCATCGGGAGAAAAATGGATGAAAGAAGCAGCAAGTGAGCGGCCGACGTTCGGTTTTGGACGAATCGTCTGGATCAACCCGAAGGCTCCAGCGAAAGCGGTATTCGAATCCAGAGAGGAGAAGAAAACAAAACTGGTGGGCCGGCGGGCAGACCGATCGGTAAGCGGCACCACGACGGGAGCGTTCGAATCCTCGAAAACGATCTTTTGGGTCGAGATTTCATAGAGCACAAAGTGAGAATCCGATGTGGCGCACGCAAAGAAATCAGCGCCGGGAGAGAGCTGGCCGTCCAGACATTCTTCCTTCCCCGGCAATTCGGCGCTGAGGGTTTTCTCCCCCTCCGGCAAGCTCCACCTGGCAAGGTTTAGCCCTCGAGTGACAAGGACCAGACTCTGGGAATCGGCGGAAAATTGTGCCGGGTAGACCTGATCTACCGAGATGTGAAGAAGAATCCGCAAAGGATTCTTGGCCAAGACCGCGACACCGGTGGGATCTTGAAAGAATAGATACTTACCGTCAGGACTGTAACGGAGCTCCACGTCGGGACTGCGCAGCGGGCGAGTGAGCGCGGCACGAGAAAGAACGGCGTGCAGATCCTGGCGGGGCTTAGTGGATTGGGGCGTCGCGCTCAGCAGCAGAGCCCAACCGGCAACCAGCGGAAAGGCCAAGCGAGAAATCGTGACCACACAGAGATGCGGCGAGCGAATTGGCAGACGCCACATGGACGGTTTCCGGTCGATACGGCAGGAAAGTCTAGCATCAATAAACAGGCAGGCCAATCAAACGGCATTGCAGGGGGACGAGAACTGCTGGATGAAATCGGACGGTGTAATTTGTGCAAGCCCGGGTTCGTATTCATTTGGAGACGCTTTCAGTATCCTCTATGAGTGCTGGTTTTGCGGAAATCGGTAGAGTAGTTGGAGAGGCTTTTGCAACGGTCATGCTTGCCGCTCGAGACAATTTGGCGCAGTGCTTCAGCGCGCTGCACGCTCACAAGCTGCGGTCTTCGTTGACCATGCTGGGGCTGACGATGGGCGTGGCGACGCTCATCACGGTGATGACCATCGTGCAAGGAGCGAATCTGTACGTAGAAAACAAGATCGCCAACCTGGGGACAAACGTGTTCCAGATTGCGCGCACGCCGTTTGCGGTGACGGACTTCAACATCATCATCAAGGCGCTGAAGTACAAGAAGATCGAGCAGGATGATGTGCGCGCCGTCGCGGAGGGATGCCCGGTTTGCGGCGAAGTTGGCGCAACGGCCAGCGCCAGCGTGCGCGCAAGATATGAGGATAAAGAATCAACGGATGTGAACTTCTATGGCCAGACGCCCAATATGGCCAATATTGATACGCGAGCGGTGGAGTACGGGCGTTATTTCACTACCTGGGAAGCGGATCATCGCACGAGCGTCTGCCTGATCGGAGACACGCTGGTGCAGCGGCTGTTTCTCGGCGTGGACCCCATCGGGAAGAGCATCCGCATCGGCAACGACGAGTTCATGGTCATCGGCATCATGGAAAAGGTAGGAAGCGTGCTGGGGCAGGACCAGGACAACTTCGTCCTCGTGCCGCTGCCAGTGTTTCTAGGCATCCAGGGGATCCACACGACGAGCCTGACGATCAACGTGAAGACGAGCGCCGGAGATTTCGAGACGGCGCAGGACCAAGCGCAGCTCATCCTGCGGGCGCGGCGGCACTTGAGCGGGACCACGGAGAATGACTTTTTCATCGGCACCAAGGACAGTTATATGGCGCTGTGGAAGAGCATCAGTTCGGCGTTTTTCGGCGTGTTCATCCTGGTGAGCGTGATTTCCGTGGTGATCGGGGGGATTGTGATCATGAACGTCATGCTGGTCAGTGTGACGTTGCGGAGGAGGGAAATCGGGGTGCGGCGTGCGGTGGGCGCGACGCAAGGAGACATTTTGAAGCAATTCATCACCGAAAGCTTCATGCAATGCATTGCGGGCGGAATCACGGGCATCTTGCTGGGGTTCCTGGTGGCGCTGGTGTTGCGAACGTATACGCCTTTCCCGGCTTCGGTGCGCACATCCGTGGCGGTGATGGGCGTGATCATGAGTTCCGCGGTGGGATTGTTTTTTGGAATTTACCCCGCGCTACGCGCCGCGCGGCTCGATCCGGTGGTGGCGTTGAGGTCCGACTGATGGCCTTCATGACCCTCGAGCAGGCCCGCGAAAACTTTTTCGCGGCCATGGAGACGCTACGGTCGTCCAAAGTGCGGTCGGCTTTGACGATCCTGGGCATCGTCATCGGAGTTTCTTCGGTGATTTCCATGGCGGCGATCATTCAAGGGCTAAACAAGTTCGTGCAAGACCGCGTGGAGTCGCTCGGTTCGCGGACTTATTTCCTGACGCGTTTTCCGCCGGGGACGGACCCTTCGCGCATGCCGCAACGGATTCGGGTGCGCAAATACCTGGAATACAACTACGCCGAGTACATTCGCCAGGCGGCTCCCGACGTGGAGGAGGTGAACACCGTAGGCACGCGCGGATTTTTCCTGGGAGACTCGAACCTTATCACCTACGGGGACCACAGCGTCGAGAAGCTGATCGTGCGCGGTGCGGAGCCGGAGTACACGACGGCACTGCCGCTCTTTACCATTGCGCTCGGGCGGTTCATCAGCGCGTTCGACGAGGAGCACGCGCGGCCAGTCGTGGTGCTGGGAGCGGCGATCAGCGAATCGCTCTTCCCCAACGAGGACCCGCTGGGCAAGACCGTACGCCTCAATGGCAGCACGTATGAAGTCATCGGAACATTCGAGCACGATCAGGGATTGTTTCTCGGGCCTGGCGTGGATATTTTCGCCATCATACCGCTGAGCAAATTCCACAAGGAATATCCGGAAGCCAAGGAGTTGATCCTGATTTTTACCATCCCCAAGGACGTGAATGTGGAAACCGCGCAAGGAGAAGTGATTCAAGCGATGCGGCGGCTGCGGCGTATCCCCGCAGGCAAGGAAAACGATTTTGAGTTGAGCTCGCCGGATTTTCTGAGCAATCTGTGGAATCAACTGACCGGCGCGCTGGTCATCCTGACCACGGTTATTAGTTCCATCGGGCTGCTGGTCGGTGGCATCGGGGTGATGAACATCATGCTGATCTCGGTGACGGAGCGGACGCAGGAAATTGGGGTGCGCAAGGCCATCGGAGCACGTCGCGCGGATATACGATTGCAATTTCTGCTGGAAGCGGTGGTGTTAACTCTGACCGGCGGGACCGTGGGCATTCTGATCGGAGCCGCTGTTTCAACATTGGTGCGTACGCTGGCGCCTTCGATTCCCGCGACGATGTCTTACTTGTGGGTTTCCATCGGCTTCGCGATGTCCGTCGGCGTGGGGTTGTTCTTCGGCTACTATCCGGCGAATCTGGCGGCCAACCTCGACCCCATCGATTGCCTGCGCTACGAATAGAAAATCTGCCGCTCATGCTGGAGTGACGCGAAAACCCGCGAAGTCGCGTGGTTTAAAGAATCAGAGGCGTCGCCAGGAGTGCCGTTTTTTCTGCGTCTTGCCGCACGGTGAGTTGGTGTAGAATGCACGCCGTCTTCAGTCGTAAGAAGCAAGTCCCGACCGCGACGGACGGGCAGATGTAAATGCGTTCGGTCGGCCATCCGAGTGGTTCCCCGGGCAAAAACTCTGCGGCGCTGGAAAACCAAGACGCTAAAGGGAGAACGATCATGGAGAGAATGAGGACGAGTCTGAAACAGCCGGCAAAAATCTGGTTGTTTAAACGAGTGTGCGCCGCGCTTGCGCTATTAATTGCGGGCGCGCCGGGTGTGGTGCGCGCGCAAGGGCATGGACCACTCCTATTGCGGGATCCCTCGATCAGCAGGACGCAAATCGCGTTCAGCTATGCAGGTAGCCTGTGGATTACGAACCGCGACGGCAGCAATGTGCGCCGGCTGACCAGCGGAGGCCACGAAGGAAAGCCCATGTTTTCGCCGGACGGTTCGCAGATTGCCTTCACGGGCGACTACGATGGCACCCACAGCGTCTATGTGGTGGCAGCTTCGGGCGGCGAGCCGCGGCGGCTGACCTATCACCCGGCGGATGGCGATGTGGTGTGCTGGACGCCCGACGGAAAGAGAATTGTGTTCAGTTCAGCGCGGACCGCTTTCGCCGACGGGGTGGTGCAGCTTTATACGGTGCCGAAAGAAGGAGGCTACGCTACGCAGGTGCCATTGGCGAGAGCCTCGGAGGCGGCGTTCTCCGCAGACGGAGCCCGCGTCGCGTATGTGCCGAACGTCCAATGGCAAAAGGCGTGGAAGCGCTACCGTGGCGGACAAACCAAACCCATCTGGATCGCCAGTCTGGCCGACTCCGGCACGCAAGCTGCGATTCCACGGGAGAATTCGAATGACTTCAATCCCATGTGGATCGGCGACACAATTTATTTTCTTTCGGACCGTAATGGCCCGGTGACGCTTTTCGCTTACGACATCAAGTCGCAGCAAGTAAAACAGATCCTCAAGAACGACGGGCTGGACTTCAAGTCCGCTTCCGCCACGTCCGATGCCATTGCCTACGAGCAGTTCGGATCGTTGCACCTCGTGGACCTCAAATCCGGTGCGGATCGCGCGCTGGACATCCAAATCGTTGGGGACATTGCGGAAGTGCGGCCGCATTTTCAGAAAATTGAGCCGCGGCGGATTCGGTTCGCCGGGATTTCCCCGACGGGCGCGCGCGCAGTGTTTGGCGTGCGTGGCGAGATTGTGACGGTGCCGGCGGAAAAGGGCGATATCCGAAATTTGACGAACACGACGAATGTGGTCGAACGCGACCCCGACTGGTCACCTGATGGAAAATCCATCGCATATTTTTCCGACGAATCCGGAGAATACGCGCTGCACATCCGCGACCAGAGCGGCTTTGGCGACGTGAAGAAGATCGATTTGGGCAATCCGCCCACTTTTTATTATTCACCGCGGTGGTCGCCGGATTCGAAGAAGATTTCTTACACCGACAAGCGACTGAACTTCTGGTACGTGGACCTTGAGAAGAAAACGCCGGTTCGCGTGGACACGGACACGTACACGGACCCTGGCCATCGCCTGGAAATGACCTGGTCGCCGGACAGCCGGTGGATTGCTTACACAAAACAATTGCGAAACCACCTGCACGCCGTGTTCGCTTATTCGCTGGAGCGGGGAAAGAGCTACCAACTGACCGATGGCATGAGCGACGCGCTGTATGTGGCTTTCGACAAGGACGGAAAGTCGCTGTATTTCACCGCGAGCACCGACGCGGCTTTGAGCAGGGGATGGCTGGATATGACCAGCCTGCAACGTCCGGTTACGCGGAGCGTGTACGTCATGGTGCTCAAGAAAGACTCGCCATCGCCGCTGGCTCCGGAGAGCGACGAAGAGAAAGGCAAAGAAGCCGATAAGGGCGACAAAGACAAGAAGCCCGAAGCGGACAAGGACAAAGATAAAGATAAGGCAAAAGAAGAAAAGCCCGTGACGGTCGAGATTGACCTCGAAAACATCGGCCAGCGCATCCTTACTCTGCCGATTTCGGCGCGAAATTATTACGGTCTCGATGCGGGCAAGGCAGGGGTGCTCTATCTTGGCGAAGGCCCGCAGCTCGAGACGCTCGACTTTGACGATGGCGGGCCGACGGCGAAGATACACAAATTTGAGTTCAAGACCCGCAAGACGGAACAAATTCTCGAGGGCGTGAATGCATTCGAAATCTCGTTCAACGGCGAAAAGATGTTGTATGCCAAAGGGAACCAGTGGGTCATCGGCCCGGCGGAGAAACCCGCGGATGGACCTCCACAACCTGGCCAGGGCGGGCCGCTGAAGCTCGATGCCCTGGAGCTTTACGTTGATCCGCGCGCCGAATGGAAGCACATGTACCAGCAGGTATGGCGCGACGAGCGCGATTTTCTCTACGATCCGGGGCTTCACGGGTTGAACCTAGAGTCGGAAAAGAAAAAGTACGAGCCGTACCTTGAAAACATCGCGAGCCGCGAGGACTTGAATTACCTGTTCATCGAAATGTTGGGCGACATCACTGTCGGCCACATGTTTGTTGGCGGCGGGGACATTCCTGAGCCGAAGCGCGTCAAGACCGGGCTGCTCGGCGCGGACTTTACGATTGAGAATGGGCGCTACCGGTTTGCGCGGATCTACAACGGCGAGAATTGGAATCCCAAGCTGCGCGCTCCGCTGACGCAGCCGGGAGTGAACGTGAAAGTTGGGGAGTATCTCCTGGCGGTGGATGGCCGCGAGGTTCGCGCGCCGAGCGACGTTTACAGCTTCTTTGAAGAGACCGCGGGGAAACAAGTTGTGTTGAAGGTCGGGCCCAAGCCCGATGCCGACGGTTCGCGCAGCGTCACCGTTGTCCCCGTGGATGATGAAACCGGGCTGCGCAACTACGCGTGGATCGAAGATAACCGCCGCAAGGTGGACGAACTAACCGGCGGCCGGGTGGCTTACATCTATTTGCCCGACACCTACGCAGGTGGTTACACGAACTTCAATCGCTACTACTTCGCGCAAGTGGGCAAAGAAGCGGCCATCATCGATGAACGCTACAACGGCGGCGGCGACATCGCGGACTACATCATTGATTATTTGCGGCGGCCGCTGCTGAGCTACTGGAACATGCGCGAAGGCAAGGACATCACGACACCGATCGAGGCCATCTTTGGGCCGAAAGTGATGGTCATCAATGAGATGGCCGGATCAGGCGGCGACGCCCTGCCGTGGATGTTCCGCAAGACGGCAATCGGTCCACTGGTTGGCAAACGCACGTGGGGCGGCCTGGTCGGGCACTACACCAATCCGGCGGACTTGCTGGACGGCGGTTTCACGGGGACGCCGAACCTGGCCTTTTACACCGCCGACGGAAAGTGGGAGATCGAGAACCACGGTGTCCCGCCGGACGTTGAGGTTGAATACGATCCGAAGTTGGTGCGCGCGGGACATGATCCACAGCTCGAAAAGGCTGTGGAGGTGGTCATGGAACTGTTAAAGAAGAATCCGCTACCACCGGCGCCGCAGCATCCGCCTTTTCCCAACTATCAAAAGCCTGGACCACACTAGCTTGAGTTGATTTGGTTCGCTTTGTGGCAGCGGGCTAAAGGCCAAAAATCTAACGCGGAGTTTTGGAACCGGACGGCAGAGAGTTGGAAATTATGCTGACGCCGATTCCGAACCACTTTGCGATGGGCGTCCAGCCAAGCCCCGGCGCGCGATCGGTCCAGCGCTGAAACGCGCGCTGCAAAACCCATAGCAAGCCCGCAAGAATCACGATGAACATGAGCCAGCGCAACACACTGGCGAGCAGGGCGGCCGTGAGGGCGGGCCATTCGAAGCGGAACTGTGCCAAAACGCGTCCGCGGTCCAGCATCCAATGCCAACCCGTGTGAGCGACGAGCGCCGAGAGAATGATAGTGCCCATGCGTTCCGCGACAGCGAAGCGGAAGACGAGTTGCAGCACGGGAATGAGCAAGACGAGTACCAGTAGCTGCCCCAACTCGACGCCAACGTTGAATGACAGCAGCGAGGTCAGCAGGTGAGACCCGGCGAACTGCAGCGACTGCCGCAAGGCGAACGAAAAACCGAATCCGTGCACCAAACCGAAACCGAAGGCGATCATCCAGCGGCGCTGCAAGCTGCTGCCGCCCACGATATTTTCGAGCGCCATGTAAACGATGGAGATGGCAATCAGCGTTTCAATGAGCGGCGGAAACCAGAGAAAGTTTGGAGCTAAGTCGTAGGCGGACGCGAGGAGCGTGATGGAATGCGCGATGGTGAAGGCGGTGACGACGGGAATGAGCGCGCCAAGACGGCGGAAGGGGATCACCACGCAGAGCAGAAAGAGGAGGTGGTCGGTTCCATCGAGAATGTGGAAGAACCCCAAATCCGCGAAGCGCAGGGCCGCCTGATGCCACCGCGGATCGAGACGGACAAGACCTGGGTCGCCCCCCAATTCGAACGCGCGGACTGCGCCGCCGGGCGGGAGAAACCGCAGAACGGTCACGACGCGCAAGCCCAGCCGCGCCAGCGCCGGGTGAATGGAAAAATGGGATTGCTCGGAGTGAATCGGATAATCGAACAGCACATCGAGCATCGTCTGATCCCAAACGACGGTGGTGTCATCGGGCAGGCGCGGGCCGTTGACGTGTGCCAAGGCCTCTTCATAGGAAGCGAAGGAACGGTCAGAAGGGAGCGAAACGCGAGCCACGATGACTTGCGGTTTCGGCAAGCGCGAGTCGCCTTCGTAGACTTCGATGAAGTCGGAGATCCACAGCGTTGCGGCGTCGGGGAGCACGTCATTGACGCGTGAGAGATCGAGATAACCAGGGCCGCGTTCCGGAAAACTGATGTCCCGCATGGCCCTGAGCGGCACGCGAACGAGCAGATGAAGCCGTTGGCTATCCGGTTTGACGAAGGCTTGAACGGTGACATCGTTAGGGATGTCGTGGGCAGCCGCGCCATAGGTCAGGAAGAGAAAAAGCGTGGCCAGCAATGCAAGAAAGTTGCGAGGCATGAGAGTCTTGCCTACTTGGCGGTGTAGCCCGCCGGCAGAATCTTGTGGGGATCGACGCGGACCACCAAGTAGACGATCTGGTCGGTGGTGATTTCGCTAAACCAATGCGGGGTATTCGGTGGAATGATGACGACGTCGCCGGGTCCGAGCACGCGGCTAACTCCATTCTGGATTCCGCTGCCGCCGGTGCTGGGGCCGTTGAGCACGGTGACAACCGGGCTATCCGCCCGAACTTCCTTCGGATTGTCCAGCGTTCCACCGGTTACGAGAGTTCCGTGCCCCTCGATGACGTGGTAAACCTCGGTGATTTGGGCGTGCTCGATGCCGCTGGGCGCGTCTTTGCCTGAAGTTTTGGCGCGATGGACGACGCCAATACTGACATTGTATTCGCTGTTGACGCTCACCACGCGGATGGCTTGATCGCTGACACGGTCCGCGGCCGATTTTTGCACCAGCGCTTGAACCTCCGCACTGCTGATGTCCGTGGCGATGCCTCGCGGCAGCTGCGGCGTCGGACTCGGCGTTTGCGCCCGAAAATTTTTCGGGATGGCGAGTGCGAACACAAAAGCAAACGCAAGAAAACCCAACATTATCTTTTTCATGATGCGCTCCTACAGGAACTGGAACTGTTTCGCCGGCTCACTTGGCTGATTTTGGCCAAACAACGCCCTGGTCCTTTTTCGTAATCGGGGCCAAGCCTTTGTAGATGAATTTCTGCACCCGCTGGCCGCGGTAGGTCTCGGTGGT
>Ga0075030_100006384_pt1 | contig 10544 bp, 8 predicted proteins | sample LitLauG_LLR_2012_FD_71393 | JGI IMG/M metagenome (GOLD analysis project Ga0075030, IMG submission 71393) | Freshwater sediment microbial communities from Pennsylvania, USA - Little Laurel Run_MetaG_LLR_2012 | ecosystem: Environmental > Aquatic > Freshwater > Creek > Sediment | place: USA...
TACTTTTAACCGCTAACGACTCGGACTTTAGCGCAACTTTGCGGTGACGTCATTGTGCAGAGGCTCGCTGGCGAATGGGGGCTGCAAGGGCTGCGTCAAGAACGCGGGAGGATGGCCAGCAATCGACGCTGAGGCCGCGATCGGTTTCGAATATTCCGATCTGGCGGCGGGTATTCGAGCCGATTTTTCCGTCGATCTTGTCCATGGGAAAACCGAGCGACTTGAGCCGCGTCTGCAGGTCGGCGACGAGCTTGGTCGCGGGCTGGGCGACGGGGGCCCAAGGCGTTTCGAAGTTGCCGCCACCGGCAATACGGTCTGCCAGATTGCCAACGTAAAGTGCATAAAGATCGGAGGTGTTATAGCGCCGCAGCACCTGGAAATTCTCAAGCGCCAAGAAGGCGGGTCCATACGCGCCTGCCGGGCTCATCAGGTAGGCATCGACGTCGAGGTCGGCTGGGCGGAACAGTTTGCCGCCCGGGCGTTTGAAGCCGTCGGCCAGCCATTGCGCCAGCTTCCGTGCGCCGGGCGGGCCCTCGTTGGCGCAACTCGACGACAGCGGTACGATGACCTCATAGCCCCAGGGCTGGCCGAGGACCCAGCCTTTGTCTTTGAGCTGTCGGGCGGCCGAGGCCAGGGCGTCCGGCACCGAGTGGGCGAGGTCGATTTTGCCGTCTCCGTCGAAGTCGGTGCCATGGACGAAGTATTCGGTCGGCATGAACTGCGTCAGGCCAACAGCGCCGGCCCAAGACGATTTCAGGTCGGCGCGCGGCACGCCCACAGCCAGCATCTTGAGCGCGGCAATCAGCTCGACGCGGAACATCTCCTTGCGTTTGCCGAGGTAGGCTTCAGTTGCCAGAACGCGGATTGCGTCGTAGGGCGTTTTTTCGCGCCCGAAATCGGTCTCGCGCCCCCAGATCGCGAGCAGAGCATAGCGGTCGACGCCGATCTCGCGTTCGATGCGTTCGAGGGTTGTTTTGTGTTTCGCCAGCAGCTCGCGGCCTTCGGCAGCCAGGTTGGCGAGCGAGGCCGCATTCAGGTAGTTGGTCGCTGGCTGGGTGAACTCGGCTTGGCCGCGTTCAGGTGCTGCCGTGCGGCCGGGCAGGATCAAGTCGGGAAGCGACAGGTCCGGGGTCAGGCCCGCGATCGCGCTATCGAATACCGGTTTAGGTACGCCGGCCGATCGCGCCTCAGGCCACAGGCCTGCCAAGAACGCTGCGAACTCGCCATCAGCCCGGGCCGGATTGACCGCGCCGAGGATAGCGACACCCGCGAGAAGCATCCAGCCATACCACCGTTTCATATTGCGTCGTGACGGCACCTATCGCTCCTGAGGCTTATGCTGCTTGCGCTCTATAGCGCAGCGAACGTCCCAACGTCAGCAGCAGGACGGCGGATTTGCGGCATATCAATGCCGACCACAAATAGACCGGCTTAGAGTTTGCACACCCAACCGGCGGGGAACGGCGGTTGCATTTGCCTGAATATCCATACCGCACAGGACATACATCATGACCCGCAACATCGGCACCATCGACCGCACAATTAGGATCGTCATCGGGTTCGGGCTCATTGCGGCGGCGCTCGGGCTCTACGGACCGGCTTATACCTCGCCGTGGGGATGGATCGGCGTCTTGCCGCTTTTGACTGCGCTCATCGGCTGGTGCCCGCCGTACGCGATGCTCGGCATCAGCACGTGCGAGCGCAGGGAGGCGTGAGGGTTCATCAGGCAAGATGCACGCCCAGCCCCGAGACGCCGACGTATCTCGTATAAGGGCCGGCGGCGATGATGAGTGCGGCCGAAAGGTAGGGCGCGCGGGCGGCGAGCGCGTCAAAGCCGCTCCAGTGCTTCGATACGTGGCCGACGCTCAAGGCGGCCGCCGCGCCGACTCCAACCAGAGTGATCGCAAGACCGGCGCTGAAGCACAGTACGAGCGCGGCTCCGAGCGCGAATTTTTTGACCTGGAGGCAGAGTAGCAGGATCGTCACCGATGCGGAGCAAGGGATCAATCCGCCGGTCAGACCAAATAGGATGATCTGACTGGTCGAGACTTTGCCTCCGGGGAAACTGCGCGCGATGTCGGCGGCATGGGCCCGGGCATGAGCATCACCGGGCAGGTGGTCGTGCTCGTGATGATGATGCGTGTCTTCCCACGTGCGCCAGATCATCCAGGTGGCGATAGCCAGAATGATCACCGCCGATATCACCTGCAAATACGGCTCGAGCGCCTCGGTTGAATAGGCCTGACCGAAGTAAAGCCCCGCGAGCACGATCAGCCACACGATCGCGGTATGCGAGACCGTCGCCGCAAGTCCCAACAGCACGGCTTGCGCGACTGTTCCCCGGATGGCGACGATGAAGGCCGCCATCATGGTCTTCGAGTGGCCCGGCTCCAAGCCATGCAAGGCGCCAACCACGATAGCGCTCGGCACAAAGACCCAGGCATTGCCGTTCTGCAAGAGAGTTTGGAAACCCGTCATGTAATCCTGTGCAACCGAATTAGCCGGTTTTCTTCAGGCGTTCAGCGAGCTTAACTTCCCAGGCGAGCGCCTGGCGCACGATGGCGTCGAGGTCGTCGTGCTTGGGCTCCCAGTGCAGCGTCGAACGGATCTTGGCCGAACCCGCGACTATGCTGGCCGGGTCGCCCGGGCGCCGGGGTGCTAATCGCACGTCAAAGGACTTGCCGGAGACGCGCTTGACCGAATCCAGCACCTCGAGCACCGAATAGCCCTTCGAGTAACCGACGTTGAAGATGTCGCTTGTGCCGCCCTTGCGCAGGTAGGCGAGGGCTGCCGTGTGCGCACGGACGAGGTCGGTGACGTGGATGTAGTCGCGGATGCAGGTGCCGTCGCGGGTTGGGTAGTCGGTGCCGAACACATCGATATGTCCGCGTTTGCCGAGCGCTGTTTCGCACGCGACCTTGATGAGGTGGGTCGCGCCCTTGGTCGACTGGCCCGTTCTGCCCTGGGGATCGGCCCCGGCGACGTTGAAATAGCGCAGTGCGGTGTAGTGGAAATCATGGGCGAGGCTCGTATCCTTCAGCATGATCTCGGTCATGAGCTTGGATGAGCCATAGGGAGACATGGGGGCGGGGATGGCGGTCTCGGTAACCGGTATTTCGACCGGATTGCCGTAGACGGCTGCCGTTGAGGAGAAGATCAGGTATTTGACGCCGGTCTTCACCGCGGTTTCGATCAGCGCCCGCGATTTGACGGTGTTGTTCAGGTAGTAGCCGAGCGGATCAGCCACCGATTCAGGTACCACGACGGAGCCGGCAAAGTGAATGATAGCGTTGACGGCGTGCTTTTCGATGACGGTTTTCACGAGGTCCTGGTCGCCGATATCGCCGACGACGAGGCTCGCCTCCGGTGCCACCGCCCAGCGGAACCCGGTTGTCAGGTTATCGACCACAACGACCTTCTCATGGGCGTCAATCAACTCGCGCACCATGTGGCTGCCGATGTAGCCCGCCCCGCCCGTTACCAATACCGTCATGTCGTCTCGCTCCAGTTGCCGGTTCTAGCCGGAGTACAGTCCCGCCCTAACAGGGGTGGATATATCAGCAGCCTTTTCTTGAACCATGGAAAATATGTGTTTCTTTTCCGTGTCGGGCAGGTAACAGAAAATACGCACATGTCGCGGTAACGGAAAGCGCGTTCGCCCACGATCACAGAGGAGCACGTCCCGCATGACGCCAGGTTCATCGCAAAAGCCCAGCAAACCGATCCGTAAGGCCGTGTTTCCTGTGGCGGGTCTTGGCACGCGGTTCCTTCCGGCGACCAAAGCCATGCCCAAGGAAATGCTGACGGTCGTCGACCGGCCGGTCATTCAGCACGTCGTCGATGAGGCCCGCGCTGCCGGCATCGAGCACTTCATATTCGTCACCGGGCGCAACAAGGGCGTGATCGAGGATCACTTCGACAGCCAGTTCGAGCTTGAGCAGACGCTTTCGCAGCGCGGCAAGAACCACGAGCTCGAGCTGCTGCTGCGTGATCTGCCGGGTCCCGGGCAGACGAGCTTCACCCGCCAGCAGGCGCCACTTGGCCTCGGCCATGCGGTTTGGTGCGCGCGCGACATCGTCGGCAACGAGCCGTTCGCGCTGCTGCTACCCGATATGCTCCATCACGCCGAAAAGCCCTGCCTTGCCAGCATGATGGAGGCCTATAACGCGGTCGGCGGCAATCATATCGCGGTGTCGCCGGTGCCCGACGACCAGACCCATATGTACGGCATCGTCGGCGTCGAGGATCGCAAAGCGGCCGTTTCACCCATCACCGGCATGGTGGAAAAGCCCGCCCGCGGCAAGGCGCCGTCAAACCTCCACATCACCGGGCGCTATATCCTGCAGCCGGAAATCTTCGAGCTGCTCTCCAAACAGGAGCGCGGCCAAGGCGGCGAAATCCAGCTGACGGACGCCATGATCAAGCTTCAGGCAATGAAGGATCAGGCCTTCCACGCGGTGCGTTTCGATGGCGACATTTACGATTGCGGCTCGAAGATCGGGTTCCTGATGGCCAACATTGCCTACGCATTTGCTCGTGACGACCTGGGCCCCGCCCTCAAAGCCGAGATGAAGAAGCGGTTTTGATACCTCTTTTCTACTCCCGATCCGGTCAAGTGGAGCAACCTATCTAAATCGAACCGTTCACGGCAGCGTCTCACCCGGGGCGAAGGTTCCAAGCGCCAGCGCATGGACCTTTTTGCCGACTTCTTCGGCGAGCGTGGCATTCACCATGCGGTGGCGCTCAACCCGCGACTTGCCGGCAAACGCCTCCGACACGATCAACACCCGGAAATGGCTTTCCCCCGTTCCAGGAGACGACCTGTGCCCCGCGTGCAGCGCGCTCTCGTTGATAACATCGAGCCGGATCGGGTTGAGCGCAACCATCAGCTTCTTGCGGATCGTCGTTTCCATGTTCATGTCGTGAGTACTCCACTGAATTTCAATTGCGGACGGCGCTCGCCAGCTAGCGGCACGCGATAACCGTCCCAGTTTATTGCTAGCTGCTCATAAGGTTCGTGCTTGCCCTGTGTCCCGCCTGCGCCAAAGCGTCGTTTCGCGTTGATGCGGCCTTGTCTGCGACCCCGTCCATAGATCATAGTGCGCGGCCATGAAACCGACCTCCAAATTTTTCGACAGTATCCGCGTCAGCGGTAACAAGCGCGCCCGCAGAGACAGCGAGGCGCCGGTTGAGCGCGCGCAATGCGAGTGGAAGGGCTGCACCAAGCCCGGCGCCCATCGCGCGCCCAAGGGCCGGGGCCGCGACGGGGAATTCTTCCTGTTCTGCGTCGACCACGTCCGCCAATACAACGCGAGTTACAACTATTTCGATGGCATGAGCGACGACCAGGTCGAAGACTTCCGCAAGGATGCCATGACCGGTCATCGCCCAACGTGGAAGGTCGGCGCGAACGCCTGGGCGCACGGCACCCGCGAGAATGGGTCTCATTCCGACCCTGAGCCGATGAAGGATACCACAGGTACCGCTTCTCAGCAGAAGGACCCGCATGCCTTTTTCGCGTTCAGGGCGAAGGCTGCGCGTGAGGCCGCCAAGGAAGCCCGCCGCAAGCTGCGTCCACTCGAAAAGAAGGCCTACGCCGCATTGAACGTGGCCGAAACCGCTTCGAAGGAAGAAATCAAGGCGCGTTACAAGGTGCTCGTCAAGGAGCATCATCCTGACGCCAATGGCGGCGATCCGCGCTCGGCAGACAAGTTGCGCGAGGTCATTCAAGCCTATAACCTGCTCAAACAGGCCGGGATGGCTTAGCCGACGAGCGGGTGTGGACGTGAAAAGCGTGAACGGTGGACCGGACTAAGCTCGTCCGTTCGACCCGTTTTACATACCGTTCACGTGTCAGCCTGCGCGTTTCTCCGTTCACACTCATTCGGAACCGATTGCCCACATGCGCGCTGAAGCTTCAACCAAGGCCGCCGCTCCGTCCGCCAGCGGCGTGCCTGATCTGTCGATCTCGGTCCGGCAAATGTTCGGCATCGACACCGACCTCGAGGTGCCGGGCTATTCCAAGCCCAACGAAAACGTGCCCGACCTCGACCCGGACTATCTCTTCAACCGCGACGTAACGCTGGCGATTCTTGCCGGCTTCAAGCACAACCGCCGCGTGATGATCCAGGGCTATCACGGCACCGGCAAGTCGACCCACATCGAGCAGGTCGCCGCCCGTCTCAACTGGCCGTGCATCCGCGTCAATCTCGACAGCCACGTTTCCCGAATCGATCTCGTCGGCAAGGACGCGATCGTCCTGAAGGACGGCAAGCAGGTCACCGAATTCCGCGAGGGCATTCTGCCTTATGCGCTGCAAACCAACACCGCGCTGGTGTTCGACGAGTACGATGCCGGCCGTCCCGACGTGATGTTCGTCATTCAGCGCGTGCTCGAGGCCTCGGGCAAGCTCACGCTGCTCGACCAGTCGAAGGTCATCCGCGCGAACCCGTATTTCCGGCTGTTTGCCACCACCAACACCATTGGGCTTGGCGATACGTCTGGCCTCTATCATGGCACGCAGCAGATCAACCAGGGCCAGATGGACCGCTGGTCGATCGTGTCGGTGCTCAACTATCTGCCTCACGACGACGAGGCCGGCATCGTACTGTCCAAGGTCAAAGCCTTCGCCAAGTCGGACGCCAAGAAGAAGCAGGTGTCGGCTATGGTGCGTGTCGCCGACCTCACGCGCTCGGCCTTCATGAACGGCGATCTGTCGACCGTCATGAGTCCGCGAACCGTCATCACCTGGGCCGAAAACGCGTTGATCTTCGGTGATATCGGGTTCGCGTTCCGGCTCACGTTCTTGAACAAGTGCGATGAGCTCGAACGTCCGCTGGTCGCCGAATTCTACCAGCGCTGCTTCGGCGAGGAATTGCCCGAGAGCGCCGCCAATGTCGCATTGGGGTGAGGTGCCTTCAGGAAAGGCGAAGGCTCTGAGGACGGTCGCAGTTGGAACCGCCCGTTTTCGATGGTCGCAAAGCCATTGGGTCGCGCGTCTCGCTGCCGCTCAACGCTTGACCCAACCTACGGGCTATCGTCCACGGGTCGTCGCTTGGCGACGAGCGGGGCTTACCCCGCGCCCCACTGGGAGGCGGAGCCTTCCAGACCCACCACCCTTTGGGGCGAAGTGATTGTGGCTGCTTCTACTTCTCCCGCCCGAGGATAGAGAAGTGAAGGGCGGCATCCTCTCACTTGCTCGGCTTGCATGGCTCCGACGTGACCCGGGAGAGGGAGGTGAAGACGACTCACCTCGCCTCCACTTTCGAGCCCCAAGCCCGAATTGAATACCAGCATCCGTCTCATCATCGACTCTAATGAGCAGCCTCTGTTGAGCAGCGTTTACCAGCCCAAATTTTCCACTTGAACTAAGTTCACAGTTCGGATATCTTATGCATGAACTAAGTTCACAACCTCTAATGGCTACCCAAAACCCAAATATCTTCACCTACGGCCACAGCTAAGACACGCTAACGAAACGCTTTTCTGAGATACCCGCACGAAACCGCTTGAACGACCCAAATTCCGGCCACGCTTGGGCTAAACTTGTCTGGTCGCAAACGCGAACGTCGCGCTCAGCCGAAAGCCGGTCACCAACCCTGCACCCACACACCCAACGGTCCCGCCATGTTCACTCACTTGCTCGCCTCGCGCCGCTTCGCCCCGATCTTCTGGTGCCAGTTTTTCGCGGCGCTGAACGACAACTTCGTCAAGACCGCGCTGTCCCTGCTCGCAATCCACAAGATCGGCGGCACCCACGGCCAAGTCATATCGATGCTGGCCGGCGTCGCCCTTGTCGCCCCGTTCTTCATCCTCTCGGCCTTGGGCGGCGAGATCGCCGACCGCTTCGACAAGGCAACCGTCGCCCGCAACCTGAAACTCGCCGAAATCCCAATTGCCCTCATCGCCGCGGCCGGCTTCTACGTCGACAATATCTGGCTGCTGTTTGCGGGTCTCGCAGGCTTCGGCATCATCGCCGCGCTCTTCGGCCCGATCAAATACGGCATTCTCCCCGTCCACCTGAAATCCGATGAACTCTCTCACGGCAACGCCCTCGTTGAAGGCGCAACCTTCCTCGCGATCCTGCTCGGCGTGATGGGCGCCGGCCAGATCTTGACCGCCACCAACGAACTCAACGAAAGCCTCGTGCCGGTGATCGCGCTCGCGATTACTGCCGGCGCCGTTCTGTCGTGGACTGCCGCCGCGTTGATACCCTCGTCAGGCATTGCAGCACCCGGCCTCGTCATCAACAAAAACCCCGTCACCTCGACCTATCACCTGATCCAGGACCTGCGCACCGATCGCCGCGTTTGGCAGGGCGCCGTGATCAACGGCTGGTTCTGGCTCGTCGGCATCCTGGTCGTCGGTTTCCTGCCGCTCATTACCCAAACCCTGATGGGCGGCACGACCGCCGTCTTCACGGCCGCCCTCTTGACCTTCACCGTCTCGATCGCCGTCGGCTCGATGCTGGCCGCCATCGCAAGCAAAACCCGCCCCAATCTCGCCGTCGTGCCGATCGGCGCCATCCTGATGGGCGCAGCCCTCCTCCACTTGGCCTGGGTCTGCGCCCATATAACCAAGGCCGAACCGGCCATGACGCTGGACGGCCTCCTCCACGACAGCCGCGGCATCAAAGTCCTGATCGACCTCGCGCTCCTAGCGATCGGCGGCGGCCTCTTCGTCGTCCCCTCGTTCGCCGCCGTCCAGAGCTGGGCACCGTCTGACCGCAAGGCCCGCGTCGTCGCCGGCTGCAACGTACTCTCCGCCGCCTACATGACGGCCGCGAGCTTGGGCATCGCGGCCCTCCAATCGGCTGGCGTCAAGTTGCCCGTCATCCTTGCTGGCATGGGCGTAGCGAGCGTCCTCGTCGCCGCGGCCGTGTTCAGGGTCTGGGGCCGCACCATCCTCAAAGACTTCGCGCTACTGCTATTCCGCACCCTGTTGCGGCTCGAAGTGACGGGCGAGGAAAACCTCCCCCCCGCCGGCACGCGCGCGCTCATCGCACCCAACCACGTCAGCCTGATTGACCCGCCCATCATCCACGCCGTGATGCCCGCCCACACCACCTACGCCATCGATACCGGCATGTCGCAGCAGTGGTGGATCAAGCCCTTCCTGCGCTTCGTCAACTGGCACTCGATCGACCCCACCCGGCCCATGGGCATGCGCGACCTGATCAACGGCGTCAAAGCCGGCGAACAACTCGTGATCTTCCCCGAAGGCCGCCTGTCGACCACCGGCAGCCTGATGAAAGTCTATGACGGCACCGCGCTCATCGCCGACAAAGCCGGCGCGCTCGTCGTCCCCGTCCGCATCGATGGCCCCGAACGTACCAAGGGCTGGAGCTACCTGCGCCCATCGCAAATCAAGAAAGCCTGGTTCCCCAAAACCCGCGTCACCATCCTGCCCGCCGTCAAGCTCGACATCGACCCAGCCCTTCGCGGCAAAGCTCGCCGCCTCGCGGCCGGCAGCGCGATGCAAGACATCATGATCAACGCGGCCGTCGCCACCTCGCCGATGAACGCCACCCTATTCGAAGCCTTGGGCGCCGCCAAAGCCAACTACGACACCGGCACGCCCATCGTCGAAGACCCGCTCGGCACCAAGTTGACCTACAGCCGCTTGATCACCGGCGCCCAGGTCCTCGGCGCCAAAATCGCCCCCATGACCAGCCCTGGCGAAGCCGTCGGCGTGCTCCTGCCGAATTCGGCGGGCGTCGCTGTCGTGTTCTTCGCTCTCCAATCGATCGGCCGCGTCGCCGCCATGCTGAACTTTACCAGCGGCATCGCAAATGTCGTCGCCGCCACCAGGACCGCCAAGATCAATACCGTGCTCACTTCCCGCACCTTCATCGAAAAGGGCCGCCTGACCGACCTCATCACCGCGCTGGAAAAGGTCGTGAAGGTCGTCTACCTCGACGACGTCCGCACCGCGATCACCTCGGCCGATAAGATCGCCGGTCTCCTCAAAGGCGCCAGACCTCAAGTCATCCGCAAACCCGATGACCCGGCCGCCATCCTCTTCACCTCGGGCTCCGAAGGCACCCCCAAAGGCGTCGTCCTCTCACACAAGAACCTGCTCGCCAACGTCTACCAGGTGCTGAAACGCATGGACGTGAACGGCGAGGACAAGGTCTTCAACGCGCTCCCCGTATTCCACTCGTTCGGCCTAACGGGCGGCTGCATCATGCCCATCATCGGCGGCATCCCCGTCCACCTGTATCCAACACCGCTCCACTACCGCATCATCCCCGAACTCACCTACCAGACCAATTCCACCATTCTCTTCGGCACCGACACTTTCTTGAACGGCTACGCCCGCTCGGCACACCCTTACGATCTCGCCAAAGTCCGCATGGTCGTCTCCGGCGCCGAAGCCGTGAAGGACCGCACGCGCCAAGTCTACATGGAGAAATTCGGCGTCCGCATCCTCGAAGGCTACGGCGTCACCGAGGCGGCCCCCGTTGTCGCCGTCAACACGCCGATGTTCAACCGCTCAGGCTCCGTCGGCCGCCTTTCCCCGCTGATGGAGGCCCGCCTCGATCC
>Ga0075030_100006386_pt1 | contig 10544 bp, 9 predicted proteins | sample LitLauG_LLR_2012_FD_71393 | JGI IMG/M metagenome (GOLD analysis project Ga0075030, IMG submission 71393) | Freshwater sediment microbial communities from Pennsylvania, USA - Little Laurel Run_MetaG_LLR_2012 | ecosystem: Environmental > Aquatic > Freshwater > Creek > Sediment | place: USA...
TGTCCGTGGGCCTGAAGAACGACCTGGACCAGTTGTCCGCGCTCCAGAGCGACTTCGACTTCGCCATCAACGAGCAATGCGCCCAGTACAAGGAGTGCAACGCTTACGCCGGCTGGCTATCGGCAGGTAAGGCCGTTGTGGAGGTCGAGTACCACGTCCCGATGTCGAAGTACTGCCCGAACGCCGACCAACAGGGTCGCGATGCCATGCAGAAGAGCCTGGCCCTTCGGGCCAAGCCCTGGAGGACGTGCCGGTAGCAGCAGGAAGCCGGCGGCGCGACGCGCGCGCCCTGGGCGACCGGGCGTCAGGCGACGGTGAGCGCCTTGCGCTGGTGCTTGACCGCCCGCAGGCGGCGGACGATTTCCTCGACGCTCAGGTCCTCGCGCCCCCGGACCTGGGACGCGGCTGCATCGAGCCGGCTCATCTCGCGACTACGCAGCCAGGACTGCTCGGACCTCGGTCGGCACCGCAGCGCCCGGTTGAACGCCAGGTTTGCGGCCTGGCCACCTTCGAGGCCAAGCACACTGGCGATCCCGGAGAAAGAACGCCCTTCGTCACGCAGTTCGAGAACTCGATCGTCACGATCGCGGTCACCGATCATCGGTCCTGCCCACTTCCCTCGACACTGCGGAACTGCAACGTTCAGAGCCTAACCCGGATCTGGTCGACCGCTTCCGACGGCGATCGCCTGGGACCGACGGCCGACGACGGGCCCGACCGGCGAACGACGATCCAGTGATCGCGTCGCGCCAGGGCGCCTGGAACGAGTAGCATCGATGGTGCAGCCCTCTTGGCAGGGACGCTTGATTCGGGAGCCTGCTGGCGCATCCCGACGAGTCCGACGCCCCTTCTGAGCTACAACCGAAGGGAAGTCATGCCTCCTGAACCCGCCGCCTCGGTGTCGCCTGCCGCGCCCATGCACAAGTGCGGACGTTGCCGGATCGAGTTCCCAGTGGACAACGGACCCACCACCGGCACCGACGTCCACTGGTGGCTGTGCCCACCGTGTCGCGAGCGCCTCCTCGGCAACACCGACCGGGTGGCAGCACGATGGTCATGACATCAGCGAGACAGGCGCGCGCTGAAGAAGGAGGGTGTTCGCGGTGACGGGCGTGCCGGCCCCGGTCGGTTGGTGGCAAGACTCCTCCGGCACGATGCAACCGCCCGGTTCGTACCGTGACCCGTCGCGGCGTGTCGTGGCCCGCATTCCGGCGGCCGCGGGCCGCGGGTCACCGGCGCGGCGCCGTGGCGGCAGATGGCTCCGGTGGCGGGCGCGCGCAGCCGGGACTTGATGCGGTGACGAACTCGCCCGCGCCGCACGGCGTAGGGCGGACGTGGTCCCGAACTGCCACGGGCGCGGCATCGCCGCGCCCGTGGTGGTTCGTCGACGGTGTGGATCAGCTGAGAGGCTTCACCGCGCTGGCCTGCATGCCCTTTTGGCCCTTGGTCACGTCGAACTCGACGCGCTGGCCCTCCAGAAGCTCGCGGTAGCCGGTGACCTGGATCTCACTCTGGTGAACGAAGAGGTCCTCTCCCCCACCCTCAGGGGTGATGAAGCCGAAACCCTTCGTCGCGTTGAACCACTTGACGGTTCCTGTTGCCATGATTGTTCCTCTCTCCACGCACGAACCTTGCGGGGAGACTTTGGGAAACCCGGCAACGGCGCTCATTCCTGCGTGACGTTGATGAAGCGCAACAACGATGGTACCAGACGTGCTCCTCGGATCGGGCCCTCGGCGCCGCCGGCGGCGCTCTGGTCGAACAGGACCCCAGGCCGGAGCACCCGTCGGGCCACAGGGGCACCTCGGGCGTCACGTCGACCGATGGCACGCTAGGCTCGAGGCCGCGTTGTCACGCGCAAGGAGGCCGCTCGATGAAGCGCTCGCTGGTCTGCCCGCAATGCGGACACGCTCAAGTAGACGAATACACCCATTACGAGTGCCCCCCAGGTTCGACGACGTCTGACCATCGGCACTTGGTGTGTGCCAACGCGAGTTGCAATCACGAGTGGACCGAGCCCGTACCCGAAGAGGCGGCTCCAGGTGCTAGCATGTGACTGCCTGGTCGGCGCTGCCGATCAGCCGCCATCTCTGAATGGTGGGGCCTGATTCGAGATCAGATCGAGTTGGCCTTCCTGCACTCGTCTGGAGAATCGTGCCTGTCTCGTTCACCGATCTCGGGGTCGCCCCCGAACTCGTGTCCCGCCTGCGTGCGCGTGGGATCACGTCCCCCTTCCCGGTCCAGGTGGCCACCCTCAGCGAGGCGCTGGCGGGCCGCGACGTGTGCGCACGGGCACCGACGGGCTCGGGGAAGACGCTGGCCTTCGGCATCGCCGTCGTGACCCGTGCCGTGGGATCCGCGCCACGACGTCCCCGCGCGCTCGTGCTCGTCCCTACCCGCGAGTTGGCAGCCCAGGTCCAGCGCGAACTGGCCGCCTTGATCGACGGCGGAAGCCGCCGCGTGATCGCCGTGTACGGCGGCACCGGCTACGGCGCCACCCGTCAGGCGCTCTCGCGCGGAGTCGACGTCGTCGTCGCCTGTCCTGGCCGGCTCGAAGACCTCCTCACCCAGGACACACTCGGTCTGGGGGACGTGCAGACGGTCGTCGTGGACGAGGCGGACCGCATGGCGGACATGGGGTTCCTCCCGGCCGTCCGCCGCATCCTCGACCGCACCCCCGACCACCGGCAGATCCTGCTGTTCTCGGCGACCCTCGGCCAGGAGGTCGAGACCCTCGTGGACCGCTACCAGAGCCGGCCCGCCCGCCACGATGTCGCCGGTGACGAACCGAGCTCAGCAGCAGTCGAGCACCGGTTCTGGGCGGCACGGCGCGAGGACCGGGTGTCGTTGACGGCCAGGTTGGTCAACGATCACGGCCAGGCGCTCGTGTTCTGCCGGACACGACGCGGGGCGGACCGTGTGGCACGGCAACTGAACACGAGCGGTGTGAAGTCCGTGGCGATCCACGGTGACCGGACCCAGAGCCAGCGCGAGCAGGCGCTGGCCACCTTCGCCGCCGGTCGGGCCCGCGCACTCGTCGCCACCGACATCGCGGCGCGCGGGATCCACGTCGACGACATGCCCTGCGTGGTGCACTTCGATCTGCCCGCAGACCACACCGAGTACCTCCACCGGTCCGGGCGGACGGGGCGGGCCGGTCGGACCGGCACCGTCGTCTCCCTGGTGACCGACGACCAGCACCAAGCGGTGCGCACCTTGCAGCGGTCCCTCGGGCTCCGCCTGCCGATCGACCCCCCGGGCACGATCTCCGTGGCCGCGACCCCGGCCACCGCCACCGGGCCCGGTGGCGCCGAGGTCACCGGACCCGACCGACACCCGGCCCCATCGCCGCGGCGGGTGGTCCCGGCATCCGAAGGGGGGCCCCGTCGCGCCCGGCGCGCCACCGCCGTCGTCGATGCCGCGCCATCGTCTCGGACGGCCCCGAGCCGGCGCTCGCCACGCCCGATGCGCCAGGTCCGCCGAGGCGCAGGGCGCCCCGAGCGTCCGGGCGCGCCGAGCGGTGGGCCCGCGGGCAGTGCCGTGGGCACCGTCGAGTTCTTCGACGCCCGCCGGGGCTACGGATTCTTGTCGCGGCTAGGGGACGCGGGCGATGTCTTCGTCCACGCCAGCAACGTCGAGATGGACGGTCGGCCCCAGCTCGTCCCCGGCCAACAGGTGCGCTTCGAGATCTCGGCCGGGCGCAAGGGCGACGAGGCCCGCAAGGTGACCGTCATCTAGAACTACGAGACGGCGCTGCGCAGCCTCTCGACCGCAGCCAGGCGCCGCGCCAGGCGCGTCGGGTCGTCCCGATCGCGATCCCGGATCTTGACTTCGAGCTGGTCCAGCCGGCTCCGCTCCCGATCGATCAATCCGGCCTGCTCGTCGTGCGGACGACGACGCAGCGCCCGGACGAACGCGGCGTGCGCCTCGTGGGCCCGCTCGAGGTGTACCAAGCGAGCCACCGCCGCGTACGAACGACCTTCCTCGCGCAGCCGCAGGACCTCCGTGTCGACACTTACGTCGGAGCCACCCTTCGTGACGCGAGCCGGCGGAGCCGGCACAGCAGCACCGGTGGCGGGCGGGCGTTTTCTAGGCAGAGGTCACCGACTTGGCTCTCGGGCCGTTGGGCCCTCGTTCGACCTGAAAGTCGACGCGCTGTCCCGCCGTCAGGCCCCGATAGGTGGCGTTCCCGAGGGCGCCCTGGTGCACGAACACCTCAGGACTGCCATCGTCGGGCTCGATGAAGCCGAACCCGCGGGCCGTGTCGTAGCGCTGCACCGTCCCGGAGGCCATGCCCGATCAGCCGTCGAGCAGCTCTCGGGCCCCGTTGTGGACACTGGGGTGCCGGAGCTTCGACATCGCCTTGGCCTCGATCTGGCGGATGCGCTCGCGGGTCAGCTGGAAGTGCTGGCCCACCTCCTCGAGTGTCCGGGGCTCGCCCCGGTCGAGCCCGAAGCGCAGCCGCAGGATCGTCGCCTCGCGCTCGTCGAGAGGAGCGAGCAAGCTGCTCACCTCGTCGGCCAGGAGGGCCGAGGCGGCATAGTCGAAGGGCGAGACGGCATTGACGTCGGACACCACGTCCCCGAGTGAACTGTCACTCTCCTCGCCCAACGGGTCGAACAGGGAAAGGGGCTCGGCCATCCATCCGAGCGCCTCGACCAGCTTCTCGCGCGACATCAGCGTCTCCGAGGCGAGCTCCTCGAGGGTGGCCGGGCGGCCCAGTTTGAGATTGAGCGCCGTCCGGGCGTGACCGATCCTCGTAAGCATGTCGCTGGCGTGCACGGGCAGGCGGATCGTCCGCCCCGTGTTGGCGATGCCCCGGCTGATCGCTTGACGGATCCACCAGGTGGCATAGGTCGAGAACTTGAAGCCCTTGCTCCAGTCGAACTTCTCCACGGCGTGGATGAGCCCGAGGTTCCCCTCCTGGACCAGGTCCAGCAGCGGCAAGCCGGAGGCTTGGTACTTCTTGGCGATGGAGACCACGAGACGCAGGTTGGACTGCACGAAGACCTGGTGCGCCTCTTCGCCCTGGGCGACGAGGCGGCGCAGCTCGCGACGCTTGGCGGGGGTCAGGTCCGGGGTGGTGCGCTCGTCGACGGCGGCCTGGCGCCCGGCTTCGATGGTCTGCGCGAGTGCGACTTCGTCGCACTTGCTGAGCAGCGGGAACTTGCCGATGCTGGCCAGGTAGAGCTTGACGATGTCGTTGTCCGGGTACTCAGCTCGCTTGCGTGCCATCCGGAGAAGGGCTCCTCGCGACCACAGGTGGAGACCCGTTCGTCCCGCACGGCGATCCGGAGCACGTGGCGAAGCGGAGACTCGGCGATTGCACACGCCGCCCAGACATTCTACCTGTCATCGCCCCCCTACCCCTCACCGGCGCCCCGGCGCCGTCGAGACGCACCCCCACGGGGCCGGGCGCGTCCCGACGGCGACGGGGCGCCCTGCTCTCGGACCGGGGCCTGGTGTAGCCTGGGGACGTCCCTTGGGAGCGACGCCAGGTGTGGGACGCACGGCCCCTTCGGCGGCCCGCGCCGCACCGGCTCGACGCCTCTTCTGAGCAAGGCGAGGAGCGTCGTGGCAGGTCGAGACCGCCGTCGTCAACGAGAGGCCCCGCGTCGCACGGCGACCGAGAACCGCGTCGCGCGCCGCCTCCCGGCCCTGACGCCACTTTCGGTGTGCGAGCACACGGACCCCGTGACCGCCTCCGTCCTGCACATGCCGTCGCCCCGCCTCGTGCTCCGACACGCCGCGCCGATCGTGCTGGAGAGCGTCGTCGCCCCACTGGGCGCGTACTACTGCGCGCTCTTGCTCACGGGATTTCGCGGCGCCCTGATCGGGGCGCTGCTGTGGTCGTACGCCCTGGTGGCACGCCGCATCGTCCGACGCCAGCGGGTTTCCACACTGATGCTGCTGGGGACGGTGTTGCTGACGATGAGGACCGCCGTCTCGTTCGCCACGGGGAGCGCCTTTCTCTACTTCATCCAACCCACGGCAGCCGCCTTCCTGGCGGCCGTGCTGCTCCTGGCATCGGCGCTCCTGGGCCGGCCGTTCACCCAACGGTTCACGAACGACTTCTGTCCCCTGAGCCCGGAGTTCCTGGCCCGCCCCACCACGCACCGGTTCTTCGTCCGGGTGTCGTTCCTGTGGGCGGCGACCATGCTCCTGAACGGCGTGATGGTGCTCGTCCTCTTGCTCCTGGCCTCGACGAACGCCTTCGCGGTCGAACGGAGTGCCATCTCCGTGGGGCTCACGTTCACGGCCATCGTCGTGTCGGTGATCTGGTTCACCCGCACCATGCGCCGCGACGGCATCGTCGTGCGCTTCGGAGCGACCGCCGCCTGAGCCCGCCCCGAGCAGCGGGGCCCCCACCTCGGCGCCGTCGACGGGAGGTGGGGAGCCGTGCCGTTGGCCGGCAATGTGTTCGCCGCCGCTAACGGATGGCGGCGCCCGCCTCGAACGGGGGCTCGGAATCCCCGAAAGCGCCGATCCCGCGGAAACCGCCGGGTGTAGAGTGGGGCGCGTCGCCCCGGACTTCGGTGACCCGCCCGATTGCTCAGCGGCCGTGGATGGCGGTTGTGGCTGGAAAGGGGAACTGGTGACCGGAGAAATCCTCGACGTGCGGGGCGCCGCACCTGGCGACGGGCCGTCGGGGCCCGGCACAGATGCCCCGGGCGCGGGGCGCATCTTCAGCGCCGGGCGCGTCGTCACCGGACTGCTCGTCTTCGGGCCGGTCGTGGCCCTGGCACTGTTCATCCCTCTGGGGTGGGCGCACCTGAGCATCGGCGACGTCGTGATGGCGACCGCGCTCTACCTGATCACGGGCTTCGGGATCGCGGCCGGCTACCACCGCCTCTTCGCCCACCACAGCTTCAAGGCCAATCGGGTGCTCAAGGTCGCCTTGGCGGTCTCGGGGTCGATGGCACTCGAAGGCTCCGTGATCGGCTGGGTGGCCGTCCACCGCCGCCATCACGTCTTCGGCGATCTCCCCGGCGACCCCCACTCACCCGTGCGCGCCGATTCGGGCCCCGGGGCGACCATGCGCGGGTTCGTGTGGGCCCACGTGGGCTGGTTGTTCGCCTCGGACCCCACCGATCCCCGGCGCTTCGCGCCGGATCTCCAGCGAGACCCCGACCTCGTCGCCGTGGACCGCTTGTTCCCCGTCCTGGCCGTGGCGTCGCTGGCCCTGCCCTTCTTCCTGGGCTGGATCCTCTCGGGCACCCTGGCCGGCGCCTTCGCCGGGTTCCTGTGGGCCGGCCTGGTCCGGATGGCGGTCCTTCACCACGTCACCTGGAGCATCAACTCGGTGTGCCACATCTGGGGTCGTCGGCCATTCGACACGACCGACCGAAGCACCAATGTCGCCGGACTGGCGGTGGTGTCGTTCGGGGAGAGTTGGCACAACTTCCACCACTGCGCCCCGGCCTCGGCGCGCCATGGCGTGCTCCCCCGCCAGGTCGACCCGGCGGCCCGCCTCATCCGCGTGTTCGAGCGAGCCGGCTGGGCGACGAAGGTCCGCTGGCCCTCGCCCACCCAGGTCGCCGCGCTGGCCTCGAGCGGTTCGCTCCAGGACCTGGCCGACGCGGCCGGCGACCTCGACCCCGAGCTTCCCGAACTCCCCGCGCGCCCCATCGACGCCTGACGGCCGCGCCTCGCCGCCGACCGGCTCGGCCGGTCCGATGGCGATGTGATTCGCGTCCACGCTGGCGCGGCGACGTGGGGCCGGGACCATTCCCGCCCACGAGCGACGCCGGCACTACCGTGGCCGTCATCACACCACCGCAGCACGGGAGGCGGGCACGGTGTCGCAGGTGACGGTGGGGGTCGATCTCGGCGGCACCAAGATCCAGATGGTCGTGGTGTCGTCCGGGGTGGTCGTGGGCCAGGCGCGGCGGGCCACACCGAAGACAGGTGCAGCTGCCGTGATCGCCGAGATCTCAGCCGGCATCTCCGAAGCCCTCGGTTCGACAGGCCTGGCCCCCGCGGACGTCGAGGCCATCGGCATCGGATCGCCGGGGTCGGTCGACGTCGCGACCGGGTGCGTCTCGAACGCCAGGAACATCCCCGGCTTCACCGACGGCGTGGCGCTGGGCCCGGCGGTGAGCGCCGCCTTCGAGCACGTGCGGGTGCACGTCGACAACGACGTGCGGGCCGCTGTCATGGGCGAGTACCGGCGCGGCGCCGGACGGCCCTACCGGGACCTGCTCGGGGTGTTCGTGGGGACGGGTGTGGGAGGCGGGCTCATCCTCTCGGGCGTCTTGTGGAAAGGCCTCGGGAACGCCGGGGAGATCGGCCACACCACGGTGAAGCCCGGTGGGCGCCGGTGTGGGTGCACACGGTTGGGATGCCTCGAGGCCTACGCCGGGCGCATGTCCATCGAGCAGACCGCACGCAACCGCGCCCAGAAGGGCCAGAAGACCAAGCTCTTCGAGATCATGGAGCGCAAGGGCCGCGATCGCGTGACGAGCTCGGTCATCGCCGACGCCCTGGAGCAGAAGGACCGGCTCACCATCGAGCTCATCGACGAAGCCGTCGAGGCGCTCGGGCTCGCCCTCGCCAACTCGCAGGGCCTCCTCGAGTTGCAGGCCGTCATCGTCGGCGGCGGCCTGGGTGACCGCCTCGGCCTGCCCTTCGTCCAACGCGTGGAACAGGCCATGGTGAAGAACCTGCGCGTGCCGTCCTCGGCCCCGGCCGTGCTGCCCACCGAGCTCGGCGATCTCTCCGGGGCCGTGGGGGCCACGGTGTTGCTGGAGGGCTGAGGCTCGTCGCCTCTGCGTGGTCGTGAAGGCACTCCGCGACGCCGAACACCGGCAACATCGTCAGGATTGACGACGCTTCTGGCGCCGATTGGTGCTCTCCTAGCCGGAAGGAAGTCGGGGGATCGGGAGCGGGGGAGAAACATGCGCCGGAACATCGGGTCGCACCGGGCGTCGCGCGCCCTTTTGGCGGCAGTCACCGCGACGTTGGTCGCCGTCGCGTTGGTCGGCGTGCAGTCGCCGGGGGCGTCGGCCAAGGCCGCCCCCCAGGTCCTGTACGTGGGCGCCATCGCCGGGATCACGACGCCGCCGGCGTCGACGTTCTCCACCATCCAGGCCGCCGTCGACGCCGCCAAGAAGGGGGACTGGATCCTGGTGGCGCCGGGCGACTACCACGAGACCGGTGACATGGGAGCAAACGCGCCCACCCCACAAGAGGCGCAGGAGGGCTGGTACGGCGGGGTCGACATCACCACCGCCGACCTCCACCTCCGGGGCATGGGCGTGAACCGCACCGACGTGATGGTCGACGGCACCCTGGCCAGCGCCCCGACGCCGTGCGACCCCAACCCCATCTACCAGAACAATCTGGGCGGCCTGGGGCGCAACGGCATCGTGGTGTGGGAGACCAAGGGCGTCAGCATCGACAACCTGACGGTGTGCAACTTCATCAACGGCAACCCCGGCGCGAAGAGCGACGCCGGGAACGAGATCTGGTGGAACGGCGGCGCCGGCAGCGGCAAGATCGGCCTGAAGGGTTACTCCGGTAGCTACCTGGCGGCCACCTCCACGTACTTCGCCTCGAGCGACCCGAGCCACATCAACGCCTGCGCGACGTGCGCGCTGTACGGGATCTTCGCCTCCAACGCCAAGAACGGCGCCCTGAGCCAGCTCTACGCCAACAACTTCTCCGACTCGGGGATGTACGTCGGCGCCTGCCTCCGGGCCTGCAACGTGACCGTCGACCATGCCTGGATGGAGAACAACGCCCTGGGCTACTCCGGCACCAACTCCGGGGGCGCCATCACCATCACCCACTCCTCGTTCGACAACAACAAGGAAGGCCTCGACACCAACACCGCCCTCACCGGCGACCCGCCGCCGCCCCAGGACGGCCGCTGCCCGGGCGGCGCGACCAATCCCGTGACCGGGACCAACTCGTGCTGGCTGTTCGAATTCAACAAGGTGTTCAGCAACAACAACCCGAACGTCCCCATCGCCGGGACGGCCGGCCTCGGGCCCACGGGCACCGGGATGACCGTCTCGGGCGGACGCAACGACACCATCCTCAACAACGAGTTCTACGACAACGGCGCGTGGGGCGTGCTCTTCGCGCCCTACCCCGACCAGTACACCACCAACTCGAACGGCAAGACGTGCAAGAAGACCGGCGGGATCCTGGCGTCCACCCTCCCGTTGGCGATCGCCAATGTGGGCTGCCTGTACGACCCTGAAGGCAACTCGCTCGTGAACAACCAATTCACCGGGAACGGGACGCTCCTGAACGCCGGCAACGCCGACTACGGCAACCTCTTGATCGGGGGCAACGAGCTGCAGAATTGCTTCTCGGGCAATACCGAGTTCAGCGACAGCACGTTCGCAACGCCCACGGGGCCCGCCACGATCGCCAACACCAACACCGCGCAGACGCCTGCGACGTGCAAGGGTGCCAAGACCCCCAAGACGGGATCGCTCGGGACGAACACCGACCTCAGCCTGCTCGTCCAAGCCGAGTGCGACGCCGGTGTGCTCGGCTTGGCGTCCTGCACGGCGGGCGGCGCGGTCTACCCC
>Ga0075030_100006388_pt1 | contig 10542 bp, 8 predicted proteins | sample LitLauG_LLR_2012_FD_71393 | JGI IMG/M metagenome (GOLD analysis project Ga0075030, IMG submission 71393) | Freshwater sediment microbial communities from Pennsylvania, USA - Little Laurel Run_MetaG_LLR_2012 | ecosystem: Environmental > Aquatic > Freshwater > Creek > Sediment | place: USA...
ATCCAGGAACGCGAATTCATGCGGCTGGGCGGGACCGAACAGATCAAGGTGGATGTCCGAATTGTCGCCGCTTCCAACATCGACCTGCTCTCTCTTGTGAAGGAAGGCCGCTTCCGCGAGGATCTCTACCACCGGTTGAATGTGATTCATCTCAGCTTGCCGCCCTTGCGCGACCGTCGCGAAGATGTGCCTCTATTGCTTGCACATTTCCTTGACCGCTATTGCAAAGAGAACGCCAAGCCCATGCGGCAGTTCACTCCCGCTGCGATGAAGCTGCTCATGGACTACGATTGGCCAGGCAACGTGCGCGAACTGGAAAATGTCGTGGAGCGCGCTGTCGTGCTTTCTACCCAGGAACGCGTGGACGCAGACCTGCTTCCCGAATCGCTCCGCAGCAAGGAGATCGTCCGGGGCGTTCGGCTGCAGCTCTCCGAATTTCTGCCTCCCCTCCCGGGTGAACCAGGTTCCCGAACCGCTGCGGACAACCCAAATCCCTCACTTTTCCAAATTATTGACGGGGTAGAGCGCCGCATCATCGTTGACATGCTGGAGCGGACAGGTTGGAACCAGACAGAGGCCGCCGAGAGGTTTCTGATTCCCCTTTCGACACTCAATCAGAAGATTAAACGTCTGGGAATTGACGTTCGGCGCCGCGGACGCTTGGACGAGGGCCACGTTGCTGCGGTCAGCAAATAGACCGTTCCAAATTGAAACGAGAATTCTCTGACTCTGTTTCAATTAATTCTTGCTTCTCTTATTCACTCTAGGCACATTTGTTCCCGATGATTGTTCGTCTTTCTGACTCCTTAACCAGAGGACTGATCCTTTTTGTCGCCTTGGCCCTTGCCACTTGGCTCTCGTTCTTTGGCGTTCGCGCGGGCCTCGCAGGGCGTGCGGGTGACGGGGAGACGGTCGAATCCTTGCAGCGCGCCGTGCGACTGGAACCTCGTAACCCCGAATATTGGTATCGCCTGGGGCACTATCAGCAATTCAATCTTGAACAATCGGATGTTCCAGGAGCGATTGAGTCGTATCAGAAAGCGCTCGCGCTGAATCCTGGATTCACGCAGGCGTTGGTGGACTTGGGTACAGCTTATGAACTGAGCGGGGACATGGCCGCCGCACACGATGTCCTGCAACGCGCCAGCAAGACCTATCCCGCTTCGGCCGAAGTCGCCTGGCGATATGGAAACTTTCTCCTAAGAGAGGGAACAGTACCTGAAGCGATTGTTGAGCTGAAACGAGCGCTTCAGGCCGATCCAAGACGAGCGGGTTCCGTCTTTTCGCGCGTTTACCGCGCCGATCCTGATATTGATTCCATTCTTGAAAATGTCTTGCCCCCTGTACCGATTGCATACCTGGCAGCAATCGCCGAAGCGATTGACTCCCAACAGTACGCTGTGGCGCAAACGATTTGGATGCGATTGTTGAAGCTGAATCCGCATCTCGAAGTGGGGCAGTTCGACAAGTTGGTTGTCGCGCTAATGGACAACGGAGACTACGCGGCAGCGCGTCAGGTTTGGGATCAGGGAATAGCAACCACAACGCAACCCGCTTTAATCCAGCCCCAAGGCTCCGTCTTGTGGGATCCCAGTTTCGAGTCGGGATTGGTGAACAAAGCTTTTTCATGGTGGTATAAGCCCTTGGTAGAAGGTGTGCATGTTGGACTGGATCTCAATGAAAAATTGTCAGGAAGGCAGTCGTTGCGATTGTCATTCGACGGCAAGCATAACCCAAACCAGGACCTCGCCTGCATAACCGGCGTTGTTACTCCAGGAATCAAATACCTGTTTTCTGGTTGGGTGAAAACCAGGGATCTTACCGGCGATGAAGGTGTGCGATTCCATCTTCGTGCCTCTGGACCGACCGCGATTCCGATTGTCACGACCAAGGAATTTCACGGAACAAGTCCTTGGACGTTTGTGGATCAGGAATGGACCGCGGGCCCCAATGCACATTTGATCCAGGTTTGTGTCAGCCGCGATGGAAGCACCAATCCGGACATTCACATTTCAGGAGACGCCTGGGTGGATGATGTCACGCTGGTTCCGGCTCCCTTGGAGCGCCGCAAACCATGAAGATTTTGCGAGTTGGAATTTTTGCGCTCCTGGCGTTTGCAGTGCTTTCCTTTGGTGCAGTGGAAGAATGGTCTCAGGCCGTTGTGGAAGTAGGCTTTGCGATACTTCTTGTGATTTGGGCCTTTCGCGTGTACTCGAGAAAATTCGAGCAGATTTCGGTTTCACCCCTCCTCTTGCCGCTGGCGGCGTTCGCTCTCGTGGTGCTGATTCAGTTGGCGATCCACCGCACCGCATCCATTTATCACACCCGCGTTGAGTTCCAGATCTTGCTCGTCTATTTGATTCTCTTGCTTCTGCTGCCCCAGGCGTTCTATCGGACAAGACATTGGAAAACGATGGTCTGGTTTCTGATGGTGATTGCCTTCTGTGTTTCGGGCTTTGGCATTCTTCAGAACCTCACATTCAATGGCAAGTTGTATTGGATTCGAGCGATTCGCCCCGGAAGTCCAGCTTTCGGACCCTTTGTGAACCGCAATCACTTTGCCGGCTTCGCTGAACTTCTGATTCCCATTGCGTTGGTTCCGCTGGTCATGGGAAAGGTGCGAAGGGAGCGGTTGTTTGCCGTCGCTTTGCTGGGAGTGGTACCGATCGTGGCGCTTTTCCTCTCCGCCTCACGTGGTGGCATCCTCGCTTTCCTTATTCAGATTGTGGTGTTAGCCGCTTTGCTGGCGCTTCGAAAAATCCGGACCAAACACATGCTGGTGGGGGGGGCGCTGATCCTAACGGCCATGCTGGCGGTTTCCTGGATAGGTGTCGAGCAGTTACTCCGACGCTTTCAGGAGACGCGTCCCGCAGAGGTCGCCTCTAGCAAGCGGCTATCCATGACCAAGGACACCTTTCGCATCTTCCTTGATCACCCGGTAATCGGAACCGGACTCGGCACGATTCAATTGGTGTTTCCTCCTTACGAAACGAACTATGACGCAAAGATAGTAAATCATGCCCACAACGACTATGCGGAGGCGCTAGCGGAAACCGGGGTTTTGGGAGGGCTTTGCTGCTTATGGTTCCTGGGCGTTTTGCTGGCGGAATCGCTGCGTAACTTGCGTGATCTTGGGCAGTCCTTTGCCGCCGCCGTCAACTTATCAGGGCTCGTGGCATGCTGTGGGCTCCTCGTGCATAGTTTGGTCGACTTCAACCTTCATATACCGTCCAACGCCATGCTATTCTTTCTTTCGGCCCACCTGGCCACGGCCCGCCCTCAGTCTTCCTCGCCGGAAGAGGTTTTAAATAAGGGAATTCAAAGATCGGTATTAAAAGAAGAGGTCGGCTGAACATTTCAGCCTGTATAATACTTTGTGGGGGGCATTCATCCTGATGGTCCCAATGAGAATCTTGGGGCGGCGTCACACATTTGTGTGGGGCTTCGCTTTAAGTGTGTTTTGCGGAATTGCTTCTGCTCAAAATCAAGCACCGGAAATTACTGTTGGCGAAACGCCCCAACAGGTGAACGATCGTATCCGCACACTATCAATGGGCAGTAAATCGGCGAAGGCCCATGACTACTACATTGGCAACGGAGATTTACTCGATATCTCTGTGTTCGATGTTCCGGAACTCACGCGGGAATTGCGCGTCAGCCAGACGGGCACGATAAGCATTCCCCTTGTTCCTGTGCGACTCCAGGTCACTGGACTGACCGAAATTCAAGTCGAACAGAAAATTGCCGAAGTGCTGGAAGCCAACGGACTGGTAAGTCATCCCGAAGTGGCCGTAGTCGTGAAAGAACACCGCAGTCAGCCCATTACCATCGTAGGCGCGGTCTTTCATCCAATGGTGTATCAGGCGGATCGCGCCGTAACTCTTTTGGAGGCTCTTGCCGAAGCCGGCGGGATCGCTGCTGATGCGGGAGACACGGTGATTGTGTCTCGCACGCGAGCGACAGCTTTCACGGAAGTATCGAACCCACAACCGATTTCCCAATTCCAGGCCCCTGGATCGGGTGAGCCACCAGCTTTGACTCCGTCAGTAACTCCCGAGTCTGCCGCGAAAGCACAAACTTCCTCCGGAACGAATAACTTTCCAGCTGCCGAAGTGCTTCCCGAACTGTCAGATACAACGGCCGACAGAAAAATTGCCACCGAAGTCCTGCCCGGCCGGACCATCATCACGATCAATCTGAACGACCTTTTGGAAACAGGCGATACGCGAAACAATATTCAACTGCAAGCGGGTGATGTGGTGACGGTTCCCCACGCAGGAATCGTCTATGTGCTCGGAGCAGTGAATCGGCCAGGCGGATTTGTGTTAGCAAATGACCGGAGCCAACTGACGACCATGAAGGTACTATCGCTCGCCGGCGGACTGACCAAGATTGCCAAAGTGCAGCACGCCGTTATCATCCGCAAGGACGATCAGGGAAAACAGACGGAAACCGAAGTCGACTTGAAGAAAGTGTTGGCACGCCAAACGGAAGACATCACGATGCGGGCCAGTGACATTCTCTATATACCGGATGACAGGACCAAGGAAGTTTTGCTGCGTGCCGCGGAACTGGGCATCGCGGTTGGCACCGCCGTTGCTGTATTCCGGCTGGCATACCACTGAGATCGGACTATGAACGAAGATTCAAAACTGCTGCCACGTGATCCCCGGTCAAACGGGTTGGTCGATGTCGTCTCAACGGCCTCGAGATTGCCCGCGATCGAATTGTCTCCGCGGGAGCCGCATCTCTACGATTACCTGCTGATTCTTCGCAAGCATCAATGGCTGATTCTTTCCTTTCTTCTGACTGTCGTGACGATTGTCTCGGTCGCAACGTTCCGCATGAAGCCCGTCTATGTAGCCAAAGAGACGATCGAGATCGATCGCGAGAATAACAACATGCTCCCGTTCCAGGGGGCCGATTCCTACGACTACATGATGGATCTCGAGAATTATATCGAGACCCAGTCCAAAATTTTGACCAGCGAAACGCTCGCCTTACAGACGATTCGCAATAGCGGTTTGGCAAACAATCCTGAGTTTTCCGGCGGCGGTTCGCCATCCGAAGCCATTGCGACGGGCTCCCTCGCGAACCAGAAGCGTCCACCGGAAGTTTCCGCGTTCCTTGGCAGTCTCAGTGTCCGCCGTGTTCCAAACAGCCGTCTGATGGAAGTCAGCTACGAATCCACCGATCCGGTCCTTGCTTCGCGCATCTTGAATGCGCATATCGATAATTACAAGGCGCAGAACATTCAGAGCCGCTATGAAGCGACGCTGGAAGCCTCTCGCTTCCTGCAGGACCAGTTGAAAGATCTGAAGTTCAAGGTGGAACGTTCCGAAAACACCCGCATTGAATATGAGCGTCAAAACCAGATCTGGACTGTTGACGACAAATCCAACATCACGACGCAGCGCCTGGCGGATTTGAACAAGGAGTTGACGGACGCCCAGAGCGACACTCTGAAAAAGCAGGCACTTTACGAATTCGCGAAATCCGGCGATATCGATGCTGTTCCTCAGATACGCGAAAACGGAGTGCTGCAGGAGCTTGAGAAAAAGCGCGGCGATCTGGCCGTGCAGTATACCGAAGCGGTGAGCCAATACGGCCCGAATTTCCCCAAAGTGCAGCGCTTGCAGGCGCAGATGAAGCAGGTGGATGAACAGATTGAACGGGAAGACCGCGGAGTCATGCTTCGCCTGGAAAGTGATTATCGCGAAGCGAAGCAGAAGGAAGGACTCCTGCGGCAAGCACTCGATGAGCAAAAAGCCGAAACGAATAACATGGCCGAAAAGCTTGTCCAGTACAACATTCTCAAGCGGGAATCGGAAGCAGATAAGGCGCTCTACGAAGGGCTTTTAACAAAATTGAAAGAAGCGGGAATCTCCGCTGGCTTGAAGTCCTCCAACATCCGTGTGGTGGACCCGGCGATGATTCCCACCTATCCATCACGACCCGCAAAGACACGAAACATTGCCCTTGCCTTCCTGGTTGGGCTTGTCGGTGGCGTTGGTTTGGCTCTTCTGCGCGAATACCTCGACAACACGGTGAAGACGCCGGATGATATCGAAACACTCGCCAGACTCCCCAGTCTGGCTGTTGTGCCGGCTTTCGGTGACGGTGGGTCCGCCAAACGGCGTCCTAAGTTCCTGGGCGGTGCTTCCGCGAACGGGCACGACAAACGGATTGAACTTGTTGCCCAGCATCTGCCGAAGTCCCAGATGTCCGAAGCCTTCCGCGCATTGCGCACGGCATTATTGCTTTCTCAACCCGATCATCCGCCTCAGGTGATTCTGGTAACGAGCGCTCTGCCCCGCGAAGGAAAGACAACCGCGGCCGCAAATCTTGCAGTTACCCTCGCCCAGCTCGGCGACAAGACTGTCCTTGTGGATTCCGACCTTCGCAAACCGGGTGTCGGACGTTTGCTGAACTTGGGGTCGGGAAAATATGCCGGGCTCAGTTCCTACCTTGCCGGAGTATCCAGCCTGGAATTGGTTACGGTCCCGCATCCAGCGATCCCGAATCTTGCAGCGATTCCAACCGGTCCACTTCCCCCCAATCCCGCTGACTTGCTCTCCTCTCACCGCTTGGCGGATGCCATTGCGGAGCTCCGAACGAAATTCAAATTCATCGTGATTGATTCGCCCCCGATTATGGCTGCCACCGATGCCGTGATTCTCTCTGTCCAGGCAGATGGGGTTCTTCTCGTAGTGCGCTCCGGTGAAACTCCCAAGGAAGCATTCACGCGCACCCGCGACCTTCTTACCAGCGTCAAAAGCCGCATCCTTGGGGTTGTTCTGAACGCAGTGGATGCAAGCGCACCCGACTATTACTACTCGTATCGTTACTACCCGTATTCCTACGGCTACGGTCCCCAGGAAGCCCTGGATACGTCTCATGACGAAGATTCCCCCGCCCCAATCCAGAAGAAGTCGAGAGATCTGGACGATTCAGACAAACTCTAGGAGGCTGTGTGCGATTTCTGATCACTGGCGGCGCAGGATTTATCGGCTCTCATTTATCCGAACGGTTGCTCGCCGATGGGCATCGGGTGGTCCTGCTGGACAATCTTTCTACAGGTAGCATGGAGAATATCCGCCACCTGAAGAGCTCTGAAAATCTTACTTACCATCTGGACGGCATCGAAAACCGCCAGATGCTGGCGGAATTGGTGGACGACGCGGATGTCATCGTACATCTTGCGGCGGCGGTCGGCGTCAAACTGATCGTAGAAAGCCCTGTTCGGACCATCGAGACCAACGTGAACGGCACGCAGATGATTCTGGAAGCGGCTTGTAAGAAAAAGAAGCTCGTGCTGATTGCCTCCACTTCCGAAGTCTACGGGAAAAACACGGACGTCCCCTTCCGCGAAAGCGCGGACCTCGTTCTGGGCCCGACGACGAAAGGGCGTTGGAGTTATGCAGCCTCGAAGGCACTGGATGAATTTCTTGCCCTCTCCTACTGGAAAGAAAAGGGGCTACCTGTAATCGTCGTACGTTTCTTTAATACGGTTGGTCCCCGCCAAACGGGCCGTTATGGGATGGTGTTGCCGAATTTCGTCAAACGCGCGCTGGACAATGCACCTATCGAAGTTTATGGGAATGGTCAGCAGTCACGTTGCTTCTGCGACGTGCAGGACACAGTAGAGGCTCTGACACGGCTGATTCCCCTCGACCAGGCGGTAGGGGAAGTGATCAACATCGGAAATACGGAAGAAGTTACTATCGAAAACCTCGCAAAGCTTGTCAAACAACGCGTCGGAAGTTCATCTGCGATTCAGTTCATTCCTTATGACAAGGCCTACGAACCCGGCTTCGAAGACATGATGCGCCGCGTGCCTTGCATTGATAAGCTCCACTCTTTGACTGGATTTCGCCCCCAAACGAGCCTGATTGAAATTATTGACCGGGTGACAACCTATTTCAGGGAAAAAGACACGGTGCTTGTGGGAACCGCTGTGGCGAAACGTGCCGGCGAGTAAGATTCGCCTTGACGGGGACGTTACTCATTGTATAGATATAATATCGCTTACCAAACGGCAAAAACCGGACCCGTGTATCTGCCCTTGATTGCAACTCTTGCGAAAAGCGGAAAGTAATTTGATTGTTTCTCCACTCCCCAATTGACTCGAAGCTTTGTGAGCGCCTGCTTCTTGCCATTTTTCTCCTCACGCTTCCCCTGATCAACCCGTGGATCCGCGGGGATGGCATCGGCTATTACGCCTACGCGCGTGCGCCTTTGATCGAGCATAGCCTCGATTTTCTCCATGATTATCAGCTCGCGAACGACAGCTTTCGTGAAGCCAGGGTGGATTCGAACGGTCTGCCGCGCGAGGAGTTTCGCACGCGCACACGCCATCTCGATAACCACTTCACCGTGGGACCGGCGATTCTGTGGTCGCCCTTCCTGCTTACCGCACATGGCGGAGTGCTCCTGGCGCGTGCTTTGGGTTCCACTGTGAAAGCGGATGGGTTTTCTGCGCCTTATCGGATTGCCATGGCATTGGCAACGGCTCTCTACGGATTTCTGGGCTTGCTCCTGGCCTTTCGCTTAACCCAGAAGTTTATGGGCCCGCTTTGGGCTTTCCTCGCCACGGTGACCATCTGGTGGGCCAGTTCCTTGCCGGTCTACATGTATTTCAATCCTTCCTGGTCTCACGCACACTCCGCCTTCAGCGTTGCTCTCTTCCTTTGGTATTGGGAGCGCACTCGGGAAAACCGGACTGTGAAGCAATGGGCCATCCTTGGCGCGATCACGGGTCTGATGCTGAATGTCTACTACGCCAATCTGATGATCTTGGGAATTCTGGTCGTAGAAGCGCTTTTTCAATTCAGCGATCTCCGCGAACGCGTGGCACCCGAAGCAACCAACTTTCTCTCACTCCTTCAACGGTACCTGGTTTTCGGAGGGGTGGTCATCGTCTGCATGCTACCCACTTTTCTATCCCGATGGATTGTCTATGGCGGTCCCTTCGAGACAGGCTATCTCTCCATTCGCGATTTTCTCTGGGCTTCTCCCGTCTTCCTCAAGGTTCTCTTTTCCTCAAACCACGGCCTGCTTTCCTGGACGCCTGTTGTCCTGCTTTCGCTGGTCGGCTTGGTGCTTTTTGTGCGCCAGTCGCTTCGAATAGGCCTGGCTTTTCTGGCCGCCACTCTCGCGTTCTATCTCTTTATTTCGTTCTATCCGGACTGGGCGGGAATCTCTTCCTACGGGAATCGCTTTTTCATTTCACTGACGGCACTGTTCATCTTCGGTCTTGCGGTGCTCCTGCAATCCCTCTCTCGCAGGTTCTCGCAGCAGAGAACGGCTGTTGTCGTGGCTTCCCTGGTTCTCGGATGTTTCGCTCTGTGGAATCTGGGGCTGATCTACCAGTGGGGCACTCATCTGATCCCTGCACGTGGACCGATCTCTTTTTCCCAAGCCGCATCCAACCAGTTTCGCGTTGTTCCTGTGCAGATCTCCTCGCAGATCAGGAAGTATTTCTTCCGGCGCGAAGCGCTGATGCAGCAAATCGAGCGAAAAGATATCGAGCAGATGAAGGAAGGTTCCCAGCCTTGATCAGAACTGGCCAGAAGCGCGAACGGAGCCGCCTCATGGAGAGGCACCAATTCTGATACTCTTTTCTTATCCTTAAAATGTAAGGAACTGCTCTCGTTTTAAATGGCCTCGACCACGTCTAACTCGACTCTCGCCGTCGACCCAATCAAGGGTCCCCCGCCGCCATCAACGATGCGGATTCAGCCGCCTCGCGGATGGATGGATTTTCGGGTGAAGGAGCTGTGGGCTTACCGGGAATTGTTGTACTTCTTTATTTGGCGCGATGTGAAAGTGCGTTATAAGCAGACCGCCATCGGCGTTTTGTGGGTCATCCTGCAACCGCTGCTGACCATGCTGGTTTTCACCTTGTTCTTTGGCAAATTGGCCAAGCTCCCTTCCCAAGGCCTCCCCTATCCTGTTTTTTACTTCTCTGCCGTCGTTCCCTGGATCTATTTTTCAACCTCATTGGTGAATACCACCAACATCGTGGTCGAAAATCAGCGGCTGATCACCAAAGTGTTCTTTCCCCGCCTCATTCTGCCGTTTTCGGCGGCCCTTGCCGGCCTCGTGGACTTCGCGATCAGCTTTGTGGTTCTCCTGATTTTCACTTTCGCCTACGGCATCCGGCCAACCGTTGCCGCGTTGCTTCTCCCGCTCTTTCTGTTGCTTGCGGTGTTGACCGTTCTCGGCGTTGGGCTTTGGCTTTCCGCACTGAATGCACTCTATCGCGATGTCCGCTATGTCATTCCTTTTCTGGTTCAATTCTGGATGCTCGCCTCCCCCGTTGCCTATCCCAGTTCCATGGTGCCGGAGCGCTATCGCTGGATTTACGGACTCAATCCCATGGCTGGCGTCATTGAAGGGTTCCGTTGGTCCCTCACGGGAAAAGGTGCCGCGCCAAGTTCCGTCCTGATCGCTTCCAGCGTCATGGTCGTCATCGCCGTATTTGGTGGCCTGCTTTTCTTCAATCGCATGGAAGGAGCCATCGCGGATCGGGTATGAGCA
>Ga0075030_100006389_pt1 | contig 10542 bp, 10 predicted proteins | sample LitLauG_LLR_2012_FD_71393 | JGI IMG/M metagenome (GOLD analysis project Ga0075030, IMG submission 71393) | Freshwater sediment microbial communities from Pennsylvania, USA - Little Laurel Run_MetaG_LLR_2012 | ecosystem: Environmental > Aquatic > Freshwater > Creek > Sediment | place: USA...
GGTGGAGCCCACCTGGAAGCGGCTGATCGCCGGAGAAGCGGCGGCCTCAAGGGTGGAGCGCTTCGACGTCTCCGACCTCGCGTGCCAGATCGCCGCGCAGGTTCCGCTTGGGCCAGCGCCCGACGCCTTCCGCCCGGATGAGTGGGTGGATGCAAAGGAACAGCGCCGCAACGACACTTTCATCATCTTCGCCATCGCGGCGGCGACACAGGCGCTCGCCGACGCCCATTGGGCGCCCAAAACCTATCAGGACCAGATCGAAACCGGCGTGCTGATCGGCTCAGGGATAGGCGGCCTGGAAGGCATCGCCGAGACCGCCGTCACGCTGCACGAGAAGGGGCCGCGCAAGGTCTCGCCGTTCTTCATTCCCGGCAGTCTCATCAATCTGGCCAGCGGACAGGTCTCTATCCGGCACGGCCTCAAGGGGCCCAATCATTCCGTCGTCACCGCCTGCTCCACCGGCGCGCACGCCATCGGCGATGCGGCGCGGTTGATCGCGCTGGGCGACGCCGAGGTGATGGTGGCGGGCGGCGCGGAATCTTCGATCAATCGGCTGGCGCTGGCGGGCTTCGCCGCCTGCAAGGCGCTCTCCACCAATTTCAACGACCGCCCGAAAATGGGCTCGCGCCCCTATGACCGCGACCGCGACGGTTTTGTTATGGGCGAGGGCGCGGGCTGCGTCGTGCTGGAATCGCTGGAGCATGCGTTGGCGCGCGGCGCACGCATCTACGCCGAGATCATCGGCTACGGCATGTCGGGCGACGCCTATCATGTCACCGCGCCTGCGCCCGACGGCGACGGCGCCTTCCGCGCCATGTCGGCGGCGCTCAAGCGCGCGGGGCTGAAGCCCGGCGATCTCGATTACGTCAACGCGCATGGCACCTCGACGCCGCTGGGCGACGAAATCGAATTGCGGGCGATCGAACGGCTGCTTGGCGATCAAGCCGCCAAGGTCGTGATGTCGTCGACGAAATCGTCCATTGGGCATCTGCTCGGCGCGGCCGGCGCGGTCGAAGCGATCTTCTCGATTCTGGCGATCCGCGACTCCATCGCGCCCCCGACCCTCAATCTCGACAATCCCAGCGTCGAGACCGCCATAGACCTCGTGCCGCATGTCGCCAAAAAGCGCGATATCGAATTTGCGCTGTCCAATTCCTTCGGTTTTGGCGGCACCAACGCTTCGTTGATCTTCCGCAGGGTGGACGCGCGCGGCGCGACGACGTAATTTCGCCGCGCCGGGGGACGATCCTTGGCGGCTCAAGGTAAGCTTTTCGGGCCAAAACTTCCGGCGGAGCGATGGACCTGACCCCCCAGGACGACCTCAAGCGTCCCGAACCCGAGGCAGCCAAGGCGAGCCTGTTTTCGCGCGCCCGCGCACCCAAGCCTCCCAAGGAGATCAAGAAGAAGCGTTCGCGCTCTTCGCTGTTCTCGCAACTCAGCGTCGTGCTGTCGCTGGTGCTGGTGGGGGCGCTCGTCGGCATGGCGGGATTCGTCACGGTCCTGCTGGCCGAGCGGCGCGCCGGGCCGCTGGCGGAAGATAAGACCGTCATCCTCGGGCGCGAGGATGACGACGGCGCGATCTCCGACCAGTTGGAGAGGGCCGGCGTCATCGACAATGGGGCGCTCTTCTCGATGATGACCCTGCTCGACGGGCAGCGCAGCGCGCTCAAGCGCGGCGAGTACGAGTTCCACGCCGGCATCAGTATGCGCGAGGTCGAGGATCTGCTGACCCATCACCGTGTCGTGCGCCACAAATTGTCGATCCCGGAAGGCTTGACCAGCGAGCAGATCCTCGAGCGCGTCCGCGAGAGCGACCTGCTGATCGGCGAGGTCAAGGATATCCCGCGCGAGGGTTCGCTCTATCCCGACACCTATGTGTTCGAGCGCGGCGATTCCCGCTCGGCGTTGATCGCCCATATGGTCGCCGCGCAAACCAAAATGATCAACGAAATCTGGGCTAAGCGCGCGCCAGATCTTCCCGTGAGATCGCCGGGCGAACTGGTGACGCTCGCATCCATCGTCGAGAAGGAGACGGGCCGCGCCGACGAGCGGCCGAAGGTGGCGGGCGTGTTCGTCAACCGCCTCAACAAACACATGCGGCTGCAATCGGACCCGACCATCGTTTACGGACTGGTGTTCGGCAAGGGCACGCTCGGTCACTCGATCACCAGGGCCGAGTTGCAGGAGGCGACGCCCTACAACACCTACGCCATCGACGGCCTGCCTCCGGGCCCGATCTGCAATCCCGGCCGTCTGGCGATGGAGGCGGTGGCCAATCCCGCGCGCACGCACGATCTATTCTTCGTCGCCGACGGCACGGGCGGCCACGCTTTCGCTGAAACGCTCGACCAGCACTCGCGGAACGTCACGCGCTGGCGCCAAATCGAGAAGGACGCGAAGGACAAACTGGCGCCCGACGCTGCTCCGCCCGCCAATATTCGCGGCGAGGCGTTCCCGGCCAGCGACCGGCTCTATGGCGACCTCGGTCCTTTCGCGCCCGCGCCTCAACCCGCCGTCCCTTCCAGCGGCGCCCTGGCCTTTACGGCGCCGACGCCGGCGCCCGCAGCGGCGGCGCTGGCGGCTAGGCTCGGCAAAGTCGCGGATTCGCGCCGCAAGATGACGGCGCTGCTGGGAGCGGGGGGCAGCCTGTCGGCAGAGAAACTCGGCGGGGCCAAGCTCGATTCGGTGGTCGTAACCGGCGTCAACGATCCGTCGCCCGGTTCGGACGATCCCGTCATGGCCGAAACCAGCGCGCCGATGGGCAGCACGCCCGTCTCACCCGCCCTGCTAGCCGACATGAAGGCGCGCGCGGCGCGCTACGGCGATTCACCGGTCGACTATTCCGCGCTGACCCCGCCCGCCGATCCGCCGGCCGCCGCTTCAGCCGCGACGGTCGCCCGACCGCGCGCCTTCGACGCCTCCGAGGGCACGAGGCTCGATCCGTTGCGCAACCGCAGCTACGATCTGACCTCGGCGAAGGAAGTTCCGGCGTCCCTGTTCAGATAGAGAACGGCGCACAACTGTGGCCGCGATCCCCAGATCGCGTTCTCCGCCCCCGCAAAAAAAAGCCTCCGCCCCTTTTTGGAGCGGAGGCTTTCCCCCTTGCAGCCCCAGGTCCGCCCTTAAATCACATTCGCCTTCATCTGGTTGGCGATGAACTCCGCCTGACGGATGGCGAGGCTCACAATGGTCAGCGTCGGGTTCTCCGCGCCCCCGGTTGTGAACTGGCTGCCGTCCGAAATGAACAGATTGGCGATGTCGTGCGTCTGACCGTTCTTGTTGACGACCCCGTCGCGCGGCTTCTCGCTCATCCGGTTGGTGCCCAGATTGTGCGTGGACGGATAGGGCGGCGTCGGGAACACCCGCGTCGCGCCGACCGCTTCATAGAGCGCCTTGCCCTGCGCATAGCCATGGTTGCGCATCGCGACATCGTTGGGATGGTCGTCGAAATGCACGTTGGCGACGGGCAGGCCCCATTTGTCCTTGGCGTCGCTGAGCGAAATGCGGTTGGTCTCCTGCGGCATGTCCTCGCCGACCAGCCACATGCCGGCCATGTTGCTGTACCCGTCGAGCGCGGTGGTGAACTCGCGGCCCCAGGCGCCGGGATTGAGGAACGCCGCCATGAACGGCAGGCCCAGCGACAGCGTCTCCATCTCGTAGCCGCCGACGAAGCCGCGCTTGGGATCGTGCTTGGCCTCGTCGCGCACGATGCCCGCCATCGTGGTGCCGCGATACATATGCACCGGCTTGTCGAACACGGCGTAAACCGAGCCCGTCATGTGGCGCATGTAGTTGCGGCCCACCTGACCCGACGAATTAGCCAGCCCGTCCGGGAATTTGGCTGACGCCGAGTTTAGCAGCAGGCGCGGGCTTTCAATCGAGTTGCCCGCCACGGCGACGATGCGCGCCTTCTGGCGCTGCATCTTGCCGGCCTTGTCGAAATAGACGACGCCCGTCACCTTGCCAGACGCGTCATGCTCGATCTGCGCGACATGGGAGTCGGGCCGCACTTCGAGATTTCCGGTCTTCTCGCCCTTGGGGATTTCGACATAGAGCGTCGACCATTTCGCGCCCCATTTGCAGCCCTGGAAGCAGAATCCGGTCTGGTGACAGGAATTGCGGTCGTCGCGCTCCACCGAATTGATCGCCATGCGCCCGGTGTGGCACTCCTTGTAGCCGAGCTTGTCCGCGCCCGCCTTCAAGACTTTAAAGTTGTTGTTGCCCGGCAAGCCCGGGAGATTGTTGGTGCGCGTGACGCCCATCTTGTCCTCGGCGCGCGCGTAATAGGGCTCCATTTCGGCCAGCGTCACCGGCCAATCGAGCAGGTTGGCGCCTTTCAGATGGCCATAGGTCGTCGCCGTCTTGAACTCGTGTTCCTGAAAGCGCAGCGAGGCGCCGGCCCAATGCACGGTCGATCCGCCGACCGACTTGACGATCCACGCCGGCAGATTGCCAAAATCCTTGTGAACGCGCCATGAGCCGGAGGTCGTTCGCATATCGGTCCAGGCGAGCTGGGTGAAGCTCGACCATTCGTCATTGATGAAATCGGTATATTCCGTGCGCGCGCCCGCCTCCAGAATGACGACCTTCACCCCCTTCTGCGCCAGTTCGTTGCCAAGCGTGCCGCCGCCGGCGCCCGAGCCGATAATGACGACGACGCTATCGTCGTTGGAATCAAATTTCGCGACCATGACGTTTCCCCGATTGTTTGATTGGTGTTCGGCTCAGAGCCAGTCGAGATCGTTGAAGCCGCGCTCCAGATAGCCGCCCTTCGAATAGGACTCGCCCTCGTAGCCAAAGATCGGCCAGACATCGGGGTTGTTGTAGAGCGACACCACCAGTCCGCCGCGGATCGCCCCGAACATCGGGTCCGCCTCATGTGTGCGCAGGATCGCCACCCGCTCGGCCTCCCAGGCTTTGCCGGCATAACCACCCGCCCCGGCGGCGCCGTCGAGCGCCGCGACGAACGCCTCCGTGCTGGCTTTTGCGGCCGGGTCTTTCGCCGCCGCCTCGTCATAGGATTTCATCGCCACTGCGTAGAAACGGTCCGGCACTTTGTCGTGCGGGAAGATGTCGCGCGCGACGAGGATCAGCGTCTTCATCGTCTCAGGCTTGAGGCCCTTGACGTCGAGCGCCCAGGCTTCCGATGAATTGAGCAGCGCGCCCGCCGGGGTGATGGCGATGGCGGCGGCGCCGAGCGCGGAGCGTTGTAGAAACACACGCCGCGACACCTTTGCGGACTCGTGTCCGTGATGGTGGCTCATATTGTCTCCTCCCATTGATCTTGTCGTTTAGTGATAGCGTCCGTGCCTTTGCAGCACTTCGATCTGGTAGCCGTCGGGGTCCGCCACGAAGAAAAACCGCGCCAGCAGCTTGCTGTCCTTCTCGAACGCTACGAGTTTGCGCGGTTTCAACCCCGCCGCCTCGAAGCGTGTGTGTTCACTATCGATATCCTCAACCACAACGGCGATGTGACCGTAACCGTCGCCGAGATTATAGGGCTCCGTGCGGCCTTTGTTGATCGTCAGCTCCAGCTCGAAATGCGATTGCGGGTTCGACATGTAAACCAGCGTGAAATCGGGGAAGTCGAGCCGATCGGCGACCCTCAAACCGAACGCCTGTTCGTAGAACGCGACCGAGCGCGCCTCGTCCAGCACTCGGATCATGGAATGGATCGTCTTCGCCATCTCTTCACTCTAGGGTGCTGGCCGGCGCGCAGGTGTTATGCGTTTACTACATCACGCGGCGCGCGCGGCGCGCGGCGCGCGGCCCTCCTCGCGCGCCACCAGACAAATGCAGCGCAAATGCGAAGTGAAATTCGCCACCTCGCCCCACATCTGCAACACCTCGCTGTGCAGCGTCGAGATGAAGCGCGGCACGCTCTGGCCTTCAGCCGCCGCGATCTGTTCGAGCATCGTCCAGAACACTTTTTCCAGCCTTATGCTGGTGCATTGGCCGTTGAGCCGGATCGAGCGGGTCTCGAAAGCATAGCTCTCGGGCGGTTGGCTCGCAAACAGATGACACATGTCGCCTCCCCTCCGCCGGAGTCGCCCCAGCGCTTGGGCGTGAAAGTGAGACAAGGCGGCGCGTGTGTCAAATAGATGCGTCAACTGACAAGACAAATGTCGCTCACCCGACATCGGCGATCAATTTATCTTCTGACGGTGCTCAAATTTTGTTATGGCTAATTGTTCAGCCGTCAACGATTCCGCCGAGATCGTCGGGCTTCTCGCTGGCGCCGGCGTGCGGCAGGCCCAGATAGTCCGTCGAGCGCATCTCGGTGAGCCGCGAGATCGTGCGCGCAAATTCGAACGCCTCGACGCCGCTCAGCGAAGGCGCGAGCGCGTTCGGCTCGGCTTGAGCGGAGACAATAAGTTTTGTGCGCGCGTCATAGGCGGCGTCGACAAAGTTGATGAACCGCTTTGCTGCATTGCGGTCGTCGTCGCGGAGAACCGGCACGCGATCGACCAGGATCGTCTCAAAGCGCGCCGACAACGCCACATAATCGCCCGCGCTGAGCGGCGCGCGGCACAGCGCGTCGAAATCGAACCGCGCCACCCCGCCGACAGCCTGCGGCACGGCGACGACGCGCCCCAGCCGCGCCAGTTCGGCGGGCTCGCCCCGCGCTGCGCCGGTCAGCATCAGGAACGCCGCGTCCATCGCCGCATCGTCCGGCGGCGCGTAATAGACCGGGGCGCGCGCGAGTTTTTGCAGGCGATAATCGGTCGCCGCCTCCAGCCGGATAATTTCCATGCGCCCGCTCAACAGTTCGATGAACGGCAGGAACAGCGCCCGGTTGAGGCCGTCCTTATAGAGATCGGCCGGCGCGACGTTGGAGGTCGCCACCACGACCACGCCGAGCCCGAACAGCGCCCCGAACAATCGCCCCAGGATCATCGCATCGGCAATATCGCGAACGCTGAATTCGTCGAAGCATAGCAAGGCGGCTTCGCGGGCCAGCGCCTCGGCGAGCGGCGCGATGGGATCGTCGCCCGAGACTTCGCCGCGCTTCCGGGCCTGCCGCCACGTGTGCACGCGCGCGTGTACGTCCGCCATGAAGGCGTGGAAATGCGCGCGCCGTTTTGCCGGCACGTCCGCGCAGTCGAAAAACATATCCATCAGAAACGTCTTGCCGCGACCGACCTCGCCGTAGACATAGAGCCCGCGCGGCGGCGGCCGGGCGCCGAACAGCCGGCCCAGCACGCTGCGCGCAGGCAGGCGATATCCCTTCAGCTCCGTAGCGAGGCGGTCAAGCTTTTCGACCAACGCGGCCTGCGCGGGATCGGGCGCGATTCGCCGGTCTTGCAGCGCAGTTGCATAGGCGGCATGGACGGTCGCGTTAACCACTTCTAAACCCTATTTGTCACGCCGGGCACGAAGCTGGCATAACAAGACGCGAACCAAGGGCTGGGCATGAAGACGGGCATTGCGGCGTTGTGCTTGCTGGCGTTCGGGCTGTCAAAGGCCGGGGCGTGGGAACGCCCGCCGTTTGACGGCCTGGCCGCGACTCCCGTCGTCGTGTTCGGAACCGATGGCCGCGCCTCGTTCGACGCGTTCGCGGCCGAGCGCCGCATGGACGCAGCGGCCTTGCGCAAACGCTACGCCGCCACTGGCGTCGTGCGCTGCGGCCATGCGCATGGCTCGGGGCAACTGACGCTCACCGACGACGTCGTCACGACCGCCGCGCATGTGCTCTACGACCACGAAGGTCGCCTGCGCGGCGATTCCGCCCATTGCCTTTTCGTCGTCCAGGCGGGCGGGCAGGAGATCGCGACGCCGCTGGAGGTCGAGGGCGCCATCGTCGGCTCGCACGACCCCTATGCCGAAAGCGCGGTGCATGATTGGGCCGTTGTCAAGCTCGCACGCCCCTTGCGCGAGGCGACGCCCTATCCGCTGACCGCGCCGCAGGCGGCCTCGCCGGTGCTGTTTGTGGCGCGCGGCGCTATCGACTGGGGCGAGGGTCGCGAAACCTCGATGCAGGCGTGCCGGCTGCGCGACAGTCTCGAACAGGGATCGGAGGGCACGCGCGAATTCGCGTTCGACTGCTCGACCAATGTGGGGGCCTCGGGCGCAGGGCTGCTGGATGGCGAGGGTCGCGCGCTGATGGCGATATTCGTCGGCTACCGCTCGGTGGCGCCGGATCAGTCGCTGCCGTTCTCGGCGACGCATTACAATTTCGCGGTGACGGTGGAAGGCGCGTTCCGGCGCGCGGTCGAGAGGCAGGCGGCGCTGGGCGCCACGGCGCAGGCGAAGTAGTCTCAGGCGCAGCGACGCGCGGAGGCGAACGAATCTCTGTCGAGGGCGCAAGCGCCTGTGGCGCCAAAGCGCTCGCTGGCTGTACAATATTGATGTCGACTCACTCTGAATTATTCCATCGCAAGTACAATGTAAGGATTTCAGACTTGTTCTATATTGAATAGTTTTCAAAACACCATCTGTTGGCGTCGAATATTGAAAATTGCAGTAATAACTTTCTGGCAAGTTCTGAAAAAGATTTGCCAGGATATTTGGTAAATGCGCTCCATCCCCTCTAATTTTTTTCCGAGAGCGGAATTTATTCGGATTTATTACTGTAAATAATCCAAGATAAAATGTTTATTTAAAAAGCATCATCTTCCAGATTTAGTTTAGACAACACGCCGTGCGGGGCATCGAGGAAGGCGCGAAATATATTGCAGGCGTGTTTGGAACCGGCGCCTTTGTCGACGAGCACGGCCGTGAGGACGCCTTCGCTTTTCGATTCAAGACGGTGGCCTTCGGCGACGCCTTCCTGACGAGCGGCCAATCCAGCGCCTATGTCCTGCGTCGCGACAACGGCGCTTCCGCAAAATCATGATCGCCGTTTCCGGCGACATCGAGTTTCAAGCCACGTCGCGAGCGGCGGGAGTTGCGAGCGCCGCCGCGCTGGTCGTTCGCCCCAACGAAGACGTCGCCGTCACGGCTTCGGAAGGGGATTCGGGGGCCCTTTATATGTCGGTGGATCCCCTGCCTGCGCGCGCGGAACTCTCGAACGGCGACGTCGACAGCGTCACCCTAGCCGCGAAAATCCCGGATCGCCTCGATCTGACGACGCCGTTAGGTCGCGCTCTGGCCCGCAACATGCGCTCGGTCTTGGTCGAGGCGAGGAGCTTGAACGCGCCGGGCGTCGGACCCACTGCAGCGAGCGGCTTCAAGGAGTTGCTGTTAAACTTGGCTCTGGGAAGCCTTTTTTCTCATTTGACGCCGGGCGAAAGTCAGAGACGCGCCGATTGCGGCCCGGCGACGATCCGCCGCGCCCGCGATTACATCCACGCCCATGTCGCCGAACCCATCGAACTTGCGCGGCTCGCAAAGAATTTGGGCGTCGGCATCCGCGCCCTTCAGGAGAACTTTCAGCGGTTCTACGGGGTCTCGCCGCGCAATTACATTTTCGAATGCCGGCTGGAGACGGCGCGAGTTCAGCTTTTGGCGCAGGCGCGGGGATTTTTGCCCAAGTCAACGATCAAACAAGCAATTACTCAGCCAAAACAGCCTCTTCACCCAAACCTTCGGGTTAATTCAATGTGAGCGGATGGCTGAGCTCAGCAACGTCTACCCCGTGACGAAATTTGCGTCTCCGATGAAAATCACAGCCTTCCCTTCTGACGGGCTAAGCACGAGTTACGCCGCCAACACGATCACCTTCGTTTTGACGGGCGTGCGCTCGTAAAGATCGACCATATCCTGAGTCAGCAGACCCGTGCAGCCGCTGGTGAGATTGGTGCCAATCGTCTCTGGATCGGTCGTGCTATAGATTGTGAACAGCGTGTAGCGGCCGTTCTGATAGAGGTGCAGCGTGCGCGCGCCGAGCGGGTTGTCGAGGCCGGGCTTCATGCCGTGCGCGTATTTGGCGGCCTCGGGCTGGCGCTTGATCATCTCAGGGGGCGGCGTCCACACCGGCCATTCGGACTTGCGCCCGACATACGCCTCGCCGCTCCAAAGGAACCCGGCGCGGCCGACATTGGCGCCGTAGCGGGTGGCGTTGCCGTCGCCCTCAAGACGATAGACGTAATATTTTGACGGATCGACGATGATCGTGCCCACCGCCTCGCCGCTGTCGTAGGGCACCGTGCGGCGGTAAAATTTGGGATCGAGCTTGCTGACATCGACCGCCGGGACCGGGAATTTCTCTTTGTCGAGCGGCCCATAGACTTTCTGCGCCTCGGCAAGGCTCATGCCATCGGTCGCGCAGCCGGTCAGCCCCAATGCGCCTAAAGTCGCCGCAGCGCCGAACAGGAACGCCCGACGGTCGATTCCCGTACCCACCGTGTTAATTGTGAAACCACGCATGACTCTTAATCCCGCTGAACCTCTGACGGCTTTCTTACCGCGTCGCCGCTTGCCTCTCAACGCCCCTTGGCGCCGCCGCCCCCCTCGTCTAAGGGGGCGCTCCGAGGAACGAGCTATGCGCGCCGAAGCTGAATCATTGGTTCAAGACCTCAAGCAGTCCATGGGACTGCTGAGGAGGCATCTTTGACGTCGAGACTTCGACGCGCCGCCTTGCCGAACTGAACGCCAAATCCG